>Ga0265295_1001458_pt1 | contig 41478 bp, 34 predicted proteins | sample Munlansysbiofilm_FD_192503 | JGI IMG/M metagenome (GOLD analysis project Ga0265295, IMG submission 192503) | Leachate microbial communities from a municipal landfill in Southern Ontario, Canada - Methane capture system biofilm | ecosystem: Engineered > Solid waste > Landfill > Unclassified ... | reverse complement strand
TATCTTGAAGTTACAGAGGAAATTCTTAATATGACAGCCTCTGTTGCTGGCGTTTCCAAAGATAAGGCAGCAAGAATGATAATACTTGGGCTAAAGGACATGGCTGGTGTCTGCCCTCCAAGGTTTATAAGGGAAATTGTACAGGAACTTAGAAAAAAATATCCTGAGCTTGTTCTTCATTATCACAGACACTGCACAGACGGACTTTTTACACCAGCAGTTGCAGCAGCAGCAGAAGCAGGTGCTCACATAGTTGATGTTGCAATAGGTGCCTCTGTAAGATGGTACGGTCAGGGTGATGTCCTTGCAACAGCAGCATACATGGAAGGCGAACTTGGTCTAAAAACAAAGCTTGACAAGGAAATGATAAGAAACGCAAACTTTGTTATCAAGCAGATTCAGCCTTATTATGATAAATATTGTGCACCATATTTTCAGGGCGTAGACTACGATGTTGTTGAACATGGAATGCCAGGAGGTGCAACTTCGTCATCCCAGGAAGGTGCAATGAAACAAGGGTATATTCATCTTCTGCCATATATGCTTAAATATCTTGCAGGAATAAGAAAAATTGTAAGATATCACGATGTTACACCTGGCTCTCAGATTACATGGAATACTGCATTTCTTGCTGTTACTGGAGCTTTTAAAAGAGGCGGAGAAAAAAATGTAAGAAGACTTTTAAAAGTGCTTGAAGAAGTTGTAACTGTTTCAGAAGAAGATTTAAGCGAAAATACTAAAGTTGAAAGACTTGAAATTTACAGAGACAGTAATGACGCCTTCAGGGACCTTCTTGTAGGTAAATTTGGTAAGCTGCCTCTTGGTTTTCCTCCTGATTGGGTTTATGAAAGTGCATTTGGTACAGAAGCATATAAAGATGCAATTGCTTCAAGAACAATTACTTCTCCCCTTGAAATTCTGCCTGATATTAATCTCAAAAAGGAAAGAGAAGAGCTCGAAAAAGCAATAGAAAGAGAAGCTACAGAAGAAGAATTTATTCTTTATATTAATCATCCCGGAGATGCATTAAAAACAATTAAATTTCAGGAAAAATTTGGAGATCCAAACAACCTTCCGCTTGATGTATGGTTTGAAGGCGTTGAAAAGGGTGGTTCTACCCAGTTTCAGGATTCAAGAGGAATGTATCATAAAATGACTATCCTTGACATAAGCGATCCAGATGATGAAGGTCAAAGTGTTGTAAGATATCATCTTGATTCTGAAATTCTTTCTTATCAGCTTAAGGTCGCTGAACCATTAAAAGGAAGCGGAGCAGATATTGAAATCGCTGACTCTTCCAATCCTTATCATGTTGCTTCGCCCTCAACTGGAGATTTATGGGTAACTCATGTAAAAGCTGGCGATATTGTAAAGGAAGGTGAGGAAGTTTTTAATATTTCAATCATGAAGCAGGAAAAAGCTGTTCTTGCCAAAAAACCAGGACGCGTAAAGCGAGTTCTTAAAACAGCTGATTATCAAAATGACAGGAAAATGGTTCCTGTTAGAGACGGAGAGCTTATTGTTGAACTTGAGCCTGTAAGTGAAAGGCTTTGCTCTAAGTGTGGTGCCGACCTTGATGCTAAATTTTCTTTTTGTCCCTCATGCGGAGTAAAGCAGTAAAATTTTTTATTTGATTTAAAAAAGGCACTGGTTTTTTACTGGTGCCTTTTTTTGTTTTTATTCCCATTCTTTAGTATACTCTAGAAAATGCAATTTTTTATAAACTCTAATAAATCAAAGGTGACAAAATGATAAAGCCCAAAATAGTAGTGAGCAGATGCCTTGGTTTTGAAAAATGCCGTTACAATGGAGAAACACTTATTTCAGAGATTATAGAAAATTTGAAAAATTATGTGGAATTTATAACTGTCTGTCCTGAGGTAGAAATAGGCCTTGGGGTTCCAAGGGAGCCTGTAAGAGTAGCAGAGTCTGGGGGTGCAAAGCATCTTATCCAGCCGGCGACAGGCAATGATTATACAAATCAGATAAGTAAATGGAACAAAGAATTTTTTGAGCAACATAAGCATATTGACGGTTTTATTTTAAAAAATCGGTCTCCTACCTGCGGTATAGGTGACGTAAAAATATACAAAGGGCTGTCAAAAACATCGTCTGCATATAAAGGCAGCGGCTTTTTTGGTGAATTTGTTCTAGAAAAGTTTCCTTTTCATCCTATAGAAGATGAAGGAAGACTTTTAAATTACGAAATAAGGGATCATTTTTTAGTAAAACTTTTTGCATTTACAAAATTTAAGCAAGTTAAAGCAAATAAAATAATAAATGAGCTTAATAAATTCCACAGTGAAAACAAACTCCTTTTTATGGCATACAATCAGGCAGGTTTAAAACGCCTTGGCAATATTCTTGCATCATATAACAAGTCAAGTAAGGAAACAGTTTTTCAGGAATATGAAAATGAGTTTTTAAAAATTTTTATGAAAAAAGCAGGGCCTGGTAATTTTATAAATGTTTTGCAGCATGCTTTTGGCGGAATGTCTGACAATCTTAATGCCGGAGAAAAAAATTTTTTCATAAACAGCCTTGAAGAATACAGGGATGAAAGGATCCCTTTAAGCACAGTTACATATCTTATACATTCTATGGCTGTAAGATTTAATAATGGCTATCTTATAAACCAGACGCTTTTGAATCCATACCCTCCTGATTTGATAAAAATTTTAGATTCTGGAAAAAAGTTAAGAAGATAATTTATTTTAACCTTAAAACAGTATATATAAATTTAAACAAAACTAATAAATTAAAGGTTAGATTATGGATTTTGGATCCTTTGTTGGGATTATTTCAGGTCTGTCCCTTATATTTTCTGCAATTTTTCTTGGGGGAGAATTTTTAAGTTTTATAAATATTCCCGGATTAATGATAGTTGTTGGAGGAACTGTAGCATCAACACTTCTGACTTTTGAATTTAAGCATGTTGTTACTGCTTTTAAGTCAGCAGCTCTTGTTTTTTTGAGCAAAAGGGATAATCCTAATGATGCAGTAGAAACAATGATTAAGCTGTGCAAAATAAGCAGACAACAGGGGATTCTGGCTTTAAGCGATGTTAAAACTGAATCAGGTTTTTTAAAAAAAGCCTGTGGCCTTATTGCTGATGGTTCTGAGGAAGCTACAATAAGGGCAGCTCTTGAAACAGAAATAGATTATTTAAAGATGAGACATTATAATATTCAGGATGTATTTAAAAAAATGGGAACTTATGCTCCTGCCTTTGGAATGCTTGGCACATTGATAGGTCTTATCCAAATGCTTACACAGCTTGCAAATCCTGAAACAATTGGTCCTGCAATGGCTGTAGCTCTTCTTACTACTTTTTATGGTTCCCTTATTTCTACATTATTTTGCCTTCCAATTGCAGGAAAATTAAAATCAAGAACTGTAAATGAAGTTATGAATCTTGAAATTATGCTTGAAGGATCTGTTTCAATATTAAATAATGATAACCCCTTAATTGTGTATGAAAAACTTTCCTCATTTATTCCTGTTAATTCAAGGGTCCCTGTAGAACAAATGAATTTAAGAGGCAGGAGATGAAAAAGAAATGAGAAAAAGAAATTCAAATGCCAACGAATTCCTCGATGATGATGAAACCGGATGGATTGTTACTTTTTCTGATCTTATGACTCTTCTTTTGGTTTTTTTTATTCTTTTGTTTTCCATTTCAAGCCTGAATCAAAAGAAATTTGAAAGTGTATTGGAATCAATCCGAATAAGTCTTAATTCAAAGCAAAGGCCCCTTGCTTTAATGGAAGTACTTGAAATTCCTGAAAAAACAGATAAAACAATTAGGATAGACGAACTTACAGGTCTTACCTCAAGAAAGGACAGAATTGAAAAAGATATTAAATCTTATATAAGTAAACATAAAATTCAGGATAATGTAAGTGTAAGTATTCTTGATGATAAAATTGTTGTGCAGATAAGAGGAACTGCACTTTTTGATTCAGGGGACGCAGTTTTAAAACTTTCTGCTGAGCCTGTTTTAAAACAGCTTGTAACAGTTTTCGAGGCATATGATGAATACAATATTAATATTAAGGGGCATACAGATAATGTTCCGATTTCTACTTTAAAATATCCTTCAAATTGGGAGTTGTCGGCAATTAGAGCAACAAATGTATTAAGGTTTTTTATTTCGCAGGGAATAAATCCTTTAAGGCTTACAGCGACTGGATATGGTTCTCTTATGCCTTTGAGGCCTAATACTTCACCTGAAAATAGAGCTGCAAACAGGAGAGTTGAATTTGTTCTGGAAAAAAGAGGCAGGTAATAAATACAAACTAAGATTTGAATCATCAGATAAAAGAAATTTTTACAGATTTAGACCTTTAGGGAAAGAAAAAATTTTTATTATTGTGAATTCAAAAGCTTTTGAAATATCGAACCTTAGTGCAGGAGGAGCAGCTTTTATTGCTGAATACTGCAGAGTTGGTGATGTTTATAATTTTGAGTTATGTCTTTCAGAGAAAAAAAATGATTTTGTTAAGGGCAAACTAGAAATTTTTGGTTTTGACAATTCTTTGTGCAGAGGTAAATTTATTGATATTAGTGAAAATGACAGGGAAAAAATTCATAAATTTATTTTTGAAAGACAGATTAAGCTGATTCGTGAAAAAAAACATTTATTGTAAATTCAATGTTTATTCCTTAGAGCCAGCTTTTGCAAAATGGGAACTATATTTGAACTATTAATTGAGAACATAAAAACTGGAATTTTTTTATCTCAAAATTTAATTTTTTTTAAGTAATCCCTCATTTTTTTAATATTTTTTTTATTTTTGCTGCCTAAATATCTTTCTTCAATAAAATATAAGATAAAGGCCTTTATTGATTCCAAATTTTTTAAATCCGAATTTTCAATTCTTTTTAAATATTCAAAATATCCTTCATTATTTTTTTTTAATAATGCTTTATTTTTAATTTTGTTCTGAAATTTTTCAAATAAAATTAGTTCTTCAACTTTTTTTATGGCATATTTGGCCTTTAAATTAATGAGATATAAAATTAAAATACTTGATATAAAAACTATAATAATAAACAAGATGGATTTTTTGAAAAAGTTTTGATTTTTTAAACCAAGGAATTCAAAAAATTTATTTTGTAGACTGAAATTATAACCCATAATTTTTTGATCCCAGAAAAAGTTTATTGCATCAAATACATTTAAAATCGATTTTGTTAATTTAAAAAATTGATTTTTCCTGCCAAAATCAGAAGAAAAAATTTGGTCAGTATTTCTTTCAAGCCTGTCAGGTTCAGATTCAATGGTTGGATCAATTCTTATCCAGCCTTTATTTTCAAGCCAGACTTCGCACCATGCATGGGCATCGGATTGTCTTACGTTTGTAAAGCCAGCAATTGAATTTTGTTCACCACCCAGGTAGCCTCCAGTAATTCTAGATGGAACTTTTGCAGCACGCATTAAAAAAGCAAAAGATGATGCGAAATGTTCACAAAACCCTTTTTTTTCTTTAAATAAAAATTCGTCTATATAATTTTTACCGTATTTTGGAGGATTTAGTGTGTAGACAAAATTATTTTTTTTAAAATATTTTAAGCCTTGTTCAATCCTTTTATCAGGTGTGAGGCTTAGCCAGTTGGAGCCAAGTTCGATTGCTTTTTGGTTGTAGCCATTTGGAAGTTTCAAATGTTTTTTCCCTGGCTTTGGATAGTTGGGATTATTATTTGTAAATTCAACCTCATAAATTTTTTTGTCATTTATTTTAAAAAACCAGGAATAAAGAGTTGCATTTTCTGTAAGATAAATACCTTTTTCTGGAAAATTAAGGGGATAGTCAGGAGAAATTAAATATTTTGAATAAGTAGGATATAAAATTATAAAGGCTTTTTTTGAATTTAAATTGTTATAATTTGTTGGTGCTTTTATTGGAGGTTTATCAGGATGCCATGAAATTCCGTCGAAAGTATTAAAGACAATTCCTCTGAAATAATTGCCATGTAAAGAAACTTTGTCTTCAAATTTTACTTTAAAGGCAACCTCGTCATTTTTAGCAAGGGAAGATATTGAACCAGGACTTATTGTCTGAGCAAATCCAGATACATTTTTGGTATTGCTGTGTTTGCCCCAAAGACTGTTTTGAATCCTTGGGAAAAAGAAAAATAATATAAAGGCGAATAAAATTGCAGTTAGTGAAACAGAAAGGCTTTTTTTTATGCTTTTAAAAAAAATTTTATCAGGTGAGTTTATAAATCCCATAACTGAAATTGTATAAATGGCCGATAAAAACATATAAATTGTTGTAAAAAAAGAAGTTGAAAATAAAATCATTGAAAGAAGAATAAAAAAACTTAAAAAACATGCAACAAGCTCATCTCTAAGATTTTTCATTTCAAGGATTTTTAAAAGCGACATAACTATTAAAAGCGGTACCCCTGCATCCCTTGAAAAAAGTTCTTTAAAATTTATGGCTAATATGAAGGTGAAAAAAAATGTTAAAGAAAGAAGGGTCTTTTTTTTGGGGGGCCTGATTTTATTAAGAATAATTAAAATATTGTATATAAAAGGAAGAAATATAATAAATAAAGTTTCAGGCTCCATAAATACAAGAACTGGAAGAGAAGAAAAAAAAATTGAGGAAAAAATTAATTTGGAGTTATTTAGACTATTCATTTTTAAACTCCGCAAGAATTTCAAGGCATTTTTTTTGGTGTTCTTTTCCCTTGTTTGGCAAGAGTTTGATATTTTCTATTTCAAGTCCATATTTTAATCCCATCAATTCAAGTTCAAGTATTGTTTTACAAATTAGGGAAAGTTTTTTTTCAGTATCTTTTATTTTTATTTTATCAAAAAAAATCATAATTTCATCAAACCCTTTCTGTTCTCCAAAATCTTTTGTGAATAGTCCAAGTCCTTTTGAGTATGATTTCCATGAAATTCTTTTTATGCTGTCTCCTTTTTCATATTCTTTTAGCCCTTTAAATTCATCATCTTTATTTAAACTTTCTTTGATTTTTCCCTTTTCTTCCATAAGAGATTTAAGCTCAGGCACAGAAATTGAATTATTTGAGGGAGCAGGGTAGACAATTTGCTTTTGATCTGAACGAATATAAGTCCAGGCTTTGAAAATTCCATATGGATAGCTAGAGGATAAATTAAAAACAGGAGAATTGTAAATTCCACGCCTTTTTGACATAAGAATAAGCTCTTTTTTTACAGATGAATTTTTTTTAATGGAATTGATTTTTATATTCTTATCCAAACAGCTTATTTCAATGGATTTTTTTTCATTTTTATCGGCCGAAAGATGAAAAATAATTTTTGAATTTGAAAAAGCAAAGCTGTTTTCAAATTTAATTGAATTTATTTTTAAATTTAAAATTGAGTTCCTTGTTTCTCTTATGGAAATTATAAAAATAAAAAAAAGGAAAAAACTAAATAAAAGACCCATATTGTTATTTTCATTAAAAGAGCCTGCAAAAATTACAAAAACAACTAAAAGAAATATAAAACCTGGAGAAGTTGGTAAAATATAGATTTGATTTTTTTTTATTTCCAAGGGAGTAATTTTTGCTTTTTTTTTAATTTTTTGTTTTATGAAATTATATAATTTGAATTTCATTTAGGATCTCTTTAATTTCATTTTTTTTAATAAATCTTTGTTCTTTTTCAAGAAAAAGTCTGTGAGAAGCTGCCCATGGAAGAATTGTTTTGATATCTTCTGGAATTACAAAATTTCTTGAATAAATATAGGCCCAGGCTTTTGCTGATTGAAGAATGCTTATACCAGCTCTTGGTGAAAGCCCATTTTTGAAATAGCCGCAATTTCTTGTAAATTCTATTATATCCTGGAGATAATCAATTACTGGATCACTTGCTTTTATAAGCTTGATTTGTGTTTGAATCTCAAATGCTGATTTTGAATTGAGTATGGGATTAACAAGTTTTGTTCCATGTGAGATTGAGTGCTTTTCAATAAGAATTTTTTTTTCAGAATCTCTGTCTGGATAACCTATATCAATTTTAAAAAGAAATCTGTCAAGCTGGGATTCGGGAAGAGGAAATGTCCCTGACTGTTCCTGGGGGTTTTGAGTTGCAATTACAAAAAAAGGTTTTTTTAGCTCATACGTACTTCCCTCTATTGTAATCTGCCTTTCCTCCATTGCCTCAAGAAGTGCACTCTGGGTTTTTGGAGTAGCTCTGTTTATTTCATCTGCAAGAAGGACCTGTGTAAATACAGGACCTGGGTGAAAGGTAAAGCTTCCACTTTTCTGATCAAATACTGAAGTACCTAAAATATCCCCTGGAAGCATATCGCTTGTACACTGAATCCTTTTAAATTTAAGACCCATCACATTTGAAAGAGCATTGGCAAGTGATGTTTTCCCTATACCCGGAAGGTCTTCAATCAATAGATGACCATCAGCAAGAAGGCATGCCAGGCAAAGAATTATTTTTTCTCTTTTGCCAAGGATTATTTTTTCAACTTCATCTATAATTTCTTTTATTTTGGTATTTATCATTATAAGCTCTTTTGTTTTAGTAAAATAAAAATCAAACAAGCAAAGTGTAACTATGTTAAGCGGTTTTGAAACATATGCAATAATCATATCATTATTTAGCCTTATTTTCCTTCTTTTACTTTTGAAAATTAAAGGTATTTTTGAATGGAAAATTTCTCTTTTAAAAAGACTGGAAAAAATTAATGAAAAATCTCAATATACAACAAATCTTAAAGAAAAAAAAGCATATGAATATGTATATCTTGAATGTAAAAAAATATATAAAAAAAATTATTATTCAAACTTTGAAATAATAAACCTTCTTGATTTTGTTAATGAAATTTCAAGGATTTATAACCCTGAAAGTAAAAAACCTTTTTTAGAAATAAGCATTGGAGATTTTTTATATTTTTCCAATTTAGCAGCTATAAGAATTGAAAAAATTCTTGATAGAAAAATTTTAAAGTTAATTTATGGGATAAGGTTAAAAAATTTATTTTTTAGTTTTAATATTTATAATATTTTTTTAAAAAATAAAGTTTTAAAGGCCTTTTTTATTATTTGGAAAAACTATTCTTTGTTTAGCATTGTGCTGTGGTTTAATCCGTTTGGGTTGCTTATTTTTCTTTCCTCAAGTCTTTTACGAATGAGTATTTTAAGGTTTTTGATATCAGATTTTTTTTTATTTGCAGGTGAGTATGCTATAAAAGCTTATTCTAGCGAAAAACAAGGAACATACTCATTTGATAAAAAAAAGTATAAATATAATTATTCACAAAAAAATGTGTTATTTCAAAATATTGCATTAAAAAAAATCAAAAAAGATTTTTTGGTTAAAACCTTTTTTTTGGGCAGTCTTCCTGAAAAGGAAAGTTTTAAAAAAGCATTTTTTGACTCAGTTTTTGTTATATCTAAACATTATTTCAAAGAATCTGAAAATCCTTTAATGGAAGCTAAGGCAGGTCTTGTGTTAGAAAGGACTGCACATTGGCTGAAAATTTTATCTGATTTGAGCAATAGAAGAATAGTAAAATATTTTTTTAAAATAAGATTATCTTCGTTTTTTTCAGTTTACAGTCTCCATAAAAAATATTTGCCTGAATTGTTAAAAGATGACAGGAAAATACTTGGGAAAACTATTAAAATTGCAAGTTATTCTAGGATGCTTTTTAAAGTTTTAAAAAAACCTTCACCCATGGGTTTTGCAGCATGGGCAGGTACGGAATATGGGAAAAATTTTTTGGTATTTTTTATTTTAAAATTTTCCTATGAAAAAATGATTTTGGAAATAGATTATGTTTATAAAAACAGCCAATAAAAGGAGATTGGAAAAAAATGAATGAATCAATAGAAAAATACTGGTTAAAAAAGCTTGAGCACACAAAAGAAAACCTTATTTCAAATAATTTTAATGCATTTATTGCTGAAAATGAAATTGAAGCATCACGTATTTTTTTTGATGAAATTATGTCTGAATTATCTCCGTTGTCTGTTTCTTGGGGAGGCTCACTTACATTCAAGGAATCAGGTATCTATGAAAAATTGATGGAACACAAAAATATTAAAATAATTGATACATATGATAAATCTTTTTCAAAAGATGAAATAATGGATTTAAGACGAAAGGCTCTTCTTTGCGATCTTTTTATCACAGGAACCAATGCTGTAACTGAAACTGGTGTTCTTATAAATCTTGATATGATAGGAAACAGGGCATCTGCAATAACATTTGGCCCAAAAAATGTTGTGATTTTAGTTGGAAGAAACAAAATTGTTCCAGACATTGATTCAGGAGTAAAAAGAATTAAAAATTATGCTGCTCCTGTAAATGCAATGAGGCTTGATAAAAAAACTCCATGTGCAAAGACTTCTGTTTGTTCTGATTGCTCAAGTCCTGACAGAATATGTAACGTATGGGCAATAACTGAAAAGTCTTTTCCTGAAAAAAGAATTTCAATTATTTTGATAAACAAAGATCTTGGATTTTAGTTGATTAAGGCCGGTTATAAACCGGCCAATTTTTTATCTGAATAAAGGCTTTATCTCTATTGTTTCTTCTCTCCCAGGACCAACTGAAGCGATTTTTACTTCAGTTTCACAGATTTCTTCAATTCTTCTTATGTACCTGATTGTAGTCTGTGGGAAATTATCGAATTTTCTTATTTTACTTATATCTTCGTTCCACCCTTCAATTGTTTCATATTGTGGAACTGCAAGAGCTGCATTTTGAACAAGGGCTGGAAAATAAGGTGTAATTTCATTTCCTATTTTATATGATGTACAGATTTTAAGCTGTTTTATTCCCCCAAGAACATCAAGTTTTGTAAGTACAAGACCGGTAACTGAATTAAGTCTTACAGCATTATTTAAAACTACTGTATCAATCCATCCGCATCTTCTTTTTCTGCCTGTGGTAGCTCCGAATTCTGCACCTTTTTTTTGGATATAATCTCCGGTTTCATCAAGAAGTTCTGTTGGGAAAGGGCCCGCACCAACTCTTGTTGTATAAGCCTTTGCAATTCCAAGTACTTCCTGAATTGCTTTAGGTCCAATTCCTGACCCGCAGCAGATATTGCCGGAAACTGTATTTGAAGATGTCACAAAAGGATATGTTCCGTGATCTATATCAAGGTGAGTTCCCTGTGCTCCTTCAAAAAGAATTTTAGAGTCTTTTTTAAGTGCTTGCCCAAGATCAGCAGAGATATTTTTTACATAAGGCTTTAGTCTTTTAGCGTATTCTGAATATGTCTTATAAATTTTATCAAAGTCTGGGGTTTCATTGTAAGAAAAAACATGAGTTAAAATTTTTGTTTTTTCTTCAATATTTATTTTCAGCATTTCTCTAAAAATTTGGTCTTCAAGAAATTCTGCAAATCTTATTCCTTTTCTTGAAGCCTTGTCTTCATAGCAAGGCCCGATTCCCCTGCCTGTTGTACCAATTTTTTTGTCTCCGGCACTGTTTTCACGGGCATTGTCAAGCATTTTGTGGTATGGAAAAATTATATGTGCCTTCTCGCTTATAGAGAGCTTTTCAGGGCTTACGTCTATTCCTTTTTTTTCCAAATAATCCATTTCCTCCAACAATACAGAAGGGTCAACAACAACGCCGTTTCCTATAATGCATCTTTTACCCTGAATGATTCCCGAAGGCACAAGGTGACTTATTATGGATTCACCGTTAATGACCATTGTATGACCTGCGTTGTTTCCTCCCTGAAACCTTACAACATAGTCTGCACGGTCTGATAGAAGGTCAACTATTTTACCCTTGCCCTCATCTCCCCATTGGGTTCCAATCACGGCAATACTGGACACTTTGATTCTCCTTTTTTAATCTTTCTTTTGTTTAGAAAAAAGTCCTGAAGAAGTTTTTTGCATTCATTTTCTAAAATTCCTGAAACTATTTCAGGTCTGTGATTCAAATTTTTATTTTCCTGAAAGCTGTATAAAGAGCCACATCCCCCCCATTTGTGGTCAAAGGCTCCGAATACAACTTTATTTATCCTTGAATGAATAATAGCTCCCATACACATTATGCAAGGTTCTATTGTTGAGTACAAAACAGTATTTGGAAGTCTATAGTTTGAAAGTTTTTCCGAAGCTTTTTTAATGGCATTTATTTCAGCATGTGAGCATGGATTAGTTTCAGTTATAACAAGATTGCAGCCTTTTGAAATAATATTTCCATCAAAGTCTGTAATAACTGCTCCAATTGGGACTTCATTCATGCTTTTTGCCTTTAATGCCTCTTTTAAAGCAAGTTCCATAAAAAATTCATACATTAAAACAACCCCAAATCTTTAATGCGATATCTTGAGACAAAGAAAGAGTCAACTCTTAATTAAAAAAAATAGGCCTGTTCAGTAAAAATAAAGAGATAACTAAACCTAAAGTTGGATTTAGAATTTAATATTCAAAATTTTCAATGTATCGTGAAAGTTAAATTTTTCATCTTCCTCGAACTCAACAAAAAAATTGCGTTTTCGGCCAATCACTGATTCAGATAATAATTATTTTTGAATGAAAACTCGTTTTTTCTGGAGTTGAGAAAATTTATTTCAAAGTCAAAGCTTAAGACGCAATGAATTTTGAAGTAAATTTTTTTACTTATGATAAAGTAAACAAAAAAAATTTGGTTTTCAGTCAATCACTAATTACAACAAAAAGCCAAATTTTAAAAACTTTAATTTTTAATTTTTTAAAGATATCTCCTGAATTTTTTCTTTTTTACATTGACAATTATGCTGCCATTGGTCTATATGCAATGAAGTTTTTTTGCGCCTGTAGCTCAGCTGGATAGAGCGCCGGACTACGAATCCGTAGGTCGGGGGTTCGAATCCCTCCAGGCGTACCATTAAAATCAAGGCTTTCAGCGTTTTTCGCTAAAGCCTTTTTTTATTTCTTTTCAATCTGTCCACGGTACCGTCCACGGTATCAATTTTACGGTTTGTACCTGTCCACAAAAAACAAAGAACAATTACAAGAAAAAATATTTACCTAAAAAGTAGCCTTAAAATGGGTTCGATTGCTACTATGTCCATCGAACCTTTTTATTTAATGCCTATGAATAAAGGCTTTTGTGTTTTCATAAATTAAACAGGTACACAAAAAGGTCGATAGAAAAGCAACATTTAAAAAACTTTTGTGTTTTCATAAATTAAACAGGTACACTCAAGGGTACACTTAATCATTTGCTTAATGATAAATGAATATTTTTTACAATTATGTAATATGATTTCAGCCAAAGAAAAAAGCTCAACTGATACCTTGATATGATCTCATCAAATGAGCTGCTGTGTTTTGATATTAACGAGCTCATATTTGCGTTGGTTGATTTTTGTAATATCGGCTTCCTGTCTGTATTGCACCTAAAGGGGTAAATCGGGTAATAAATATTCTTTAGTATTAGTATAGTTTATTAAATCCAAGATAACCTTGCTTTATAGCCGCCTGCTAGTTTTAAGCAATATCAAGTGTTTAGATAGTTTACTGCATAAGTTAAGGATATGACGGCTTATAAAATCAATAAGTTATAAGTCACTTTTTTATTTATTACAGGCTTTACCCTGAAACAAGGCAGCTATGTTTAAATCATTTATTCAGCCAAAGAAAAAAGCTCCCTGGTAAACTTAACCAGACAATATATTAATAGTATCTTAAATTCAGACTTCTGCCCAATTTTGAGCAAAACTAAACTTAACCAGACAATATATTAATAATATTCACTACTTAAAAATAAGTATAAGGGTTATTTAAAATCACGCTCAAAGACCTTCTTTTTTATAATTCCAGATATTTAATAAATGAAGTAAATAAATATTTTAATTACTTGCTATCAAACAAATAAAATACAGGCATTAAATCAAATGTTTGAATATTTAATAAGGCATAGACAAGCACCGGTTATTTTGCTTATTTAGCCATTTATTTTATATCATCAAGAGTAATCAGTATTTAAAGATGTTTTTTATAATAATATTGTCCGTTAAATGGACGGTGTATGTAAAATCTAATTTATATTTGAAGGTAATTACACTTGGTTTTTATCAGGACGGCTTGATATTGAAGCCAAATAAAGAATATACAGACAATACACCAGTTCTTATTCACCGGCTTTTTTTCTTTGGCTGATTTAACTGTTTTTAATACTGATATAAATTTGATTAAGGATAAAAGATCTTTTCAAGGTATGAAATACTTTTTATCCGAACTGAAAATAATAAGCTGCTTTGTATGATCTTTAAAAGGACGTTATGACTTTGAAGCCAAACAAGAATTATTGAGCTAAAACAAAAGTTCTTTATCCTCATGCTTTGATCTTAAATACTATTAAACATAAAAGGCTAAAACATTTGTTCTTAACCTGGACGTACTTCACCAATAACAAAATTATTAATCATGGTTTGCCTTGAATGCTTTTTTCCATTTTAAACTTATATCAAATCTTGTGTATCAAAAGATCTTATCATGGCTTGAATTGTTAATATGATATACAAGGTCATTCATGCTTAAAACCTCAACTCATTTACCCTTGTTCAGGGTAGTATAAATTAAAATTTACTTTGTTCTGATTAAAATTAGGCCTTTTTTTATTTGTTGCTGTCACGGGTTATAAGTAAATCAAAGCTCAATACATACTATTTAAAGCCTTTTCAAGTTTAACTTATATCAGCAAGATATCTTTTAAGGCTTGTATTATGCTTATCAGAGTTGATTTTAAGGTATTCTAAATATAAAGGGTTAATCCATTATTAAACAGTCCCCTTTTTTTTATTTATTGCAAGGACGCTTGATTATAGTAAAGCGTTTAACAAGATTATTGAATAAATACAGACTTTTTCAGGTTGGCATGAATATTGCTTAAAAGTGTTAAGGCAAGGATTATTCCATTTTCAATATATATTAAAATCTAATAATAAAAGATCTTCAGGACACTACTTTAATAAATTGCCTGGATAGTTCTGTTAGGCCGGCAGACTTCACCGGCCTTGATTATTATTTTATCCTGCCTTTACTTTTGGCTTAAACCTTCCATATAACCTATTGAATCTTTCCTTGTCTGTCTCAATCCCTAAAGCCTTATAAATCCTTTCATTAGCCAAAGGACAAATAAAGCCTTTTTCATGTATAGGCTGATTATTATATAAGCAAACAGGATAAGTCCCTGTGTCGTCGCTATTTAACCCTATATGCTTACATGGCATAGAATCAATGCAAACACTTGGCTTTTCAATCGTTGGAATTGGTACAATTTCAATGCCTGCTTTTATTTTTCCGATAATTTCACCTTTGCAAACTTTCATATATGAGAGTATTTGTTTTTTCTCCCAGTCTGTAAATTGCAACAATCCCTTTATCCCTAACTTCCCGTTTTCATCAAGGCTAAATTCAACTTGTCGACCGTATATTGTATCAATCATTCAATACCGCCACGTCACCATTTTTAAAAATCTCAAATGATGTTTGTTTCTGCTCAACTGGTTTGGTTTGTTGGTCTGGTTTGTTTTTGCTTACAACATCATAACCATCATAACCATCATAACCAAAGCTTTTATTTATAGTGTTCTCGCTATGGATATGATCTTTTTGTGTCATATCCATCATAACCATAGCTTGCTTGTCTTCTGTCTTTTCTGGATATGTTGGATATGATGATTTTTTATCATAACCATGCTGTGTATCAGTGTTGACAGTATTTTGGATATCATGGATATGTTGGATATGATCTTTGATGTAATAATTTAAAAATCTTTTAAGTTCATCATCGCAAATCAAACAAGTAGCTTTTTCCGTCCAGTCACCAGAGTTATTTTTTAAATGAACCTGTCCATTTGTTTTATTCAATCCTGCTTTTTCAATTAACAGTCCTATTTTTTTACTTCGGGGTTTTATGTTGACTGCATGGTCTTTATTGTATGCTTCCCTGATATCATTAAACTTTAAATAATTGTCTTCGTTTGCATGATCTAAAATCTTACTTAAAGTTTGAGCAAGGTTTGAAAGCTCTTTATCTGCTAAATCCAGACTTTGTTTTTTCTCAAGAATTAAAACAGCCATTATATTTATAAATTCAGCCAAATAAAAATCAGCTATTTCAATAGCTTTATTATAAGTTTCAGCTGTAATTTCTCCGCTTATTCTATGGCTGGAATTAAGGCAATCAAAAAGATGAAGTAAACCAGCTATACGGCTACAATCACCAGTTATTTTATTAATATATCCTTTGATAATTTCAGGGTATCTTTTAGCCTTTAATACTAAGTTGTTTCTATATTCCTTATACAGTTCAAAAGCTTCAGGCGTTAACTTTAAAAAACAAATAGACTGGTTACTTTTCAAAGTCTCATACCATAGCAGCAAATTGTTAAGTCTTTTTAACCATGCTTGCTGGTGTTCCTGTGTCCATATATCACCTGTTTCTAAGTATGTTTTATACTGTTCATAAGTATAAATAAACCTTTCAACTGTTCCGTTTTCTGTGTATGAATTACCATTAAAAAGTCTTTTAAATATTGGTGGCTGCATACCACCAGATATTGACACGGCCAAAGGTAAAGTGACCTGCAAACCTTTCCTTTTAATAGTTATGGTTTGACCGTCTTTTAAATTTAAAATAGTTTCCTTATCACTTCCTTTACCGCCTTTATACTGGTTAGCCCCGTTAAATATTCCTGCCAGTTCATGCACCAAACATATCAAACCGCCTGAATAACTAGGGTTTTCTCGTAAACTTTCCATTGTGAAATCATCAACTGATAAGGCCGGGGTTTGTTCAGGCTTTTCAATGTCATCATCTCCTCTTGTCTTTGCTTTTTGATATTCAGCAAGTTCATTAATATATTTTTTTTCTTCTGCTTTTTGTTTTTCTTTAATTGTCTTTAGCAGTTTATTAATTAAAGGGCTTTTGCCTTGTCCTTTATGCCGTATATCACAACAAAATAAGGTTAACGGCATTGTATAACCTTCTTTAACGTGTACCTGTATTGAACTGCCTGTAATTCCTGAAATTATCGCCATCGCTATTCCTGGAATTTGTCTTGAGCTTGAATTTAAAGACTTTGCAAGCTGTTCAAATGATTGAACTAAATCAGTCGGTAAGCAGTGAAACGGGTATGACCTTAAGGGGTAGTCTTGTTGAGCTGTTGTTATATCAGTAATTTGTTTTGTTTCTTCTTCGTCCTTTTTCTGGTTGGCTTCAATTATATTATCAGGGTTTAAAATATACTCTTTAACCTTGCTTAAAGCCTGCTCCCTGGTGCCGCCTTCATCAATAAAACCTTTGTAATAGTCGTTAAAATCTGAATTTACAGGACATAGGACATAAGGCAAGCCATACTTATTATTTAGTTCTTCCGCTGTCTCACGGCCTTTATTTATACCTTTTTCAGCTTCTTTTTCAATGTCGTTATCTGCAATCAGGACAACTTCTTTATCAGAATATTTTCCTTTTAAAGCCAAATAAACAGGTTCTATATTTCCGGCATTAACGCAAAAAACACAAGGTTTGTCCGTGGCAAGGTGGACGGTGTCAGCTGTTGCAGCACCTTCCGCAATATAAATAGTTTCTGATTTTGCAATATCACCTGCAACATTAAAGCAGCTGTTCGTCTTACCCTTATTTCTCTTGTCTGTTTTTTTCCCGTTTGGAAGTGTGATTTTTTCAGCATATATATATTGATTTGACCAGTGCTTGCCGTTTATATCAAACAACGGCATGACAATATTTTTATATTTATGATTATAGCCAATCAATTGAAAAGCCTTAAAATCACTGCCAGTTAAGCCTTTTTTAAGGCAATATCCAAAGTCTTCAGGTATTGCATTGTTTGAATTTTTAAGGATATAAACAGCTTTTTTTGCGTCTTCTTCAGCCTGCTTTTCACGCTCAGCGTCCCTTGTTTTTTTGGCTTCCTGGATAAGTTTTCGGTCTGCTTCGGTCATGGTTCGATATTTACCACTGCCATTAAGACACTCTGAAAATTGTTCCCCTGTTGCAAAATCGCCTGCAAATAAAACAAAGTTGCCGTCCCCATTATCAAAGATCTTATAAAAAATGCTGCTCTTTTGTTTAGGCCGGACAAAGTCAGCCGTCCCAATTTCAACTGCATCAACGTCAATATCTAACTTTTCTTTTAAAAGACGTCTTATTGTGTCAATAATTTTATTCTTATCAAAAGTTATAACATCTTGTTTTTTTATGATATTTGATGTATTATTTATATTATTTGAGTATGCCGGCCTTGTGTCGGCTTTTGTTTTTTCAGACATAATTAAACCTTTCAAGTTTCGAACCTGGATTAATACAAATGTCAGGCGTCAACTTTTCGATTTTTAATATTTTTGAATAATTGGGAAGGAAAACTCTTGAAAAAATCAGGTAAATTGATATGATCTTTTTAACTGGTTCTCAGGAATGTTTCCTCCCCTTTAAAGGGGTTTATTCCTTTATTCTAGTTACGGAGATAAAATGTTGAAAAAAGCCTATTACTTGGAAGGTCATAGGTTTTTTTCTTTTGTGGCTTCAATCTCTCACCTTCTTTTTAAGATACTCAACAACATCTTCAATTTTGTATGCTGGGTTTTTACCTATATAAACTCTGTTATTTATGCCGTTCCCTTCAGAATCCCTTACCGCTAAAGTCGAACATCTCAAAAGACCACCTGTTGCTTTTTCAATATCTTTTCTTAATATTAAGCCTAAAGGATAATTTTTCTTAAGCACTTCTAGAATCTTGTCAAAATCCATGTTGTTTCCTTTTTTAAATTTATCGTTAACAATAAATTATAGTAATACTTCTTGCCGGACAACTGATTTATTTTGAATGAAATTGAAAATTCACATACGTTAAAAAAATAATTCACATATGTAAATTTTGAATGAATTAAAAAAAATAACTCAAAGTTACTGTTATTATTTTAAAGGCTAAGGTGTTAAATAGCTTGTGTGTAAATTATTTTTAAAAAACCATGTATTTATCACAATATCAGATATTTATATTTATTTTATTTGTCTAAATGGAATAATGTTTTTTTCTTCATGAGATTTATTAAATTTTTCCAGTTCCAGAATTGCATCTTTTTTTTGTTTGTCGTTTATATGTGCATATCTTAAAGTCGTTTCAATTTGTTTATGCCCCAGCAACTTTTGAACTTGGTAAACATTGCCGGAACTGGTCATTGATCTTGTCCCGAATGTGTGTCTTAAGGAATGAAAACTTAAACGGTTCAGACTGTCTTTACCTTCATTAAATTTAAGAATTTTTAAAGCTCTTAAAAAAGCCGATGGTGTATAAGTATGTGGATTTCCATTTTTTAATGAAAAAACATAATCAGAATTTTTATCCTCAAGCCTTCTATTCAAGGCATTAAAGACACGTTCAGTCATGGCAATAGTTAAGGTTTCATTGACTTTATTATTTAATCCCCTGGAAGTAATTTGTTTATTTTTAAAGTCGATATCTTGCCATTGAAGTTTGAACAAACTCCCACGTCTCAAGCCTGTATCAAATCCCAGAACTACTAAATCATGCACTTGTCTGTTAACCAGCTCCAGATGATCTAAAAGTTCCCTTTCTTCTTCATAAGAAAAAACTCTTTCCTTCTTGTTTTTTACTGGCTCAAGCTCAAACCGTCTGCTTTCAGTTGGACATCTTTTTTCGGTAAGTTCATCATCTAAAGCGAACTGCCAAACATGATGAAATGTTGAAAAAACGTGCTGTATTGTTCTTGGTTTCCTTCCTGCCTTCTGCATATTGGCTTGTATTTTTGAACAATCTTCAATCGTGATCTCATCGAAAGACTTTTTACCAATAACTGGGTTAATCCAGTATTCAAAATGGCGAACTTGTGTCTTATAAGTTCTTTCTGTCTTTTTTATTTTTGCTGTTGGCAGATATGTTTCAGAAACAAAGTCCTTGAATGATATATTTTTTTTATTTTTTATCCTTTCCTTTTTAGACTGCTCTTGCTGTTGTGCTTCAAAGTATACTGTTAGATCTTTACCCTCACGGATAAGAAGTTTTAACTTGTAGTATTCATCTTTTGCTTGCTTTAATGACAATCCCTTCCGGCCTGTAAAATCCCCTGTACCTATGGTGTAATATTTTTCTTTTCCCTCATGAAAATATCTTATTACCCAGCTTAATTTTCCCTCTTTACCACGTTTATATAAATAAAGAGTCCCTGCACCTTTTTCTCGGTCAATTTTAGCCTTTGTTTTTTCTTTGATTGCGTTTTTTATATCATCAATTTCAGCCATGTTAAAACCTCCTGATTTAAAAATCTGTCCACGGTACCGTCCACGGTAAAAAATATATGGTACGTCAAAATAAGTTAACGACAGTGAGGGTAATATAGGCTGAAACACCTTTAAAATCAAGTTTTTTGTTGTTAAGTGTAAATATAGGGTATAATCAAAGCTAAAGACTACGAATCCGTAGGTCGGGGGTTCGAATCCCTCCAGGCGTACCAATAAAATCAAGGCTTTCAACTTTCCCTTCAAGTGGGCTTGAAGTTTGTATACACCTTCATACACCCTAAAGGGGAGAGGTGTAATGCCTAGAATAAAATATACTGGTGTCTTCAAAAGAACTTTAAAAAATGGAGACACCAGTTTTTTATCCGCTATAAACTGTCAGGAAGCACTAAAGACGAAGCTGTTGGATTAGCTTCAGAAGGTATGACAGCTAAACAAGCTTCAATCATTAGAAGCTAAAGACTAGACCCCTTCATATATGAGCCGGTTTTTCGAAATTATTCAAATGGTGGTCTTGAATACAAACCTGATATTTTTATAAAAGGGTGGATAAATTCACCCCTCACATCTGGCTAATATTATTGAGCTAAAATATATTGAAACTGGTATTGCTTCTATTCTAGCTGACGATGGTTCCTGTACGGTTGTTCAGACTTTCGGTTTTTGCGGTGGCTGTCCGGCAATAATGAGTCTTCTTGCAAAATTATCTGAATATATTAAAAATAATTTCACATGGGCTGGTGAAGAAAATTTTATTCCTGAGGTTTATTGGTGTGAATTAAAAAATGTCCATAGAATGTCCATAAAAATTTTAGGTATTAAAAAAGGCTTTAAGGTAAAAATTCTTAAAGCCTTTATTTTATTTGGTACCGAAGGTGAGACTCGAACTCACAAGAGCATACACTCGGCGGATTTTGAGTTTTGCAATATTTACCCTTGTCAAAATTAACTATCCTTGTAAACCCTTATTTTACAGGCTTTTTAGATTTTACCCTTTACTGGCAAAATTAATAAACCTTGTCTTTTTTCGTCTTTATGTCGTACTATTTACGTACTTTTTTAAAATAAAAAAAACCGGCGGCATAAAATGAAAGAAAAAATCACAAAAGAATTTTTAAAAGAAATTAAATACCCCGAAGGCAAAAAACAGCTTTTCATTTATGATACTAAACTGGCTGGTTTTGGTGTCCGTGTGTCAAGTCAAAGTATAGCTTTTATCATTCAAGCGGTTTTACCGGGCAAAAAAAAGCAGTCAAGAATTACTATTGGCAAATTTGGACAAATCACAGTTGAAGAAGCAAGGAAGGAAGCCAAAAAGCTATTTTACGAAATCAGCCAAGGTATAAACCCGAAAGCAGAAAAGGAAGCTGAGCAAGAAAGAGCTGTTACGCTTGGAGATGTTGTAAACTCTTATATCGAAGCCAGGGGGAAAAACCTGAAACCGTCCACACTTCATGAGATTAACAGGCATTTAACCCGAAACTTTGCAGACTGGCAAGACAAGCCAGTTGTAAGTATTACAAGGGAAAAGGTAAAAAATAAATTCCTTGAGATCAGCGACCGAGCACCCATTCAAGCAAATCAGGCATTCAGACATTTAAAATCATGGCTTAATTATGCAGCAGCAAATTACAGGCCCAACGATGAACCCCTGTTTATTGAAAACCCTGTTTTAGTTCTTAACCATACCAGACTCTGGAACCGTGAAAAAACAAGAAACGGCAGGATTCCAGTTGAACAAGTTGGCAATGTCTGGAAGTTCTTAAAAACCTTGAGAGAAGCACCAGCAACAGCGGAAATCAGCAAAACTCATATTGATGCAGTTCTGCTTTTAATCCTGACCGGCAACAGGTGGGAAGAAGTTGCAAGTTTAAGGTGGAGCCAAATAAACACAATGAATAAATTTTACACTTTACCTGATCCAAAAAACCGGCAAGAGGTAAAAATTCCATTATCTTCTTTGGCTTATGAGCTTTTGCAAAACCGCCCCAGATACAGCGATTTTGTATTTCATTCTGATTCTACAAAAACCGGTTATATCAGCGAAGTCAGGACTGTAATGAAAAAAATTTCAGACATTGCAGGACTTGAAAAAAAACTCACGGCCCATGATATGAGACGGACATTTACAAGTATTGGAATTGCAGCAGGTGTTGAAGGCTGGAAAATAAAACTGTTAAAAAATACTATATCAAATGATGTTCATGAAAAACACTATGTTGAAACAAGCGACTTAACTTATTTAAAGTCCGATGCAGAAAAGATTGCACAATGGATTTTAAGCCAGGTGGACAAGACAAGGCAAGCTAAGGTTATACAATTGTTTGGAAACCAATAAAGGAGGCAGTTTAAATGAAAAAAATTATTGTAGTGGACTCAACACAGCAGGCCAAAGAAAAGAATGTTAGTTTTTTAGATTATCCAATGAAAGACTTTACCAGCAATGAAATTTTAACAGGCAAGTTTTCAGACTATTACGACTCTTGGGAACAATACCTTGATGTCCTGATGAAAAACAAGATTGATATATCTGAAGTAAATTTTTAATTCTATTTCAGGTGGGGGAGCGATGCTTGACTTTAACGATGCACCAAAACAAGATCATATAATTTTTACAAAAAACCTTATTCCGTATAAGCTTTTTTATGATTTAGTCTTTTGTACAGATCCCAATATCAAACCAGAAGATTTTGAATTTGATTCACAAGATTTTATACTTGATCCAGTTTTCAAATTAAATTTTATTTTTGGCTATGATTTTTTTACTAATACAGAAAAGCTGATTGATACCCAGTCAAGTTTGCAAAAGCCCCAGCTTTTAAGCAATTTAAAAAACATTAAGGCCATTATTTATAATATAAATGGTGTGCCCGGTTTATGTCTGGATATTCCATTAAATGGAAAACGTCCATTTTATACTGTTTATTTTTATAAACGACCGGTTCCCGAAGCTGGCGACCATACAAATATTCAATCTTTTAAAACAGGTTTTTATTATGATGATGTCCAGGTGAAGAGAGGTAAATTATTTGGAAATAAAAAAACAAAATTTAATAAAATTTATAGCCTTCTTTTAAAAGTTTTTGAAAAAGAATTTACTGAAGAAGGGTTAAATGATGATGAAAAAAAAATCCGGTTTATAATTGAACAATACCAAATTTTTAAAAATCCCATACCCCTTAAACTAGCACTTAAAACGCAAGATCAGGCAGTCATCATGCACCCTGAAACTTTGTCTTTATTGGCCGACATTGCAACAGGTAAAAAAAACAGTCAAAGTAAACCGGCTAAAGTGAAAAATCAAAGCTTAATTGATAACATAGTTAAGGCATTCCTGATGGAACCTAAAAAACCATTTTATTTTAAAGGGCTAAGAGGTCTTGAGGCAGAAAAAACAGTTGCTGCAATGGTGTCAAAAAAATTGCTAAAAAATGATACTCCAAGGAGTGAAAATACGTTAATTAAGGATTTGAAGGACTATCTTAAAAAAAAATAAGAAGCACGTTAAATTTATTTAATTGATAAATTCAAATAGTTAAACACGTGGTATTTTTTAAAACTGAACTATATCACTATCGAAGTTCAAAAACCCCCCTTAATATAAACCCATGCAGATAATTTCTGTGTGGGTTTTTTTGTGCACAAAAGCCCTTTTAATTTTAACAAATCGGAGGGTCAAACATGGAAGCAAATATAATAAAAATCAGCAACAATGAGTTTATGACAGAAAAGGAAGTGGCGGAGTTTTTAAAAGTTCGTCCAAATACTTTGGCCGCGTGGCGTTATGAAAACAGGGAACTGCCATTTTATAAGTTTGGAAGACTGGTAAGGTATCGCAAGGATGATGTTTTAGCTTTTGCCGGTAAATGTTGTGTAAATTGATGTCAAAAAAGGCCAGTGGGGAAACCGGCCTGATAAAGGGGGAACTTTTAATTGATTGATTTTAACAATATCAAAAATAACCAAGAAAATCAAACTCTTAGTTTTGCGGAGCTTGAGGAAAAAATAAAAAAAATTCTATATGAAAAATTAAATTTAAACCTTGATTCGGTTGAAATTGGAACGTCCGATTTTGTCCGGCCGAAGCAAAATAGCAGCGTTTTTTACAAGGTTTTCAATAATGGAAACGGTTTTGTTTTGTTTGCAGGGGATTTTGCAACCGATGAGCAATTTTCAGAGTGTTTAAATGGAAGTGGTGAAACTCGAACCATGACCGAGGCAGACCGGCAAGCGATACAGGAAGCCACAGAAGAAAGACAAAAGGAACTTGCAAAGCAGGCAGAAGAAGACGCAAAACAAGCTGTTTCTATCCTTAAAAATTCAAATAATACAATACCTGAGGACTTTGGCTATTGCCAGAAAAAAGGGTTAACCGGCAGTGATTTTAAGGCTTTTCAATTCGTTGGCTATAATCCCAAATATAAAAATATTGTCATGCCGTTGTTTGATATAAACGGCAAGCACTGGGCCAACCAATTTATATATCCTGATAAAATCACACTTAAAAACGGGGAAAAAACAGACAAGCTAACTAAGGGTAAGATGAGCCACTGCTTTAATGTTGCAGGGGATATTGAAAATTCAGATATAGTTTATTTTGCTGAAGGTGCTGCAACAGCTTTAATAGTTCATCTTGCGACCGGAAAACCTTGTGTTTTTTGTGTTAATGCCGGAAATATAGAGCCTGTATTTTTGGCTTTTAAAGGAAAATTTCAGGATAAAAAACTTATTCTAATTGCTGATAATGACCTGAAAAAAGAAGCTGAAGAAGGTATTAATAAAGGCCGTGAGACAGCGGAAAAACTAAACAGTAAATATAGTTTACCTTATATCTTAAGCCCAGTTAACAGCGATTTCAACGACTACTACAAAGGTTTTATTGATGCAGGCCACACCAGGAAGCAGGCTTTAAGCAAGGTTAAAGAATATATTTTGAACCCTAACAAAGCTGCAAGAAAAACAGCGTCCGAAGTATTACAGGAAACTATAAAGATATTTCCAAAAATTCAATGTCCAACCAATATTTTAAATGAAGAGCTTGAAAAAATTTTGAAAGATCATGCACTTTCACAAGGCATACAAGTTGACCATGTTTTGTCAAGGTTTATTGCTTTTACTCTTGGTTTTACTGGATTTTCAATTAAATTCAAAATTCATGATTCCAGGGTTAAAATTCCAAAATTTTGGGGAGTATGCGTAAACGGGAGCGGACGCAATAAAACAGCTCCGTTCAAACAATTGATGAGACCGGCAGAAGATATTGCAAGCCTTATTACTTCTGAACGTGCTGAGGCTGAAAAAATATATAAAAAAGCCTTAAAGGATTACAACAGGTCAACGACAACCGGAACCCCGGAACCCGAAGAGCCAGCGATATTAAAAGAAGGCTTACCAGTCATAACGGCCGCCACAATGGAAGCCGCGGCAGTTTATTACAGTAAAAGAAATAATTCACTTCTTATACTCCGTGACGAGCTGAGCGGATTTGTAAGTGGCATTGGTCAATATAAAAAAAACGGTGACGCGGAGTTGTTCTTTTGGCTTGATAGTTACGAAGGCAATAAAAATTTTAATGCAACAAAAACTGATGGTATCCGCGAAAGTGAATTCATATCTTACATTATCGGCAATTGCACTTTTGGGGCATATATCAAACATTTTTTTTCAGATACAGCAATTGACCGAGGTTTAACGGGGCGATTTGAGCCAACAACCGATGAGCTGGGCAAACGTCCACCAAAGAGTAAAAAACCATGGGGATATCAAAAGCAGTGGATTGAATACGGAGAAAAGTTAAAAGCTTATTATAACAGCTTAACACCTGAAAAACTCAAAAACTCTTTTATCTTTACATTAAACCAAGACGCAAAAAGCTATTTTGACAAAATTGAGGACAGCCTTGAAATTTTAAGAGTTGAAGAGCTTGAAAAATACCCTGAACTTGACGCAGTATCCAGCAAAATTTCAAAGTCAATAGAGCTTGCGGTGAGTATAGCAACGGCTTTAAAATTTTCAGATATTATTATGGCTTCAAATCTTGAGGAAATCAAAACTGGTAAAGTTGATTTTAATGCAGATTTAACGCTCAATGATATCCAGCGAGGATTTAGGGCCGCTTTTTTTTATGTTGGAAATTTTTTGGCATTGTTTGCAAAAATTCGGTTCAACCTCACAGTCAAAAACGCTGACTCTTCTGATATCGAAAAAATGAAAAAAACATTGTCCAGGCTTAAAACTCATGCAGCCACACACACGGACGGAAAAAAATATTTAAGACTTGGCTATATTCGAAAAGCTTTTGATGAAGACCACGGCACCAATACCACAGAAGATTATAGGGCTAGATTTGTTGAAAACCTTTTCGAAAAAGCTGGACTTGAAACAACAACTACTCCGAAAAATATAAAAAATAAAAATGATCCTGAGCCAGTGAAACAAATTTGTTTAAAAGTTAACTCTGATTTTGAAAGCTTTGTTACTGAAAAAGATAAAAACGGCGTCTTTGGCGTCCACGGCGTCCAAAGCCTTATAAATCAAGCATTCCAGAATGGACGCCAATTTTCAGACGGCGTCCACGGCGTCCAAACGGCGTCCACGGAAGACGAAAAAGAAGAAGCAACGGACGCCACGGACGCCAGGACGCCAAACGGCGTCCACGCCGAAAACCCTATAAACAAAGACGATGGACGCCACGGACGCCACGGACGCCAATTTTCAGAAAAAAATAATTTAGAAACAGAGGTTTTAGAAAATGATGAGGTGAAAATATGATTACAGTGATTAACGGCTGTAAAATTGACATAGCACTAGACAATAACGAAGACTTAAAAATTAAAGGCTTAAGCCATTATAAAAATGAGCATACCAGGCAAAAGGTCATATCATACTTAAAGAGCTGTAAACCCGAACTGATACAAAAAATTAAATCAGGCATTGAGCTTGAGCCGGTGCCACAAGTTCACAAGATGAGTGTTTGCATTGATTCCATGCCATGCAAATATATAGGCATAAACAGCGACGACACAGGGACTTATCCTGTTTGCTTATATAATAATCAGCCTATACATGAGCCGGGCTTTTGTTGTCCGTTGGCCAGTGAAAGATTAAAAAAACGTCTGGGGATTCAGGACAGGCCGAAAAGAAAATATCAGCCAAAGAAAAAAGTTTCTTCTATTCCTGAAGTTCAACAGGTGGAGCCGGAAGAAATTAAATCTTGTGAATTACCCAGCTGGGCAAGTTGAATTATTTGTTGGCTGAAAATTAAATATAAAAATACGGAGTTTTTTAAAATGCAGAATTATATAAAAAATCTTGAAAAAGTTTTTATTGTACGAAATGCAGCTAGGACTAAATCCGGAATGATTTTAATTGATTATGTAAAGCCGAAAATATTAAAAAAGAAAAGGTACATAACAGCATATGAAAAACTAACAGGAACAAAAACCGAGTTGTTTAAAATTCACGGCATCACACCTGATAAGGGTTACAAAATTGTCCGTATTGATGTCTTGATTGCAGATGACAGCCTGACAGTTCCTGTAATGGAAAAAATTAAAAAAGGAGTTTTCGCTTTTGCAGGGCAAAGCATTCAGGCATTACAAACTGATGAGTACATTCTGTAAATCCATAAGCCTTGCCAGTCAAGGCTTTTTAGGATTTTTTCGGGTCCTTCTGAGGGATTTGCCTCTATACGGGGGCAACGACTCTTGAAAGTCGGCTACTTTTGAAAAGTGAAAATTAATCTGGATTTATGGAACTTAAGTTTAACTAAAGTTTATAAGTAATTTTTGAACAATTTTCAATTACTTACACGGTGTCAATTTGGGCTTAAAAGAAGCAGCATATTTTGTTTTTTGTGGATTAGCTTATGGAATATACAACAAGCTGTTTTTATGCCGGTATTTTTGATCTTTGGAAGTATAAAAATAGTATTAATGGAATGCTCAATAATAGAATGGAATTTTTATATTTGAGTTATATTCACCCAAAAAGGCGTTTATAAAATTACTGGTTTTGAAGTACCGAGTAATACTCGCCGGTTGGAAGCTGGCGGAGGTTTTCACCCTAAAAGGCGAAAACCTGATTAAGTTTGTTCACCCTGGAAGGCGAGCAAAAACTTATCCCAGATTCAGTAGTTGCACCCACCAGACCGGATAAGAATTATTGTTCTTTAATATAACCCACGAGACCTAAAACCAAAGCAATATTAAAGATCTGTTTCATCATGTCCTAAAGGCGGACAGTTGGATTGATATTCTAAAGATTAATAGGTTCAAGATCATTCCAGGTGAAAACATTATTTGTTCTTTAGCATCTGGTGCATGAAGTCCTGAGTAAGATCAAATGTATCAGATATTTATTTTGAGATAAGATACAAGATCAGCTTATTCTGATAAAGATCATTTGATCCAGATAAATAATTTTCATTATTATCCAAGATCAAGTGGAGCAGGATAATAATTTAAAATAAAATCCAAGAACGAGTGAAGCAGTATAATAATTTTAGTTAGGCTTCAAAGTCATAGCGTCCAGATAAAGATCATACGAAACAAGATATTATTTTCAGTTCAGCCAAAAAGTATCTTGTATCTGAAAAAGACCTTTTATTTTTTGAGCAGAATAAGATCAGGATTCAAAACAAATGATTCAGCCATATAAATTATATTAGTGATTAAGAACAAATGTATTTATTAAAAATTCTTTATTTGGCTTAAAAGTCATGCCGTCATGATAAAAACCAAGTGTAATTACATTCAAATATAAATTATTTTTTACATACAGCGTCCATTATCAGGTGCAATTGATTCTATAAATGAACTTATTTACCCTTATTAAAATTTAAGATCAGGATTTAATATATTTGTTCTGTATCAGGAGCAGATGATTCTACTTTTTAACCACTCTTGGATTCCATAAACAATCAACTTGTATACTTACTCAAAAATAAAAATATTTAACTGGTATTAATTGAAAGAGGTTCTCTGATGGTGGGGAGCTTTTTTTATTTTATGGCTAAGTTGTTTGTCTGGAAGACTAAAAAGTTGTTCCTGAATGCTAAGTTGTTTCTCATAAAAAAGACCGGTCTAAAATCAGACCGGCCCAAATAGTGGGGAGCGTACCCGTAAGAAAAAATCAAACCAACAAAAACAAAAGTATATCTATTATATAATAGGTTTGAAATTCTGCAAGAATGATTGATGTTTTTAAAGGGGATTTTATCTTGGCTTGAATTTAATTCAGGAGCCAGAAAAATATTTTTTTACCTGTATTCCTTCCAATGGCTTTTGATGGAAAAATGACGACTTAGTAAAATCTAGTTCGTACTATTGACGTACTACCAATAAAAAAGGTTACAAAATTTTATTTTTAAAAACCCTGTAACCTATTGATTTTACTTGGTACCGAAGGTGAGACTCGAACTCACAAGAGCATACACTCGGCGGATTTTGAGTCCGCTGCGTCTACCAATTCCGCCACTTCGGCTGATTTTAAAGCCTGGATTGTAAACACCAGCCTTTCAGTAAATGATTTCATACATGAAAAGGCGTTGTTTTGTCAATTAGATTAGAAATTTTTTTAAATCTTTTTCTTTGACTCTTCCTTCTCTTATAATTTTTATTTCGCCTTTTGAAGCTTCAAGAATAGTCGAAGGGCTTTTATTACCTGGTTTATTTGATTTTATAATAAATTGTACCTCTTTTACCAGATCAGGATCAAGCTCTTCAAATGTATCAGTTGCATGGTTACCAGAAATATTTGCAGAAGTTCCTGTAATCGGGTTTTTAAAAATGTTTAAAAGTTCGTTTAAAAAAGGATGGGCTGGTATTCTTACTCCAATTTTACCTGTATTTCCAGTAAGAATTTGTGGAACATTATCTGAAGCATCCATTATAAATGTAATATCTCCAGGCCAGAAAGTTTTCATGAGTTCAAAAAAAATTTGAGGTATGTTTACACAATATTTTTCAACTTCGGCTATGTTTTTTATCAAAATTAAAAGAGGTTTATTTAAAGCTCTTTTTTTTATTTCATAGATTTTTTTTACAGAAGTTACATTGTGAATATCAGCTCCAATACCGTATACACCATTAGTTGGGAATATAATCAGCCCACCTTTTTCAAGAATGTGGGCTGCTTTTTCAGGGGCAAAAGTATCTTTTTTATATTCTACAATTTTAAACTGAAAGTTTTTTTGCCTTTTTTTCAACTTTTTCTGCCATTTCAATCTTAAATTGTTTCATTTGTTTTGCAATTTTTTCATCAGCAACTGCAAGAATCTGTACTGCAAGAACTCCGGCATTATATGCTCCGGGTTTACCAACAGCTACCGTTGCAACCGGCACTCCTGGAGGCATTTGAACAGTTGATAGAAGTGAATCAAAGCCTTGAAGGGCTGATGAATTTATTGGGACTCCAATAACTGGAAGAGTAGTTGAGGCAGCCATAGCACCTGCTAAGTGGGCTGCATGTCCAGCCCCTGCAATTATTACTTTCATGCCTTTATCTATAGCTGTAGAGGCAAAATTTGCAGCTTTTTCAGGAGTCCTGTGGGCAGAAGCTACAGTAATTTCGTATGGGATGTCAAATTTTTTTAAAACAGCTACTGTTTCTATCATTACATCAATATCTGAATCACTTCCCATAACTATTCCGACTAAAGGTCCGCAGTTCATTCTATTAATGGCCTTTTTTCCAATATCTTTTCTGTAGTGGACTTTATTCCAGCTTATTTTTTCAACAGCTCCATAAGCTTTTTTTATTGCACTATCTAGATCTTTTCCTATGGCTGTAACCCCTAATACTCTTCCGCCGTTTGTAATATATGAATTGTTTTTTATTCCGGTACCTGCATGAAATATTTTTATGTCTGGATTTTGGTTAATCTGTTCAATTCCTTTTATTACATCACCTTTGTCATACTTTTCAGGATAGCCTCCAGAAGCCATAACTACACATACTGAAGGCCTTTCATCAATTTCAATTTCTACTTTATCAAGGTTTTTATCAAGTGCTGCAAGAAGAATCTGGATAAGATCAGATTTAATTCTCATCATTAAGGGCTGAGTTTCAGGATCGCCAAGGCGGGCATTGAATTCAAGGACTTTTACAGAATCCTTGTTTATCATAAGTCCTGCATAAATAAAACCTGTATAGGGCCTACCTTCTTTTTCCATTGCTTTGATTACTGGTTTTATAACTTTATCCATGACTTTGTTTTTCATGTATAGATCTACAACAGGGGCAGGGGAGTATGCACCCATTCCACCTGTATTTGAGCCTTTATCATTATCAAAAACTGCTTTGTGATCCTGGGAGGATGGTAGAGGGTAAACATTTTTTCCGTCAGAAATTGCAATAAATGAAGCCTCTTCTCCTTCAAGGAATTCTTCAATCAAAATTTTGCTTCCTGCTTCCCCATATTTTTTTTCATTAAGAATTTGATCTATTGCCTCAAAAGCTTCTTGCTCGGTTTGGCATATTATGACTCCTTTGCCTGCTGCAAGTCCGTCTGCTTTTGCAACAAGGGGAGTTTTAATCTGCTTAACAAAATTTTTGGCTTCTTCTGAATTGGTAAATGTTTTCCCTTTTGCAGTTGGGATATTGTATTTTTCCATTATGTATTTTGCATATGACTTTGAGGTTTCAAGCATTGCGGCCTTTGCAGAAGGCCCAAATATTTTAAGTCCTTTTTCAGTAAAAAGATCTGTTATACCAAGAGAAAGAGGAACTTCAGGGCCGACAACAGTTAGATCAATACTTTCATTTTCAGCAAAAGACAGAAGTCCTTGAAGATCATCAGCCTCTATTGGCACTGTTACAGCTTCTTTAATGCCCGGATTGCCCGGAGCACAAAATACTGTAGTTACAAGACTGCTTTGTGCAATTTTCCATGCCATTGCATGTTCACGTCCGCCACTTCCTATTACAAGAACCTTCATAAATTTACTCCTGTGCACTAAAAATTTATTTTTTAAGAGATAGTTTTATAAGTTTGTTAATTAATTCGGTAAAGCTTATACCCGCTGTTTTTGCAGCAAGAGGGAGAAGACTGTTTTTTGTCATTCCAGGGATTGTGTTTGTTTCAAGAACATAAAATTTGCCTTCTTTTACAATGAGATCTGTTCTGCTGCATCCTCTGCACCCAAGAATTTTATGGATTTTAATGCATAAATTCTTAGCTTCCATTTCAGTTTTTTTATCAATTTGAGCAGGGCAAATTTCATCAGTTTCTCCAGCTGTATATTTTGCTTGGTAATCAAAAAACTTGTGGCCTGCTTTTGGCCTTATTTCTATTACAGGAAGAGCTTCAGGATCATCATTGCCAATGATTGCACAAGTAATCTCAGTACCTGAAATGTATTCTTCTGCCATTACAACTTCTGATTCATTGAGTGCTTTTTGAGCAGCTTCTTTTAAGTCTTCTTTTTTTTCAACAATTGACAGTGCAATGCTAGAACCGCCTATTGCTGGTTTTATAACAACTGGAAGCCCAATTTTTTGGATAACCTCATTCTCTATTTTTATATTGTATTCCTTAAATGCAATATGTCTTGCAGTAGGAATGGAGTTGAATTTATAAAATTCCTTGCATTTTTCTTTGTTCATTGCAAGAGCACTTGCTAAAATTCCAGAGGACTGATAAGGAATTTTAAGAAGATCTAAAAAACCCTGTATTCGGCCATCTTCACCATTTTCTCCATGCAAGACTATAAAAGCAAAATCAATTTTTTCTGCATTTTGTAAAATTTTTCCAAGATCAAATTTTGCATCATAACAATCAACATCATAAAGATTTTTGTCTATTGCCTCAAAAACTGCATTTTTACCTGCAATAGAAACTTCTCTTTCAGATGATGTGCCTCCATAAATCAATGCTATCTTATTTTTTATCATTTTTAATACCGTTTTGGTTTAAAGATTTAGATTGAATTTTTTCTGAATAATTATCTATCTCAAAAACGTCATCATTTTTTGTAAATTCATTTCCTATTAGTTCTTTTTTTAATTTTTCATATTCATATTTGGATATCAGCTGATTTTCATAAAGTCTGCTTAATTCTGAAAGATTTTCGATTTTTGATTTAAAAGGGTTTTCTAGCTGAATATATTGATTTTGTGGGTTTAAATTAGGATTTCTTTCAAAATTACTGTTTCCGACCTTAAATGAGGCTGCACCTCCAAGAAGCCTTATTTCTATATCTTTACCTGCAAATTCAGGCAGCTTTAAAATTTCTCTTATGGTATTTTGTTCTTTTTTTATTTTTTTAAAAAAATAATACGCACTTGCTGCAACAACAACAAGTCCTCCTAGAAAAATCCATGTCATATAATTTATTACACCCCTGAAAAATAATACTAGAAGACCTAAAACAGCAAGTATTATTAAATGGAATAAAAGTATTGAATAAGCGATAAAAATGCTTTTTACTACACTTTCATTTTTTTCAGGATTTGGTTGTGATTTGTTTTTTTTAAATAACATTTTTAATTATCTGCTTTTTTATTTGTTAGTTTTGATAGTTTTGGAAAATATTTTTCATTTATTTCATTTAGTACTGAAAAACCATAATTAATATTATATTTTTTTATAAGAAAATTAAGTTTATCTTGGGTTTTTATAATTTCACTTTCCTGCTTGAGCCCTTTTAAAAGCTGTTCTGTTTTGTTTATTTCTTGTTTTAGTTCTATTTCAGGAGGAAGACAGCCTGAATTTTTTAGTATTTTGTAAGCCATTCTAAGTTCATGAGCAATATTTTGGTTATCTGTTTCTAGAGGTTTCCCTTTACCTTTAAAATTATCAAAAAATCCTTTTTTTTGAGCTTCAAGAATTCTTTGTTCTGCAATAATTTGAAATGCTTTTATCATTAATATCTCTTTAATTATGATAGTTAAAATTTTGATAATAACATAATCTAAAAAAAGATTGAATTAAACATAAAAGTTTAATGTTTTGGAACTTAAAAAAAATAACAAAATTTTGGGAATTGGAAAAATATTTGAAAAAGAACTTTATGAGATTAAATATTAAAAAAGCCCTCCGTTTATTTAGAACAGAGGGCTTATTTTTTTTATGGTGGCGATGCAGGGATTTGAACCCCGGACACTACGGATATGAGCCGTATGCTCTGACCTACTGAGCTACATCGCCTTTTTGAAAACAAAAGCTAATTAACTTTTTATTATAAAAAGGTCAAGTACTTTTTAATAATTAGTTCAAATTCTCCTGTGAACTAATTACTTCTACGGAAACTTCAGCAATGTTTTCAGGTAAATTAGAAAATATAGTCATAAAAGGTATTGATTTACCAGAATTTACTTTTGCATTAATGTTATTGTCGCCGTTTGGTTTATTAAGTTCTGCATCGATATCTTGAGCTGACATTGTTTTTAATTTCAGGTCTGAGAGTTCATTCCCTGCATAAAATTGCTTTTTAGCAGCAATCTTTTTATCCTGGAATAATAATTCGGCTTTGAGTTTTATTTTGCTAACCGGATTGGGGTAATTATTTTTTACTTCTCCACTAAGAATCATTAAATAACCAAGTTTGTCTGATTGAATAAATCTGGGTTCATTTACAGTAGTACTGATTTTTAGATTACCAGGGTCAATAATTTCTGGTTTTTGATCTTTTTGATTTATCCATGGAAGATTGATTGGAATATTATTAAGCATATCTGTTTGGGTTGTTAGATAAAATAAGCCCCCAAATGCTGCACTTAGAATTATAATAATTAAAATTATAAATTTAAAAATACCACTGCCGGATTTTTTTTCAGGTTCTTTATTTTCTTCTTCATTTGGCTCTTCTGTAAGTGATGCTGCTATTTCTGCATCAGAAAGCTGGGGTGAAATTTCTTCGTCTTTATTAGCTATAGAAGGGACTTCTTCAGTTTCATAAAAATTATCTAATGTTTCTTGATTGTCTGTTTCTTCTTCGTCTTCTGAATCCACATCTAAGCTTATTTCAATATCCTGTTCCTCTTCTGTTTTATCAGAATTTAAATCAAGGGAAATCTGTTCAAATTCTTCTTCATCCAAATCTGAAAGATTTTCTAGCTCAAGCTTTTCTTCATCTGGATCAAGATCTAGATTCAGTAGCATTGAATCTTCATCTTCTCCTTCAATATCAAGATCTAGGCTTTCTTCTGAATCGTCAAAACTGTCAATATCAAGATCAAGCTCTTTTTCTGTCTCAGAACCGAATATGTCTGCTTCGCCTGTTAGATCAAGGTCAAGATTTAATTCTTCCTCTTTTAAATCATCAGTAAATTTTTTAGACTTTGTCTCCATGTCTATATCAATATCAAGATCAAGTTCTTCTTCATCTTCAATTTCAAAGGATAGATCATTCTCTAGTGATGGCTTTAAAAGCTGCTCTTCTTTATCTGATGGCTCTTTTTCTATATCTATAGATAAGCCAAGTTCATCTTCAAATGATCTAAGCTCATGGTCAATAGTTTCTGAATCCTCTTCTTCAATAAGGTCTAGTGAAAGTTCATATGAGTCTTCTTCTTGAGGATTCATTTCAAGGCTTTCAGGAAGGTCTTCATCAAAATCAAGTGAAAGTTCAGATTCTTCATCAAGATTAAGTTCTAAATTGTCATCTTCAGGCTTTAATTCCTGGTCATCAAAATCAAGTGAAAGTTCAGATTCTTCATCAAGACTAAGTTCTAAATTGTCATTGGAGCTTTCATTGAAATCAAGAGCTATGTCATCTTCAGGCTTTAATTCCTGGTCATCAAAATCAAGTGAAAGTTCAGATTCTTCATCAAGATTAAGTTCTAAATTGTCATTGGAGCTTTCATTGAAATCAAGAGCTATGTCATCTTCAGGCTTTAATTCCTGGTCATCAAAATCAAGTGAAAGTTCAGATTCTTCATCAAGACTAAGTTCTAAATTGTCATTGGAGCTTTCATTGAAATCAAGAGCTATGTTATCTTCAGACTTTAATTCCTGGTCATCAAAATCAAGTGAAAATTCAGATTCTTCATCAAGACTAAGTTCTAAATTGTCGTTGGAGCTTTCATTGAAATCAAGAGCTATGTCATCTTCAGGCTTTAATTCCTGGTCATCAAAATCAAGTGAAAATTCAGATTCTTCATCAAGATTAAGTTCTAAATTGTCATTGGAGCTTTCATTGAAATCAAGAGCTATGTCATCTTCAGACTTTGATTCCTGGTCATCAAAATCAAGTGAAAATTCAGATTCTTCATCAAGATTAAGTTCTAAATTGTCATTGGAGCTTTCATTGAAATCAAGAGCTATGTCATCTTCAGACTTTGATTCCTGGTCATCAAAATCAAGTGAAAGTTCAGATTCTTCATCAAGATTAAGTTCTAAATTGTCATTGGAGCTTTCATTGAAATCAAGAGCTATGTCATCTTCAGACTTTGATTCCTGGTCATCAAAATCAAGTGAAAATTCAGATTCTTCATCAAGATTAAGTTCTAAATTGTCATTGGAGCTTTCATTAAAATCATGAGAAATATTATCTTCATTTTTGAATTTTTGTGAGTCGTTAAGATTAAGTGAAATATTTCTATCCTCATCTGAAAAATCTTCAAAATCTACATTTCCCAAGCTCAATTCTTCCGAGTATTTATCTGAAATTTCTTTTTCGTCTGGCTCTGAAAAATTTTCAAATAAAGTACCTTCTTCAATTTTAACTTTTTCGTCTAAAAAATTGTCAATTTTATTTTCTTCATGATTTTCAAAAGGAATATCCAAAGAATTCTCTGATTGAGATGCTTTGTCTTGGTTTTCAAAAAGAATATTGTTATCCTCTGAGGATTGGACAATTTCTTCTGTGCCTTTTTCAATTTCTTCTATATCAATAAAGTCATCATCAAAGATTTCATTTGTTTCAAACTCTGTTGCAGCTTTATTTTCAGAAAGAAAATCATCATTAAAATTAATTTCTTTATTATCGTCTTCATCAAGTGAAAATTCAAGCTCATCATCAGAACCATTTAATTCTTCACTGTTAAAATCAAGATCAAGGTCATCATCAAATAAAGAGTCTGAATTTTTATCTGAATTTTCAAAATTTTCTGAATCAGCTTCATCTTCCCCGAACAAGTTTTCTTCAAATATATCTTCTTCTTGTTTTTCTTCGGGCAGTATTTCAGGAAATACTGTAAAAATGTTGCCACATTCTGAACATTTAACCTTTGTACCTGTACTCTTGATTTTGTCAGCCGGAAGTTTGTATCTGGTCTGACAGGCTTCACAGGTTACAATCCTCATAAGCCTCTCCGATTAAGTTTTAATGTGATATATTGCTGGAAGATTTCTGTATTTTTCGGCGTAGTCTATCCCGTATCCTACAATGAAACCTTCATCTATTCTGTGACATGTATAATCAATTTCTACTTCAAGCTTTCTTCTTTCATGTTTGTCTAAAAGAGTACAAACTTTTATTTCAGCAGCTCCAGAGCCTTTTAAGTAATGCTTGAGATGTTTAAGGGTAAGCCCTGTATCTATTATATCTTCAACTAAAAGAATATGTTTATCTTTAATATCAATATTTATATCTTTTGTAATTTTTATAGTGCCTGATGATTTATCTTCAAAACCGTAGCTTGATGCACCTATAAAATCAATTTCGCATGGAATGGATAATTTTCTTACAAGATCTGCCATAAATATGAAAGACCCTTTTAAAATTCCTATTACAACAAGATTTTTATTTAAATAGTCCTTTGAAATTTTATCTGCCATCAAGGAAACTTTTTTTTCAATTTCTTTTTCATTTAATACTAAAACAAGTTCAGGCATCAAATTAGTATCTAACTCCCTTTATTTACTTAAAATTTGCTTGAAGATTTAAAATTTTGGATTTGCAAATCAGGATAATAACTAGACATAAACAATGTTTAATGTCAATCCAAAACCTTATCATCAGACTATTTTACACTAATTAGGCATATTTTCAAGTATACCTTGTTAAATATGATTAATTTTTTATATATAAATTTTCTTGACATTTAATAACTATGAAAATAGTTCACTATTTTAAATTTAAACTTTGAATTTATTTGATCTGGCCAGCTATTTTTAAAATAAGGTTGAGAAAAATTTGATAGAACTTTTGAGAATACATCAATACATAAAAAATTTATTTATTTTTGCACCTCTTTTTTTTTCATTTAGTTTTTTTTGCAAGACATATTAGCTACAATTATAGCATTTATTTTATTTTCAGCTGTTGCAAGCAGCGTATATGTTTTTAATGATTTAATGGATTTTCATGAGGACAGAAACCATCCAACTAAAAAATATAGGCCTATTGCAAGTGGTAAAGTTTCAAAAAAGGAAGCTAGATTATTAATTTTTTTCCTTTCATCTATATCTTTTACATGTGCAGGATTTTTTAACATTTATCTTTTTTGTGTTTTATTAACATACTTTATACTAAATATTGCATATTCATTAAAACTTAAACACATAACAATTGTAGATATTTTTATTATTGCTGTTGGGTTTGTGCTTAGGCTTTTTGCCGGAGCCTCTGTTATTAATAACCAGCTTTCGATGTGGATTATAATAATAACTTTTCTTTTAGCATTATTTTTAGCCGTGGCTAAAAGAAGAGATGACGTTATTTTAGCTTCAGTGGGTAAAAAAACTAGGAAAAGTATTGATGGATATAATCTGGAATTTGTAAATGCTGTAATGGTTTTTATGGCAGGAGTCATTGCCGTATCTTATATTCTATATACTGTGAGTGAAGATGTTATCAAAAAGTTTCAGACACAATATTTATATTTAACCTCTATTTTTGTGATACTTGGAATTATTCGTTACATGCAGTTGACTTTTGTGGAGCAAAATAGTGGTAGTCCCAGCAAAACAATTTTAAAAGACAGATTTTTGCAGCTTACCATAATTATCTGGCTTGTTAGCTTTGTTGTAATAGTAAAAGGAGGATTTTGATTTGAATTTCAATAGTAAAATAATAATCCCAGGTGCTGCCGGCCTTGTAGGTCAAAATTTAATCATTCAGTTAAAAAAGAGAGGATATTCAAATATTGTAGCTTTGGATAAACATGTAAAAAATACAAAAGTATTGAGAAAAATTCATTCAGATATAAAAGTGATAGAAGCAGATGTATCAAAAACAGGTCAATGGGAAGATGAGTTTAAGGATGGAGAGGTTGTTATTATGCTTCAGGCCCAAATAGGTGCACCTACTATTGAACCTTTTATTAAAAATAATATCGATTCGACCAGGCTTATTTTAAATGTAATGAAAAAGAATAAAATCCCTTATTTGGTACATATAAGTTCTTCTGTAGTATGTTCTGCTGCAGATGACTTTTATACAAACACAAAAAAAGAACAGGAAAAAATTGTTTTAGAATCAGGTATAAGCCATTGTGTTTTAAGGCCTACACTGATGTTTGGCTGGTTTGACAGAAAGCACTTAGGATGGTTAAGCCGATTTATGGAAAAAACACCTGTTTTTCCTATTCCAGGCCATGGAAAATATTTAAGACAGCCGCTTTATGCAAAGGACTTTTGCAGTATAATAATTAGTTCAATGGAAAAACAGCCTCAAAATAAAATTTTTAATATCACAGGCCGTGAAGACGTTGATTATATAGATATAATAAAAACAATAAAAAAAGTAAAAAAGCTTAACACTATTATTATGAAAATACCTTATGGTTTGTTTTATTTTCTAATGTGGTTTTATGCACTTTTTAGTAAAAATCCCCCATTTACAACCCAGCAGCTAGAAGCACTTGTAACAGATGATTATTTTGAATTGATTCCCTGGTGGGATATTTTTGATGTTGAATCTACAAATTTTGATAAAGCCATGGATGAAACATTTAATGATTTAGTATACAGTAAATATGTTTTGGAGTTTTGATGAATATAAAAAAAATAGCTGTAATCGGAGCTGGCCCAATGGGGCTTGCTGCAGCGTTTCAACTTGTGAAGGAAGGCTTTGAGCCAGTTGTTTATGAAGCTGATAATCGAATAGGCGGTATGACTGCTTCATTTGATTTTGATGGGATTGAAATAGAGCGTTATTATCATTTTCATTGTGAATCTGATCAGGCTTTTTTTGATATTTTAAAAGAGCTTGATTTGTACCATAAACTTAAATGGGTAGATGCTAAAATGGGATATTGGTATAACAAGAAGCTTCAACCCTGGGGTTCTGCAATTGCCCTTTTGAAATTTGATGGCATTAATTTTTTGTCAAAGATCCGGTATGGACTGCATGCATATTTTTCTATAAAAAGAAATAATTGGAAACAGTTAGAAAAGTACAATGCTGTTTCCTGGATAAAAAAATGGGTTGGAAAAGAAGCTTATGAAATATTGTGGAAAAATCTTTTTGAACTAAAATTTTATGAATATACTCAAAATCTTTCCGCACCATGGATATGGAGTAGAATAAGGCGGGCTGGGCGATCAAAAAAACTTGGTTATCTTAAAGGTGGGTCAAAGGTTTTACTTAATGCTATAAAAGAATATGTTGAATCAAATGGGGGAGAATTCAGGTTAAGCTCCCCTGTAGATAAAATAGTGATGAATGGTGATGAAGTAATAGGTTTAGAGTCAAAAAATATTTTTGAAGAATATAAAAAGGTCATATCAACTATTCCCCTTCCCTTAGCATCTAAAATAGCACCAGATTTGCCAGAAGAAATACAAAAAAAATTTAGCTCAATAAAAAATATTGGATGTATTTGTGTAATAGCAAAACTAAAAAAACCAATAACAGATAATTTTTGGCTTAATATAAATGATGGTGATATGGATATTCCTGGAATAATTGAATATGGCAATTTAAATCCTCAATTCGGGCACATTGCTTATGTTCCATATTATATGCCTTTGTCAAATTCTAAATTCAATGATAGTGATGATATTTTTAAGCAAAAAGCATTAAAGTATTTTAAAGAAATAAATCCTTCTTTGAAAGACAGCGATATAAAGGCTGTAAAAGTTCATAGATATCATTTTTCTCAGCCAGTATGTGAGCCCAATTTTTTAGAAAATTTACCCGATGCAAAAATACCAATAAAGGGTCTTTGGATAGCTGATACTTCATATTATTATCCTGAAGACAGAGGTATTAGTGAGTCTATTGGCTATTGTTATCACCGCTCTGAAAATGTAACAAAACCCTTAGTTTGAAAATGTAATAAAAAAAGCACACCCTGATACAAATTTATTCAAAGCATGCTTTTTTTATTTTACTCTTTTACAATATCCCTCATTC
>Ga0265295_1001457_pt1 | contig 41498 bp, 47 predicted proteins | sample Munlansysbiofilm_FD_192503 | JGI IMG/M metagenome (GOLD analysis project Ga0265295, IMG submission 192503) | Leachate microbial communities from a municipal landfill in Southern Ontario, Canada - Methane capture system biofilm | ecosystem: Engineered > Solid waste > Landfill > Unclassified ... | reverse complement strand
GACCATTTATTAATTGCTGTGGTATTAACGGCTGGAACAGCTTTATTATTATGGCTAGGTGATCAGATAACACAAAAAGGTATTGGTAATGGATTATCCATGATCATTATGGCGGGAATTATTTCTAATTTACCAAGTATGTTAAATACTACCTGGACAACACTTGTTAAAGCTGGTAGTATTCAAACACAATTTTTAGGAATAGTACAAGTTATAATGTTACTTTTAATTTATATTATTATCATTGTAGGAGTTATCTATGTTCAAAAAGCTGAACGAAGAATTCCAATTCAATATTCTAATAAAACTAGTAGTTCATATGGTGCAAAACAAACTTATATGCCATTAAAATTAAATTCAGCTAATGTAGTACCGGTTATTTTTGCATCAGCCTTGTTATCAATTCCTTCAACATTAGGCTACTTTATTAAAAGCAAAGGTTTTCAAACATTTGTTAGTAATTATTTAACTTATGATCGATTAGTAGGATTTATTATTTATATTATCTTGATTATTTTCTTTTCTTATTTTTATACTTTTTTAGTAATTAAACCAAAAGAATTATCAGATAATTTACAAAAAAATGCTGGTTATATTCCCGGTATTCGTCCTGGTAGTGATACAGTAAACTATGTAACTAAAATTTTATCAAGATTAACTATTATTGGGGCTTTATTCTTAGCTATTTTAGCGGGATTACCAATTATATTTAATCGTTTAACTAATTTACCACAAAATGTAATTATCGGTGGAACTGGTATTCTAATTATTGTTGGGGTAGCATTAGAAACATATAATCAATTAGAGAGTAGTTTAGTTAGTAGAAATTATCAGGGGGGTGCAAGAAAACGAAGAAATCGATAATTTTTGTTGCCCCGCCACTAGCTGGTAAGGGAACCCAGGGATCAATACTTGCTAAGCATTTAAAAATTCCGCATTTATCAGTTGGCGATTTTTTACGAAAAAGAGCTTTGGTTGGTGATGACTTTGCTAAGCATTTAAATAGAATTATGACTAATGGTGAGTTATTAAATACGGCAGATACAATTCAAATAATTAAAGAACATTTAGATGTCATTGATATTAGTAATGGTTTTGTGTTAGATGGTTTTCCGAGAAATATTGAGCAAGCTAAAGCATATCAATCATTTTTAACTGAGTATGGTATTAACCATAATATCGTTATTTATATTGAACTATCAGAAGCCGAAGCTCGTTTAAGATTAAATGGGAGATATATTTGCACTAATTGTGGTGCTAGTTATAACATAACCGACCCAACATTAGCTCCTAAAATTAAAGATATTTGTGATCAATGTGGTAGTAAATTAAAGCATCGTATTGATGATAATATGAGTTCTTTAAATAAAAGATTTGATTTATATTATCAGCAAACAGAACCATTAGTTGATTATTATGAAAATTTAAAGGTTCCATTAATTAAATTAAATGGTACCTGGGGAAAAGAAATGATAACTAAAAAAATTATTAACTATTTCGAGGTTAACAATGATTAAAATAAAAAATGAAAATGAAATAGCATTAATGCGTATTGCTGGCCAAATAAATTACCAAACCCATTGTTTAATCGCAAATTTAGTTAAACCGGGAATTACGACTAAAAGTCTAGATCAAGCGGCAGAGAATTATATAAAGAGTCAAAATGCATATCCGTCTTTTAAAAACTATGAAGGATTTCCTGCAAGTATCTGTGCCTCAATTAATGATCAAGTAGTCCATGGTATCCCGGGAAATTATCAATTAAAAGATGGTGATTTATTAAAAATTGATATCGGCGTTAATTATCAAGGATATCATAGTGATAGCGCTGTGACACATATTATTGGTGAAACAACATCAGAGATAAAGATATTGGTTAACGAAACCAAAAAAGCTCTTTACAAAGGCATTGAGCAAGTCAAACCGGGTAATACAATTGGTGATATAGCATTTGCCATTGAGTCCCATGCTAAAAAGCACCGCTTGGGCGTTATTAAAGAACTAGTAGGCCACGGCGTTGGTCAAAAGTTACATGAAGACCCCAATGTCCCTAATTATGGTAAACCACATCAAGGGATCGTATTAAAGCCAGGAATGACATTAGCAATAGAACCAATGCTTAATTTAGGTGGGCCTGACATAATAATGTCAGCTGATGGCTGGACCATTAAAACCCTTGATCAATTACCATCAGCCCACTTTGAACATACCGTTTTGGTAACTGATAGTGGTTATGAAATTTTAACAGGAGAGTGATAACTTGGCAAAAAAAGAAGAGATAATTGAAGCCAGTGGTAAAGTAACTGAATTACTAAAAGGCGGTTCTTATCGAGTTCAATTAGAAAATGGTCATACTGTAGTAGCTCGCGTTTCTGGTAAAATGCAAATGCATAGCATTCGTATCTTACCAGGTGATACAGTAGACCTAGCAATATCACCATATGATTTAACACGCGGGCGGATCACATACCGCAAGTAATAGGAGGAAATAGATATGAAAGTACAAGCATCCGTAAAAAAGATTTGTGAACAATGTAAAATAATTAGAAGAAATGGCAAAGTTTTGGTAATTTGTAAAAATCCAAAACATAAGCAAAGACAAGGTTAATAGGAGGTAAAATATGGCACGTATTAAAGGGGTAGAAGTACCTGATAACAAACGTTTAGTAATATCATTAACTTATATTTATGGAATCGGTCCAGTTACGGCTGAAAAAATCGTAAAAGCAGTAAATATTGATATACAAAAACGCGTTAAAGATTTAACAACAGATGAATTAGCTCTAGTTCGTGATGAAGTAGCTAAATATGTTACTGAAGGAGATCTTCGTCGTGAAAAGAAATTAAATATTGATATGAAAAAAGAAATAGGTTGCTATGAAGGTGTTAGACATCGCCGTGGCTTACCAGTTCGCGGTCAAAGAACAAGTCGTAACTGCTCAAATAGTAAAACAGCAGGTAAACGTAAAACTGTAGCGAACAAGAAAAAATAAGGTTAAGGAGGTTATATAATGGCTTATAAAAATCGTAAAAGAAAAATTAAAAAGAATATTCCATTAGGACAAGTGCATATTCATTCTACTTTTAATAATAGTATTGTAACTATCACTGATAATGATGGAAATGTTGTAAGTTGGGCTTCATCAGGGACTGTAGGTTTTAAAGGTTCTAAAAAGAAAACTCCATTTGCAGCAGGAATGGCAGCTGAAGCAGCTGGTCGTGTGGCAGTTGAATCAGGTATGCAAAAAGTAGAAGTATTTACCAAAGGATTAGGATCAGGACGCGATACAGCAATTCGTTCATTACAAACTGCAGGGCTTGAGGTTACATCTATCAATGATGTTACTCCAATTCCTCATAACGGTTGTCGCGCACCAAAGCGTCCAAGAAATTAATATAATAAGGAGAGAAAAATATGTTTAAATTTGAAAAACCTAATTATAAAATTACAGAATATATTGAGAATAACTCTTATGGTAAATTTGAATTAGAACCATTAGAAAAAGGATTTGGTACTACCATTGGTAATGCCTTACGTCGAGTAATGCTGTCTTCACTTCCAGGTGATGCTATTACTAGTGTTAAAATAGATGGTGTATTGCATGAATTTCAAACAATCGATGGTGTAATTGAAGATGTTAGTATGATCATTTTAAATTTGAAAAACATTGTTTTAAAAAATCATTCTAAAGAACCTAAGACATTACATTTAAATGTTAGTAAGGAAGGTACCGTTCATGCTTCTGATATTGAACGTGATGCCGATATTGAAATTATAAACCCTGATCAAGTAATTGCTACTCTTGCAAAAGGTGGTAGGTTAAATATGGAATTAACCGTTGGTTATGGTAAGGGATATGTAAGAGCTGACGAAAACAAAAAAACTTTAACAGATGTTAAAGTTGGAACAATTGCAATTGATGCCTTATATTCTCCAGTAGAACGTATTAGTTATGAAGTAGAAAGTGCTCGCGTTGGCCAAAATACTAATTTTGATAAACTAATTATGCATGTTCAGACTAATGGAGCTATTAAACCTGAAGAGGCAATGGCTTTAGCATCTAAAATTTTAATTGAACATTTAAATATTGTTTGTGATTTAGATCAAATTGCCGATTTAACAAAAGATTTTATGACTGAAAAAACCGGGGAAGTTAATAATAAAATATTAGAAACTTCAATTGATGATTTAGATTTATCACCAAGAGCTCATAATTGTTTAAAAAGAGCAGGTTTAAATACAATTGCTGATTTAACTGCTAAGTCAGAATTAGAAATAATGAAAATTAGAAACTTAGGTAAAAAATCATATACAGAAGTTTTAGAGAAAGTTCACGCCCTAGGCCTTAACTTTTATGAAGAAAATTAATAAGGAGGTATAACATGTATCGTAAATTAGGTAGAGTTAGTGATCATCGTCGTACGATGTTGGCTAATTTAACAAAAGATTTAATAATGAATGAAAGCATCAAAACAACTGATACACGTGCAAAAGAAGTAAGAAAAATGCTTGATAAAATGGTTACTTATGGTAAAAAAGGTACTGTTGAATCTAGAAGAGACTGTTTAGCTTATTTAATGAATGATAAAGTTGCAGCTAAGAAAGTATTCGATGATTTAGCAAAAAGGTATGAGACACGTGATGGTGGTTATACCAGAATTATTAAATTAGATGAGCGTCGTGGAGATGATGCTTTAATAGTAAAAATAGAGTTAGTATAACTAACTCTATTTTTTTTATAAACCTTTAATAAAATTATAACTATGGAATAAGTAATTATTTTCTTCTTTTAAAAAGGTGTATTGATAAGAATTTGCTTTATTAAAAGCTTCTTCACTATTTTGCTTTAAAAAACTATTAATTGGTAAATTATTATTATTTTGCTTATTAATAACTAGTAGTTTATTATTTTTGCTTGGATCACTATATAAGTTATAAATACCATTATTTTCATCAATAAAAACAGCTTTTATGTTTAGGGTATATAAATTATTAATTTTATTAATACTCATATATTTTATAATACTGGGATAAATTTTTTCATTAACATTATCTAATATATTATAATGATCATCTTCAATATCATATTTATAATTTATATTACAGTAATCTAAATCAGCGCAAGGATTGCCATCTGTTAATACAACGCCTAAACCGACAGTTGCTTCCCAAGCTTTTTTAAATGCTGTTTTAGTCATAATTTCATCATCTTTTAGGGTGGTTATTTCGTACTTTTCATCAGTTAAATTTTTGTTATTTATAATTTTAATTCTATTAGCAGCAATCGCTAAACGATATTTATTGTCTAAACCGGCTAAACCTTCAATTTTTTCTTTAGGCATCCACCACCAGCTATTATTTAAAAAAGCATTTTCAAAATTATTAATTAGCATTTTAGCTTCACTTTCTAAAACACCGTCATTTAATGTAATGTGATCCTCATTATACTGATAATCTATTGCTACAATTTTTTTAATTTTTTGCTTAACTTTTGGGGTATTTTCAATTTTATTATCAGTTGCTAAAAAGTAACCACTAAGTATAATCATACTAATACTAACAATAAACCAAAGTAGTTTAAATATTTTCATTTTTAACCTCTTTCTACTATTTTTATTTTAGGCAAAAAACATCTATTTGTCAAATTGTTAATACTGGTTTTTTATTAAATAATTTTGTATAATATAATTTATTATGGGAGGTGATAATATGCTAAAAATTCACCAATTAAATATTAAATATAAAAATCAAGAATCTATTATAAACAACTCAATTATTGAAGTTAAACCTGGTGAGACAATAGCATTTATTATTCCCAATAATGGCGGTAAAGAATATTTATTTAATTATTTTAGAAGTAACACATTAATTACATTTAATAATCAATCATTAACAAAAAACAATAGTTTATTTTTTTCTTTTCAGCCTTTAGAAAAAAGTGACTTGTCAGTTTTAAAATATATGGCAGAGATATTACCTAAAAATACAGATACTACACAACAAATTTTATCTTTATGCACTAAATATGATTTGAATCCCGATAAATTAAAGCTCCCATTAAATGAATTATCTCCTTTTGAATTAATGGATATTTATTTAATTATTATTAATATTAAAAAGCCCAACGTTGTTATTATGAATAACACCTGGTTATATTTAGTACCCAGTCAAAAAGAAATAATAAAAAACCGCATGAAGCAACTTCAGAAAGACTTAAAATTCGTTTTAGTTTATCTAACGCATCGCATAGAAGATATTGATTTTACCAATCGTGCATTAGTAATAGATCAAGGCAAAATTATGATCAACGATAATTATGAACAAGTCGTTAAGCAACTGCCAGTTAATTTAGCTCAACCTTTTTATGTTAATTTATCAGCCTTTTTAAAATTATATAATTTAATTGAAGATGATTATTTTTCTATGGAAGAATTAGGTGAAGCCATATGGAAATAAATCTTAATGCCAAAATTATTGTTTGTTTTGAACAACCCCATATTTTAAAACAAGCATCATTATTTCATTTAACTAATCAATTTATTACTGATGAACAAACCGTACAATATTATATTAATCAACATGTTCATTCACCTTATTCTAATAATAAATTAGAATTAGCTTTAAAAATGTTAAGTTTATCATCAACCATTCTAAGCCGCCAAATCAACCATTTAAACAGCTTTGAACAGCTGTTAGTTAAATTTGTGGCCATGTTATTATCAAAGAAGAAAATGGTCTATTTGGATAATTATTTAATTAATTTTGACCAGTATTATCAAAGTAAAATAGTAAGATTATTAAAAAAATTAGCTCGTCAACAATCAATGACTATATATATTAGTGATGTTGATTATAATTTGCTTTATCAAATAGGAGATTTATTTTATTATCCTAATTTAGGATATTTAACTAAACAAATGGTTTTAAAAAACATTGATAATATTAATTCTATATATCATCCAGATAGCATTAAATTTATTAAATACATTAATCAAAAGTATAATTTAAATATTAATTATCAGGTAGAAGTTAAAGAATTATTAAAATCATTATATCGTAAACATTAATTGCTTAAGTCATAATTTCAAGGTAAAATAAAATCAAAGGAGAGAATTACTAATGCAAAGATTTTTAATGACATTTTCTTATGATGGTACTAATTTTAATGGTTATCAAAAACAACCCAAAATGAGAACTATTCAATCAGAAATAGAAAAGGCTTTAAAAAAGATTAATGATGGCAAAAGCGTCGTGATTGTTGCTTCAGGCAGAACAGATGCAAAAGTACATGCTTACAATCAAAAAGCGCATTTTGATTTAGATTTAAATATTACAACTGAAAAACTAACTAAAGCAATTAATAGTTTATTACCAGAAGATATTTATATTAAAGAAATAGAAAAAGTCTCTGATGATTTTGAAGCGCGTTTTAATGTTAAAGCTAAAGAATATATATATAAAATAAATTTAGGTGAGTATAACCCATTAGAACGCAACTATGTTTATCAATATAATAAAATTTTAGATATTGTTTCCATAACAAGAGCATTAAAATATCTTGAAGGGGAACATAATTTTAAAGCTTTTACTCCTGCTAGTGAGACTAAAGAAAACTATATTCGAAAAATTAATCAAACTAATTTGATTCGAGATATTAAAAATTTAGATAATATTACAATTGTATTTTTGGGTACCGGGTTTTTAAAATATATGGTCCGTAATATGGTTGGGACTTTAATTGAAATTGGTGAAGGAAAACGTAAACCAGAAGATATTTTAACAATCTTAGAAAATCAAGATCGCAACATGGCTGGGAAAACCGCCAGCCCGGAAGGCCTTTATTTAAATGATGTTTACTATTAACATCGTTTTTGTTATACTTTAAAAGTAGAGGTGATTAGATGAAAGAAGTTTTTTCTAATATTACAAAATCAGAAAAAAGAATACTAATATTTATTATATTAATAGGTGTTATAATTTTAGGAGGATATTTTTTTTATGTAAGTAATCAATCATCTAAAACACCAATTGATGATAATAATCCGACTAAAGAGCAAATAGAAAGTAAAGAAAAACTATTAAATCAATTAAAACAACAATTTATTGATTTAAAGAGAAATAGTAATGATGGCTTTAGTAATCGCCGTATATTACCATTAAATTATACTGCACAGTATAATTATGATGGTAAAAAAGCAATTGTAAAACGTGTAAATAATCTTTTATATGTTGAAATAGATAACAATCATATGTATGTAGAAAATATTGACAAAAATATTAAATATGTACGTATTTTAAATGTTGATAATAACTTTAATATTACCCAAGCAGATTCGTTTGGTAATTTATATAGCAGTCCGGAAATATTTGTGGTTAGTAATGTTTTGGAACATTTTCTACAAACAGTAGATGGCAGTTCTACTACCTTTAGTAATTATTATAATGTTTTAGGAAATTATATTGAGCCAGGATTAAAAAATAGTCCTGATGGCGGTGAGTTAATTACAGTTAATAAGCAATATATTAATGGTCAATTATCAGCGATAAATATTATATTCCCGGTAATTAATCCTGATGAAGAGTTTTCTACTCAGTTACCACCAATTAAAATAACATTTAATAAAATTGGGACAACTGTAATTAATATCAAGTAAATGAAAGTGGTGGAGTAATGGCAATTAAACCAATTATAATTTTTATAGCAGGCCTTTTTTTATTAATACTTGTTGCTATTATTGCTAATCCAGATCAAAATGGTCAATGTTCTTTAACTAATCAATTAAATAATTGTGCTGGTTCAGGAATCCAATTACCAGTTGATAATGGTAGAATTACATCTCCTTTTGGTAATCGTACTAAACCATGTTCACAATGTTCATCTGATCACCAAGGGGTTGATATTGTTACTAGTGATGGTAATATTTACCCAGTAGCATCCGGTATCGTTGACATTGTAGATAAACAAGGAAATACTGGCGCGGGCTTATATATTAGAATTAAACATCAAGTAAATGGTCAATATTATTTAACAAGATATTTGCATTTGGCTAGAAATTCAATAAATGTTAATGTTGGTGATAATGTGAATATGGGACAAGTTATTGCTAAGCAAGGAAGCACTGGCACATCTACTGGTAACCATCTTCATTTTGAGGTAAAAACCTGCGATGCTAATTATACTAATTGTAGTGCACCACTAGATCCAATGGCTACTTTATATCCAACCCTAAATCTTATGAATGGAGCTACTTGGAAGAGTAAATCGGCACATATTCAAGACTACACATGTAGTCAATATACTGATACAGGTGATACAACCATGGACTGTTTGGGTAATCTCATGACTGATCAGGAATGGTTAGCGAGAGCTATGCATTTTGAAGCCGGTGGTCAAGGTGACTTAGGGATTGAATTAGTGGGTAATGTTATTTTAAATCGCGTAAAATCGAGTTGTTTTCCAGACTCAATTCCGGCAGTCATAGCTGGTAGTCAAGCTAATATTGATAATAAAGTTTGTTCAGTTAAACAGTTTGCTGTTTATGATTCTAAGATTTGGTCAAGGTGGGATTCTAAAAGTGATTCGCAAAAAGAATATGCAAGATCTCACGCCGGTAATGTTTTAGCTCAAAAAACAAATTATGGTCAGTATCAAAATGCATTGTTCTTTAATGCTGGTAGTAGATTTTCTGGTAATTGGGCCGTATTTATTAATAAGCACGGGGGCCATAATTTTTATTTATCAAATAAATGTAGTATTACTGGACAATATAATAAAACAACCGGTGCCGCTACAAATACAAATATAAATTATGATCAATGTCCGGGAGAAGCAGAACAATTGGCTTCTACTGGTGGTAATGTTTCTTATGCTAATAAAACTTTTTCAATTCCTAAAAATCAATTATCAGGAAAGTCTTGCCCAAATTGTTCTACTTTTAATATAAATGGAGTTAACCATAAATTTAACACTGATTTTGGTAATTTATTGATGGCTTTAATTAATGCCGCTAAAGCAGCTGGACATAAAATTGGAGTAACAGATAGTTTTCGTAGCTATGAAGCACAAGTGAGTTGTAAAAAAAGAAAGCCAACCCTATGTGCAACCCCAGGTAAATCACTTCACGGTTGGGGAATTGCAGCTGATTTAAATTATTATTCATCTAGTTCAGCTAGAAATTATATTCATCAAAATGCTAAACAATATGGTTTATGTTTTCCAATGAGTTATGAACCATGGCATATACAGCCATGTACAATAAATAGAGTATAGGAGGAATGTGATGAATAAATTACAAATTGGCGCACTTGTTTTTATTATTATGTTAGGTGGTATTATCTTATTAATATCAACACTTATCACTGGCAATAATAAAATTAATAAAAAAACACCACCAGTCGATGAAACGAAACCTCTTGTATACACTAAAGAAAGATTCTTTGTATCGGAGCTTGATAAAAATTCAAAATTGCCATATATTAATTTAGATTCAGATGATGCTTTAATTGTTAATCAAGTATTAGCAGACCAATATAAAGATGCTAAAAATAATAAACTTTATTTTGACTATGAATATAATAAAACTAATAATATACTATCTTTACTTATTAAGTATTACGAAATATCAACGGGCGAATACCAAAAAATGAACTACAAAATATATAATTTTGATTTAAAAAATAATTTAAGATTAGATACTAATCAAATCAAAAATCGCTTAAATATTAAACAGAGTAATTTAAAAACTGCTTTTGATAATAAACTGCAATTTTACTATCAAGAAGCATTATTAGATAATCAAAATCTTACTTATAATGAATATCTAAACTATATTCAAGCTAGTTATGAATATTTTAAAAACAGTGATCTTTATTTATGTAAGTTTAAAGTGGCTTGTATTTATTATCAACCTTTTTATGATCAATCAACAATTGAAAAACACATATTAGATAATATCTATGAATTTCAAGTTAATTATTGACTTTAGCGCTGATATTTAGTAAAATTATTACTGGTACATTTAAGCCCACAAGAACAAATATTGGGACTATTTGTTCATTGAGGAGGAGAAATAAAATATGAAAACATTTATGCAAAGAAAAGAAGATGTAACACGTAAGTGGTACGTAATTGATGCAGCTGATCAACCGTTAGGTCGCGTTGCTAGTAAAGCAGCTACATTATTAAAAGGAAAGCACAAAGTTACTTTTACCCCACATATTGATGGTGGTGATTTTGTAATTATTATCAATGCTAGTGAAGTAGCTCTAACTGGTAATAAAATTAATACTAAAATGTATTACAACCATAGCGGTTATCCAGGTGGTTTACGCGAGCGTACTGCTAAGGTTATGAAAGAAAAATACCCAATTGAAATGGTAGAACGTGCTGTTAAAGGTATGCTACCTAAAGGGCGTTTAGGAAATGCTATGTATAAAAAATTATTTGTTTATGAAGGTAGCAATCATCCACATCAAGCACAGCAACCAGAATTAATGGAGGTAAGAAATGACAAATAAAAACGTATATAGTGCCACAGGTCGTCGTAAGCAATCTGTAGCGAGAGTTAATTTAATTCCTGGTAAAGGTAATATTACTGTTAATGGTAAACCTGTTAATGAATATTTACCATACCAAACACTTATTCTTGACTTAAAACAACCTTTAGAAGCAGTTGGCATGGCTGACAAATTTGATGTTGAAGCAAAAACTTCAGGTGGTGGTTTTTCAGGTCAAACTGGAGCTATTCGCTTAGCAATTGCTAAAGCTTTATTAGCATATGATATTAATGGTACAGATAGTGAAACTTCATATCGTAAAGCATTAAAATCAGCAGGTTTTATTACTAGAGATGCACGTATTAAAGAACGTAAAAAATATGGACTTAAAAAAGCAAGACGTGCACCACAATTTAGTAAGAGATAATACAAAAAACAAACAAGTAATTGTTTGTTTTTTTAATATTCAAAATATTTCATTACTTGACTATCACTAAGTAATTTGCCAGTAATATAACTTATATCCTCAATCTTTTTATTTAAGTATCGTAAATCTTTATTTGTATTAAAATATATATCAACATCATTGATTAATTTAATAGCCTTATGCATTGCTAATATATATAATTCTAGTAAAGATGTATTATAATATTCATATTGGGATACAGGATGATTCCATTCGTTTTTTTCAATATTTAAGTAATGTTGTTTATCTTTAAAATTATTACTATATGTATAACCAAACAATTTTGTATAAAGTTTACCAAATAAAAGATCACTTATTTTAAATAATTTTATTTTTATTTTCCACGGATCATATCTCACGATTAAACTATTAAAATAGTAAGCTTTAATACTTTTTTGATAATACTTAAAACCGTTATCAAAATGATAAACCTCTTTTAAAATATAGTTAATAAATTCAATAAAATCAGCGGTTTTAAAATTCACATCAAGATTTTTATATATTTTTTTTTGGTGTGGTAATATGGATTCACGAGTATAAATTAAATAACAATCAAAAAAAGTTTCTAAGTCTTTATGATAGCCATTATATTTATAAGACTTTTTATTTTTATAATTAAAATTCCCTGTTTTATAGAAAACGAAAGGATGAATCACGCTATCTAATATCATATGTAATATCGTTCCGTAAAAATAACTCATTATTTCACTATTATCTACTAAGTTTTTTTCTTTAATATATTTAGCCATTGTAATAATGTATTTTTTAGTATGATTACGGTGCATCATTTGCCCTAATTTAGTGACTTTTTTATTTATCCCGAATGAATAAAAGGTATAAAAATTAAATGGATCCGGCCCTTGAGTAGTAATGTTCAAAATGCTAGGATCAATCTTTTTTCTAGTATTTTCATTTAATTTTTCATACACATCTTTTGCAAAATATTGATGGGTAATAGTTGAAGGCAATAAAATCACTCCTATCTAATATAATTTTATCATAAACACATTAAATATGTTATAATTCATAATAGGTGAAGTATATGCGAACAAACAAAACATTTCGTAATTTAGATCAACAAATAGACATTTTAAAAAGCAAAGGTTTAATAATTAATGATGTGAAATATGCTAAAAATGTTTTATTTCGTGAGAATTATTATTTCTTAAACGGTTATCGTCATTTATTTTTAAAATCAGGAACAGATAAAAATTTTATTGAAAAAACCACTTTTGAAGAATTATATTCAATGTTTAATTTTGATCGCGCAGTGCGTAATATTTTGTTTAAATATTTATTAATTATTGAAAATAATACTAAATCTATTATTAGCTATGAATTATCTAAAAAATATGGTTTTCGTGAAAAGGATTATTTACAATCAACTAATTTTAATCAAGATCCTATTCATCGCCGTCAGGTTGATGATTTAATTTATAAAATGAAACGCCAGATTAGGGTCAATGGAATGAAGCACGCAGCAACAGGGCATTACATGGCTAATTACGGATATGTTCCAATGTGGGTTTTAGTAAAAGTTTTATCATTTGGGTTAGTTAGCGAACTATTTTCTATATTAAAACCAGAAGATCAATTAGAAGTTAGTAATTATTATGATTTGGATACTTTAACTATGAAAAGTTATTTTCATATTTTAGCAAACTTTAGAAACCTATGCGCACATGAAGATATTGTTTACAATCATCGTACCGAAAAAACTATTAGCGATTCACACTTTCATTATAAATTGGGCATCCCAATGACTAATGGTGAATATATTTATGGTAAAAATGATTTATTTGCTTTAATTATAATTTTCAAATGTATGTTAACTGCTGAAGAATTCACTAAGATGATGACGGCATTAGACTACGAGATAAAAGAAATCGCGGAAAAAGTTACTTCGATTAATATTAATAAAATTTTAAATGCGATGGGAATTCCCAAAAATTATATTGAATTAATTAATTTATAGGAGGTTATAATGCATAAAGTTAAATGGAAAAATATTATAATTATTTTATTATTATGGATGGTCTTAATGTTAACCATTATTTTGGGTATTACTTATATTAAAATTAATGATCGAAAAACCATTGTTAAACAAGCAGTTACTATTACTGAGCAAGACAGCATTGCCAGTGCAGTAAAAAAAGTAAATAATGCTGTAGTAGTGGTAGAAACTTTTCAAAATAATCGTTTAATATCTACTGGTACCGGTTTTATTTATAAAACAGTAGGTGAAAATGGTTATATTTTAACTAATAATCATGTCATTGCAAATGGCGATTATTATAAGATTATCTTTAATTTTAATAAAACAGTTACTGCAACATTAGCTGGAAGTGATGATTATTCTGATATCGCTGTATTAAAAATTCCTTCTTCGGTGGTTAAAACAACTGTTAAAATTGGTAATAGCGAAAAAAGTGAAGTAGGAGATACTGTCTTTACTATTGGTGCTCCTGTAGGTACTGAATATATTGGCACCGTTACCAAAGGTATTCTTTCTGGGAAAGATCGCATAGTTACTATCAATACCAATATTAATAGTGATGCTACCCAAATGCGAGTAATGCAAACGGATGCTGCTATTAATCCGGGTAATAGCGGTGGACCGTTATTAAATATTAATGGTGAAGTAATTGGTATTAATTCATTAAAATTAGTAGAGCAAGAAATAGAGGGAATGGGTTTTGCTATTCCTATTGAAGATGTCATTAAGTATACGCCTTTATTAGAGATTGGTAAAAAAATTGAACGCCCTTATTTAGGTTTGGGTGTATTAGATTTAAACGAAAATTATGCTTTATATCAACAAGGGATTGAAATCCCTGATAATCTTAATAGTGGCGTGGTAATTAGTAAAATATACGAAAATAGTCCATCGCAGGGAAGCGTTTTAAAAACCGGTGATATAATTATTAAAATTAATAATATTGTAATTAATGATAAAGCTAAGTTAAGATATGCTTTATATCAACATAAAATTGGTGATAAAATAACTATTTATTATCAGCGTGGTGGTAAAACCGATAAAGTTATTTTAACACTTGTCAAACAACCTAATTAAGGTTGTTTTCTTATTTAAGAGTTAATTAATTTTTGATATAATTATTTTAGGTGATAAGATGAATGAACAAACACAGTACAAAATATTAGAACGTTTTGGTGAAAATTTTAGTTTAAAAAAATATATTACTAATCCAGCCATTGCTCGTGAATCAGAAATTCAAAGATTGATTTTAACGCTATTAACCCCGGAGCGAAGTGCTATTTTAACCGGTAAACCGGGAATTGGTAAAACAGCCATTGTCGAGGGATTAGCATATTTAATTCAATCTGGTAACATACCAGAAGCATTAAAAAATTATCAAGTATATAAACTTGATACTGGTTCCCTAGCGGGTGAAGAAAATACTGGAGGTACGATTGAGAGTAGATTGCAGTTATTAATTAAAGAATTAGAAACTATGGATCGAATTATTATTTTTATAGATGAAATTCATATGTTAATGAACGCTACCACTAAAGGTAATTTAGGTTTTGCAAATATGCTAAAACCAACTTTATCACGAGGGACAATTAAAGCTATTGGTGCTACTACTAGTGATGAATATGAACGCTATATATTAAGAGATAAAGCTTTTGTTCGCCGCTTTGAAAAAATTGAGATTAGTGAGCCAACCATTGAACAAACGATTAAGATTGTTTTGGGCACAATTCCTAAATTAGAAGCTACTACTGGAATAAAATTTGCTTATAATGAATATGTTGCTGAGGAAGTAATTAAATCTTTATGCGAGGCTACTACTGAATATAAAAGAGTATTTGAAAACGAATCCCGTTATCCTGATGTTGCTTTAGGATTAATGGGCAAGGCTTTCTCGCAAGCTTTATATCATAATCGTAATCAAGTTTTAATCACGGATTGTTTAGAGGCTTTGGAAACATATCAAGGTATTTATCCCGATGTTCGCCTTAAAGAAGCGGTCTTATTTAAAGAAAAATTTTCTGATGAATTAGCAAAAGAACAAATATAATTTGTTCTTTTAATTTACAATTTAATTTATTTTGATTATAATGAAATTAAGATATATTAGTAAAGTAGAGGTATATAAATGAAGAAAAAAGCATTCACCCTAATTGAATTGCTTGCAGCTGTTGTTGTTTTAGCTGTAGTGTTATCAATTACTACTTTTTCAGTAATTAGCATTTTAAACAAATCAAAAATTAGCAGTTTGAAAAACACTGCCTTAAATATTAGGCAAGCCGCTAAATTACATCAATCAAAGAATTATAAAGTTCAATTAAATTCCATTGATCTTACTCCTAATATCGGTAAAGAAGCAGATATTATCAAATTAGATGTTGATCCTTGGGATGATGAATATATCAGTATTAAGGCATACTATGAAGAAGTAAATAAAAAAATACAAGTAACCGTAGTAATAATAACCGCTAACCATGGTAATTGGATTTTATATCCAGAGGCTAGCGATATTGAAGAATTAACTTTAAAAATTTTTTCTATGCATATACCAGATGAAGATATAAAAACCAATGATTTTTTTAATATTCATTTTACAATACCTGAATTTTATGGCGATAGCGGATATACCATTGATGGACTATCTTTTCGTTTACAAAAAGATGGTATTAATAGTAACGATTATCAAGCCGGGGCTCATAATTTTGTTAGAGATACAGAGGGCTTTTACAATGCTCAATTAAAAATTACTGCTAGTGGAATCTATGATATATATTTAACTCCCAAAGCAGGAAGTAATACCGGATTAGAAAGTGGCCCATTAACAGTAAGTATCACCGACAATTTATTACCAGCATCGCCCGCTTTAATGGTTCAAAATGTTCAGGAATCATATTTTGATACTGGTGATCAATGGACTGGAACCAGTCAAGAACGCCGAATGATTGAATTAAAAATTACTAATCCATCAGGATTAACACCACTAACTATGACCATTCAAGTAAGACAGCCTAGTGGCAGTTTTGTTAATTCTGTTATAAATCATCCAATTAATACCACTGATACTTATATTGTGAAAAGTTCTAGTATTTTAGGTACTACCACTACTATCTCTCCGTACACTCATATAGATGGATATGAATATAATTCTCCTCCTGAGTGGATAACATTCAGTAAGGATGTATATGAATTCAAAGTTCTTATTAATTATGGAACAAATACATACACTTCTCCGCCGATTGAATTTGTATATGAAGAAAAAGAATGGTGGTTAGATTAAAAAAAGACATAAATTTTATGTCTTTTTATTTTAGTAATACCCATGCATTAGGAATATTTCTTTCACCAGTTTTAGTACCACCGGAAGGTTTATTAATTAAACCACCATTAGCATATAAACTTGTGCTCCCACCACCATCTAGATTAGCAGCATTATAAGCCCCATATTTTAACATAATATCGCTAACATCTTTTAAACTTGCACCTACGCTTCGGGTTTGTCTACCATCAATTGCTAGTAGCAATATAATACCATCTTTTCGCTGCCCGATAGCTGTTCTTGAAGATATTCCCCAACCGCCATTACCTTTTACAATTGAAGGTTTGCCATTAACAATTAAGAATGGCCCGAATGTAACGGCATCTCTCACATTATTTTTTATTAATAAATCTTTATTTTTTGTTAAAAACAATTTATTATCTTCGGTAATTCCAATGTAACTTAGTGATTTTCTATCAGAACGATATACCCACTTACCTTGAGTAATAACATCTCCAGCGGGGCGCCTAGTTTTCACATCTCCAGCAAAACCACCGCCATTAATGGCTAGGAGAGCATTATAACTTTTAGCAATTTTGGTAATAAATGTTCCATTAGCACCGGCGTGATTTGCTGTTCCTACTATTAATTTCTCCGGATGGTAAATTACTGCTAAGTAGCCAACATATCCATTACCATTAATATCTATTATTTTATAATAAGGGTTATTTTTATCTTTTCGTAACACTTCTTTATCATATTTTGAAGTGTATATAAATTCATTTTGATTAATCGCATTTAAATCAGTAGTATCGGTATTTTCAATAATTCGATTATTATTCATTGTATTATTAATTGTTTCTTCATCAAAAAACACATATGCCAAATATTTATGACTAAACGTTGTCATGGCTGAAGTTATCCATAAATCCCTAATTTTATTGTAAGGACCATAGAATAAAAATAAAAATATAATTCCGCAGACATTAAAGATTATAGTTATTTTTAATATAGTTTTATTTTTTGTTATTTTCATTTTGCTCCTTACTTTAATTAATTACATAGGGCTCATTCAAAGTTCCCATTCCGCTTTTAATAATTAAATCATTAGGTATTTTTATTGTTGCTTTAATAGCTAATGAATTATTTATATCATCTGTAAATAAAATATTATTTTTTTGAATAACCATTATTACATCATCAGTATCACCAGGGTTAGTTAAAAAGTAATCTTGATCTTCACCACTAGCAAATAAATCACCAATTGAAGGGATTCCTAATTTGGTTTTTTCGATATTTTTAAAATTAATACTATAGTTATTACTAATTCCGTACTGATCAATATAATAATTCCAAGTCAGTAAATTTTCTTCATTAATATTGTTTTTCAATAATGCTAAAACATTACTTTTTTTAAAATTATTACTATCACCATAATTAGTTATAATTATGTTTTCTTTATTATGAAGAAAGCCATCGGTAATTAATTTTATATTATTATCTTTAAAGTTTATTCTCCACAAATATCCTTTATAATTGACATAATCTCCAACTTGAGCATAGTTAATTTTTTTATCAATTAAGTTATCTCTTCGGCCAATAATTAGTGGATTCGCTTTGGAGCCATCACCACCATTAATCATAATATCTTTACGCAGATTAATTGTTGGACGAATTCCTAAACCTAAGTTGCCATCATTAGTATTTTTTACTATACCATTTGGAGTAACATATTTTAAATTTTCTTTATTATTCATTAAATAGAAAAATTTGCCATCATTAATAAAACCATTTTCAGCTCCGGTATTATTATAATCAGATTCACTTAATAATTCAAAGCGATAATTACTTCTCAATCCGGTTAAATCATTAATAGTTCGATAAAAAACATCATAATTTAACCATTGATAAATATTAGAGTTAATAAAATCTTTTTTCTCTCCCCAATTAATTGAAGTTTGACTTTCTTCTGTTATAATTAAAATCCCGTTATTATTTGCTTTTACAATTTGCCAAAGGCGACCGTTATACCAAAGATAATTATTTATATCTTTACCATAGAAATATTTACTATTTTTAACTTCTTTAATTCCTATTTTTTGTCTTTCAATATATTGACCCAAATTAATTTTTTCGTCTTTTGGTTTCACTTGGCTAGCTAATTTATACCAAACAAAAGCTTTATAACTAAAAAATAATATTAGACAAAAAGCTAATATATAATTAAAAATTTTAAAATATTTAAAAAAGGTTGCTTTCATATTATCACCAGTATAAGTTTATCAAAAAAAACGATGCTTATCAATAAATATGCTACAATAATTATAGGTGATAATATGGATTTTACGTTATTAAAAAAAACCATTGATTCTCGTTTAGAATCAATTTTACAAACGGAATTAATCAAGCATCAATCTAATAAAATTATTAGTAATAATATTCAAGATTTCTTGCGTTTATCAAAAGGTGGTAAAAGGATTAGAGCTATTTTAGTCATTATTGGATCACAATTGAAAGGTAAAAAGAAAGTTGATGATAATATTATTGATTTAGCAGTTGCTGTTGAATTGATGCAAACTGCCATTTTAATCCATGATGATATTATTGATCAAGCAGACAAGCGAAGAGGGGAGGTCACTATTAATCACAAATATTCAATGCTGGGTGTGCCTAAAGCTATTTGCGTTGGGGATTATGGCTTTTTTCTAACTTATCAAATTATTAATCAATTAAATATTGAAGATAAAATAAAAAATAATCTAAATATTATTATGACAAGAATGATGTATAACACTGTGTTGGGTGAGATTTTAGATGTTGAATTACCACATCAACCAAACCCAACCCAAGCGGACTTAAATTCAATTTATATTAATAAAACGGCCTGGTATACAGCCATCGGTCCATTGCTTTTGGGGGCATCATTTATTAATATTACTAAAGAGTTAGAAACGGAAATTATTAATTTTGGTACTAATTTGGGGATCGCTTTTCAAATAAAGGATGATCTTATTAGTATTAGTAATCAAACAGATAAGTCTAGTAATAGTGATATTTTAGAAGGCAAAATTACTGAAATGTATTTATACACTAAGAATAACAAAAAAGATGATATCATCGGTTATGGTGATCGATCTATTTCAGATCAAGTAATTAGTAATATTAAAAATCAGTTTAAAAATAATGGCGCAATAAAATATGCCACTGATCAAGCTGATTATTATTCAAAAGAAGCTTTAGACATTTTACGTACTATGGATATTAATAACAATATAAAAGAAGACTTAATAAAACTTATTAATGTACTTTTAACTAGAAAAAAATAAATTTATTTGTTATAATATATATCAACTATTAAGGAGGTGGCATTTATGTTTGATACAAGCGACTTAATTAACAAAACTAATAGTGCATTACTAGAGGTGGATTATTTTAATGTCCCTGATTTAGAAAAACCATTAATTGTAGAATCGGCATTAAAGTACTATACTTTGAGTAAAGCAGATGCCATTGGTACTAAGTTTGAAAACTTATCATTAGAAGATTTATTAGAAAAAATAAATAAAAAATTAAATCCTAACGAAAAAAGGATGCTTTTTAACAAGTATACTCATTTTATATTATCAATGATTAATGGTATTCAAAATAGTGAAGTAATTTGGGAAATAAGTGAGGAAAAAGACTTAATTAATAATCCCTTAGTTAATTTTAATAATGAAGGGTTACTAGATGAATTAGTTACTCACGAAGATACAGATCCTTATGCAACCTTCTTATTCATTTTAGATATATTCAAAAATCATTTATTTTCTTTTAAAAATATTAATGCAGAAAGATCAAGATAAATATAGTAATTAGAAAAATTATGTGATATAATTTTTCTGAGTTAGGGGTATAGTTCAGTTGGTAGAACGTCGGTCTCCAAAACCGAATGTCGTGGGTTCAAGTCCTGCTACCCCTGCCATTATTTGGAAATAAACTTGGTATGAAGATATCAAGTTTTTTGATATAATTTAGATGAGGTGAAAGGATGAAATTATATCACATTGATAGATCGGGTCATATTAACCAAAATCAAAAATTATTTTTATTAAAAGATTACTATACAGATGTAACAGATAGTGAATATTTTAAGGATGGTTTATCAAGTCACGGATGTAGGTATTTTTTAGGAGATCATTCTAATAAGGATTTTGCAATAGATGCTATATTTGAGTATGAAAGAATGATTAATTATCCTAATCAATTATCAAGATATCAAGCTTTTTTTGCTTTTGATGAAAAAGGAATAATAAATTTCATTGAAAAAAAAGAATTAGAAGATAATTACTATAAAATATACGAAATAGAAACTGATCAATACGAAATTCACAACTTTAACTTAGTAAGAGGATGGTCTCATTGCACTATGTCTAAATATGCCAAATTATATTGGGGAAACGGAGCTGATCCAAATAAGGATAGAGAACCTATTTATGAATATTTAATTAAATTACCCGTTACTATAGGTAGAGAAGTTAAATTAAGTGAAATAAAGAAAATCATTGAAAATAAAAAGCAAAGTAAAAACTAAAAATTTGGGAATCACCTTTAATTATATGCTGAATTTTTATGCTATTTAAAAAATAGATAATTTATGTTTCGTTAAAATTGTTTATAGAGGAATAATGTAAAAGTAGACAAATGTCAAAAGATGGCTTGTCTATTTTTTTATTGACAAGGTTTTTCTTATATAATCGAGTTCATAATTTTAAGGTATCAAAAGATATTTCTTTTCGTCCGTATTGAGTTATAAAAAAATGGCAAAAGCAACAAACAAAAAAGCAGAATCGTTAAAATTAAAAGGTTGTGACATAGAGATTATTTCTGAGAATGTATTCTATGAAATATTACTGTCTATTAATTAAAAAACATATTTATATTTTTATAAATAAAAAAAGTACCCTTTCACAGGTACTTTTGATTTATATAATAATGTAATTAAACAATATTATATAAATTAGAATAGTTTATGAATTTAATCATAAAGGATTCTTACTTTTGATGATAAATCCCACTAAAATTTAACATAAAAGAGTTTATCGCCTAATAATTACAGATATAATTAGGAGTGTTAATTTAAAATATTATAAGAGATTAATCAAACAATAAATTAAAAGTCAATTCTTTCGAAAAGTTTTACACCCGAACTATAACATACTAGATATTAGTGGTATCCAGGTAATTCCTACTATTTTGAGTTTTCTTTCTCAACTATACTTTTGGTATAGCTCCCTTATATAGTTAGTAGGGCTACACAAATTAATGTGCTTAATATTCTTTTGGAATACTAAGTTAAAGCATAGGTACATAATATAAAGAATAAAACTAAATTAATAGAGTATTCAAAATATTATTTTTTCATAAGGTACTTTCTTTATAACATATAAAGTTTTAAAAGTAAAGACCTAAAATTTCTTTTTTGTCAAGTTTACATTTGTTTTAATTTTAAAGAATTTATGTTATAAATAAAGGGGAAGTGACATATATGGGTTTAACAAATGAAGAAAAAATTTTTAAATACCATCAATTAGAGCAAATGATTAATAATATTAAACAAGAACAAATTGAATTATCAAACCAATTATCATCTTTAAGATCAAAAGGAGAAAGTAAGAGTTATCAATTTAGGGAATTAATGACTAAAAAATTAAATAATTTAGTTGTTTTAAATACTTTGGAAAAATATAAAATTATCTAACGGAAGGTGATTCGATGAAAAGAGCATTAGTTTTATCTGGTGGAGGCGCTCGCGGAGCTTATCAAATTGGTGTCTGGCGTGCCCTTAGAAAGTTAAAAATTAAAATTGATATTGTTACCGGAACTAGTGTTGGGGCTTTAAATGGTGCATTTATTGTTCAAGATGATTTTAACAAGGCTTATAATATTTGGCGCACAATTGATTATAAAAATGTTTTTCCGCAAAATTATCAAAAATTAAATCATCAAGAACCTTGGATAAAACAAGGATATAAATTATTAAAAGTTGGCAACCAAGAAGCTATTGGTATTGAAAAATTAGTTGATGATTCACTTGATTTAAAGAAATTTTATCAATCGACAATTGACTTTGGTATTTCTATCGCTCAATTACCAACATTAAAACCCCTTTATTTAACTAAAAAAGAAATACCGTCATCTAAAATAAAAGATTATTTAGTTTCATCTGCTACAGTTTTTCCGGTATTTCAACCTAAAAAAGTTGATAATAAGTCATTAATCGATGGTGCTTATTACGATAATTTACCAATTAATTTAGCAATTGAAATGGGAGCGGATGAAATTATTGCAGTAGACCTAGGTAGTATTGGGCGTATTTTAAAAGTAAAAGATAAAAAAATAAAAGTAATTATGATTAAACCAAGTAACAAACTTGATTTCTTTTTGGATTTTGATCAGGAACCAATAAAAAGGGCGATGGCTTTAGGATATAACGATACCATGAAAAAATTTAAAAAACTGGATGGGACCTTATATACCTTTAAATATCTTCATTTACAAAAAAATTACCAGACCAATGTCAAGAATTATCAAAATATATTAAAAAACGATATTAAATTTAAAACAAAATTATTAAATCAGAAGATACAAGATTTAATTGAACAAAAAGTAACCGAAAAAGAATTTAATAAAATTGTTGAACATACTGCTCAGTTATTAAAAATTGATACTGAACCTGTGTATCGGATTAATTATTTTAATTTTTTATTACGCAAGACCTTAAAAAAAGCTCGCCGTAATTGGTTTAGTTCTTTAACACTAAATAATGATTTACAAAAATTAATTGAAATTTATGATTTATTAGATCAACCTGCTAAAAATAATAGTCAATTAACAAAGTATATGCTTACTAAACCTAAAATATTATTATCAGCAATATACTTGAAAACCATTGAAAAAGGTAATTTATTTTAGTAAAAAAACCAAACAAAGTTTGGTTTTTTTATTAATTATTGCCATGAATAGTTGAAATATGTTGCCCAGTTACCCTGCTGAATCATTCTATTTCCGAAGGCCCAAGCAGTTTCACTTTGGTCAACAGTTTTTCCTTCAACGGTTATAATAAGTTTTCCTAAACCACCCCAGCGTTCATTTTCTTCTGTAAATACCTCTAAGATATTATTACCTTGATTTATATGATTAAGAGTTGGGAAGGTTCCGGGTATATACCAACCATCAGTTTCTAGTTGGTGACCACTATTATAACCAATAGCTTGATGGCCAACCATTCCTTCATGAGTGTTTATAACATTTGCGCGAGTACCACCCCAGAATTGCAAATAACCATTTACATAAACATAAACATTATCATTAATTGGGATACGATCTGGGTAATTTAAAACTCCTAATTTTACATTATTAATACTAATATTATCGGGAATAATAAAATTAGTTTTAAATAATCGTAAATCTGAATACCCATTATAACCCAAACCATTAGGGTTGGTATGATTATATAACCAAGATGCATAATCAACACCATTAATATAAGGATTAACAGTGTCATATAAACTGTTATCCCATACTACTGCATCCATAACGGGGAATGCATTATAAACATCATTATAAAGCCAATTACCACCATAACCTGCAAAGCTTAATGTTTGCTCTTCGCTACCACGTAGCCAATTTACTTCAGGCATATATATAGTATTGGTAAAATGTTCCACTACTGCATGAGTTGCAATAATAAAATTATCAGTATTTATTTTATTACGGGCAATAGTATAAATATATTCTGTAACGGCGGGATCAAACACTTGATTATAAGGGAATAATCCAACTTTAGGATTTCCGGTTTTAGTTTGTGGCATATTTGCTAATAATCCAACATAAAGGTGTGTTTCTTTTAATTTCCATTCTGGATTATTAATTATAATTTTTACATATAAGTTATTGCTATCATTCCAAGTTTCAACTTGACCAACCGCAATTGATTGTCCAGCATATAAAGGCTGAGTAGTAATGCTTAATGCATTAGTTTTAACGGGAATAAATGTAATAAAGGCTAAGATGATTGAAAAAATAATTATTTTATACTTTTGTTTCATCGAATTTCACCTCCTTTATTGTTTTTTAAATTACTATTTACCTCCTTTCTAAAGTAACTTAATTACAATTTTAGGGCCTAAAAAAGACAGATTATCTTGATGTAATTACAACGCTGAATTTTTCAGGCATTTGTTCATCCATCTAGTTAATATCTGTCTGACTAACTATATTATATCACTTTTATTTTTTTTTGTAAATTTGATATAATGAAATTAATAAGGAGGTAAAATGGAAACAAAATTTTATCGTTGCCAACATTGTGGGAACATTATTTATAAACTACATGATTCAGGAGTCAGTGTTGTTTGTTGTGGTGAAGAGATGCAATTATTAGTTGCTAACACAGTTGATGCTAGTTTAGAAAAACATGTTCCGGTACTTATTCAAAATAAAAAAAATATTGAAATCAAAGTCGGTACAGAACCGCATCCAATGACTAATGAACATTATATTGAATGGATTGCTGTAGTTAATAATGGAAATATTAGTGTTCATTATTTAAAACCACTTGATCAACCATTAGCTATTTTCAATTTATTAAACGTTGATGAAACATATGCATACTGTAATTTACATGGTTTATGGAAATTATAAAAAATTAAGGAGTGGGTGATTGTATGAATAAATTTCATAATAAAATAAAAGAAATAGCCAAGTGGCTAAGTGAACAAGTAACCTCTATTTATAAAGAGTTAACCAATACATATCAAAATATTACATTAGAACGTTTTTTTGAAATATTATTAAAAATTACAGTGGTATTTATTATTATTAGTATTTTAAGAATTCCTTTCTTTATTTTTGGCTTTATTGGCCATGATATGTTTACTTACATGGATTTTCCTGGTATTGTTTGGTATGGTTTTGGCCGTATCTCAGTAACAATTATTTATATAGTATTATCAATTACTACTATTTTAGTAGTTTTCAAAGATGACTTGTTTACTAAGGGAAAAACGATTAAAAAAGCAAAAGTAAATAAAAAAAAGATTGATCAAGAATTAATAAATACTGAGAATAGCAGTTTGACTTTTATTAAGATGGTCATTAAAATATTTATCTTTATAGCAATTATTATTCCGTTAATTGCGGGTATGTTTAGTTTAATAATAGCTATTGCATTAATTATTCACCTAATTATAAAAGGTGTATCTTTATATGGGATATTAATTTTATTAATTGGCTTATTTTTACTATTATCTTTTTTAGCTAAAACAACTTTAGCTATAACCAGTGGTAAAAAAGTCCGTTTATGGTCTTTAATAGTATCAATTATCTTTATTTTAGCAGGTGCTATTAGTACTTTTGATTGGTTATTAGGGTTGGATATTAAACAGAATCAAGCAAATAAAACAATAATAAAAACAATTTATGTGGATCGTTATAAATATCGCGCTTATAATTATGTGGATCAATATTTTATAGATAATTCCATTCCTAGTGATAAAGTGAAAATAAGAATACATTATGATTCGGACTATGATGGCTTATTATTCTTTAGTAGTTATGGTATTAGTCGTGTTCATATTAATGATGCTACTAAATTAAAAAAATTAACTGACTACTTAATTAATAACTTAAAAGATGATAAATTATATATACCTTATTTTAAAACTGAGGTATATGCAAATAAATTTGTTATAAATGAAATAAGATAAAACCAATATTAATTGGTTTTTTTGATATAATAAATAGTGGGTGATATAAATGTTAAATATTAAACATGTTTCAAAAAGTTATGGTTCATTTAAGGCGATTAATGACATTAACTTAACAATTAAACCGGGTGTTGTTTATGGTTGTATTGGTCATAATGGCGCAGGTAAAACAACCTTAATTAAGGCTATTGTTGGTATTCATAATTTTGATATTGGAGATATTTTAATTGATGGTAAATCAATTAAGCGAGAGCCACTTAAATGTAAACAAATAATGGCTTATGTTCCGGATAATCCTGATATTTATGACTCATTGACTGGTATTTCATATTTAAATTTCATTGCTAATATTTATCAGGTACCAGTAGAAACTAGAAATAATTTAATTGAAAAATATAGTGTTTTATTTGAAATTGATAAAAGTCTAGGTAACCCTATTAACTCATATTCTCATGGTATGAAGCAAAAACTAGTTATTATTAGTGCTTTAATTCATCAACCCAAAATATTAATATTAGATGAGCCATTTGTGGGCTTGGATCCCAAAGCCAGTTATAATTTAAAACAAATTATGAAAGAATTTTGCGCAGCGGGTGGTTCAATTTTTTTCTCATCACATGTTTTAGAAGTAGTAGAAAAGTTATGTGATGAAATTGCTGTTATAAAAAATGGTAATGTTATTATGAACGGACCAACTAAAAAAGTAATTGGGCATAAGTCTTTAGAATCTTTATTTTTGGAGTTAACTGATGAGTAAATATATTCAATTAGTTAAAATTAATTTAAAAAATATTTTAAATCTTAATAAATTTAGTAGTTTTACATTAAAGAAAAAAATATTTATTATTTTATTAGCTTTATATATTTCTGCATCGGTAATTGGTAGTCTTTTATTTTATACTAAAATATTATATGACTATTTATTAAAATTTAATTTAACTGATGTTATTATGCCGGCTTTTATTTTTATGATTGCTATGATGAGTATTATGTTCTCGCTGTTTAATTCTAAAAATTTAATTTTTAATAATAAAGATGATAGTTTATTATTGTCTTTACCAGTAACTAAGTACCAAGTAATGTTATCACGTTTTACTGTTTTGTATTTAATGAACCTTTTAGTAAGTTTTGTTTTATTATTACCAGTTACAATTTATTATGGAGTATTAATTAATGCAAGTTTTAATTTTTATTTATTGTTTATAATAAATTTAATTTTAATTCCTATTATTCCAACTATTATAATTGTTATTTTTGCATATTTAGTAGCTGTATTTACTAGTTATTTTAATAAAAAAAATGTTATTGAAATTATATTTAGCTTAGTAATGTTATTTTTATTACTGATTTTTACCAGTAATGCGGAAAAAATACTTAAATTTTTAATTGCTGATCAAGATTTAATTATTAAAATTATTAAATATGGTTTTTATCCAATTTATTTAACATATTTTATCTTTAAAGATGTTGATTATTTACGTTTGTTTTATTTAATATTAATTAATATTAGTGCTATTATATTTTTTACATATTTATTTAGTATTAAATATTATCAAATATTAAATAATTTAGCGCGTTATAAACATAGCCGTAGTTTTATTTATGATAATAAGTTAAAAAGTGTTAAAAAGACTTTATTTATTAAAGAATTAAATAAATATTTTGCCAGTCCCATTTATTTCCTAAATACCAGCTTTGGGGTAATTATGTTATTGGCGATAGCTATAGCGACCTGTTTTTATGATTCTAAAACAATTATTAGTGTTTTGGATGCTGAAGAATTTAATTTATCAATAGAATGGTTAATTTTGAGTTTAGTATTAATAGTTAGTGCTATTTCTAATACTACATCATCAAGTATTTCTTTAGAAGGTAAAAATTTATGGATTATAAAAAATTTACCAGTAAAAATCAAAGATATTTTTATTGCAAAATTTTTATTAAGTATTTTTGTTATTATTCCGGTTACAATTTTTTCTGTTTTTATTTTAGGCTATAATTTATCATTAAACTTTACCTTTATTATTAGTATGGTATTGTTAATTATTATTACCGCTGTTTTAAGTAGTTTATTTGGGTTGTTGATTAACCTGATATTTCCTTTGCTGAATTTTAATAATGAAGCTCAAGTAGTTAAGCAAAGTGTTAGTAGTTTAATTGGTGTGCTAGTTCCAATGACAGTAATAATAGGAAGCGTTATCACATTTAATTATTTAAAAATCAATGTTTATCTTTACATGTTGTTTTTAGGAATGATTTTTATCTTATTAATTTTTATTTTATTTTATTTATTAATGAATACCGGCATTAAAAAATTTCAAGAATTATTATAATTCATAGTATAATAATATTATCCAAAGGAGGATTAAAATGGTTTATTTAGATTATTCTGCGACAACTCCCGTTAATCCGGATGTATTAACTACTTTTAATGAAGTTTCTTTAGAATATCCAGGGAATCCTAATTCATTGCATTCTTTGGGTCATAAGTCGAAACTGTTGCAAGATGAACTAACTGTTAAATTGACTAATCTTTTACATGTTCAAGCTGAAGAAATTATATATACAAGTGGTGCCAGCGAAGCTAATAATTTAGCAATTAAAGGTATTGCTTTAAAATATCAAAATCGTGGTAAACACATTATTACTTCAATGCTAGAACACGCTTCAATTTTTGGACCACTTAACTATTTACAAGAACTTGGTTTTGAAATTGAATTTGTTAACTTAAAACCAAATGGGCTGGTTGATTTAGAACATTTACAATCTATTATTCGTGATGATACGATTTTAGTGTCAATTGCTATGGTTGATAGTGAATTAGGGATATTACAACCGATTAATGAAATTTCGCAAATAGTAAAAAAACATCCTAAATGTTTTTTCCATTCGGATGTAACACAGGCAATGGGTAAAATTAATGTTGATTTTAGTAATATTGATTTGGCTAGTTTTTCCGCTCATAAATTTTACGGTTTAAAAGGTATTGGAGCATTAATAAAAAAACAAAAAATTATGCTAGAACCGATTATTCATGGTGGTAAAAGCACTACTTCTTTCCGTAGTGGAACACCAGCATTGCCTTTAATTGCTTCATTGTTTAAAGCATTATCGATTATTAATCCTAAACTTAATGAAAATTATCAATTAGTGAAAGAATTACATGATGATTTAATAAAATTTTTAAAAACATTTAAAAACATTTATTTAAATAGTCCTGAAAGCAGCATACCTTTTGTTATTAATTTTAGTATTGATGAGATTAAAGCTGAAACTTTTGTTCATGCTCTAGATCAACATCAAATCTATATTTCAACAAAAAGTGCTTGTTCTAAACCAAATAGCCCTTCACAAGCAGTATATGCAGTGACTCATAATTCCAAAGCCGCTGCTAGTTCATTACGTATTAGTTTATCTTATTTAACTACAGCTGATGAAATATCAACATTTAAAGAAAAGTTCCAACAAAGTTATAATTATTTAAATAATTTAAAGGGTGAGTGATAATATGAAAATATTAAAATTTGGAGCAGTTTGGTGTCCGGGATGTTTAGTAATGCGTCCACGCTTTCAACAAATAGAGCAAGAATTCCCTGATTTAAAAACTGAATATTATGAATATGATATGCACCCGGAGTTAATTGCCGCTTGGGATATTGGCAAAATTCTTCCCGTGTTTATTTTTGTCAATAATAGTGGAGAAGAAATCACCCGATTAGTTGGTGAGCAATCAAAACAAACTATTATTAATTTAATTAATCAATATATAAAGGAGTAATATGAAAAAAATTATTAAAATATTAAGCTTTAGCTTACTATTACTGTTAATATTTATTCCAATTAATGTCAAAGCTGAGGGTAATGATGTTAATTTATATCTTTTTTATGGGCGTGAATGTCCACATTGTGAAGATTTAATTGAACGTTTGAAAAATATTCAAGAAGATTATCCTAATCTTAAAGTATATAAATATGAAGTTTGGCATAATAGTAGTAATGTTAAGTTATGGCAAAAAGTAGAAAGCAAATTAAATGTACCGGCTACAGGTGTTCCTTATACAGTGATTGGTAATCAAGTTTATACCGGTTACTTAGCTGGTGATACAGATCGTAAAATAATTAGCCAGATTAAGTATTACCAAAATCATAAATTAATTGATAAAGTTGCACCAATCCTAGATTTCAATAAAGATAAGCCCAGAACTATTGAAAAAAAGCCAGATACAAAATCGGATTTTAATTTACCTATTTTAGGTAAAATAGATGCTAAAAAAGCTTCACTACCATTAATAGCGATTGTAATTGGGATATTAGATGGTTTTAATCCTTGTGCTATGTGGATTTTATTATTTTTACTTAGTATGTTAATGGGTATGAAAAATAAACGACGCATGTGGATTTTAGGTCTATCATTTATTGTGACTTCGGCGGTTATTTATTTGTTATTTATGTTATCTTGGCTAAAATTAACAACTTTCATTGGTAATTTAGATTTAATTAAATACCTAGTCTCTGCATTTGCTATAGTTGGCGGTTATTTAAATATTAAAAGTTATTTAAAAACCAAGGAAGATGGTTGTGAAGTAGTAGATGATAAAAAAAGAATTAAATTAATGGACCGAATTAGAAAATTCACGCGTGAGAAAAGCTTTATTTTAGCTTTATTGGGAATAATGGCACTAGCCATATCAGTTAATTTTATTGAATTAACTTGTTCGGCTGGTTTCCCAGTAATTTTTATGCAATTACTTGCAATCAATGATGTTAATATTATTCAAGCCATAATTTATATTGGTTTATATATTTTGTTCTTCTTGCTTGATGATATTATAGTTTTTGCAATTGCTATGAAAACTATGGAATTAAAAGGCTTCTCTACTAAATATGGTAAATTTTCTCATTTAATTGGTGGCATCTTAATGTTAGTCATTGGTATTTTATTAATTTTAAAATCAGAATGGTTAATGTTTAATTTTTAAAACAATACATTATCAGTTTGCATATAAATATATTAAAGAAAACAAATTTATTTGTTTTCTTTTTTATCACAATAAAAAAATAAAATATATTCTTTTTCCTTGCTAATTAATGAAAAATGTAGTATTATTTATGAGTGCAAAAAAGGAGACAAAAATGAATAAAATAATTAATATCGCGGTAGTGGCTCACGTTGATGCTGGGAAGAGTACGTTAGTGGATGCTCTATTACAACAAAATGGTGCATTTAGAGTTAATGAAGAAGTAACTGACTGCGTGATGGATAGTAATGATATTGAAAGAGAAAGAGGGATCACAATTTATTCGAAAAATTGTGCCATTTCTTATCAAGATTATAAAATAAATATTGTAGATACTCCTGGTCATGCTGATTTTTCATCAGAAGTGGAGCGCGTTATTAGAACGGTGGATACCGTAATATTGTTGGTGGACTCTTCAGAAGGGCCGATGCCACAAACACGTTTTGTCTTACAAAAAGCATTAGAGAATAATATTAATCCCATTTTATTTATTAATAAAATTGATAAAAAAGATGCAAGAATTGAAGATGTTGTTAATATGACATTTGATTTATTTGTTGAATTAAATGCAACTGATGAACAACTAGATTTCCCAATTCTTTACGGAATTGCCAAAGAAGGCATTGCCAAAATTAATTTAGATGATACTAGTAATGATATTTCACCATTATTAGATACCATTATTAAGCATGTAAAACCTTTTCACGGTAACAAAGCCGATCATTTACAATTACAAATTTCGGCACTTGATTACGATGATTATTTAGGGCGATTAGGGATTGGTAGAATTACTAAAGGCATGATTAAAAAGAATGAGGTAGTAAGTATTTATAAAAAGGATGGAACTACTGAACAGTTCCGCGTTAGTAAACTTTTTGTTCACCAAGGTATTAAACGAGTTGAAACTGAAACAGCTTTATTTGGTGATATTGTTGTGGTAGCGGGTAACCCTGATATTTCTATTGGCGAAACAATTGGGCACAAAGATCATTTAGATCCATTACCGTTGATTACCATTGAAAAGCCAACATTATCAATGAATTTTTTAGTAAATAATTCTCCTTTTGCTGGATTAAGTGGCAAATTTTTAACTAACCGTCATTTAAAAGACCGCTTAGAAAAAGAGCTGCAAACTAATGTTGGTTTAGAGGTAGAACCATTAACTAATTCTGATGGATTTAAAGTATCAGGACGTGGTGAACTTCATTTATCTATTTTACTTGAAAACATGCGCCGTGAAGGTTATGAATTATCAGTATCTAAGCCGGAAGTTTTAATTCGTGAAATTGATAATCAAAAAATGGAACCCTATGAGAATGTATTGCTTAATATTCCAAGCGAATATAGTGGAACTATAATCAATGATTTAAATGAACGTAAAGGTATCATGCAAGGGATTGAAACAGAAGGTGATTATAACCGTATTAACTTTTTGGTACCTACTCGCGGACTAATTGGTTATAAAAGTAATTTTATAACTAATACTAAAGGTGAAGGAGTAATGGTTAGAAGTTTTGCCGAATATCTTCCTTATGCCGGTAAATTACAAGGCCGTAAAAATGGTGTTTTGGTTTCAATGGAAAAAGGGAAAGCCATGGCATATTCACTTTTTAACTTAAGTGACCGTGGAACGATGATCATTGAACCAGCTACTGATGTTTATGAAGGTATGATTATTGGTATCCATAATCGTAGCAATGATTTAAATGTTAATCCTTGTAAAAATAAGCAATTAACTAATACCAGAGCATCAGGTAGTGATGAAGCTTTAATTGTACAAAAACCAAAAATTTTCACCTTGGAAGAAGCTTTAGAATTTATTGGTGATGATGAATACGTAGAAATAACTCCGGATGTTATTCGCTTACGTAAAAAATATCTTGATGAAAAAGAAAGAAAGCGTAATACAAAAGAAATTAATTAAGAGAACCATTATGGTTCTTTTTTATTATTTAATCAAAATATGATAAAATAAAAATGGTGGTAAGATGAAAACACTAACTGTTAAACAACCATATGCCTCCTTAATTAGCCATGGCTTAAAAAAATATGAATTCAGGAACTTTGTTACTCACTATCGAGGGCCTATTTATATTCATGCATCAAAGGTGCCTGATCATCAAGCATTATTAAAGGTTCAACATTTAGTTTCAGAATTTCCTAATCAAGTGATTGTGGCACAAGCTAATTTAGTTAATTGTATTTTAGTAAATAAAGAGTTATTAATTAAATTAAAAAGAAATAACCCCAATATTTATACGGATGCTATTGATAAATATAAATATGCTTGGGTATTAGAAGACATTAAACCTATTTATTCAACATTAAAAATAAAAGGACAATTAGGATTATGGAATTATTCTATAAATAAAGGAGAAGAACATGGATCAAAAAGCAATTAAAAAACAAGCTAGAGAATTAATTAAGGGTAAATTTAATGATTTATTTACTCCCGTTTTATTTATTTTAGTAGTGGGGCTATTTACTTCATCAATTAGTGATTACTTTATTAAAAATAGTACTTCTGGTAATTTTTCCTTTATGATTGAGAACCAGAAATTTATTTTTTCATTATGGCAGCCATTATTTGATTTAGTGGTTTCAATTATCAATACGCCACTTTTTATTGGTTATATTGCCTTTATCTTAGCGTTTATTAGAAAACAAAAAACCGATTTAAAAATAATTTTTTCTTATTATAAAGATTGGTATCGTATTGCTTTGGTGGTAATAGTTTCTAAACTTTTCATTATGGCAGGTTTAATTTTGATTATTCCGGGAATTATTATAAGTTTAGGGTTGGCTATGAATGAATTTATTATGGCTGATCATAAGTTTAAATTGAAATTAGTACTAAAGAAAAGTTGGTCATTAATGCATGGATATAAATGGAATTATTTGGTATTCATCCTTAGTTTTCTACCGTGGGTTATATTATCATTTTTCACTTTTGGTATTTTATTTGTTTGGGTAATCCCTTACATTATGGTTTCTTTAAGTTTATATTATGAAAAATTAAATAAAATAAAAAAATAACTTAATTGTTATTTTTTTTATATCCCGGATTATTAATTAAATTTTGTTCATATTTATTTTTACCAGGATGATAATACTTTTTATTTTTAATATTATTTGGCAAATATTGTTGTTCTACATAATTGTTAGGGTAATCATGTGGATATAAATAATCCTTACTATGTGTTTTTATATTATTTGGGACACTCCCTACATTAATATTTTCAATATCATGTAGGGCTTGATTAATAGCAAGATATGCACTGTTACTTTTAGGAGATAGCGCCATTTCACTAACAATTACTCCTAAAACATTTTTTGCTTCCGGCATTCCTAATCTTTCACTAGCATCAATTGCCGCCATTACTTTAGGCCCAATTGATGGGTTTGCTAAGCCAATATCTTCATAAGCAATAACACTCATTCGGCGATAAATACTTTCAAAATCACCAGCAATAATTAAACGAGCCAGATAATGTAGGCTAGCATCAATATCACTTCCACGAATTGATTTTTGAAAAGCACTTAATGTATCATAATGACCACTTTCGTTTTTATCATGAAAGAAATTAGCCTTACTATTAACCTGCCTAATCACTTCGGGATTTACAATGTGCTCATTATTGCTATAATAAGCCACCTCTAATAAATTTAAAGCAAACCTTAAGTCACCTTGAGCTAAATTAGCAATTAATTTAATACCCTCTAGATCAATAGTAATATTTTCTAACTCACGAACGCCGCGCTTAATACCCTTAATTACATCTTGATTAGTTAGGGGGTATAGTTCGAATATTTGCAAACGACTTCTAATGGCGGGATTTATTTTATGATACGGATTAGCAGTGGTAATCCCAATTAATGTGATTAAACCTGATTCTAATAAGGGCAATAAAATATCTTGTTTATCTTTATTTAATCGATGAATTTCATCTAATACTAAGATGCCACCACCATTCATTTTTGCTTCATCAATTATCATCATTAAATCTTGTTTATTATTTAATACAGCATTATAATGGCGACTATTAATTTTAATCTCATTAGTAATTGCTTCTGCTAAACTAGTTTTACCAGTACCAGGATTACCAAATAAAATCATTGAAAATAATTTATTTGCTTTAATTAAAGAACGAATAATACCATCTTTACCAACTAAATGTTCTTGTCCTAAAACTTCATTTAATGATTTTGGTCTTAATTTTTCTGATAATAGATTTCCCATGTCAATCACCTTCTTTAATTATAGCTTATTTATTGATAATTCGTAAGTAGTGTTCTACAATTATAAATAGTGGAGGATATATGATAGATTTACATATTCATAGTAATTATTCAGCAGGTACAGATACTATTGCTGAAATTTTACAGAAAGCCAATCATTTAAACCTAAGCCATATTTCAATTACTGATCATAATACTGTAGAAAACTACAGAGAAGTATTAGCTAATCGGGATATGTTTAAAGGAAAAATTATTCCGGGTGTGGAATTTACTAGTTATTATCACAATGAATTAATTGATATTTTGGCTTATGGTTTTAATATTGATAAATTAGATAAATTAATAAAAAAACATATTTTAAGTTTTGAAGAACGTCGTAATAAAGAGGTTAAAATGCTAACTAAGCATTATAAAAAATTAGGTTTTACCATTGGCGAGATAACTTTTTTACATGATAAAGAAATAAGTTTAAAAGCCTTTTTCCGTAATTTTGTTAGTTTTCCAGAAAACTTAGCAAAATTTAATGAAACCTTAACTTTTAAAGAGTTTTCTAGAAATTATTTATTTAATTCAAAAAGTCCGTTGTTTGTCGATTTTAGCAAGAGTTTTCCTTCATTAAAGAAATTAATTAAGATTATTCATAAAGCTGGCGGATTAGCTTTCTTAGCTCATCCTTATATGTATCACATAGATGTAGTTAAATCATTAGAAGATTTATTTGATAAATATCCATTAGATGGGATTGAATGTTTTCACACAACTTTTAATGATCATCAAATTAACGTCTTAAATTTATTTGCCAAAGAGCACGCTTTATATAAAAGTGGTGGTAGTGATTATCACGGTCAAAACAAAATAAATCATCAATTAAAAAACGGTAATGGTGATTTACATATATCGGTTGCTACAATTAATGAATGGTTAATTCCTGAAATGTTGATATAGTTGCCAAATTTAAAAAATGTATTATAATAAAATAAAGGAGGCTAGTTATGAAAAAGTTAAAAAAGATTTTAAACATGGAAATTCCTAAAAGCGAATTCTTAAATTTAGCTTTAAGTTTATTTCCAATGTTATTTGGTGTATTTGTATATTCGTTTATTAGTGTATTATCACCGGATTATGTAAAAATAGAGAATATTGATTTTATCACTAAATTAATTTCTATGTTAATTATTATTCCGATTCCATTGATAATTAATTTGTTATTGTTGGGTACCCCAAAAATTGATCCGCTATACAGAAATTATCAAAAATTTGAGCATACATATAAGGTTTTTCGTACAGTTGTTATTATTTTCTTTGATTTATTAATTATTGGTACATTTGTTATGATGCTTGGGGTAACGATCCCAATTATATTATATACATTTGTTTCTATTGGCTGTTTGTTTGTTTTATTGGGAGCTGTTTTAAGAGATACTAAACAAAATTATTTTTTTGGTATTAGGACACCATGGACTTTAATGGATGATAAAAATTGGTATCACACAAATTTTTTAGCAGGTAATTTATTTATTGTTTTAGGATCACTTTTAGTTATTATGGGATTATTTTCACCGCCATTATGGTTGGCAATTACTTTGGCTGTACTAGTTGTATTGGCGTTATCAATTATTCCGTTTATATATTCATATAATTATTATCAAAAACAAAGCAGGCCTAAATAGCCTGTTTTTTTATTTTTATTGAAAAATAATCTTAATTTAGTTATAATTTGTATATATGGAGAGTGACATAATGAAAAACAAAATGATTACATCAAGGGATATCGATTTTGCTAAGTGGTATACCGATATTGTGAAGCAAGCTCATTTGGCAGCTTATTCCAATGTAAAAGGTTGCGTTATTCTTGAACCTAATGGTTACGCAATATGGGAAAATATTCAAACAATTTTAGATCAAAAATTTAAAGATTTAGGTCATCAAAATGTTTATATGCCAGTATTTATTCCTGAAAGTGCTCTTGCTAAAGAAGCTGAACACGTAGAGGGATTTGCACCAGAGGTTGCATGGGTTACACATGGTGGCAATAATAAATTAGAAGAACGTTTATGTGTTAGACCGACTAGCGAAACTTTATTTTGTGATCATTATGCAAAGATTGTAAAATCTTATCGTGATTTACCTAAATTATATAATCAGTGGTGTAATATTGTTCGTTGGGAAAAAGAAACACGCCCGTTTTTAAGAAGCCGTGAATTTTTATGGCAAGAGGGGCACACTATTCATGAAACGGCCGAGGAAGCGGAAAAAGAAACACATACAATGTTAAACGTATATCGTGATTTATATGAAAATTACTTAGCTATTCCGGTTGTTACCGGTCAAAAAACCGATTCAGAAAAATTTGCCGGAGCTGAATATACGCTAACTTGTGAAGCATTAATGTATAATGGCGTTTCATTACAATCTTGTACATCACATTATTTCGGCCAAAAATTTGCTATTCCATTTGATATTAAGTTTACGAATCGTCGTAATGAATTAGAATATGTATATCAAACATCTTGGGGTTTATCAACTAGAAGTATTGGCGGTATTATTATGGTTCACGCTGATGATAATGGGTTAGTTCTACCACCTAAAGTGGCACCAACTCAAATTGTAATCGTTCCAATTGGTCAAGATCAAGCGGTTCTTGATAAAGCTAATGAAATATTTGAGATATTAAAAATTAACTTTAGAACTAAAATTGATTTAACAGACAAAACGCCTGGTTTCAAATTTGCTGAACATGAAATGAATGGTATTCCTTTTAGAATTGAAATCGGTCCTAAAGATTTAGAAAAGAATCGGTTTATCCTTGCTAGAAGAGATAATTATAACAAAAAAGAAATTAGTTTTGATACTAATTTAATTGATTTGTTTAATAATGAAATTTTAATAATGCACCAAGCGATGTTTAATCGTGCCAAACAAAGAATGGATAAATTCACATATGATTGTGTAGAGTTATCTGAAGTAGAAGATATTATGAATCAACAACCAGGATTTATTAATGCAATGTGGTGTGGAGATGAAGCGTGTGAAAAAGGCTTTAAAGAAATTAAAGGATTAAAAGCCAGATGTATTCCTTTTGACCAAAAACAATTAAGTGATAAATGTATTGTTTGTGGTAAGGATGCTAAGCATCATGTTATTTGGGGAATTCAATACTAAAAAAAGAATGATTATTCATTCTTTTTTTGATAATTTTTAATTGTTTTGGCATAAACTTTTAATACTTCGCTTGCGTAAGCTTCTTTTGAATAACGGTATACACTATTACGCGCATTAATTGTCAGTTCTTGATATTTTTTTTGATTATGAATTAATTCAATAATATTATTAAAATATTCCATTTCATTATTAAAAATAAAACCATTATAATCATTAATAATTGTTTTGGTAAAACTAGGATCATTAATACAAACTACTGGAATACTGGCTGCTAAGGCTTCAATAACGGTTAATCCTTGAGTTTCCGTGGTTGATGCAGTAGCGAGTACATTTAAAGTATGATAATAAGCGGCAATCTCATTATAAGGAACCTTGCCAGTAAAGATAACATTATTCATAATTTTTAATTCAGCCGTTAATTTTTTTAATGATTTTAATTCCGGTCCATCACCAATAAACATTAATTTGGTATTGGGGTTATCTTTAATTATTCTAGGCATTATCTTGATTAGAAATTCAAGATTTTTTTCTTTTGCAATTCTACTAACAGAACCCATTACAAAATCGTTATCATTGATATTATATTTTTCTTTAATTTTATTAACATTTAACTCAATATTATCATTTAAGATAAATTTATTAGTATCAATACCAGTAGGAATAATGTGAATTTCCCGTTTAATATTATATTTTTTTCTAAACAAATCTTTAATTTTATCAGTGGGTACGATCAAAGCATCTAAAGTTTTATCGCCATATATTTTAGTTAAACCAGCAACAATTTTTTTACTAAAACCATCAAATAATCCCTTGGTTATATAATGAATATAATCTTCATATTGGGTATGATAAGTATGAACTAAAGGCAAATTTAATTGCTTCCTTACAATCCTTGCAAATGTACCAATCCCAAATTCCGTATGACTATGAATAACATCTAGATTCCATTCTTTAATAATTTGAATGGCTTTAAACGAATAAAAACCACTAATTCTAATATCATATAAATTGGTTTTCATTCCCGGTAAATATATTATTTTATTTTCTTTATCATATATAAATTTACTATTCTTTAAATTAGCAGTTACAATAAAAATTTCATGTCCCATTTCTTGATAAGTTTCCACCAACATTTTTACACTAGTAGTTACTCCGCTAATATATGGTTCATAAGTATCAACAAATATACCAATCCGCATTTTATCACCGCATTTATTATAACATTTATTTAATTGATTGAAAAATAAAATAAGTTGTGTTAGAATAATCACATTAAGAGGAGGAGCAGCATTGAACATGTATCAGATAATTATCAAATCTACTCAAGAAGAGCAAGATTTTTATTTAGTAGATTTTGATATTGAAGAAACACATCTAAAAAGAATAATTAATGAATTTGAAGGAGATTATAATGTTTTAGGTTTTGCATTAAAAAATGAAGGTTTAACAGAAACTAGATTTTATTGGTATGGACGCCATACAACTCTAGAAAAAGCTGTAAAAGACTATTTATTGCCCAAAGAGATAGCTTATCGATTTTTAGATCATGGATACGAACAAATTATTGAATTAAAAGATAGCACTTGTATTGGTGTTGATTATATTAATCAACCAGTTGCTAAATTACGAGCAAAAAGATTTTGTCAAAAACGTAGTTATCAAAAAGTTAGAAAGCCAAATTAATGGTTTTTTTATTTTTTTTAATTTATAATGAATAAAAGGAGTGAATAAAAGGCCTAATACTGACCCTAGTCAAATAAAAGAATATTTAGAAACTGGAATTTTTGATTATTTTAAAATATATGAATTAAAAAAAGACCAAATTGATTTTTATGAATGTCATGCAGCTTATGCACAAGAATTGATAAAAATTTATTATTATTCTGTCGATAAACCTAAATTTGATTTAATTTGTAAAAAATTTATCGAATCATATATTTTAAGCGAAAGTGAAGTAGAAAATGTAGTTGATCCATTGGAACGCGCTGGACTTGCGGCTGTTTATGAAAATACCATTTTAAAATTTGTGCCAGATAATTTACTTAATATTCACATGTTACTTTTAATACGCCAAATGCTATATAGTAAATGTCCTCATCCAGAAGCAGGGGGTATTTA
>Ga0265295_1001456_pt1 | contig 41514 bp, 44 predicted proteins | sample Munlansysbiofilm_FD_192503 | JGI IMG/M metagenome (GOLD analysis project Ga0265295, IMG submission 192503) | Leachate microbial communities from a municipal landfill in Southern Ontario, Canada - Methane capture system biofilm | ecosystem: Engineered > Solid waste > Landfill > Unclassified ... | reverse complement strand
CATACTGACAAGAAACATCTATAGTATATGCTTATATGTAAAAAAAGAACCCCTTTCTATTGCTGGTTGTTGTCATAGTAACTTTTAGTTTCAATAGCCAAAAGGAAAATTACTATGTCAATTAAAGATATAAAAATGATTTGGCTTGAATTATTGTTACAACCGTGCTATAATGTTTATGTTAAAAAGCAAAACTAGGGTAACCTAGTGACGCAAAGCTATAGGGTCTTTTATAAAAGATAGCCAGTTGCCAGCAATTTTTTTGCTGGTTTTTCTTTTGAAAGGGTGTTGAGTTTGATTAAAGTGTCGCGAAAAACTATTTTAATATGCTTATCACTTATACTTATATTAAGTAATTTTTCACTTTCGTTCGCTTTTTGGGCATCTTCTATTCAGGGTTCATCTGAGCAAGGATCTGGAACAATCGGTATAGGTATTTGGGTACCTTCAGGTTTTTTAGGAGTCACACAAACTGGTTCAGGCGATTATATCACTCTTAGTGAAGTAACAGCAACTGGCAAATATATAATGATGGAAAATATTTCCAATGTAACAATAACACCGATAGGTGGATCCTCCGATTTTACAGGAGAATTCTATGGTAATGGTTTTTCATTAAGTAATATTACGATTAATGCCACATCTGGTAATATTGGATTATTTGCTAGTAATAATGGGATTATTAGTGGTGTTAGTTTGATCAATGTAACTATTACAAGTTCTAATTCTAATGATAAATCAGTAGGGGCAATCGCAGGTATAAATAAGCAAACTATTGAAAAGAGTTATGCAACAGGTACAATAAATGTCACAACAGCAAAATCTTCATCAGGATGGTTTGCTGGTGGAACTGCAACAATTTATGCAGGAGGACTAGTTGGGCAAAACCAAGGTAGTATCATCGATAGTCATGCAGGGGTAAATGTTACTGCAACCGCGAGTCAAAGTGGAGGTTTTTTAGGTACTGCAAATGCTTATGCACATGCAGGAGGTCTTGTTGGTTATAACACGGCAGTTGATGGTATTGAAAAGAGTTATGCAACTGGAAGTGTTTCTGCATCTGCATCTCGAAGTGGCGCAACCTTCGGTACAACAACTCCTTATGCAGGAGGTCTCGTTGGAAGAAGTACTGGGTCAAATGGAGTGATCAATAGTTATGGTACAGGAAACGTATCTGTTAATACAGGAAATAATGTTGGAGGACTTGTTGGGAATAGTGATGCTACAATAAGCAATAGTTATCGTAGAGACGGGCAATTGATTAACGGAATAGCAAATGGTGGGAATACGTTAGGTACATTGATATCAGAAAGCAATTTGAAATCTAAAATATGGGTAGAATCAAATTTACTGTGGTCAGAGAATTTATGGTTATTTGATGGAATCAATTACCCAAGATTAAAAAGAAACCTGTATTGATTAATATCTTTACTTTTTAGTAGTGTTCATGCTAAAATAAAGACGCGATGAACAAAAGGAGTAGCATCATCTTTCTTTTCATAGAGACTTCGTGGTTGGTGGAAACGAAGAAGAAGATATGTGAACGCTGTTTGGGAGCAAAAGGTATGTCGGCCTTAACGACTTTTGAGGGCTAGATCATTCTAGAACTAAGGTGGTACCGCGTAAACATATTACGTCCTTAGATTTTACTAAGGGCGTTTTTTATTGAAAAAATGGAGGAATTCATATGAAATTTATGACAGCTGCAGAGATTCGTCAAACATGGTTAGATTTTTTCAAATCGAAAGGACACAAAGTCGAATCATCAGCCTCACTCGTTCCACAAAATGATCCAACACTTCTTTGGATCAATGCGGGTGTTGCACCATTAAAAAAATATTTTGATGGCACAGAAAAGCCACAAAATCCAAGAATCACCAACGTTCAAAAATGTATTCGTACGAATGACATTGATAATGTCGGTCGTACAGCAAGACATCACACATTTTTTGAAATGTTAGGTAATTTTTCGATTGGTGATTATTTTAAAGATGATGCCATCATGTGGGGTTTAGAAATATTAACGGATCCAAAGTGGTTCGGTTTTCCGCTTGATAAACTTTATATGACATATTATCCAGATGATATCGATGCTAGAAATAAATGGATTGAACTCGGTGTTGATCCATCGCATCTTGTGCCAAGAGCTGATAACTTTTGGGAAATTGGTCCTGGTCCATGTGGTCCAGATACTGAAATCTATTTTGATCGTGGAAAAACCTATGATAAGCGTGGCGTAGAACTCATTGTAGAAGATATCGAAAATGAAAGATATATCGAAATCTGGAATATCGTATTCTCACAATTCAACTCAAAACCTAACTTAGAAAGAGAAAACTACCCCGAACTCCCTTCTAAAAATATTGATACCGGAGCTGGTTTAGAGCGTTTTGCATGTGTGATTCAACAGACAGAAACCAACTTTGAAACAGATCTCTTTTTCCCGATTATCAAACATGTAGAAAAACTATCATCGATCACCTATGAGGGTCAAATGGCATTTAAAGTGATTGCTGATCACATCAAGGCACTCACATTCGCCATTTCTGATGGTGCAATATTATCGAATGAAGGTCGTGGCTATGTGCTAAGAAGACTTCTTCGAAGAGCTGTTAAATATGGAAGAAAATTAAATTTAAATAAACCGTTCTTATATCTTTTAGTAGATGATGTCGTTGAAACGATGGGCGTTTTTTACACCAATCTTCATGAAACGAAAGACATCGTTAAAAAACTTGTTTTAAAAGAAGAAGAAAAGTTTTTAGAAACGATTTCTGAAGGTGAAAAACACTTACTTGATGCAATCTCAAAAGAAGATAAAACCGTTAGTGGAGAAACTGCATTTAAGCTTTATGACACGTATGGCTTCCCCATTGAGCTAACACTCGAATATGCTACAGAACAAGGTGTAGAAGTCGATTTAGAGGCATTTAAGCATGAATTAGAAAGACAGAAGGAAAGATCTAGAGCTGCACGAAATGAAACAGGTTCGATGAAAGCTCAAGAAGAAGCTTATTTAAACTTTACAACACCTTCAAAATTCATTGGTTATGATACGCTTCAAACAGAAGCCAAAATCATTAAAGTCTTTAAAGAAGGTATCGTTTTAGATGAAACACCTTTTTATGCAACATCTGGTGGACAAGTAGCAGATAAGGGTTGGATTAATGGTCTTGAAGTAACCGATGTATTCAAATTACCACATGGTCAATTTTTACATCAAGTTGAAGGTGATTATAACGAAGGCGATGAAGTCTTAGCAGTCGTTGATCAAAAAATGCGTGCAAAAACGATGAGAAACCATAGTGCTGCACACCTCTTTCATCAAGCGATTAAAGATATTTTTGGTAAGCATGCGAATCAGCAAGGTTCTCAAGTTGCACCATGGAGTTGGCGCTTTGACTTCAACCATTATGAAACTGAAACAGATCAACGGATTTTAGAAGTTGAAACATTAGTTAAAAAATATATTACGGAAACACCACTCGAAGTTGTGATTAAGCAGCTACCTATTGAAGAAGCTAAAAAGCTAGGAGCTATGGCACTTTTCGGAGAAAAATATGGCGATATCGTCAGAGTTGTTGATATGGGTTGGAGCAAAGAGTTTTGTGGTGGAACACATGTTAAAAACACACAAGATATCTTAGACTTTGCGATTACATCTTATGAATCGATTGGTTCTGGCATTTACCGTATGGAAGGTATTACTGGATTTGATGTTAAAGGACAAATGAAGAACTACTTGCAATCCTTTGAACTTGAGATTGAAGCTATTTCAGATAAAATCAAACGTTTAGATGCTTCATTTGCCATTCCTGAAGCACCTGAAATACTTGGATCTTATCAAGATATCATCAACTATCGTTTATATACTGAATCATTAAAAGAGTTATCAAAGAACTATGAAAAAGAAATTCAAAGATTAAAACAACAAGATGTTTTAAAACATTTAGATGACTTTATCAGTGATCCACATAAAAAGCGTCAACTCATCAAAGTTGATGATGTTGATCAAAAGGTATTAAAACAATTAATTGATGCACTCTATGATAAAATAAAGGCAGAAACATTATTTTTAATCAATGTTACTGAAGGTAAAGCAACCTTCCTCTGCAAGAGCGATTTGAATGATGCGAATGATTTAATTAAGTTAGCAGCATCCTTATCACATGGCTCAGGTGGAGGTAAAGGTCAATTTGCACAAGGTGGCACCCAAGATTTAAGCAAGCTTGATCTTGTGATAAAGGAAATCGAAAAACGCCTATGAAACGTTATTTAGGACTTGATTTAGGAAGTAAAACAGTTGGTATAGCGATTAGCGAATCAGGCATTATCGCGAGTACGCTAAAAACCATCAGATTCACTGAAAATCAGTATGAAGAAGCTGCTAAACTTGTTTGTGAGTTAATTACAGAATTAAAGATTGATGAAGTTGTTTTAGGTTTGCCTAAACACATGAATAACGATATCGGTATTCGTGGTAAAATCAGTGAGTCATTTAAAGTATTATTAGAAAAAGAGTCAAAAGCAGCAATTACGCTATGGGATGAACGACTTTCAACACAGACAGCTAAAAAAGCAATGATTTATGGTTCTGAAAGAAGGAAAACCCAAAAAGCGAAGAAAGACGAATTGGCTGCAGTTGTGATATTACAAAACTATTTAGATTATAAAGGAGCTTAACATGTTAAAAGAAGATCAAATGGTTGTAACCAACCAAAATGGTGATGAAGCGGTTTGTGATATTTTATTTACCCATGAAGCTAATGGTAAAAATTATGTCGTTTTCGAATTTGTAGATACAAAAGAAGTGAGTGCTGCGATCTACATTCCAAGTGAAGAAGAAGGCGAAGGATCATTTGCTGATATCGAAACAGATGAAGAATGGGATATGTTAGATCAAGTTCTTCAAGCGTATTACGATGAACTTGATGATGCAGAAGAAGATGAAGAAGACGAAGACGAAGAGGAAGATAAATAAGGATGAATTTTGCTTCATTAAAAGCATATGCATTAGAAAAGAAAGTCCCGATTATTACCGATGAAGTTTTCGATTTTCTCAAAGATTTGATTCAAAAGAATCCGATCAAAGATGTTTTAGAAATTGGTACAGCTGTTGGCTATAGCGCACTTGCTATGGCCTCTTTTGGTTGCAACGTTAAAACCTTTGAAAGAGATGAGTTTATGATTGATGAAGCAAAGAAGCACTTTGATCTTTTTGAAGAGGGAAAACGTGTGACATTATATCCTTTTGATGCATTAACTTATCAAGGTGATTTGGGTCAATTTGATTTAATTTTTATCGATGCAGCGAAGTCTCAATACGAAACATTTTTTAACACATATGAAAAGCATTTAAGACCTAGTGGCATGATTGTGTGTGATAATCTTCATTTTCACCATTTAGATCCAAGTAAGGTTAACAAGCACACACAAGCTTTGCTCAGAAAATTGGAACGTTTTAAATTATTTTTAAAAAACCATAAACAATATGAAACATCTTTTTACGATTTAGGTGATGGTGTTTCTGTGTCCAAGAGGATGATTGAATGAACGTATTATTAACAATTCACGATATCTTGAATGTTGAGCATCTGCTTAAACACGCAGATGGTTTGCTCATGGGAAATGAACGCTTTGGTACAAGATTGTGCCATAGTTTTTCATCTGATGATATCAATTTGATGGCGAAACAAGCACATAAACTTAATAAAGAAGTATTTCTTTTAGCCAATCAGATGATGACTGATGATGAATTAGACCGGTTTTCTTTATGGTTAAATGAGATAGACTTAGCACATATCACAGGTATTGTGGTTGCAGATATGGGTGTGATCATGACACTCAAAGAAAAAAATCTTGAACATAAAGCCATTTATAATCCTGAAACTTTAATCACAAATCACTATGATTTTAATTTTCTAGAACAGCTCAATATTTTAGGCGTTTATGCAGCTAAAGAGATCACATTAGAAGATTTAGAAATCTTAGGTAAGTATAAAAAGTTGCAATTTTTCATGGTAGGTCATGGACATTTAAATATGTTTTATTCAAAAAGACAACTCATTAGAAACTATGAAACGTATATTGCTTCCGATTTAAATTTACATAATCGTCAAGATTTAACATTGATTGAAGAAAAAAGACAAGAAGATCCCTATCCCGTTTTAGAAGATTTTGCAGGGACTCATGTTTTTCGTTCAAAAGTGATGAATGTATTTAATCATCTTGATGATGTGACATCTTTTTTAGATTATATGGTCATTGATACACTTTTCAAAGATGATACATACGGTATGCTTGTTTCTGAAATGTATCAAACAAAAGACGAACAGTTAAAGACTAAAATCCAAGAAATATACAACGAATCTTGGGATGAAGGATTTTTCTATAAGAAAACAGTTTATAAGGGTAAGGGTGGCGAACAGTGATCGAACTTCTCGCACCAGCAGGTGATTTAGAAAAATTAAAGATTGCTCTTTTATACGGTGCTGATGCTGTCTTTATTGGAGGACAGGATTTTTCACTACGCGCTAGAGCATCTAACTTCACATTAGCAGATATCAAAGAAGCAACCACATTTGCTCATGAAAAAGGTAAAAAAGTTTATGTGACAACCAATATTATTCCTCATCATGAAGATATGGATGGCTTGATTGAATATTTACATGGACTAGAAGATAGTCATGTGGATGCCATTATTTCAGCTTCACCTTACATCATTGATATGGCATTAAAACATACGAATTTAGAAGTTCATCTTTCCACACAACAAAGTGTTACGAATGCTAAAACCGTAAATTTTTGGTATGAACATGGTGTTAAGCGTGTCGTTTTAGCAAGAGAACTTGATAAACATCAAATTAGATCATTAAAGAAAAAGACAGAAGCTGATATCGAAGTTTTCATTCATGGTGGCATGTGTATGAGTTTTTCTGGAAGATGCAGTCTATCCAACAACATGACAGATCGTGATGCTAACCGTGGAGGTTGTGCCCATTCATGTCGCTGGAATTATGATTTGATGGAAGGTGACGTCAAGGTTTCTGATGAGACATTTAGTATGTCTTCTAAGGATTTAGAAGCGTTAGAACAAATTCCACATCTTATTGATAGCGGCGTTTCTTCACTTAAAATTGAAGGTAGAATGAAGAGTTTGCATTATATTGCAACCGTGGTTTCAACCTATCGGAAACTGATTGATGATTACATGAAGTATCATGAAATTAAAGATTTTACACCGTATATGAAAGAACTTGAGAAAGCAGAAAATCGTTTAGCTTCACACGGATTTTTAGAAGGTATGCCTGGTGTTGAGCAGCAATTATATCAGATGCGTAGTGAAAGACCCACACAACTCTTTATCGGACTTGTGATAGATTATGATAAAGAAACAGGGATAGCAACCATCGAACAAAGAAACCATTTCACTGAGGGTGAAGAGGTTGAGATGTTTCACACAAATGGCACTGTAGAGCCCTTTAAAGTCATTGGTATGACAGATGAGTTTGGTGATGCACTTGATGTAGCAAGACATCCTAAACAACGATTAAAGATTAAGGTTCCATCGCCTGTAGAGCCTTATGCGATGCTTAGAAAACGATGAAAACATATGTTAAAGATAATCGTGTAATCATCTACGAACTGATCAGAAAACCGAATAAAAATGCTTATTTCCGAGTTAAACAAGGTGTGCTTGTCGTTACAGCTCATCCGAGAACAACACTTCATGCAATCGAGTCGTTTATTGACTTAAAATTTGATACCTTTTATCAAAAAATTAAAGAATCAAAAAGTAAAGAACCAGATGACATCATCACATTACAAAACAAGGTGTATCAACTGGTTGTTGCGCAAGGTAACTTTCAGTATCATAAAGATGAAACATCTGTTTATGTCAAATCACGATCAGCAGATAGCGATCACATCAAGAAGCGTATTTATGCGCTTGAACTTCAAAAAATGATTGAAGAACTTATGCCAGAGATTTCAATCAAGCTTCATGAAGTAGGTTTAACGAGCATCCCGATGAAAATTAAATACTTAACATCAAAGTTTGGAAGTTATCATAAAAGACATCATGAGATCACGATGAATTCATATCTCGCAAGATTGGATCTCATCTACACCAAGTATGTGATCTTTCATGAATATGCTCATATTTTGGTATTTAATCACTCAAAAGATTTTTATAATCTTTTAGATAAACTCATGCCAAATCACAAGGTTTACCAAAAAGACCTGAAAAAAATAGCAATACAGTAAAAAATAGTGTATAATGATAAAGAAATTTAAGGAGGATCACCATGGCTGTTAAACAAATATTCCAACTGACACAAGAAGGTGTCGATAATCTTAAACAGGAACTGACCTATCTTAAGGATGTCAAACGTGAAGAAAATAAAGAAGCACTCAAAGAAGCACGTGCTCAAGGTGACTTATCAGAAAATGCTGACTATGATGCAGCAAGAAATGAACAAGCACGTATCGAAGCGCGTATTGCAGAAATCGAAACTATCTTAAAGAACGTTAAAATTATCAAAACAGATGATCGTGATATCGTCAACATTGGTAAAGGCGTCATCATTCGTTTTATTGAAACGGGTGAAGAAAAAGAATTTACTTTGGTCGGTTCAATTGAAGCTGATCCAAGAGCAAAAAAAATCTCGATTGAATCTCCAATTGGTCGTGCACTTCTTAACAAGATGGAAAATGATGTTGTTGAAGTGAAGACTGAAACAGGCAAAATTTTTCAAGTTGAGATTGTGGAAATCAAGTAATGACGTTTTACCAAAAATGTATCCCGCACAGTTATCGTGCCTCCATTTTTGATATAGACTATAAAGAAATAAAAAAACAAGGGATTGTTGCCTTGTTTTTTGACTTAGATAATACCATCATTGGATATGATGAAGCGAAACTTCATGAAAATCAAGTGGCATTCATCAATCAGTTAAAGAAAGACTTTAAAGTGATCGTTTTATCGAACACGAATAACAAACGTGTATCACTGGCATTAAGCGATCTTGATGTTCCTTTTATCTGGTATGCAACCAAACCCTTAAAAAGAGGATTTAAAAAAGCATTAAAGATGATGAACGTAAAAAAAGAAGAAGCCATCATGATTGGTGATCAACTCATGACTGATGTGTTTGGAGCAAATCGTATTGGCATTAAAACAATCCTAGTAAAATCAGTTAAACGTAAATCTGATCGAAAAATTACAAGATTCAATCGTATCATCGAATCATTTGTTCTTAAGAAAATCCAAAAGAAGTATCCAAATCTTTATGAAGAAAGGTTGAAACAATATGTCATTGACCATACGATGTAAAGGTTGTGGAGCATTGTTGCAAACAACTGATCCTCAAAAAGTGGGTTATGCACTTTCAACAGAACATGATTATTGTCAATCATGTTATCGCCTTTTTCATTACGGTGAATCAGCGATGCATTTTCATCCTGAGGATTTACCAATGTTACCTCCCAATAGTGTTATTGTGATGGTTTCATCTGTTTTACATTTAGATCTTTTATTTAGTTATCCGGTTTATCGTTATCAACCCGATGCTAAATTTGTTTATATCATTAATCAAATCGATTTACTTCCTAAGGGAACGAATTTAGATAAATTGCTTCATAACATCAAACAAAAAGCGAATCGCTTAAGTATTCCTTATGAAGATCTTATTTTAATGTCTGCTAAGAATCAAGAAGACATCAAACATCTTCAAGAATATTTAAAAGATTTAAATGAACCAAACGTTTATCTTTTAGGTGTCCAAAACAGTGGAAAAACGACATTATTTAAAGCGATCACACAAGATAAGCAAGCACTTGCTATGAAAAAAGCGGGTTTAACCCAAGAAGCTTTAAAAAAATCTTATGATGACATGATGATCTATGATATGCCTGGTTTATATCAACAAGGGTATTTGCATGAAATTTTACCCTACGGCATTTATAAGGATTTAATTCCAGATAAAGAGATTAATCCTAAAATTTATCAATTAAGTGAAGGACAATCACTCTTTATTGAAGGATTAATTGCCATATCATTTCATGGTCAAGCTATTAATCCAGTTTTATACTTAGATCGTAACATTCGCATGCATCGCACAAAAGAAGATCGTGTGAATGAACTGATTCACCAAAAAGAGAAACATTTTAAAATCTATGCTCTTTCTTATGAAGAGAAACAATTTAAGATTCCTGAAGGGAAAGTTCAAATCACATTTGCAGATATGGGATTTATGCAACTTGAGGGTCCTGGTTGGATTAAAGTGACTTATCCCAAGGGATTACACATTTCTCTGTCGGAGGCACTTTTTAATGACTGAACACATTGAAAAAAGAGTCAAAGAAAAACTTAAAGATTATCCTAAACGACTAGATCATGTTTTAGGAGTTGCTGAAACAGCAGTTAAATTAGCTAAAATTTATCAAGTTGATGAAGAAAAAGCTATGATTGCAGGGTTATATCATGATTTTGCAAAGCATGATTCCTTAGAAGACAAAATGAACATGATGGATCTTCGTTGGATTAAAGCTTATGCGGATTATCCTGTTATCTATCATGCGATTGCAGCTTCAAACATGTTAGAACATGAGTTTAGAGTCCATGATCATGACATCTTAAACGCCATTCGTTATCACGTGTGGGGAAGAAAAGAGATGTCAGTGTTAGAAAAGATTATATTTGTTTCCGATTCATGTGAACCAAGTAGACATTATAAAGACAAAGATTATATATTTGATTTAGCGACAAAAGACTTAGATCTTGCCGTTGAATATTGTATGTTAGCATCCATCAAGGATGTCAAACAAAAGGGATTAATCCCTTCAGATGAACAAATAGAAACATACCAATATTACCAGGAGGTAAACCGTGGAAAAAGTAAATAAAATTATTGAAACATTAGAAGATTTAAAGGTAAAAGATTTAGCATGTTATGACTTTGAAAAAACATCTCCCTTTTATGATTACTTTGTGATTGCAACCGTGAACGAAAGACAAGGAAATGCTGCGATAAATCATTTAAAGAAAGCTTTATTAGCGGATGAAATTAAGCATGTTGAAGGTAAAGGTGGATCATGGACATTGGTGGATTGCCACGATGTGATTGTGCACCTCTTTCAAGAAGAAGACCGTAAGTTCTATGGATTTGATCAACGTTTGATTGGCGTTAAACGTGTGAAGTAGGTATGTTTGAAAAACTTTATGATATCTTGATGTCAGATGTTGACTATCAAGCGCTCTTAGAAGATATCAAACCCTATATTCATCAAAGTGATTTCATCATTGATGCTGGATGTGGTTCAGGCTATCTCCTTATTGAACTCTTAAAACAAGGGTACACAGCGATTGGTATTGATCTTTCATCAGAGATGTTAGCTCTTGCAGAGCATAAACTCAGAGAAGAAGGTTTAATGACCAAGCTCTATGAACATGATTTAAGAGACAAGATGTACGCAAAATCTGATGTTATCTTGGCGATGTTTGATGTCGTCAATTATTTCAAAGGAACCAAACAAGTTTTTAAAAACATGTATCAAGCCTTATATCCAGGTGGTAGATTCATCTTTGATCTGTATAAAGATGATGTGATGAAGGACTATGATAGTTATATTGAAGAAGAAAGTGAACCATTGAGTTATCGCTGGGAGATCAAGATGAAAAACCATCAATTGACTCATTATGTTTCTCATCATCACGATGTTGATGTCATCAAACAGTATGTTTATCCCCTTGATTTCTATCTAGACCAACTGAAAGAACTTGGATTTCATATCGATGTCAAACCATCGATCGATGAAAGAAAATATTTAATTATTGCTACAAAATAGCGTCGATGAAGACGCTTTTTTTTATACAAAAAAGTAATTCAACCCTATCTTTTCTACTATAAGATAAGGAGGGATATCATGAGAACAAAAATGGTTATTGTTGTCATTATCATGGTGTTAAGTGCTTACTGGTTTTATCCAAAAGAAGAAGATGCAATTTTTGTTGAACATGGAAAAGAACAACTTACGATGATTAAAATCGATATTAGAGGTGCTGTTGATTTTCCAGGCACCTATCATGTTTTTAAAGCGATAACAGTAGGAGAAGCACTTCTTTTTGCAGGTGAAATTTCAGAAAATGCGGATTTAACCACCATCAATTTATCTGAGCTCATTACATCCAATCATCAAATCATTATTTTAGAGAAAGATCAAGTGATCGATGATGTGATTGTCAAAATCAATGTCAATAAAGCATCATTTAAAGAACTGATCACCATACCAGGTATGACAGAAACAAGAGCTGCATCTTTAATTATCTATAGAGAAACTTATGGTGATTTTAAGCACCTTGATGAGCTCATTCATGTGAAATATATCGGAGCAGCAACACTTGAAAAGATTAAACCCTATCTTACACTTTGAAAGATTAGATCTTTTAGGGATGGCGCTTGCACTTTGGACGATAAGTTTACGAATTTATAATGTCATCCCCGTGTTAATCCTGTTTTTATGGGTCATGAGAAAACATCTGTGCTGGATGCTTTTTTTACTCACATCATGTGTAATTTTTCTTTTTTACATGACATCTTCCAATCAGACAGTTCCTGACGATATCAAAGGAGAAGCTGTTATCACTGATGTTGTTGAAAAAGATACGTATGACAAACTTATTTTGAAATACAAGCATATGCGATTTATCGTTTATGTTGGAGTAGATCAATATGATGTGGGAGATCATGTATTCGTTGAAGGGAAAGTCAATGTATTTGAAAAACAGACAGTTCCTAAAGGATTTGATAGTTATCATTACTATTTAAGTCAAAACATTGATGGTAAATTAAGTCTTATAGACATGGAAATACTTCATCAATCTTTTCATTTTTATACGTTAAGAGAAAAAGTGAAAGATGTAATCGATGAAAAAGAGTTATCACACTATGTCAAACTTATGCTGCTAGGTATTTCATTAGATGATGAAAAAGAAAAGCCCTACGAAGAGCTTGGGATATCACATCTCTTGTCTGTTTCTGGGCTTCACTTATTTGTTCTTATCGTCATCATAAAGAAAATCTTTTTTTATATTAACCTTGAAACACATCTTCAAGATTATGCCATTCTAGTGATTTATTTGATCATGGCGTATCTTCATCAGTTTGATCTCGGTGTTTTAAGGTTATTCATCTTTGCTGTTTTAAGTTTTTTAAACCAACGTTTCGAATGGCGAAGGACACATCTGGAGTTACTTCATATAACCTTTTTTATACTTTTGATCACAAACATTCAAGTGATCTATTTCACATCACTACTTATCGTTTATATCATTCTTCTATTTTTAAATTTATTAGAACCTTTGTATCGAGAACACCACGGCTTCTTAAGAAGAATGATGATGGGTAGCATTGTTTTTGTCGTACTCATTCCTTTTCAAGCAACGGTGAATCTTTATACACTCTTGATTTTGCCACTCTTTTCGATCTATCTGGTCGCTTTCTGGATGACCTTTTCACTCATCGTACTTCTATTACCTTTTTTAAACCCAGTGTTTATCGATTTAACAACTTTGATTGAACGGTTGCTGAGTTATCTTTCCCAACAACAACTAACATTGATTTATGGGAAATCATCTGTTTATCTCATACTCTTATTTTTCATCTGTTTTATTCTCTTTTTTCTTGCTAAGTCATACAAAAAGAAAATTTTGATAGTGATTGTCTATCTTTTATGTTTTATGATCCCTTTGATCTATAACACATCTCAAACAGAAATCATTTTCTTTGATGTTGGACAAGGCGATGCAACAATCATAAAGTCAGATGGATGTATCGCCGTCATTGATGCTTTTCAGGGTGTCTACCGTTATTTAACAGACCATGGTATTTCCAAAATTCATTATCTTTTTTTGACACATAGTGATACAGATCATATCAAAGAAGCAGAAAATTTGATGCAAGACATGAATGTCAATCATCTCATCCTTTCTAAAAATGATGATGAATATCCCCATTATGATCACCCAAAAGAATTTGCTGATGCAGGTGACAGTTATTCCTGTGGTGATTTAAAACTTGAAATCTTAGCACCTTTTGGAGATACTGATACATCAAATAACGCTTCACTCGTGATTAGAACAATTATCAATGAGTACATCTTTTTATTCACAGGAGATATTGAAGAAGAAACGGAAACCTTATTAATTGAAACCTATGGATCTTACTTAAAAAGTAATGTCTTAAAAGTTGCTCATCACGGATCAAACTCTTCATCAACTGAACTCTTTTTGCACTATGTCGATCCAGAGGTTGCAATTATCTCTGCAGGAAGGTCTAATCACTATGGATTTCCCCATGATGAAGTTATCGAACGTCTCAGAAAAAGAAATATAATCATCTATCGCACTGACCTTCAAGGAAGCATTCTTTTTAGACCCTTTAAAAAGAAATCAAAATGGGAATTGCATCTACCTTTTTAACGCGTTTTTTGGTACAATATTCATAGACTAGGGAGGCGTATGTATGGCTGAATCAATCTATCTTTATTACAGCAACAATGATTTTCTTCTCAATCATGCCGTCGAAGACAAAATCAAGGAACTCAATGTTGATCCTTTCAACATCGTAAAATACGATTTACTTGAAAATCCATTTGATGATGTCCTTGAAGATTTGCAGACGGTTTCTTTTTTTGCAGAGAAAAAAGTGATTGTCATAAGAAACATCCAAGAATTAGAAAAAGCAGATGAATACCTCCTACAGAGCTATTTAAATTATTTAGGAAAACCAAATCCAGATGTTGTTGTAATCATTGTCATGAATGAACTTTTACCCGAATCTTCAGTTCTAGGAACTGCGTTATTCAAATATTCTTTCATTGAAAAAGTGAAAGACATGGATAAAAAAGAATATCCAGATTTCATCAGAAACATGTTTAAAAAATATAATTATACCATCACAGATGATGCTATTGAAGCTTTATTGGAACGAACAAATCTCGATTTTAATTTAATTAATCAAGAAGCAGAAAAGCTTATGCTATTCGCTTATGAAACCAAAGAAATTACAGAACGTGCCGTTTTATTACTTGTTTCTCGTAATCTTGAAGAAAATATTTTTGAACTTACCAATGCTTTATTATCTAAGAATCAATCTAAAACAATTGAAATTTTCTATGATCTTGTTGCAAGAAACGAAGATCCCCTACGGATCTTAAATAACATTGTTGCTAAAGTTCGTGAACTGATGCATGCCAAGTTACTCCTTGATAAGGGATACCGTCAAGACCAAATTGCTGAACACTTCCATATCAAGAGCGGAAGAGCTTATTATCTTGTTAAAAATGCACAAGCGATTCCCTTTGCACAACTTGAAAATCATTTAAAGAAACTATCAAAATTAGATTATGATATCAAGAGTGGCAAAATTGATAAAAAGCTTGGCTTAGAATTATACTTGTTAGGAGCATAAAATGATTAATCATGATCGCGTCTTATTGTTTGACTTTGAAACCACAGGACTCAATGGTTTTACAGAAGAAATCATTGAAATCGGTGCTATCTTATTAGAAAAAAAAGATGGCCAACTCGTCTTATCTAAGGAGTTGTCACTCCTTGTCGTACCGAGTCGTCCATTACCAGCTAAAATCATAGAAATCACACATATCACCGATGAGATGTTACTTCGTGATGGCGTCAGCCAACAAGAAGCATTTCATCAACTCTTTGATTTATATCAAGATGAAAAAACACTGTTGATTGCCTATAATATTCAATTTGATCTTTTATTTTTACAAACGTTATTTAGAAGACATTGGAATACATTTTACACCATCAAAAATGATATTTTAGATGTGATGGCTATTTATAAGGATAGACATCGCTATCCACACAAACTTGATCAATGTGTTAAAACTTATCAAGTCGAAGTGAAAAACACACACCGAGCGCTAGATGATATTAAAGCAACCTATCAAGCACTTCTCAAAATGGCAGAAGAAAAAGATAACATTGAGCATTATATCAACAAAATAGGTTATAACAGCACATATGGCCTATCAGGAATAAAATTACCGCATGTTAAATACATTGCTCAAAAGGGTGGCTACCGAGAAATTGAAAATAGCTAAAAAAAAACTGACGAGTGGTGAATAGTGTTGGTGAACTCATCGATGCTTCTCCAAAATGTCAGTAATACCTTTATCTTTTAAAAATGTTTGATAGTTGATTTGCTTTCTTGATTTCTGTATCCGTTTATATAGATCAATAATCATATCATTCTTTGCTACTAACTGCTCTTTCTTGTTTTTGGGATCCGCCAAGATAAGCTGATTGTGCCTGTAAACGAAGAAGTTAAGATAATGTTGTAGATGTTTAAGTCTTAGCCCAGCGTGTTTGAACAGGTATCTCTTTAGGCTACTGTGTAATGAATCAACGATCAGTGTTGATAACTCTTCGTCTTCACTCTTACGCGCATTGACTCGATCCACATCATACTGTTTCATAAATTGTATCTGCTTTGGATTTCCATCGTGGAGAAAGCGTTTGATGTTCCCGAGGTTTCTATTAAACAACCTGATAAAGTCTTCGGGTTGCGCCATTGCTCTTGACGAGACCTTTGCAGTGCATAAACCTTTTAAATTCATGACGGTTATCACGTAGAGCTGATTGAAGGACAATCCCCGGATATCTTGACCATCAGGCCGTTGAATCTTGTATTTTTTCTCTCGGATGCTTATGAACGTCTCGTCGATCATGATGCTGCCGTCAAGGACGATATCGTTTTGGTAGTCGAGTAGTGCGTGAAAAATCATGAAGCGATAGTACAGTGCAGTTTTATGGTCGATGGAAAGATTCCTTGCGGCGACATCTAAGGTGACATCGTCGATCATGTACCCGATGAATCTCTTGATCACAGATTCGCTTTGCTTAAAACCTTTGCTCGGTGTCTGATCACTTATAAATGTCTTTTTACATAGAGGACAAAAATATCTCTGAACACCGGTTTTAGTTTTTCCATACTTGATGGAAAGTTGCCCGCAGGTCGGGCAGTATATTGAATTGGACATTGAACGTTCCTAGACTACAAAAGCGAGTACTTTATCCCCAGGAACGTCGCCAAACAATTCAAGGATAAAATACTCGCTTTTGTAGTTCCTTTTTACATTGTTTGGCAATGTCATTATATCATATTTTCTGATTCAATTATTGTCTGTTTTTTGAATGGTGGTTTGTTGTCTTTGTTAAGGTGTAAATCAAACATTACACCAACACTATTCACCACTCGTCAGAAAAAAAAAGACACGCTGTGCCTTATTTTTTAAAGGGAGTTAACTTTTAATGCAAGACTTGATTTATGTCTAGCAACAAAATTTTGATGATAGATTCCCTTAGCAAGACCTTTGTCTAACTTCTTATGAGCAAAAGACAATGCTTCAAGAGCTTTTTCTTTATCTTTAGCAGCTACTGCTTGATCAACTGCTTTAAATGCTGTTTTAACGGATGACTTGAAAGAAGCGTTGTGTGAACGACGTTTTTCATTGGTTTTGTTACGTTTAATTTGTTGTTTAATATTTGCCACAATTTCACCTCCCATACGTGCAAAACTATTGTATCAAAAGCATGTAAAAATTGCAACAGGAAAGAGAATATTATGGTAAAATATTCATAGATAAGAGGTTATAAAAATTCATGACAACTGCAAATAAATTAACATTAACACGCGTCTTCATGATTCCTATCATGCTGATTGCCATCTATTTGAATGCTCTTAAGGAACCTATCGGTTTTTTAAATATGGAAATCGGGCATTTTATTTTTGCATTACTGTTTGTGATTGCATCACTTACAGATTTTCTTGATGGTTATATCGCAAGAAAATATAATCAGATTACAACCTTTGGTAAATTCTTAGATCCGATTGCTGATAAAGTGTTGGTCATGGTGGCATTTCTCTATTTAATGTTACTTATGCCAGATCGTGTACCGATGTGGGCTGTGATGATTGTCATCGTAAGAGAGTTTGCTGTCACAGGTGTCAGATTGTTAGCGATTGAAAAAGGAAAAGTGATTGCAGCTTCGCCTTTTGGTAAAGCTAAAACAGCATCGACCATGGTTGCTTTAATCATCTTATTGTTTAATGATTTTAGTTTAACACCATGGATTGGTAATATCATTTTCTGGATAGCGATTTTATTTACAGTAATTAGCGGTTTAGATTATCTTATCAAGAATCGCGCAGTGATTTTGGAAAGTATTTAAAGTAAACAAAGAATTTTTCTCATACTATAAGACGGAGGTGCAGTCATGATTGATAAAGACAAAAGAGCACAGGCTCTAGAAGCCGCAATGAAACAGATTGAAAAGCAATATGGAAAAGGATCTGTCATGCGTTTAGGTGATGAAGCTGAACGCAGTGTAGAAGCCATTTCTACAGGATCATTATCCTTAGATATCGCTTTAGGTATTGGGGGTTATCCCAAAGGTAGAATTATTGAGATTTATGGACCTGAAAGTTCAGGTAAAACAACGCTCGCATTGCATGCGATTGCAGAAGTACAAAGACAAGGTGGCTATGTGGCATTTATCGATGCTGAACATGCCCTTGATCCTAAGTATGCAAGAGCACTCGGTGTTGATGTCGACAATTTGATTTTGTCACAACCAGATACAGGTGAACAAGCATTAGAAATCGCTGAAGCACTGATTCGTAGTGGTTCTGTAGATGCGATTGTTGTCGATTCTGTAGCAGCACTCGTTCCAGAAGCGGAAATTAACGGTGAAATGGGAGACTCCCATGTCGGTTTACAGGCACGCTTAATGAGCCAAGCCATGCGTAAATTGTCTGGTGCCATATCTAAATCAGGTACAGTAGCCATTTTCATCAACCAGATCAGAGAAAAAGTCGGTGTTATGTTTGGTAATCCAGAAACAACACCAGGTGGACGCGCATTAAAATTCTATTCATCTGTACGTCTTGAAATTAGACGCAGTGAACAAATTAAAAGTGCAACAGATATCATTGGGAATAAAGCGAATATTAAAGTCGTTAAGAACAAGGTAGCACCTCCCTTTAAATCTGTCAGCGTTGACATCATTTATGGCGAAGGTATTTCAAAAACAGGTGAGCTTATTGATTTAGCATCTGATCTTGATATCATTCAAAAGAGTGGTGCATGGTTTGCCTATAATGGTGAAAAAATTGGTCAAGGTAGAGAAAACGCAAAAGCTTATTTAGATAAGAATCCAGAAGTTTATAAGAAAGTTTTCCAAGCTGTTTTAGATCATCATCATATCACCTATAAAAAATAATAATATCAAGTGGCATCTTTTGGATGTCACTTGATTTTTTCTTTGTTCTATAAATGTATTTCATATGCATTTTTTTGTATATTTGCTATAATTAAAGAGATAATTTATATGAATTAGAGGAGGGAACACCATGGATCATACGTTATTTAATGAGTTTTTATCTTATTTAAAAAAAGAAGATAAACCTCAAGCGGTCAACTATGCACTTGATCTGATCAACCAAAAGAAAGTCACACTAGAAGAACTATACTTAGATATTTTAGCACCATCATTAATCTATTTTCAGTGTGAAGAAAAAGATGAAGAGGTTTGTATCTGGAAAGAACATTTCAGAACATCCATCATTCGTACGATTATTGAATCCTGTTATGCTGAAGTATTAAAAAGAGTGAATGATGTTCAAAAGAATCATGTTAAAATTGTTGTTTTAACACCAGCTTTTGAGTATCACGAAATAGGTGCTATCATGAACACTCATTTTATGATGCTAGAAGGCTTTGATGCTCATTATATTGGTGCAAACACACCGAAAACAGAAATTTTATCGGCGATTAGAGCGTATCACCCAGATTTTATCGCCTTATCAGTCACTAATCCTTACAACATCGTTGTCACCAAACAAACCACAGATGAAATCAAACGATTTTTCCCTGAAGTCGGTATTATCTTAGGTGGTCAAGCGTTTAAAGAAGCTCATAATGTAGAACATTTGAATTATGATTATATTTTAAACAGTTTAACCGATCTTAAAGCATTCACAAAGAAGGTGACTTCAAAATGAAATTAGCCTTCCAAATTGCGTGGCGTTTTTTAACATCAGCAAAACGTCAAACCCTCATTATTATTTTAGGTATCTCCGTCGGTGTTTCTGTTCAAGTTTTCATTGGTTCTTTAATCTCAGGGTTGCAAGATAATTTAATTGATACAGCCATCGGTTCATCCTCACATATCACTGTAGTTGATGATGAAAATGGTGTGATCAATGATTATCAGGATACCATTACGCTTTTAAACAACCAAAGTGATCTATTCACTGTGGTAACACCTGTTTATGATTTACCAGGTATTCTAGAAAAAGGAACTGAAAAGACTGAAATCTTATACCGTGGTTTAGAATTTGATTCTGCAAATGGCATTTATAAGTTTGATGAAAGACTGACAGAAGGAAGTCTTCCTGATGCAATGAATGAAATTGCACTGGGTATTAAAATTAAAGAAGAATTAGACTTAAATGTTAATGATACGATTGTGATTGAAATTTTTGGTAACTTTGAAACATTAACTGTTGTCGGATTTTTCGACATTGGTGTCGCACAGCTTAATAGAAGCTGGGGCGTTGGTACAATTTCAACACTTCAAACGATAGCTGGTGAAACGGGAGCTACCCGCATTGAATCTCAGTTATCAGAAGCTTTTGAAGCTGAAACACTTGCGTTAGAATTAGATACTGTTCTATCATCTAGTGGTTTAAAAACACAAAACTGGATGGTTGAAAATGAATCTTTATTATCAGGTTTGCAAGGACAAAGCATTTCATCATTAATGATTCAAATCTTTGTCATCATCTCAGTTGTCTTAGGTATTTCTTCAACACTCGCGATTACCGTGATGCAAAAATCACGCCAAATCGGAATTATGAAAGCGATGGGAATTACCAATCGTGATGCATCACTCGTCTTTTTATCAGAAGGTTTCTTCTTAGGCATTTTTGGAGCTATCGGTGGTGTACTCTTCGGATTAGGGTTATCTTATGCATTCACAACGTTTGCACTTAATGCAGATGGAACGCCAGTTGTACCTTTAAGTATTGATCCCGGATTTATCGCACTTTCTGGTGGTGTTGCACTTGTTGCATGTCTAGTCGCATCGTTGACACCTGCAATCAAGTCATCTAAATTGACAGTTATCGAGGTGATCCGCAATGCCTAAAATTGTAGAACTCAAAAAAATTAACAAGATTTATGGTGAAAAAACACCTAATCCCACACAAGTACTTTTTGATTTATCATTATCCTTTGAAGAATCTTCATTCAATTCAATTATTGGTCAATCAGGTTCTGGGAAATCCACATTGCTCAATATTTTAGGAACATTGGATAAAGCAACATCTGGTGATGTCTTAATCAATGGTAAGAACACCCAAGACATGTCAAGTAATGAGTTATCACAACTCAGAAATGAATCGATTGGTTTTATCTTCCAATTTCACTATTTATTACCTGAATTTACAGCGTTAGAAAATGTGCTCATGCCATACCGCATTTCTAAAAAGCCTATCACAGATGAAGTGTTAAACCGCGCCAATGAATTATTAGATATTGTTGGTTTAAAAAACAGAAAGAATAATTTAGCAACGAATCTATCAGGTGGACAGCAACAAAGGGTTGCTATCGCAAGATCATTGATCAATAATCCTAAGATTATTTTAGCTGATGAACCTACGGGTAACCTAGATAGCGATACGACTGAACAAATCTATGATTTACTAAGAGAGATTAACCAACGCTTTAAAACAACGTTTATTATCATTACGCACGATCGCCATATTGCAGAAAAAGCTGATCGCATCGTAGAAATTTTAGATGGTAAGATTAATCTTGATATTACAAAATAATGACAAAGCCTGATGATTTCATCGGGCTTTTTTCATGAAAACGGTATGATTCTTAAGAATTTATTAAGTAGTTTGATTTTCGAAGAATTCATTATAAAATAATGGTGCAAAAAGAAAGAAGGTATCTGATGAACATTGGCTTATGGATCATTTATTCGCTCTTTGCAGCACTATCACTCATTCCTGTGATTAAACTTGATGAGGTGAGATCAAATCCACAGTATCGCATCTTATGGATTTTATCACTTCTTGTTTTCTCATGGTCAATTCTAATAGGGACATATTTAATTGCTCAAGATGATATATTCATGTACTATAGTAGACTTTTAACTTATCCCGTTGTTTTTGGGATATCGTATGCGATTTTCGCAACCTCTCAGGTTTATACCAAACAACGCACACCTCAGTGGCTGCATCTTCTAGCCATCATTTTCTTTTTCATTGATGTGACACTTGCTTTAACGAATACACTTCATTTATGGGTTTTAGAAATCCCTTATTCTGATCAACTAACAAGAGCTTTATATGAAGATGCCTCAAGAGGTTGGTTCTTTTTAGTACACACGATCATTTGTTATATCTTGTTACTTAAAGGATTCTTTAAAATGCTGATCTATCTCAAGAAGAAGAAAAGAGATTATGAAGATGCCTTTCCTTTCCCGATGATTTTAATCAGCTTGATTCTAGGAATTATCCTCAATATCATTCATCTATTTTTCTTTCATTTCGATATTGATCCCACCTATTTCTTTGTTGTGATTGTGACCTTTATTCTATACATGATTATTTATAAAAGAGATTTTAACGTGAATCTGATTTTATCTTCACGCAAATTCTTATTTAACAAAATGAGAGAAATGTATGTGATTGCAGATCAAAATCACATCATCATTGAATATTCCAATAATCTTTTAACTCGATTTGGAAACCTTCAATTAAGAGAAGGCGAAACAGTTAAAGAGTTTTTTAGAAAATTGAAGAAAAGTGCCATTTTCTATCATGATATCAGTGAAATCAAAGATATTGAGTACGATGCTAAAAAATCATATTTGCATGTTGATGATCAAGCATACCGAATCGATCGTTTTCGAGCGAATGGTGAACTCATCTTACTTTATGATGAAACATTGTCTGTTAAAATGATGCATGAGATTGATGTCATCAGAATACATGATCAAATGTCTAACGTTTATAACAGAAATTTCTTTGAAGAAAACCGTGAAAAACTAGAAAAAGAAAATCCCAATATGGGACTCTTTATGATTGATGTAGATGGTTTGAAACAATTTAATGATTATCTTGGACATCGTGAAGGGGATAAACTCCTCATCAGATTTTCACAAGTGTTACTTGATTTAAATAACGTATACGGTGATCTCATCCCGATTCGATTTGGTGGCGATGAATTTGTCGTTATTTCAAAAGATGCAACCCATGATAAATTAGATGATATCATTCATCGAATCATTGAAAATACCAAACATGATGATCCTTTAAAACATATTAGTTTCTCCTATGGGAAAGCATTAAGAAGACCACACGAATTACTGCATACCATGTTAAAAAGAGCAGATGACAGACTTTATCATATGAAAGAAGAGAAAAAGGATTACAAAGGTACACTCATTGAAGCACTTAAAAATGAGGCTAAAAAAAGAGGGATTATCAATCAACCGAAAGACCATTAAGTTGGTCTTTTATTTTACCTGATGGTATAAGACATAGGAGAAAGTTGCAGTAAGCATAATCAGCAAGAATAAGGTTGATAATGTGATTGATGGGAAAGCTTGTGGGAGATTTTCTTGTCTGAGATGTCTTAACAAAATACCAAAGTATGCCCAGATAAAGACAGCACCATACAGATAATCCTTTTTAATCAGAACATAAAAGATGCCAATCAATGCTCCGATGAACAACATAATGATCATGTAGACAATCGCTTTTGCAGAAAAAGGGTCAATGCCATATTTGACAAGAAGTATGGTGATGTTAGCAATCGTTGCAATACTAACCCATCCTGCATAAACAGATAATGAACTTCTAAGAAGAAAAGGTGCGTTATTTGAGAAGTAAAGTGCAACAAGTAAAGTTACCAGTAACAAGATAATCGCAATACTTGATAATAAAATCTTTTCATAATGCCATAAGAATAACCAACCGACATTAAAGATACATGATAAAACAACAAGGATTAAGATGATAACAATCGGATAATTTAAGGTTGAAATATCTGTTTGCCACTGGAATAACTGATAGATAACAGAAGCACCTAACAGAAGATATATAACTCCCCATATCGCAAACGTAATCCCAGAAGGTTGAAAAAGATTAGGGTACTTAAAAGATACATCACCTGTGGATTGTCCATTAAGCGGCAGTGTATTGGCTAAAGCGTTAAATACTATCATCACCACAAAGAAAACAACAGCTGAGATTAGTGAAATATGGTATTGAAGTTGTGTCATGTTTAATTCCTCCCTTTTTGAAAAAAAAGACAATCAAACGATTGTCATGAGGTTGCTACTCGCGTAGGATTAAGATCTTCTAATACTAAACGTACATAACCAGTTTTTTGAACCTGGCTACCTGCAGATGAAAAGGTATAATCCACTTTTAAGTATAAAATGGGATCAGTTACTTCGATGAACCATAAAGGTTTCACAGGAAGATCAAAATTAAAGGGAATTTCTACATCTATTGAAGAAAGCCGTAATTGTTTTGTTTGACCAATTGACCAATAATCTATCCAGGGTGTTTTAAGAACTGGTGTTACTGAAACATTTATCACATCATAGTTTTCTTTTGCTGTATAGAAAATATCGAATGTATAAGATCCACCAGTAAGTTCACCATTATCATCTAATACAGGATGTCTTAATTCATACCATGTGATATCTAGTGTGATTGCATCCAGTTCATCTGGATTTACAAACTTCTTAACATATACTGTTTCTTCGGTTGCTGTAGCATCAAAATGAATTTTCTTTTGATTGGTATATGTTCCTACATATGCAATCAAAACTAAGATGATAGGTAATAAAACGAAAAATAAAGATAAAGCTATTTTAATACGATTTTTATGAACTTGACTCCAAAAAGTTTTAGGTTTTTGAATGGGTATAACATTTTTTGCCATCTTGTTGTAACTCCTTTGTTAAACATTCTCACCTTATTATACATGAAGTTAAATAAATGTGCCAAGCCATTTCTTGGTGTCTATAAAAAATAATGTTATCACACACTTTTTCACAATCAAAAATTTAGATTTTAACATTCTCCTCTTTCAATTTTATTCATTGACTTAAACACACAAAATACGTTATAATAAACAGGTACACTATGTATAAAGACAATTTGAGTTTATCGGTTGTTTAATAATAAAAAATATGGAGGTGTTAGAATGCTATTCGTAGCACTCAATGCTGTAGAAGGCATCATCTCCGGTTTGCTAATCGTAGTCGCACTTGCAGTAGGTTACTTTCTTCGTGTTTGGCACCACGAAAAAAGTATTAGAGCAAGTCGCGCAACGGCTGAAAAAATTGTTGAAGATGGAAAACGAGAAGCTGAAAAAGCAAAAAGAGAATCTGTTTTAGAAGCTAAACAAGAGATTTTTGCGTTACGTAAAGAATTTGATAATGATATGCGTGAACGCAGACAAGTCGTGCTTAACCTTGAAAGTAAGGTTTCACAGCGAGAAGATACACTTAATCGCCGTGCTGTTCACCTCGATAAACGAGAAGAAACATTAGCACTACGTGAAGACAAGCTCGAAGAAAGAAGACAACAACTCGAACAATTAAATAGCAAAGCGGAAGAAGTCTTAAAGCAGCAAGAAGAAAAATTGATGGAAATTTCTGGCTTAACAGTAGAACAAGCGAGAGAAATCATCATGGCAAGAGTGAGAGAATCAATCTCAGATGAAATTGCCATCTACATTAGAGATGAAGAAGAAAAGGCTAAAAATGAAGTTCAGTCCAGATCCAAGCAATTATTGGCTTTGGCAATTCAGAAGTACGCAAGTGAAACAACAACAGAGAGAACTGTTTCTGTCGTTGATTTGCCCAATGATGATATGAAAGGTAGAATCATTGGACGTGAAGGTCGTAATATTCGCACCATTGAGGCATTAACCGGTGTTGATTTAATTATTGATGACACACCAGAAGCGGTTGTACTCAGCGGATTTGATCCCGTAAGAAGAGAAATCGCAAAACGTGCATTAAGCACACTAGTATCTGATGGACGTATCCATCCAGGTCGTATCGAAGAAGTCGTCGAAAAGGCGAGAGTCGAAGTCGATATGTTCATTCGTGAAGCTGGAGAAGATGCAGTCTTCAAGACAGGAATTGGTAGAATCCATCCTGATCTTGTTAAATTGTTAGGTCGTTTAAGCTTTAGAACAAGCTATGGCCAAAACGTATTAAAACATTCCATTGAAGCAGCTTTCCTTGCTGGTAAGCTTGCTGCAGAAATTGGTGAAGATGAATTTCTTGCTCGCCGCGCAGGACTTCTTCATGATATTGGAAAAGCAGTCGACCATGAAGTTGAAGGTGGACACGTCGAAATTGGTGTTAACATTGTTAACCGCTACAAAGAACCTAAAGAAGTGGTGGATGCGATTGCATCACATCATGGTGATAAAGAACCTGAATCGATTATTGCAGTCTTAGTTGCTGCAGCGGATGCCTTATCGGCAGCTCGCCCAGGTGCACGTTCTGAATCAATGGAAAACTATGTGAAGCGTTTGGAACAATTAGAAGCCATTTCGAACGAAATTCCAGGTGTTGAAAAATCATACGCTATTCAAGCAGGACGTGAAGTCAGAGTTATTGTTAAACCTGAACAGATCGATGACTTATCAACATTTAAAATTGCTCGTGAAATCAAAGAACAAATCGAAGAAAAGATGTCGTACCCAGGTACCATTAAAGTAACGGTTATTCGTGAAACAAGAGCAACTGACATTGCAAAATAAGAGGCTCTAGCCTCTTTTTGTTAGAAAGAAGTGAACGACATGAAAGTTTTATTTATTGGCGATATATATGGTCGACCAGGTCTTGATATTTTGACAGAAAAAATGCCAGAATTAAAAGAACTATATAAACCTAATCTTATTATCGCAAACGCAGAAAATGCCCATAACGGACGAGGTATCAATTTAAAGATTTATAAAGAGTTGATGTCACTTGGTGTTCATATGATCACCATGGGAAATTGGGTATGGGGTCAAAGAGAACTTTTCGAGTTTATTGATGATGCTAATATTGTGAGACCCTTTAATTTTAGAGAAGCTCCAGGTAGAGGTTATATCACGATGAACTACAACGGTCAAAAGGTTTTAGTCATCAATGCTTTAGGAAGAACCTTTATGAATCCACAAATCGGATGTCCTTTTGTAGGGATCGATGAGATATTAGCCAAAAACAACGCTGATTACACGATTGTTGATATCCACGCAGAAGCGACTTCTGAAAAAGTTGCTTTAGGTCATTACTTAGATGGTAGAGTCAGTGCAGTTCTTGGAACGCATACACACATTCCTACTGCAGATGAAAGAATGCTTCCTGGTGGAACGCTCTACATCACAGATGTTGGTATGACTGGACCTAAAGAAGGTGTCATTGGTGTTTCAAAAGAGATCGTGTTGAACAGATTTTTAAATGGCTTTTCAACACCCAACGAAGTTGCTAACGGCCCTAAACAGCTTTCTGCTGTCATCATGGATCTAAAACTTAAAACGATACAAAGAATTCACATGGAAAGCGAAACAGTGTAGCCTACACTGTTTTTTCATGTATAATAGAGAATGGTGATGAAATGAACAACGTAGACATTGAAAAATATTTTAAGCCTGATTTAAAAAAGGCAAGAAAAAGATCAAGAGATGAAGTTGAAGAACTTCAGTTCCAACTCGGTGATGCACATCATAAAATTGGTGTTGGAAAAACATATAAGATTGACACCTATGGTTGTCAAGGCAATGAAGCAGACAGTGAAGTCATGGCTGGTATTTTAGAATTGATGGGTTTTACGCATACATCAAAAGAAGAAAATGCTGACGTGATTATTTTAAACACGTGTGCAATTCGTGAGAATGCTGAAAATCGTATATGGGGAGAACTCGGTCGTTTAAAAAGTTATAAACGACAAAATCCAAATCTGATTTTAGCTTTAGCAGGTTGTATGGCACAAGAAGAAAATGTTGTTGAACGTATTTTAAAGAAATATCAACATGTCGATATCGTTTTTGGGACACATAATATCCATAAATTACCAGAATATGTTGAAACAGCGATGTTTAGTAAAGAACGCGTGATTGAAGTCTTTTCAACAGAAGGCGAAATTGTTGAAAACCTACCCAAGGTGAGACAACATCATTTTAAAGCGTGGGTTAACATTATGTTTGGCTGTGATGAATTTTGTACCTACTGCATCGTTCCTTACACCAGAGGTAAAGAACGATCACGATCAAAAGAAGAAATCATTGAAGAAGTAAAACAACTTGTCCATCAAGGTTTTAAAGAAGTCACTTTGCTTGGACAAAATGTGAATGCATATGGAAAAGACATTAAAAAAGATGATTATACATTTGGTGATCTTTTAAGAGATTTAGATCAAACAGGTATTGAACGCATCAGATTTACAACATCTCATCCACATGACCTCGATTTAAAAACAATGGAAGCCATGAGAGATGCCAAACATGTCATGCCTTTCTTCCATTTACCTGTGCAATCAGGATCAAATCAGGTATTGAAGAAAATGAATCGTCATTACACGAAAGAGTCTTACTTAAAGACGCTTAATCAATTAAAAGAAATTGTTCCTGGTATTTCAGTAACAACAGATATTATCGTAGGTTTCCCAGGTGAAACAGAAGAAGATTTTTTAGAAACGATGGATCTTGTTGAAAAAGCACAATTTGAAGGTGCTTACACGTTTGTCTTCTCAAAAAGAGAGGGTACACCTGCAGCAACATTCGAAGATGATACACCTGAAGAAGAAAAGAAACAAAGATTATATCGTCTAAACGAAAAGATTAATGATGGATATCTTAAAGGTAATGAACGCTTTGTCGGTGAAACGGTTAAAGTATTAGTCGATGGTGTTTCAAAATATGATGATACCGTCTTAGCGGGTTATAGTGAACACAATAAACTCGTGAACTTTAAAGGAAATCCAGAACTCATAGGAAAAATCGTTAATGTCAAAATTACAATAGCTAAAACATGGTTTTTACTTGGTGAAGCTATATGACAGAAAAAGAAAAACTGCTTCACATGCTTTTAGAAGATGAAGAGATTAAACGCTACAAAAGGATTGAAGAACACATCAATTCAAACAAAGAATTGAAAGAAAAATTCAATGAATTAAAAGCTGTTCAAAAGCAATTAGTCAATGCAAAACACATTGGAAAAACTGAAGCTGTCCAAGCCTTAGAAACGAAGTACAACACCATTTATGAAGCGATAGAAAACTATCCATTAATGTCGGATTATATGGCTTTGCAAAGCGACATCAATGAAATGATCCAACATGTGGTTGCCATCATCGAAGATGGTCTAGATGAAGATTTTAAAAAATGATAGCCCTCATAGGGCTGTTTTCTTTCAAAAGAGGTAAAAAAACTTGTAAAAATGCGCTTTTCATAGTATGATGAAGTAAAGAAGTATGATGGAGGTTCGCTATGGCAAGACTAACAAGAGACAGTGTCGTATTGATAGGAACAAAGGAATTGAAAGTTGACGATATCCTTAAAACAATCATCTACTTACCCGCAAATCAAGTCAAAACGTTTTTTGTAGAAATCGGTTTAACCATTCCAAGAGAAATTAGAATGTTTGTATTACGTGAGAACTTAAGAGAGAAAGTGATTGAGACAAGAAAGTCACGATTAACACTCGCTGATGAGCTCAATTACAGACTATCTTGGTTTACTGAGTTTACTGAAACACAACTTGAAAATCTTCTCATCTTTTTTGATGACCCTGCACTTGATCGTGCATTTTTAGAAGATTTTTGGACAGATTTACTTTCCTACATGGTTGAAAAAGGTGTCCAAGCAAAAGATTTAAAGAATTTAGTGGACTTATCGATTTCACATGTTAAAGCTGTTGGACTTGAACTTCCCAATATGAAGACTTACAATCGTGACTTAAAGGATTTATTCTTTGATTCCATGAATCGTATCGATGGTCTTCCACAACAAAAATTTAGACCCGTTCTCTATAAAAGCTCCACCCTTGGCGAAATCCGTGACTTAGGTGCAAAATATGATGTTGATGTTCCTCGTCGTTTAAAGAAGACAGAACTTGCAGATATCATTATCAAAGAATTAAAGGATCGTGGTCAACATACGGATGAACTTGAAAAAGAAATCCGTAGTATGTCTGTGATCGTGATGCAGCGCTTCGCAATCGATCACGATATTAAAGCTTCTACCGAACTTAAAAAAGAAGAAATTATTGAATATATCTTAGCCAACGCGAAAGAAACAAAAGAAACTTACTTCATTCCTGATTCACCTAAGGTTTATGAAAAAGAAGTTGAAGAAGTTGCTCAACATGTTGAAGAAGAACCTAAAGTTCAACCCGCAGTTGTAGCAGTTGTCGAAGAAGAACAACCTGAAGAAAAGGTTGAAGAACCTGTGGTTGCTGAAGAAGTCGTTGAAGAACAACCAGCAATTGTTGAAGAAATCGAAGAAGTTGAAGAAAAGGTTGAAGAAGTTGTTGAAGAGGCTGAAGAAGAAGTCGTTCAAGAAGAAAAGAAACCTGTCAAGTATGTTCAATCTTCAGTTGATCTATCGGATTTGGTTGCAGAAATCAGATTACTCAGAAAAGCCATTGAAAATCAAAATATAATCCCCATCTCAGAGTCTTTAGAAAATGAAGTATCTGAAGAAGAAGATTTCATTATTAATACAGCAGAATTCCATGGCAAACCAAAAACATTAAAGAAGATCATTAAACACGATGAAGTTGATGAACGTGAAAAGTTCATTGAAGATAAGAAACAAGCATCATCGATTGGTACTGATAAAGAAGATGTTGAAAAAGCACCTGCTGAAATCAGAGCACTTAAGAAGGTTGGTAAGGGATTAGGTAAATTCTTCCTGAAACTCTTAAAATTCTTACTCAAGTTCACACTGATTGTTGTAGGTATCGCATTAATTCTCTTCTTGTTATATGGTTTATTAGCACATTTCACTGACTTAGCATTCTTAGCAGGTGTCGATGCATTCCTAGATAATCTCTTTGGGTTAGGATTATTGACGAGATACTTGAATTTACTTGGAAGTATTCTCGGATAAAGACTTATAAATAAAGGGGATCAACCATGGATAAACTACAATTTACCCCCATGATGCAACAATATCTGACCATTAAAGAAGACTACGCAGACGCGTTAGTCTTTTTTAGATTAGGTGACTTCTATGAAATGTTTTTTGATGATGCGATCTTAGCATCTAAGGTTTTAGAGATTGCACTGACATCACGGGATGCTGGTCAAAAGGTTCCCATGTGTGGTGTACCCTTTCATTCAGTGAAACCCTATATCCAAAAATTAATTGAAAAAGGATTTAAGATTGCAATCGTTGAACAGACAACTGAACCTGGCAAAGGTTTAGTTAAAAGAGAAGTTGTGCGCTTAATTACGCCAGGAACAGTTTTAGAAGATGGCATTTTAGATGCAAAAACAAACAATTTTATTGGAAGTCTTCTGTTGACAGAACAAGGTTATGTTTTAACGTATATCGATATTTCAACAGGTGAATCATTTATCACGGATGGTTTAGATAAACATCGCGCATTAGATCTGATCTATAGTTTAGACGTGAGAGAAATCGTCTTACCTCCTCATTTTGATAAATCATTTGTTTCATCACTTATTGATGATGGAAGACTTGTCTCTTTTTCTGATCAATTTCAAATCGTTGATCAAAAAGCGACCCATCATTTAGAAAGAGAACAAAAAAGAGCTGCTTCTCATTTGATCAATTACTTAGTCGATACACAAAAATCAGCATTAATCCATTTAGTTCCTTTTGAAATCATTCATTTATCGGGTCATATGCGTATCGATTATCGTGTGAAAAAGCATTTAGAAATCGATGAATCGTTATCAATGAATCAACAAACGACGTTGTTACATCTTCTAAATCACTGTGAAACAGCGATGGGTTCAAGAATGTTAAAGTCGTATTTAAATCATCCGCTTGATGATATGGATTTGTTAAATCATCGTTATGACATGATTGAAGCACTCACCCCTTATCAACATCGTGAAGAAGTTTTAGGTCATTTAAAGTATATTTATGACATTAACCGTATTGTTGGACGTATTGCATTTAATACCGTTAATGCTAGAGATTTAGAACAGTTAAAAGAAACGTTAAAGCATATTCCTTACTTAAAGGAAACGTTAAAAAAATACAACCACCCCAAAATTGATGACATCATCAGTCATATGGATACCCATGATGAGCTCTATCTTTATCTTGATCGTGCGATACATCCTGAACCACCACTTGGTTTAAAAGATGGTGGCATTATCAAAGAAGGATTCAATCAAAAGTTAGATGAATTAAGAGATATCGACCTTCATGGACAAGAATGGCTCAGCCAGTTTGAAGCTGATGAAAGAGAAAGAACAGGCATCAAAAACTTGCGTGTTGGCTACAACCGTGTTTTTGGTTATTATATTGAAGTCACCAAAGGAAATAGTGCACTTGTTAAAGATGAATTTGGTTATGATCGTAAGCAGACATTAACGAATTCAGAACGTTTTATCACACCACTTCTTAAAGAAAAAGAAGATGATTTATTGCATGCTAAAGAAAGAGCCATGGCTTTAGAATATGAGCTTTTTAGAGAAATTAGAGATGAAGCATTAAAATATACCGTAAGTTTACAGGAATTGTCTTTAAAGGTAGCTGAAGTTGATTTATATTTAAATTTAGCGATTATTAGTGAGAAAAAGCGTTATGTGAGACCTGTGCTAACTAAGTCAAGAGATGTTTCAATTATCAGAGGAAGACATCCTGTGGTTGAACAGTTCACCGAGTTTGTTGAAAACGATGTTCTGATGAAAGAAGGAGAAATCTTTTTGATCACAGGACCTAACATGAGTGGTAAATCTACGTACATGCGCATGTTTGCAGTGATTGTCTACATGGCACAAATTGGATGTTTTGTACCTGCTGAAAAAGCGGAACTCCCTTTATATGATGCTATTTTTACACGTATTGGATCATCCGATGATTTATCGGGTGGTAAATCAACCTTCATGGTTGAAATGGTTGAATCGAATGAAGCTTTAACAAAAGCAACAGATCAATCCTTAATTCTCTTTGATGAGATAGGTAGAGGAACTGCTACCTATGATGGTATGGCACTTGCTCAAGGAATGATCGAATATATTCATGAAAAGATTAAAGCACAAACGTTATTTTCTACTCATTATCATGAACTCACCGTTTTAGAGCAAAGTTTAAAACGATTAACTAATCTGTGTGTTAAAGCAAAAGAAGAGCATGATACCATGGTTTTCTTACATCACGTTGAAAAAGGAACGACCGATAAATCATATGGTATTCAAGTCGCAAGTCTTGCACATTTACCAAAAAGCTTAATCGCAAGATCAAAAGAAATCTTAACGAAGCTTGAAAATAAAGAAAACAAGGTTGCGCTTGATTTATTTAATTATGATGTCTTTGAAGAAAAAGAAATCGAAGTTGTCTCTAAAGAAGAAATTGCTTTGTTAGAAGAAATTGAAAAGCTTGATATCGATCACTTAACACCGATTGATGCATTGCTTTTATTAAAGCATTATCAAAGCTTGATGAAAAAGAAGTAGGGAGAACATATGCCAATTATTCGTCAAATGGACAATCGGCTAGCGAATATGATTGCAGCTGGGGAGGTCGTTGATCGCCCCGCTTCGGTCATTAAAGAGCTTATGGAAAATGCCATCGATGCAAGGGCTACACATATTGCGGTCGATGTTTTTGATATGGGTATGACCAAAATGGTTGTTACAGATAATGGGATCGGTATGGATGAAGAAGATGCTAAAATGGCATTTTTTAGACATGCGACATCAAAGATCAAAGATGAATACGATTTATCGCATATCAAATCCTTAGGTTTTCGTGGTGAAGCATTAGCTGCTATTGCTTCTGTTTCGAAAGTTACATTAAAGACAAGACAAGAAAATGCTTTAGGTTATTTTGTTCTTTATGAAGGTGGTCATTTCATGTCAAGTGGGACAGCGACACTTAATCAAGGAACAACAGTAGAAGTGAAAGATTTATTTTATAACACACCAGCAAGATTTAAATATATCAAATCTGATCTGGCTGAAAAAAACCAAATCATTGATATTTTTGATCGTCTCGCTTTAGCACATCCAGAGATTCGTTTTGAACTGAATATGGATGGTAAACGATTGAAAGAGACGTATGGCAATGGTGATTTCTATCAGCTCATTGACCGTATTTACGGTCCAAAAATGACGAAAGATATGGTCACTTTTAAAGAGGTTGTTCAAAAGATAAAAATTGAAGGTTATTTATTATCACCTCACATCATGCGCTCTAGAAAAAAAGATATTTCAATCTTTGTCAATGGAAGATATATAAAAAATTATGCGCTTGTTCAAGCGGTCATCGATGGCTACCATTCGTTTATGATGGTTGGAAAGTATCCGATTGCGCTTATTCATATCGAGATTGACCCAAGTTTACTTGACTGCAATGTGCATCCTCAAAAATATGAAGTTAAATTTGTTAATGAAGTGGTTTTAGCGTATCATATCGAAGGGTTTGTTAAGCAAGCACTGCTCATGTCAAGACATGAAATTCCTGAAACGATGAAAGATATTGATAAGTCTTATCAACAGGAAGAGATTATTACACCCCTTCAGATGACATTTGATGAGATTAACGAAAGAAAAGATGTCCTTGAAGAAGAACAAAAAATGTATCAAAAACTTCCTGAGATGGATTATGTTGGAACGTTTGCTGGAACGTATCTTATCTTTCAAAATGAGGATGGTATGTACTTAGTCGATCAGCATGCGGCACAAGAACGGGTACGATATGAGCATTACTACAACGCACTTCAACATCCTAAAAAAGCGAGAAAGCTGATGCTTTTTAGTTATGAACTTAAATTAAAAGATGAAGATTTTTATATCATTAAAGAGCATGAAGATGCATTTGAAGAACTAGGCTTTATTTTTAATGATGCACTCGAATTGACAGCTATTCCGACGTGGCTTAGAGAAGAAGAAATTGAAATTGCAATTGATCACATGGTTGCCATGCTCGAAGAACAAAATAAGATAGAACTGATCAAGCTTAGAGACGCGCTTGCTAAAGATATCAGTTGTAAGGGAGCGATCAAAGCAAATCAAGCTTTAGCACTGCATGAAATAGAAAGTTTGATGGAACAACTTAAAGTATGTGAAAATCCTTATCACTGTCCTCATGGAAGACCAACAATCATTAAACTGTCACACTACGATGTTGAACGTATGTTTAAGCGGGTGGTTTAAATGAAAAAGTTTGTGATTATTGTTGGACCAACTGGATCAGGAAAAACGAAATTATCTTTAGAGATAGCATCTCATTTTCATGGTGAAATCATCAATGGTGATTCAGTTCAAGTCTATCAAGGTCTTGATATTGGCTCTGCCAAAATCAAGGAAGATGAAAAAAGAGGCATTAAACACCACTTACTCGATATCAAAGATCCCCATGACAGCTACAGTGTTTATGACTTCCAACAAGATGTTAGAAAACTGATTGAAGACATCCCTTTTCCGATCATTGTGGGTGGAACGGGATTTTATATCAATGCTGCCATCAGTCATTTTGAATTTGTTGAAGAAAAAAGAGATACAGCATTTGATCGATCTTATGATCATCTATCGAATGAACAACTCTATCAAGAATTAATCAAATATGATCCTGAAATCACGATTGATCTGAATAACAGACGTCGGGTTTTACGTGCTTTAGAACAAGCATTAGCAGGTACACCAAGATCAAAGAAGATTAAAAAAGATGAAAGACTATATCATCCACTCATTATTTATCTTGATGTGGATCGTAAGATATTAATAGATCTTTTATGGCAAAGACTAGAAAAGCAAATAAAAGATGGGTTTATTGAAGAAGTAGAAAGACTAAGAGATCAAGATATCCATATCAACGCGATTGGTTATCGTGAAATCGATTCATATTTAGCTCAAGAGCTAACTTTTGATGCGATGAAAGATGCGATTATTAAAGCATCAAAGATGCTCGCTAAAAAACAAAAAACATATTTTATCAACCAGATGCATCCCCATGTTTTTGATGCTTTATCGAAAACATTAACGGAGGATGTTATCCAATTGATTGAAAATTACATGGAGGAAAACGTGTGAATAAAAGAAAAATGCCAACCTTTCTTCATCCCTTTTTTGGGGAGGAATCAACCGTCTTTTTTATCATCTTCATGTTGATCTTCGCCATTGGAATGACTTTACTTACCATATATATCAGTGACTATAGATTCCGTGTCCTTGAACTTTATCGAAAGATTATCCTCGTCGTTATAATGATCGATATTTATGCGGGTATGATTGCTAATTTCAATCCATCGACACATGATTATTATGATAAACATCCTTTCCTTAAGAAAATTTTTGTTTTGATTCACCCACATGCATTAATCATTCCATTTTTGACATTAACAGAGTTCAGATTTGGTTTTTATGTTTATGTTTTATTGGTTTCTGCCAATGTTTTAGTAACATTTATTAAAAATAGAAACCACCAAGAAATCATCGCCATCTTTTTCAATTTGCTTGCAGGTTTCCTATTATTTGCAGTGTTTGATCTTTCAACCTATGTTCAAATTCTTTATTTGAGCTTAGTCATCAAACTGATTTACGCATATTCTGTTGAACCTGTTAGAGGGATGAAATCATGAAAATCTTCCTCATTGGTATGCCAGGATCAGGTAAATCACACGTTGGAAAAATATTGGCTGAAAAACTGAAATATACCTTTGTTGATTTAGATGGTATGATTGAAAAAAACGCACTCATGTTCATCGATGAGATTTTTGAAAAGTATGATGAACAAACCTTTCGTAAACTAGAAACAGAGGCACTTCAAAAACTGCCTGATTGTGACCTTGTTGTATCCTGTGGTGGTGGTATCGTCACAGTGAAAGATAATAAGAAACTGATGCAAGGCTACAAAGTCTATATCGATACAGAAATAGATATCATCAAAGAAAGACTCAAAGAAGATTATGTAAGACCCTTACTCAAAAAGAAATCATTAGAGCAGCTTCATCAAGAACGTATCTTAAAATACATTGATTTTGCTGATGTGATTGTAGCAAATGATGGACAGATCGAACAAACCGTTCAAACGATCATTCAACATGTCAAGGAGGTAAACAAATGAATATTTTATTGATTCATGGACCTAATTTAAATATGCTAGGAAGAAGAGACCCCATTCATTATGGAACCATGACACAAGATGATCTCTATGATGCACTCGTGAACGAATATCAAATGGTAGAATTCACCTTTTATCAATCCAATTATGAGGGTGAGCTCATTGATGTCATCCATCACGCCATGGATGAGAACTATGATGCCATCATCATTAACCCCGCTGCACTCACACACACATCAATTGCACTTCGTGATGCTTTAGAAATGATTGATATACCCAAAGTTGAAGTTCATCTCTCTGATATTACCAAAAGAGAAAATTTCAGACAGATTGATTTCATCAAGGATGTCTGTGATGCATGCTTTATGGGAAAACAGTTAGAATCGTATTTTGAAGCTGTCGAATATCTAATTGAAAACGTTAAAACAGCTTAAAATATCACGATTTTACTAAAAATAAGGTTCTTTGTTGTGTAATTCATTGGTTTCATGTATAATGAAAACGGCAAAAAACCATAAGGAGAATAACCATGATTAGTACCAATGATTTTAAAACTGGACAAACAATTTTATACGAAGGAAACATTTACTCAGTGATTGAATTTATGCACGTTAAGCCTGGTAAGGGTGGGGCGTTCGTTAGAACAAAACTTAGAAACCTTAGATCAGGTTCAATTACCGATGTGACATTTAATGCAGGAACGAAAGTAGAACGCGCACAAATTGATAAGACGATGATGCAATATCTTTATGCAGATGGCGATAAATGTGTATTCATGAACACAGAATCTTATGAACAAATTGAAATACCTAAGTATCAAATTGAAAATGAATTAAGATACATGTATGAAGGTTTATCTGTTGAAGTTATGTTTTACAATGGCGTTGAAGTTTTAGGGGTCACATTACCTGATAAATTAGCATTAGAAATTATTGAAACAATGCCTGCTGTTAAAGGCGATACCAAAGGTAACGCACTTAAAGATGCCATCCTTCAAACAGGTTTAATGATTAAGGTTCCCATGTTCATTGAACAAGGTGAAAAAGTCATTGTTAACACAAACGATGCATCTTATGTTTCGAGAGACAAATAAGAAATGAAAGAACTTCCTGTGGAGTTCTTTTTTTTATCTTTCGCTAATGATAAACGGGTATGCATAGTATGCATTGTAAAAAAATCAGACAAGTAAATATATGATGAATATTGCAATATGGTATAATAATGGTATAATAATAGTATAAAAAGGGGATGAATAATATGCCAAAAATTATACCAATCAGAGAACTAAAGAATACTGCATCTATTTCTAAGTATGTTGAAGAAACCGATGAACCTGTTTTTATCACTAAAAATGGTTACGGATCAATGGTCATCATGAGTTTAGAAGTTTATGGGAGAGAAATTGCTAAAAGACAAGTGATTGAACTCATCAATGATTCTCTTGGAGACAAAGATCATTCGCATCAGAAAGTTGATGGAGCACTTTTCTTAAATGAGATGAAAGTTAAATATGGTAAAACAGAATGAAGCATAAGCCTGAACAAAGAAGTATCATTGAATTTAAGGATGGTAATCTTGAAATAGATGTTAGAGTTGATTCTGAAAAAGATACCGTATGGTTAACTCAAAAGCAAATGAGTGAACTATTTGATGTAACCACAGATAATATTGGTTTGCATATAAAGAATATTTTTAAGGAAAAAGAACTCGAGGCAATTTCAGTAACCGAGAAATCCTCGGTAACTGCATCTGATGGAAAAAAATACAAGACAAATCTTTATAATCTAGACGTCATTATATCAGTAGGTTATAGAGTGAAGTCCAAAAGAGGTATCATTTTCCGAAAATGGGCAAATCAAATTCTTAAAGAATACATTTATAAAGGTTACGCAATTGACCAAGAAAGAATTACAAAACATCACGAATATTATAAAAACTTTACAAACTCAGTAAAACTCATTGCTGATTTAATTGGGCGAAAAGAACTGGAATCCGAAGAATCAAAAAGTTTACTCCACATTATATCAAAATATGCTTATGCACTTGAAACTTTAGATAAGTACGATCATCAAACTCTTACAGTTACAAATATTACAAAAGATGATAAAAAAATAAAGCTAGAGTATGAAGATGCTATCAAAGAAATTAAAGGATTACCTGATTATGGTAAATCACAATGGTTCGGTAAAGAAAAAGATAAATCCTTTCATGGTGCATTAAATGCGATTTATCAAACTGCGTTTGGTGAAGAGGTTTATCCATCCATCGAAGAAAAAGCTGCAAATCTTCTGTATTTTATCGTGAAAGACCATGCCTTTTATGACGGGAACAAACGTATAGCTGCATCTATATTTTTATGGTTTTTAGACATTTATGGCATTCTATACAAGAATGATGGCACCAGAATACTTGATGATAATGCACTGGTCGCAATCGTACTTATGATTGCTTTATCTCATCCGAACGAAAGAGATACGATAGTGAAGATTATCATTAACTTAATAAATCAAAACAATTAACATAAGTGCTCAAATAGCCATTCTCAACCATGAGACTGGTTTTTTTGTGCAATAAATTATTGTAAAACGATAATTATTGTGTTAATATGAAAGTAATCTATTGTCTGGGGAGGGTTATTTATGAAAAAAAGATTCATGATTTATCTCATCGTTATTGCCATAACATGTGTTTTATCCATTATTTTTAAAGACTTAGGTGAAGAAGGCATCTTTTTGCTTTATGCACCTTTTTTAGTTATGAAAGATTTTTTAGCATCTTTATCATTGAGTTCTGGAGTTGGCAATCTTTTTGCATGGACTATACTACTTAGTATTGCAATATCTCCACTAGGAGTAGGTTTCCTTTTCATGAAAAAAAACATAGGTTTATACGATGTGATCTTTTTAACAGTCATAAGTTTAACACTTGGTTATGCTCTATACCTCATGATCAATATGCAGGATATCACTTCATGGAGAGAAGCTATTTTGTTTTTCCAAAGTGAACATGATATCAGACCGATCATTGCATATGGCATATTAAACATATGGTTAGGCTTATGCCTTCTCTATGTTGTCTTAAAAATCTTTGTTATTCAAAAAGAACTTAAAAAAAATTATCTTTATCTCATGGTTTTCTTAATGTGCTTTGTCTTGATACTAACCGTTCAATCGATGATGGCATCATCTTTCGAAGGAATTGGAGTTGCTAGAAATTTATATCGTATTGAATGGGTATTCAATCTTGTCTTATCCTTAAGCACACTCATCTTATCAGAGTTGATGATCACCATGATGGATCTCTTTAGAAAAAAAGATTATAAAGAACATCTTTTATCATTAGCAAAAATCATTCGAATAGTGACACTTCTCATCATTATCGGATCACTTGCTAAACTCGTTATCGTTAATTTTTATCAATTGGTTTATCTCAATGAACTGACGTATACATCATTTGATTTCTCAGTTGATCTTATCGCATGGCTATTTGTTTTCTTCTTTTATGGCTTGTATCATTACATCATCGATGCTAAAGAGGTGATGGAAGAAGCGGAGTTGACAATCTAATGTCGATCGTTGTTAAATTAGATGATGTTCTAAAGATAAAAGGAATGACAAGTAAAGAACTCTGTCAACTTGTCGGTATAACAGAAGCTAATATGTCCATATTAAGAAGTGGAAAAGCAAAAGCAATTCGTTTTGATACATTAAATAAACTTTGTTTCTATCTTGAGTGTGAACCAAAAGATATCTTGGTATATGAGGGGGAAGAAAAATGAAAAAAATTATCATTTTAATATCTTTAAGTCTATTAATTATAGGATTATCTTCTTGTCAATTAGCAAAAGAAAATGCTTTTATAACACCTGAAGTTGATGATCTTGATCTGATTGGAATATATTTTCAAATGGTCGATCCTACGGATTATGAAACATCACTTTTACCAGAGTTTGGTGAAGAAGATGCTTTTCATTTTTATCATATCGCAGCATCACAAGGTGGGCACGACTATATGCAAACAATTGCCAACACTTCGGTACTTAATTTGCACACCAAATTTGATGTTTTAGATAACACGATAAATGGTGTAACCACAAGAACTCAATCCATCACCTATGAGTTTGATATT
>Ga0265295_1001455_pt1 | contig 41547 bp, 32 predicted proteins | sample Munlansysbiofilm_FD_192503 | JGI IMG/M metagenome (GOLD analysis project Ga0265295, IMG submission 192503) | Leachate microbial communities from a municipal landfill in Southern Ontario, Canada - Methane capture system biofilm | ecosystem: Engineered > Solid waste > Landfill > Unclassified ... | reverse complement strand
TATCAATACGGTATCAATACGGTATCAATACGGTATCAATACGGTATCAATACGGTATCAATACGGTATCAATACGGTATCAATACGGTATCAATACGGTATCAATACGGTATCAATACGGAATCAATACGGATTTCATCCGTAATGATTCCGTATTGATACCGTATTGATATTGGGAGCGAAACGTGAAGTCAAGGAATTTTGGGATGGAATGGCGGAGAGGCAACGATCAAGTTTTACCACGACAGCTGAGCCAAAAAAGTCCCGCCGGGGGAAGGCGGGACAGTGAAGAACAGGATTTTGGCTTGTTCAGTCGCGGGTGCGGGGCAGTTCCGGTGTGGATTTTGAAGGTGGCAGGCGTACCGCGGTCACCCGAAAGAAGAGGTTTGGGCCGGGTGAGAAGCTATAACTGTGGGTGGTGGACCAGCCGGCTGCGGTGCTGAAATCGCCGAAGGGGTCTGTATCGCTATAGACATTGAACTTGGTGACGCTGAGGGGGTAATCCCAATCCAGGGTGGCCAGGCCGGTATCCGGATCGTAGGAGATGTCCAGATCGATGATAGCGGGCAGATCCTGCCAGGTGATGTGGAAGGGGCCGTAAACGTTGTTGTTTTCATTGGATTCGGCGATGAAGCCATCTGAATCGAGCTGCAGCCAGGAGTTCCATTCCCCGGCCAGGTCTTCATTATAATTGGCTATGCCTGCGAAGATCATCTCCACCGGCAGTCCGGCCGGCATCTCGCTCAGGTTGAGGTACATATCTCCGACCTGGGTGAGGGTGGGCGGGGTGTCGCGATCGTAGTAGAGATCGAGGTAAAAGATACCTTCAAGCGCATTGAGGCTGTTGTTCACAAGGGTCACCTTCAGGTCGCGGGAGTCGCCCAGCCAGGGGTCCGGAGTGGCGGGGACCCATTCGGCAGTAACAATCTGCAAATCTGGAAGATCGTTGCCGGCGTTCCATAGTACGCGGCCGTAAAAATCGTCATCATATTCCTCCCCGCTGAAGTATCCGGTGGAGTTGACAATGTTCACGATCCCCGCGTCAATTGTTTTGCGCACGTTGGAGGCACCGACGCCAGCGTCGGTGAGAAACTGCGGGCTGACGATGCCCACATGGTCGGAATTGTCGATCGTAAGCAAAGCCCCGCCCTCAACGCCCCAAGAGAAACGGCAGTGATCGAAGGAGTGGTCGGGATCGATGCTGGCCCCTGGATGCACATATACGCCGTATTGGGACATCTGGGCAAAGAGGCAATAACTGGCGGCGATGGTGGCTCCGCTGCGGACGTTGAAGTAAAAATAGCCGGCATCGGTGTTGATCGCGACCAGACTGCCAGGATAGCTAATGGCCTCCAACCGTCCGCCGGATTCCACGTTCAGGTAGCACAGGTTGTTCAGGTACAGCCAAGAATTCCCATTCACTATCATGGTGCCGTGCACGATAATGCTCCCAGTGGTGTGGATGTGGTTGGAGTTGAGAACGAAACTGCCGGAATCCACGGTCAGCAGCCCGTTGAGGTCCAGATCCGACATCAGCATAACGGAGGCGTCGCTTCCTTTGTTGATCCTCAGTTGCTGCAGGCCGGGCCCGGTTACCGTAAGATAGGAATTTGCTGTGCCGGCCAGCTCGAGTTCTCCGCCGGAGGGGTTGAAATCAGCGCGGTCGCAGTAGAAATTGCCGTCGGTGCGGATGACGCCGCCGCTGATGTTCGCGTTGAAGGCGTAGGCGTTGTTGTAGATGCCGATGCCCCAGCCATGGCGGTAGAGCAGCCCGTTGGACATGGTAAGGCCGGCATCACCGCCGCTGGGCATGGCGGTCACCAGATCGGTCGCGCCGCCCCAGATGTGCAGTTCACCGCCGCTGATGTTCAGCTGCCCCCTCAGGCCCAGGGTGGTGGCGGTGTCCTGAACGAAGATGATGCTGCCTGCTGAGAGGTTGACCTCGCCCTGGATCACGTCGTCCACCATTTCATGGGCGTAGAAAAAGCCGCCGGAAACCTCCAGGGTGCCCTGGGTCCAATCGTAGGAATCGCAGTCCGCTGCGCTGTTGAGAGGCACCCGGAATTCCCAAGCCAGGGAAGTTTTGGCCAGTTCGAGGTCGTTGAAGTCCTCCTCGCCGTAAACGGTGCTGTTGGTGGCGCCGTCGAATACCACTTTGCCCGTGCCCTCGGTGAAGGAATCGTGACCGGTGTACTTGTACCAGCTGCCACGCACGTTCATTTGGGCCGGGGCAATGAAGTAACCCGCGCGCTGAAAGAAACTGCCGTTGATATCCAGGTTCGATGCTGCCGTTACTATCTGCGAACGGGTGAGTTCGCGGACCTTGCCCTCCCGGTTTGTTTCGAAGCGGGGCAGGTTTCCCGTCTCGGTTTCCAGATATTTGTTGATGTCCAGCGAGAAGAAGCTGGAGCCGGCCACGTGGCTGACCTGGCAATCCGCGCTGCCCGCCAGCACGATCGTACCGCCGCCGGGAAGGAAGCCGGCGCGGTTCACGGTGAAGCCTCCGGCCACGCGGATGGTGCCGCCGGTGATGTTCGCGGTAAGGGAGTAGGTTGCGTTGGTAATCAGCACACCCTGGGTTTTGAAGTCGAGGGTGCCACCGCTCATGGTGATGGACGCGTCCGCTGGATAGGGCCACCAGGAATTGTCAATGCCGCCGTAGATGTTGAAGATCCCGCCGCTGATGTTCAGCGAGCCGCCCAGGTCGATGAAACCGGTGCCGTAATTGCTGAGTTCTATGGTGCCGCCGGTCTGGAGGAACCATTCTCCGGCGATGTAGTTGTTCACCAGGGACAGGGCCGAGAAGGAGCCGGCCAAAACCTTGATCCCGCCATCGATCCATTCGTAGGAAAAGCAATTGACGTCGGCGATGCTGCTGTCCACGATGAAGTATCCGGCCACCTTGTTCACCACCAGGGCGTCGAAATCCTCATCGTAATTGCAATACTGGTCCCAGTCCGCCTCGAAGGTGACGGTGGTGCCCGTTTCATCGAAAGCTGCCGGTCCCACCAGGTTGACCCAGTCGCCGCGGATCCTGATGCCCCAGCCGCCGGGGTCGAACACGCCACTGGCAATGGTGAGGGTGCCCCGCAGGAAGAGGTCTGTGGTCAGATTAACGGTGTCGGTGGCGCTGCAGGTGAGGTTGTTGAGCATGCTCTGGCTTGTCAGTTCGATCGATTGTATCGTCCCATCCATCACTAAAGTGCCGTGGGTAAGCCAGACTCCTTTGCCGGCGACGGTGTTGTAATCCTTGAAGTTGCCTTTCACGATCAGGCTAACTTCGGGCTCGCATTCCAACCTGCAGTCTTGGTAGTTCCAAAAATTGCCGTCGATCACGATGTCCTCGGTGGTGTCTCCGTGGATGTAGAAAATCCCGCCGGAGGAATTGCGGGAACGGACATTGGGCAGGATGGTATTGGCGCTGTTGTTTTTAAGATAATTGTCGGTGCCTGACGTGTTGCTGAACTCAATGTAGCCCATGGCGAACTGGACGTTGGAGCCGGTCGCGAATTCCATTCCGCCGCCGCAGAAGATCTGCGCGTTTACATCGGTTACGTTGACCGTCGCCCCTTCCAGCCAAGACATGGATTGGCCTGTTTTAAAATCGGAGGCGGCGCTCAGGTTCACCTGGCCCCAGATCAGGGCGTATTCGGCAACCCAGAGACCTCCTGTTCCAACGGTCACACTGGCCCCCGCCTGCAGCGAAAGCCGCTGGCAGACAGCGATGTTGGGGGTGGTGTCGGGATAGCGGCCATTGGTCACGACCGGGATCATGGCGTGCTTGGTGTTCGTGGGTACCCCGGCGGTCCAGTTGGAGGCGTTGTGCCAGTCGGTGGAAACCGCTCCGGTCCACCAAGTAAGGGCTCCCAAGGAAGCCGCGAGCAATAGGATAACTGCAACCAGGACAAGGTTTTTCATGATGTCTCCCCTTAGATGGTTTGGATTTGACAGGTCTGGGATAATTGGCCGTTCAATACGCTCCCCGACCTCCCGGGCTTAGAATTGCAAATCACACCGTCCGGTTGTGGAAATAAATCCACCGGGTGCCGCGAAATGACTTTCATGCACACGCTCCCAAGACATGAACAAGCGTTTGACAAATTGTTGCTGTGTGCTGCGCAGCAAGCAGTTGTTACGGATACGATGCTGGTTGCATCCAGTTTTCTTGTCAAGTATTATAATTGTTTGCCTAAAATATCACAACCGTAAGAACAGCGGCACAAGGGAAAGTTTTCGCCGGACAACGCGTACTGAGAAGCAGGATCCAAGCCTGAAGAAGGCAACTGATAAGCACGGAAACAGGGAAAGAGGATCCGGACCAAGACGAGGGACAGGAATCCGTCTTTCCTGCCAGCCAGGGCTTGGGTGTGGCGCATGATCATGAGCCAGCGGATTTGGCATGGCTTGCACACAGCCATGGATTCGCGGCTTTGGCAGGCCGCGCCACGGGGCAGAACGGGATGGCCGTTTCCGCAAGGGCTTGATTACGTAATTGCGTTTTTGGGTGAGCTGCGTATGGTGCCAGGCGGATCAGATTTCTGTTGCCATAAACCCGCGTTTGAAAATTGTGGTTTCAGTTAAAATTCAAGCAAAAGGAGGTTGCCATGATCCAGTATTTCAAGGTCAGAGAGCAGCGTTTTGAGCCGGCTTTGGCGCACAGCGAGGCTTTTTGGATACATCTGGAAAGCCCCACGGCGGATGAGATCAAGGCCCTGATCGACGAGTTCGGGCTGCCGGAAGATTTCATCACAGACCTCCAGGACGCGGACGAGAACAGCCGCATGGAATATGAGGAAAACGCCGTGCTGGTGATCATGCGCGTGCCGCTCTATTACAAGCACCGCTCGGCCAGTTTGTCCTTCACCACGGCGCCTTTGGGAGTGATCGCGGTGCAGGACAAGCTGATCACGGTGTCCTTTTTCGACAACGAAGTGCTCAACGTCTTTTTGGACTGCAAACACAAGCCCTTCCGGATCACCCAGCAGAGCTTCCTGCTGCAGATCGCGCTGCGCACTTCGCTGTACTTTCTGCGCTTTCTCAAAGAGATCAACCGCCGCACGAACAAGATCGAGAACGAACTCAGCCAGAGCCTGCGCAACCAGGAGCTGTTCCGGCTGCTGCGGCTGGAAAAGAGCCTGGTCTATTTTTCCACTTCGCTGAGGTCCAACGAGATCATCCTGGAGCGGCTGCAGCGTTCGCGCTGGCTGAATCAGGACCCCGAATCCGAGGACCTGGTGGAGGACGTGATCATCGACAATACGCAGGCCATCGAAATGGCGAACATCCACAGCAGCATCCTGAGCGGGATGATGGACGCCTTCGCCTCGATCATCTCCAACAACCTGAACGTGGTGATGAAGTTCCTCACCTCCGTGACGATCGTGCTCTCCGTGCCCACCCTTATCGCCAGCATCTACGGCATGAACCTGAAACTGCCCCTGGCCCAGCATCCCCACGCTTTCGCGGTGGTGATCGGGATCTCCGTGCTGGCCTCGCTGCTGCTGGTTTTTGTCTTCATTCGCAAAAAATACTTTTAAGAGACTGATATGTATAAACTTAGCGTAACCGATTCCTTCAGCGCCGCCCACCGCCTCTGTGGCTACGAAGGCGCGTGCAGCAATCTGCACGGACACAACTGGACCGTGCGGGTGGCCTTGGAAGCAGACCAGCTCGACAAGATCGGCATGGCCATGGATATTGGCCGCATCAAAGCCCTGCTGGGGGAGATCACCGACGAACTGGACCATGCCTATCTGAATGAACTGACAGCCTTCACCGAGCAAAACCCCACCTCGGAAAACCTTGCCCGTTTCATCTATGAGAGGATGATGGAGTCCCTGGCCGCAGAGCCGGTTCGGGTGGCTGAGGTGGAGGTTTGTGAATCCGAACGTTCAAGCGTGACCTACTCCCATGCTTAGATTTGTGGAATCCTTCTTCGTCAAGAGCGCGGTGGAGCCCAAGGATTATCCCGCCAGCGCCTATCCGGAATTTGCCATCGCGGGACGCAGCAACGTGGGCAAATCCACCCTGATCAACCTGCTCACGGAGCGGCGCAAGCTGGCCAAAACCAGCAACCATCCCGGCAAAACGCGGCTGCTGAACTTTTTCCTCATCCGCTGGAAAGACGATGCCGCCGCCAGCGAAGGGCGCCTGCAGCTCACCGACCTGCCCGGCTACGGCTTCGCGGAAGTAAGCCAGGCGGAGCAAGAGAAATGGCGCAAGATGATCAGCCACTATCTCGACGAGCGCCAGCAACTGCGCGGGATCATCGTGCTGGTGGACATCCGCCACGCGGCCGACCCCAAGGACATGCAGATGCTGGAACTGCTGCGCCTGCGCAAGATCGACCACTGCGTGGTGGCCACCAAGGCGGACAAACTGCCCAAGACCAAAGTGGCCAAAACCCTGCAACAATTGTCTAAAGAGCTTGGCCTGAAAGATATTCCGCTGATCCCGGTCTCGGCCCTGAAGAACACCGGGCTGGAGCCTCTCTACGCCTGGTTCAGCCAGCACCTGAGCTAAGCCCATGCCCTCCCGCTTCGATGTGATCGTGGTCGGCGGAGGCCACGCCGGGGTCGAGGCAGCCCTGGCCGCCGCGCGGCGCGGCGCGAACACAGCTCTCTTCGTGCTCAAACTGGAATCCCTGGCCCGCATGAGCTGCAACCCCTCCCTCGGCGGCCCCGCCAAAGGCCATCTGGCCAGGGAGATAGACGCTTTGGGCGGCGAAATGGGATATGTCGCCGACCTTTCCGGTATCCATTTCCGCATGCTCAACCGCAGCAAAGGGCCCGCGGTTTGGGCGCCGCGCTGCCAGAACGACCGCCAGCTCTATTCCCAGCTGATGCGCCAGCACGCGGAGGCGCAGGACGGCCTGCTGCTGGTGGAGGCGGACGTGGCGGAGATCCTGGTGGAGAATGGCCAGGCGCGGGGGATCAGGACCCTCATCGGCACCGAATATCACGCTCCGCAGATCATCCTGGCCACCGGCACCTTTTTGCGCGGACTCATCCACGTGGGCAAAGTGGCCGTGCCCGGCGGACGCAGCGGCGAACCTTCTGCCCAAGCGCTTTCCGAATCTTTGCACGAGCTGGGTTTCAAACTGGCGCGTTTCAAGACCGGCACACCACCCCGGGTGGACATGCGCAGCCTGGACTATGCCAGCCTGGAGGAACAACCCGGGGATCCCGAACCTGAGGGCTTTTCCTGGTATCGCGACGTGGCCCTGGCCAATCAGGTGAGCTGCTACCTGACCCGCACCACCTCCGAGACGCAGCGGATCATCCAGGAAAACCTGCAGCGATCCTCGCTTTACGGAGGGATCATCCAGGGCATCGGGCCCCGCTACTGCCCCTCCATCGAGGACAAGATCGTCAAATTTCCCCAGCGCGAAAGCCACCAGATCTTCATAGAACCCGAGGGCCTGCACACCTTTGAGGGATATGTGAACGGCATTTCCACCTCGCTGCCGCCGGAGGTGCAGGAGCGGATCGTGCACAGCATCCCGGGACTGGAACAGGCCCGGATCATGCGCTACGCCTATGCCATCGAATACGACTATATCGACCCCTCCGAACTCATCCCCAGCCTGGAAAGCAGGCGCGTGAAAGGACTCTGGCTGGCCGGACAGATCAACGGCACCTCGGGATATGAGGAGGCCGCCGCGCAGGGCATCATGGCTGGCATCAACGCCAGCCTGGCCTTGGAAGGCGAGCCGCCGCTCGCGCTCAGCCGAGGCGAAGCCTACATCGGCGTGCTGATCGACGACCTGGTGACCTGCGGCACCAACGAGCCCTACCGGATGTTCACCTCCCGGGCGGAATACCGGCTGCTGCTGCGCCAGGACAACTGCGACGAGCGCCTGATGCCGCTGGGCTACAAACTGGGCCTGGTTTCCAACCGGCGCTGGCAGCGCTTTCAGAGGACGCTGGAGCTCAAGGAGCGGGAGTTGGAGCGTTTGAGGGGGGAGAAATCCTCAACCCATCCGGATCTGCGCGAGCCCCAGAAATTCGCCGCCCTGCTCAAGCGGCCGGACCTGTCCTGGCAAAAGCTGGCGGCATACGGATTTCAGCCGTCGCCGGAGGTAACGCCGGAGATCCTGCGCCGCTGCGAGCTGGAGATCAAATACGAGGGCTATCTGAAGCGGGCGGAGGAGGAGATGCGGCGTTTTCAGGACTCGGAGGACCTGGCTTTGGCCGAGGACATCGACTACCATGCCATTGAAACCATCGCCTGGGAGGCCCGCGAAAAGCTGCAGCGGGTGAAGCCCCGCAGCCTGGGCCAGGCCACCCGCATTCCTGGAGTCAACTACTCAGACACGGTGGCACTGTTGGTCTGGCTGCGCAAACGGCAGCCAACCGCTCCGGGCGAATAGGCCGAGCCCTCAGAAAGCCACGCTCAGCTTGGCGTAGGCGGTGTTAAGGTCCTGGCGGAATTCCCCCAGCGGATCGCCCCAGGTGGAAGCTTGTGTCTGCGTTTGGGCGGATTTGATGCCCACAAAGGCGAACCACTCCGGCCGGAATTCGTAGCGCAGATTGCCGTAGTAGTTCAGAGACGCGCTCTTGCCGGCCTGTTCATAGGTGCTGAGCCCGCTGCCCAGGGTGAGCTTGAACACCTGGCTGGGCGTGTATTCCAGGGTTGCATTGGCGATGTAATACTCATCGTCCAGCAGCACCACCCCTGTTTCCAGATCGGTCTGTTTGTCGTAACCGTACAGGTTCCAGCTTCCCGCCAGGCTCAGGGTCAGGTTTTTCAGGGGGTTGGCCCAGGCATTGATGTTCACCCGGTGCTGGGGATAGGTGTCGCTGAGCAAGTACACCAGGTTGTTTCCATACATATAGCCCGCATAGATCCTGAACTTGCTCAGCCTGGCCCAGGTGCAGCCCAGAATGCCGTTGTAAACGTCGTGCAGGCCGTTCGTGAGGTCCGGGACCCGGGCTAAAGTTCCGTTGGCCAGGAAATTGAAGCGGGAAGCCAGGTTGAGGTTGGAGGTAAACCCTGATTCATAGGCGTAGTAGGGATCCAGACTCAAATCGCTGTGATAGCCGTAAGCCCAGGCACTGAAGGAGGCGTAGCGGATCTTATTTTCCGCGTAACCTTTGCTCCAGCTGATGTTTCCGCCCACATATTCATGGTCCTTTTCATACAGATAGCCGGCGTCATGGGTCAGATCCCTGGACCTGCGCATGTATCCCATCGAAAGATCGAAATCCCCCGGATCGGCCCGCAACCCGAAACCGATCTTGTAGCCCTGCTGAGGCTCCGCCAATTCTTCAGCTTCGCTGTTCCGGATCGACAGTCCCAAAACCGAGGTCACATAGAAATGGGGCAGATATTCCCATTTCAGGGACCCGCTGTAGACGTGATTGTAATAACCTTTGTTCACCCGGCTGACGACACCGTTGTACATCTGAAACCTGCGCCAGTTGGGATTTATGGCCAGGGCCTGGAAATAATCGCCGGGATTGATCAGGTCCACACCGTCGCGGATCTCCTTGTCAAAGGCCCCCAGCGCGCCCCAGTTCAGGGCTTTGGTGTTGCCGGTGGCTTTGAAGGCCAGGCGCGGCTGCACGATGTTGCGGGTATTGAGCACATCGTAGTCCAGCCCGAAGGCGTCGATGTCCTCGGTGAAAAAGAAACGGTTCTCATCATAATAGGGAGGGTTTTTGCTGTTGTAATCGTCTTGGGCCCTGTCCATGGGAACGTCCGAAAAATCGGGGTTCAGCGAGAGTTTGATCCTGGTGCGCTGGCCCGGGTTGAAGGCGACGTCCAGCCCCACGTGCTCCGGGTCCCAGCTGGAGGTCTGGGCGATGAGGTCGTAGCTTTTCACAAAATATGGCTTGAAGGTGATATCCAGCTTATGCCGCACCGGAGTGCTCAATTCAATGTCCTGCGCTTTCAGGAAGTATTCCTTGTCCATGTTGGTGACGGCATAGGGCAGGGAGTGGAACTCGTCGCTCTGATAATGGTAACGCCCGAGGATGATCTTCCAGCGGTAGGGCTGCTCTTGTTTGAAGCGCAATTCGTTCAGGGGAATGCGCATGGTCACGGTCCAGATGTCGGCAGTGAAGCCGCTTTCATAGCTGTAGTGGCTGTTCCAGGCATAGTCCACGTTCATGTTTTCGTCCCGCACCCCGTCCAGCAAATTGCCCCTGGGAAAGGCGACGTAGTAATAGGCGTAGTAAGCATCCGGAATGGTGATGAGCTGCACCCGCAGGTAATCGGCACTTGTGCCTTCATCCTTCACGGAGATGGAACCCTGGGTGAAACTGGAATCGATCTGGGCCGCGAAGCGCACCACCAAATCGCTCCCGTCCTGCCAGAGCCAGGCCTGGGTGGGCAGCGTCTCCGGCTTTTTGTCGTCGGGGTCCACCCTCACAAATCCTGTAAGCAGATTGGCGTCGGTGAGCACGGGTTCCGACGAATCGGGCAGTGACAGGCACCAAACAGAGCCCGTAAGAAGAAACAAGATGGTGATCAAAGCGGTTTTCTTCATTCGTTCCTCACATCCAGATGTCTTTTCGCTGTTCAATAATATCATGAAAACCATTTTTCCGGGGGGGGGTAGCTGTCAACCAATTTCTTTGCCCCGGTCCCAAGATCCGGAATCCAGCTCATTCTGCCGCGCTCAATGCTCCAGCATCGCACCTTGCCAGCAGAGCGGGTAAGCTGGGTCAGATACCCAGTTTCTGGCAGGCGGCGCGGGCGGCTTCCTGCTGGGCGGTTTTTTTGGTGTTGCCTTTGCCGCGGCCCAGCAGTTCGTTGCCCTGGCGGGCTTCCACGATGAAGGTCTTGTTGTGTTCCGGGCCTTCCTCGGCGATGGTCACGTAGCGCGGCGGCTCTTCACTGCGTGATTGCAGGTGTTCCTGGAGGATGCTTTTATAGTTCACCAGTTCGTTGCGGTTCACCGTGGTCTCATAGTCAGTGAGGATCTGGTTTTTGATGAAGCGGGTGGCGGAGGCGATGCCGCTGTCCAGATAGATCGCGCAGATGAGGGCTTCCACGGTGTCGCTGAGGATGGAGGGTTTTTTAGCGCCGCCGGACTGCTGTTCCTCAGGGCTGAGCAGCAGGTATTTGCCCAGGTCCAGGGCGTTGGCCTTTAGGGTGAGGTAGGTTTCGGAGACTATCTTGGACTTGAGTTTGCTGAGTTTTCCCTCCTGCTCGTCGGGATGGCGGATGAAGAGCTCTTTGGAAACGATGAAGCCGAGGATGGAATCGCCCAAAAACTCCATCCTTTCGAAGGGCGAGGGAGTCTTGTGGTCGCCAAAATTGCGGCGCAGATAGGATTTGTGGGTGAGGGCGGCCCGCAGCAAAGTGGTGTCGTGAAAGTTGTATTCGATCTTCTTTTGCAGCTGAGCCAGGCTCTTTTCCCACTTGGGATAGTGCTCCGCTATCTTCTTGCCGTTGAAGTATTCAACGATCTTGTGTATGATCTTGTTCAATCTTGCCTCAGTTCATTCAAACAGCATCCCTCACAGCCTGCCCTCCCGGGACTGCAGGGTTCAAATGTATCTGCGGATCACGATGGAGGAGTTGTGTCCCCCAAAGCCCAGGGAATTGGAAAGGGCGTTCGTGACCTCAAGTTTTTGGGTGGTGTTGGGCACGTAATCCAGATCGCAATCCGGGTCCGGATTGGTGAGGTTGATGGTGGGATGCAGGATCCCGGTCTCGATGGTCTTCACGCAGACGATGGCCTCGATCCCGGCGGCGGCGCCCAGCATGTGGCCCACCATGGATTTGGTGGAATTCACTTTAAGCTTGTAGGCGTGTTCCGCGAAACAGCTTTTCAGGGCAACGGTTTCGCCCTTGTCGTTGAGCTGGGTGGAGGTGCCGTGAGCGTTCACGTACTGGATGTCGGCAGGCTGCAGCCCGGCGTCGGCAATGGCGCCCAGCATGGCATCCGCGCTGCCGGAACCGTCTTCCAGGGGCGCGGTGATGTGATAGGCGTCGTCGGTGGCGGCATAGCCTGCCAGTTCAGCATAGATCCTGGCGCCGCGGGCTTTGGCGTGTTCCAGTTCCTCCAGCACGAGGAAGGCGGCGCCTTCGCTCATCACAAAGCCGTCGCGCCCGGCATCGAAAGGCCGGGAAGCGCCTTTGGGATCATCGTTGCGGGTGGAAAGCGCCCGCAACGCGCAAAAACCGCCCATGCCCAAAAAAGTAACGCCGGCCTCGGCTCCGCCGCTGATGATGATGTCGGCATCGCCATACTGGATGGCGCGGAAAGCTGTGCCGATGGCATGATTGGCGCTGGCGCAGGCGCTGGTGATGCTGAAATTGGGGCCTTTGAAGCCGTGCTCGATGGCGATGTGGGCGGCCGCGATGTTGGAGATCATTTTGGGAATGAAAAAGGGGCTGATGCGGCGGGGTCCATGCACGTAGTTTTTGATCGTTTCTTCGTCAAAGGTGTAGATGCCGCCTATGCCCACTCCAGTGATCACGCCCACGCGGCGTCCGTCCTGGGTTTGGGGATCTATGCCGGCGTCTTTCACCGCCTCCCGGGCCGCCACCAGGGCGAAGTGGGTGTAGGAGTCCATCTTGCGGGCTTCCTTGGGGTCAAAATGCTCTTCGGGATGAAAATTCTTGATCTGGGCGGCGATCTTGGCGGAGAGGGCGGAGGTGTCAAAACTGGTGATCGTATCCACTCCGGAAACACCCTTCACCAGGCTGTCCCAGGTTTCTGCCACGTTGTGCCCCACCGGGGTGAGGGCACCCATGCCCGTGATTACCACTCTTCTTTTCATATCTGGATCCTCATCTTGAATTTGCCTGCCAGCGGGGTCCGGGTTTTGGCCGGCAAAGATTTATGTTTGGGAAAAAGGTGGAATCAATCCTGATAACATAAGCTATCAGGATTGATTCGCGGTTTGGGGGAATTAAGCCAGCTTTTCCTTCAGGTAATCGATGGCTTGTCCGACTGTGCGGAGCTTGTCCTGATCTTCATCAGGGATGTTGATCGAGAATTCTTCCTCAAATGCCATGACCAGTTCCACTGTGTCCAGGGAATCGGCACGCAGGTCTTCGATGAAGTTGGCGGCGGGAACTACTTGCGTTTCCTCCACGCCGAGTTTGTCCATCACGATCTGTTTGACTTTGGCTTCAATATCCATTTTTCCTCCTATGATTATTGAAGAGCTGTGTTCTCTATATTGAATGGTTTCCCGTTCAACGCGTTAGTGCATGGTCAGACCGCCATCCACGGCAATGGTCTGGCCGGTGAGGTAGCCGCTGTCATCCGCGGCGAGGAAGAGGCAAAGTCTGGCCACATCGGCCGGGGTGCCCATTTTCTGCAGTGGAATGGCTTTGGCATAGGACGCCACGACCTCAGCGGGGAGGGTGGCGGTCATTTCGGTTTCTATGAATCCAGGGGCGATGGCGTTCACACGCACCCCCCGGGAGGCAAATTCTTTGGCACAGCTTTTGGTGAAGGCGATGATGCCGCCTTTGGAGGCCGCGTAGTTGGCCTGGCCGGCGTTGCCCATGATGCCGATCACGCTGGCGATGTTGATGATGGAGCCGGCGCGCGCTTTCATCATGTGTTTGAATACTTTCTGGGTGCACACGAAACTGCCGGTGAGGTTGATCTTCAGCACCAGGTCCCACTCTTCCTGCTTCATGCGCAGCAGCAGGTTGTCGCGGGTGACGCCGGCGTTGTTCACCAGACAGTCGATCCCGCCGCGGGCGGCGGCGATGGAGGCAAAAATGGCTTCCATGGCCTCGCCCTGGGTGACGTCGCCCACCTCGCCGGAGGCGGACCATCCTTTCTCAGCGAGGCTTTGCACGGCTTTGTCCACGCTTTCTCGGGCCAGGTCGATGATCACCACGTGGCTGCCCTGGGCGGCAAAGGCCTCCGCGATCGCGAAGCCGATCCCGCGGGCGGCGCCAGTGATCACCACCGTCTTGTTCTGAAGGTTGTATTTTGCAGTATCCATATCTTCTTCTTAATATAGTTGTTAAAGGACGCTGAGCAACCCGTCCAGTTCCTCAACCCGGCCAAAGTTTAAAACCACCGCTTCTTTGTCAATGTTCTTGATCATGCCGCTTAGCACTTTTTGCGGCCCGAACTCGATGAAACGGGTCACTCCGGCGGCCAGCATGGTCTTCACGCTGTCCACCCAGAGCACCGGCGAAACCACCTGGCGCACCAGCTTGTCACGGCTGGCCTGGCCCTGGCTGGCCGGGGCGGCGTCCACGTTCGAGATCACAGGCGTGGCCGCGTTTTGAAACTCCACCTGCTGCATTTCCTCCGCGAGCCAGAGGCTGGCCCGTTCGATCAGCGAAGTGTGGAAGGGACCGCCCACGCTGAGCGGTAAAACTCTCTTGGCGCCTTTGGCGGTGAGGAGTTCCCGGGCTTTGGCAACTCCGGTTTCGGTGCCGGAGATCACGGTCTGGGTGGGGGTGTTGAAATTCACGGCGCGCACCAAGCCTTCCGCTTCGGCTTCGGCGCAGGCCTCGATCACGGCCTGGGCTTCCAGGCCGATCACGGCGGCCATGGCAAAGGGTGTGCCGGCGTTGGCCTCGATCATGAATTCCCCGCGTTTGCGCACCAGGTGCAAGGCGTCCTGCCAGTCCAGCGTGCCGTTGGCCACCAGGGCGCTGAACTCGCCCAGGGAGTGACCGGCCACGAAATCCGGCCGGAGGTTCGTGTGGCGCTCAAAAACCTTCAGAGCGCAGATGCTGTGGAAGAGGATGGCCGGCTGGGTGTGGCGGGTTTCCTTTAAAAGCTCTTCCGGCCCTTCGAACATGATCCGTCCCAGGTCGGTGTCGTGGCGGCGTTCAAAGGCCGAGAGCACGGCGGCAAACTCAGGCTCGCTGGCGCAGAAATCCTGGGCCATGCCCACATACTGGGCTCCCTGTCCGGGAAAAACGAAAGCTGTTTTCATGCGTGAACCTCAATACCTGGCCAGCAGGCTGCCCCAGGTGAGTCCGGCGCCGAAGGAAGTGAGCAAAATGATGTCGCCGCGGCGGATCTTTTTGGCACGGATGGCTTCGTCCATGGCCAGGGGGATGGTGGCCGAGGAGGTGTTGCCGTATTTTTCAATGTTCACGATCACCTTGCTCATCGGCACGTGGAGTTTGTCGGCCAGGCCCTCGATGATGCGCAGGTTGGCCTGGTGGGGGATCACCCAGTCGACGTCCACGGCTTCCAGCTTGTTGCGCTTGAGCAGTTCATCGGTGGAGGCGAACATTGAGCGGATGGCGTTTTTGTAGATGCGGTTGCCCTCCATGTAAACGGTGTGGAGGTTTTGGTCCACGGTCTCATGGCTGGCCGGCATTCTGGAGCCTCCGGCGGCCTGATACAGAAGCTCGCCCTGGCTGCCGTCGGCAAAGATCAAGGAATCAATGATCTGGGATATGTCGTTCTTTCTGGCCCGGGAAACGATCGCGGCGCCGGCACCATCACCAAAGAGCACGCAGGTGTTGCGGTCGGTCCAGTTGGTGATCTTGGTCAGCACGTCCACGCCGATCACCAGCACGTTCTGAGCGCTGCCGTTCTGAACGTAGGTTTTGGCCATGTCGAGGGCGTAAACGAAGCCGGTGCAGCCGGCGGAGATGTCGAAGGCCGGGATGTTTTTCAGCCCCAGCTTTTTCTGCACCACGCAGGCTGTGGAGGGAAAGGGATGGTCGCCTGTAACGGTGCCGGCAATGATCAGATCGATCTCCCGATATTTCACCCGGGAGGCTTCGATGGCGTTGGTGGCGGCGATGATGGCGATGTCGCTGGCGGCTTCCTCAGGACTGCAGTAATGGCGTTCGAACATCCCGGTGCGGGTGCGGATCCATTCATCCGAGGTCTCCACGATCTTTTCCAGATCAAAGTTGTTTACTATTTTTGCCGGGGCGTGGCTGCCGAAGGCGGCGAATTTGGCATTGTGCAAAGGCATCAGCTGATCCTCTCGAAATATTCCTTGGTGTGGCCCACAAATCCCGAATGCGCGGTGCGCGCGGCGAAACGGATCCCGTTTTTGATGGCGTTGGCGTTGCTGCTGCCGTGGCAAACGATGCTGCAGCCGTTCAGCCCCACCAGTAGCGCCCCGCCGATCTCAGTATGGTCGAGCTTGCGCTTCAGATAGCTGTAAACCGGATAGGAGAGGATGGCCCCGAATTTGGCGATCCAGTCCTTGTTAAGCTGCTCTTTCAAGAGCTGAAAAACGGACATCACGGCGCCTTCGATCGTCTTCAGCACCACGTTGCCCACAAAACCGTCGCAGACGATCACGTCGCAGTTGCCCTTCAGCACGTCCTTGCCTTCGATGTTGCCAACGAAATTGAGGTCCGACGCCTGGGATAGCAATCCCCAGGCCTCACGCGACATCGAATTGCCCTTGGCGCTTTCCTCGCCGATGTTCAGCAGGGCGATGCGAGGCTCGGCCACATTGTAGATGTAGCTGAAATAGATCTTGCCCAGCTGGGCGAACTGCAGCAGGTTCTCGGCGTCGCAATCAACGTTGGCGCCCATATCCAGCAGGATCTCGGGATGTTTCATGGTGGGCAGGGTGACCGCGATCGCCGGGCGGGAAACACCTCTGATGCGGCCGTAGGCGAAGAGTGAGGCGGTCATGAAGGCTCCGGAATTGCCGGCGCTCACTGCCGCGTCCGCCGCTCCAGATCTGTGCAGCTGCACGGTGCGGACCATTGAGGAATCTTTTTTGGCGCGCACGGCCTCCGCGGCGTGGTCTTGCATGGTGATGCGTTCGCTGGCGGGCTCGATGCTGATCCTGTCCCTGGCGAAGAAATACTTCTCCAGCTCGCGCCTGAGCACAGCTTCATCGCCGACCAGGATGATCTCGTCGCAGATGTCTTCCTTGATGGCCTGGATGGCGCCCTCTATCTCCGGAAACGGCGCTTTGTCGCTTCCAAAAGCGTCCAGGGCTACGCGCACATCACTCCTTCTCGGCCGCGGCCTTGATCTGCCTGCCGGAGTAGGTTCCGCAATTGTCGCACACGTGGTGCGGCCGGGCGGGCTCTCCGCATTTGGAGCAGGTGCTCACAGCCGGGGGCGTGAGCGCGTCGTGCGTTCTGCGTTTATCTCTGCGTGTCTTCGAGGTTTTTCGTTTGGGGACTGCCATCGGTACTCCTTTGTGGATGTGTCTTATTCACGCTTCGGCCGGCCTCCGGACTACCTGGGGCGGTCTCGGACAAAGACAGGCTTAAGCAAAATTATGCAATTTGGGCAACTTCCGCCAGCGCCGATATTTTGTCAATCAAAATCGCCAAACCAAAGGCGCGCAGTCAGATATGGCCTGAATCGCGCTCATGCTGATCAGGCCCCTATCCGCCCCCGGCCCAGGCCGCGTTTTTCCCTCACCGCCAGTAGCGGGACCAGGCTCAGCCAGCGCAGGACGCCGCCGATGCCGAAGATCACCTGCTCCGGCTCCAGCAGCCGCGCCCCCAGCCGCAGCGCCTGGGGGAAAAAAGCCCCCGTGAGCAAAGTGGAAGCCATCATCGCCACGCCGCCCACGGCCCCGTAGAGCGCGCTGTAAGTCTGTTCGCGGCCTTTGCCGGCGATGGCCAGCACGAAATTGGTGGTCACCACGCCGTTCCCGGCCCACATGAAACCGGATAGCAGGCCCTCGAACCACAGGATGCTGTAATTGGCCGGTGTCATGAACAGCCAGAACATGGGGTTCAGCCCGCCCAGCAGCACGCAGATGAACATCGCGCGCTTGTTGCCCCAGCGGTCGATGAAGCGTCCCCAAAAGGAGTATGAGAGCAGCGAGGAAGCCATGTGCAGGCTGCCATAGAGTTGCATCTGAAAGAGGCTCATGTTCAGCTTTTTCAGCATGAAGGGCCCCCAGAAGGCGCTGCCCACGCCGATCGCCAGCATCCACCAGACCCCAAACACCAGCAGCAGGCGGAAATTGCGGTCCCGCAGCGGCTCGCTGAATTTGCGTTTCAGGCTCATCCGCTCCTGCAGCGAACGCTTCCGGTCCGGCTGCCGCGCCAGGATAGCCAGTCCGATAAAGCCCAGGATGCCGGCCAGCACGAAGATCCCGGCCAGCCACCAAGCCTGGTTGCGCGGGTTGAAAAACACGTCCGGATCGAGCCAGCGGCCAAAGCAGCCCCGCAATGCCCCGCCGCCCTTTTCAAACAGGTCCGTGCCATAGCTCAGGATGTAACCCGCCACCAGTCCTGAAAACACCAGGATCTGGTTGCGCCGCGCGAAAAAGCGGCCCCGGATGCCGATCGGGATGAGGTCGCTAACCCAGGCGATCCAGATGTTGCTCCCCACGGCCTGCAATCCGGCGCTCACGAACAGCAGGGCCAGCACGAAAATGATCCCGGCTTGCGGCGAGGAAAAGAGCAGCGCCGCCCCGATGAAGAAACTCAGGAACCGTCCCGCGGCCGTAACCGCCACGCAGACCCGCTTGCGCCGCTTCAAGCGCTGCATCAGCGCCACGCCCAGTGGCTGGAACACCGCCGCCACCTGCCCCAGAGCGCTCAGGATGCTGAATTGCAGAGGTGTGGCGCCCAACAGCACCATGAACTTGGTGATGAAGTTGCTGCCGATGTTGGCCAGATTGCCGTAAATTTGCGCAAAAATGCCCTCGATCACCGAGATCCGGTAAGCCCGGGCCACAGTGAAACTTTTCTGCTGCGCCTTGCGCTCTTTGCTGGTCCTCTCGCTCACAGGCAAATCCCCGGCTCCTTTCTGGTCTCGATCTTCAACCTCTGCCACAGCTTGCCCCCATATTCCGGAGCCTATTTCCGCCAACCCCGTTTCCTGTAAAGCTTTGTTTTGGGTTTGCCAAATCCCCCCTGCCGAGTAAACAGAGCATAGCTGGACATATCCCTCCGCATGTGTCCAAAAAACCTTCGTTATGTAGACAGGGTGTGTCTCTGGTCTGGTGTTGATCAGTAAAAGCTTTAACCATATCAACAAGGGTTCTGACATCAGTATGGAGGAAAAAAACTTGACTTGGAAAAGATAGCTGAAAAAAATGCGATTTGGTCGCTTGGCCTTAAATAGATAGTGGGTAACGAGGGATGGCAAATGCCCTCATACAATCGGTGAATCAAAGAGTTGGATTTTACGCCAACATTTGGGACTCAACTTGCCAGGCAAAGCGCTTAACTTCAAGTATCAGAACACACCCTGGAATGAGAAAGAAATATGGACCAAGCGTCCCGTAGCTGTCCTAGATGTCATTCCCCTCTGCCGCCGAATACGGATAAGTGCCCGAAATGCGATTCTACCCCGCTGGGTCTCTTGGTCAGTTTAATGATCTTCTGCTTATCCTTTATGGCCGGCTTCTGCGCGTTTCTGGTCAGTTCGTTAATGCTCCCCGAACTGCAGCATTCGATCGAGGAGTTGGAGGGCTTTAAATCCGTGTTCATGATACCCTCTCTAATTGCAGGGTCAATCATCGCCCTCGTCGCTAGCCTGATCGCCTACCTGAGTCACAGACGCAAATTTAAAGAATACTTGGATTCCACCAAGGGCTTTCTGCTGCTCTGGCTGCTCTCCTGCCTTATCTCCGCCGGAGCCGGCGTGCTCATAGGTGGGCCCTTTCGTGAAGCTCTTACGCAGCGCTATGTTACCGAGGTCGATCAACTCCTGTGGGAGCATTGCCTAGCCTATGACCGTAGCAATGAAATCTCTGTTTTCCAGCCGCCGGCTACGCAAACGCGGTACTACGAACTGGCTGTGGCCAAATACCTTCTGGAAGATAAACACCCCATCTTTGTGGAAACCCACAAGCGGCTCCTGGAGCTGGCCAAGAAAACCGTGGATCAAGGCCGGCGCTACAAAGTCGATTACCGGCTGGAAGAGGAATTCCACCAGATCGGGCCGGATTTTGAGCAGTGCGTCGCAATCTTTGACGGCCTGACCTTAGCCGAGATTGCCGACTACACTCACAATATCCCTTCGATGGTCTACATCACACACACAGATAAAAAGGTAGGGTACTACACTCCAGCCGGGGGACCAGCCATCCAACAGATCGCTAATGTCTATGTCATCGACATCCGCAGGGGGATTTTGGCTGCGGTTTATAACGTTTCCGGGAGTATGCCCTTGGAAAAGGTCAGCTCGGCCACTTTCTACATCGGCACCACGGGCTCTTCATACTCGCAAAGAGAGATCAAAAACCGTTATCGCGACTTACCGTTGTATAAATAAGAAGCACCGCGCCTGGCGGAAATCTGCCTAGCCATCCCGCAGTCAGTTTGAGGATTGGCAATGCCAAGTTCCACTTTCAATGCTGGTAGCTGGCCCGCCGTCCCTACGCATATCTCTCGCTCACTCCCTGTTCCCGCAGCGGGAGGGAGGTGTGATAGCCAGATACCTGCTCACTGAGTAGAGTGGTGGCAGGAGGATTTTGACCCATACTTCACTGAGGCTGTTAGCCCGAGCTGGTACAGCGCAAGCGGGACTTCGGCTGCCGTTAACCCAACTTTACCATTTCCAATATGTACATGCCTATTTTCATTGAGTTAAAATCATCATGGGCACTACACGTGTCTGTTTATTGTCATATTGCATTGCGTTGAATGATTTATTGAGGCTGGTCGGTTGTGCTCGAAGTCCCGACACAATCTTTTACCAAATAGCTCTGCATAAGCATGCATGTTGCTGAATATAGATGTCAAGCAAACGGCCGTTTCTTAGACTCGCCCCAGCAAGGGAGTTTATATTTCAAAACAGAGGAATATGCTGCCCATAAACTCATCCATTTATCAAAGTTCATCTACCAACTTCGACTTGGGGTTTTTGTTACCCACTATATACGGAGGCCTTGCTGCAGACCATAAAGAAAAACTTGGCGGAACCGGCAGGCCTCGCTCTGAGCCCTCTCCCATTCACTTCCCATTCGCCTCCCGCACACTTCCCGCCTGAACAGCGGGAAGTGTGCGGGAGGCGGGCAGGAGGCTGACCGGAAAGGCCTAAGCAAGGGGAATCACCGTAACCGGAATGATATAACCGGCTCTGATTCCGGGGTTTCCGGCCAGGGCCGCAAGCTTTTTCATTGACACGAAGGCAGGCGCCAAATGAGATGTTCGAACATGTTTAAATCTATTGACGGAAAAACACCGATGCGCAAAAAATGGAAGATCGTCATCATCGTTGTGGCGGCATTGCTGCTGCTCTTTCTGGGGCTGCGTCAGTGCGGCAAGGCGGCCATGAGCAAGGCCGCGGATCTGGGCAAGGCCCCCAGCCACAAGGTGGCCCGGGGCGAGATCGTATCCCAGGTGGAAATCACGGGCGAACTGCAGCCCAAAACCGTGGTGTCGATCAAATCCAAGGTTTCTGGGCGGATCGTGAAGCTCTACGCGGATGAGAACGATTACGTGAAGAGCGGGGCTGTGATCGCGGACATAGAGCCGGACTACAATCAGGCGAACACGCTGTTCAGCACGAAGGCCCAGCTCAGCCGGGCGGAACTGCGCCTGAAGAACGCGCGGGACGGCCTGGCGGACAAGCAGGTTTTACTGGACAAGGGCTACATTTCGCGGGAGAGCTACGACGCGGCACGGGACGAGCTGAGCACGGCGGAGATCGAGTATCGCCAGGCGCAGAGCCAGTATGAGGCGATCCAGGACATGGACGTGCCCGGCAAGGTGGTCCACGTGATCGCCCCGGCCTCCGGCACGGTGATCGAGCGCACGGTGAACGAGGGCGAGATGGTGCAGTCCAGCCTCACCAGCTTTGGCGAGGGGACGGTGGTGATGAAGATCGCGGACCTCTCTCACATGGTGGTGAAGAGCAACATCAACGAGGTGGACATCGGCAAATTCCACTTGGGGCAGGAGGCGAAGATCAAGCTGGACGCGATGCCTTACGAGGATTTTGCCGGCTCGATCGTGAAGATCTCCCCCGCCGCCATCAAGGAAAACAATGCCAAGGTCTTCCCTGTGGAGATCAGCATCAACGCCAACGGGGAAACCGCGCGGCCCGGCTTGACCGCGGCGGTGAAGATCATCGGCGAATCGCGCCAGAACGTTTTGGTGATCCCCATCCGGGCCGTGTTCACCGACGACAAGAACCAGGATATCGTTTACCTGCTGCCCAAGGAGGACAAAAACGCCAAAACCCAAAAACCCGCCGCGCAGAGGCAGCCCCTGCCCACGCCGGTAACCCTGGGCGCGAACGACCTCCAGAACGTGGAGCTGATCTCCGGGCTGAAGGAAGGCGACGAAATCCTGCTCACGGAGCCCGCCGGGCAGCAAAACTCCATGCAAATGATGATGAGGTAAGCAGATGATAGAGATCAAAGAGCTATCCAGAAGTTTCGGCCGGATCAAGGCCGTGGACAGGGTGAGCTTCGCGGTGGAAAGTGGTGAGATCGTGGGCTTTCTGGGCCCCAACGGCGCCGGCAAGACCACCACGATGCGCATGATGGTGGGCTATTTGCAGCCCCAATCCGGAAAAATCGAGCTCGACGGCCGCAGCGTTTTTGACGACCCCCTGGCCGCCAGCGCCCGCATCGGCTATCTGCCGGAACACAATCCGCTCTACCCGGAAATGGCCGTGGGTGAGTTTCTGCGCTACCTCGGCGACCTGCGCCGGATGAAGGAACCGGTCCTTTCCCAGCGGCTGGAATTCGTGCGCGAAGCCTGCGCCCTGGACGAGGTCTGGACCCAGCGCATCGCCACGCTTTCCAAGGGTTACCGGCAGCGGACCGGCCTGGCGGGGGCGATCCTCCACGATCCCGAGGTGCTGATCCTGGACGAGCCCACCGGCGGACTGGACCCGAACCAGATCATGGAGATCCGTGAATTGATCCGGGACCTGGGGCAAGCCAAGACCGTGCTGCTCTCCAGCCACATCATGCAGGAAGTGCAGGCCCTGTGTTCGCGCGTGATCATCATCAACAAAGGCCGCGTGATCGTGGACGACAGGATGGAAAATCTGGGCGCCCACATCTCCGGTTTCCAGCGCGTGATCCTGGAGCTGGAAGCGGTGGAGCCAGATTTCACCCCCTGGCTGGAGCAAAACCCGGAGGTGAAGCTGGATTCGCAGACCCAGAACGGACCAATTTGCCTGCTGCATTTCCTGGCGCCGGCGGAAACCGACATCCGCAGGGAACTCTCCGCCCACGTAACCGCCCGGGGTTGGCAACTGCTGAGCATCTACCAGGAACAACAGAGCCTGGAAAAGATCTTCCACGAACTCACCTCCCAGGAGGAAAGCCCCACCGCAGCGGAACCCCAGCTTCCCCCGGAGGAGATGGGCAGGCTGGTGGCGAAGCTCGATCCCATCGACAGTGACCTGATCTGCCCCGAACAGGACCTGACGGAGAACGGCAACGACAAGGAGCAGCCATGAATCCCGCCCTCACCATCGCCAAAAAGGAATACTCGCTGGCCTTGCGTTCCCTGGGCACCTACATCATCTTCGGCGTCTTCCTGCTTGCCGCCGGCAGCTGGTTCGCCCTCACCGCGCTCAAACTGGGCGTGGCGGATATGCGCGACACGCTGGCCAGGATGCACTCCTTCTTCCTCTTTTTCATCCCGGCCATCACCATGGGCAGCATCGCCAAGGAACGCAGCGGCGGGACCCTGGAACTGATCTCCACCCTGCCCATCAAACTGGGACACATTGTCTGGGGAAAATTCCTGGCCGCCTGGTGGCAGCTGGCCACCGTGCTGGCCTTCAGCCTCGTCTTTCCAGCTCTGATCGCCATCTTTGGCGTGGGCGTGGACGGTGGCGCGATCTTCACCGGCTATCTGGGCCTGCTCTGCGCCGGAGCGGCGTTCATCGCCATCGGCATCTTCGCCAGCAGCCTCACGGACAACCAAGTGCTGGCCTTCATCATCGCCCTGGCCATCTCCGGGGCGCTGTTCCTGCTGGGACGCCTGGGCGACCTGATCCCCCTCAGGCTGTTCGCCGCCCTGGAATTCTTCGGCTTCGACCACCATCTGAACAGCTTCATCAAAGGCGTGATCGACACCCGAGACCTCATCTGGTTCGCCGCCGTGACCTTCATCTTCATCCTGCTGGCCCAATTCCGCCTCCAGGGTGCCAATCTGATGCAGGAGCGTTAAATGAACACCCGCAGCCAAATCTTCGGAACCTACGCCATCAAGATCCTCATCGCCGTGCTGGTGCTGATCCTGGCCAGCTTCCTCTACCTGCGCCTGGACGCCAGCCGCACCCGCGGCCATACTCTCAGCCGGGCCACCAAAACCAGCCTGCGCGCCCTTCAGGACAAAGTGGTTGTGAAAGTTTTCGCCTCGGAGGACCTGCCCCAGGAACTGAGCAGCCTGAACCGCGACCTGAAGGACATGCTGGAGGAATTTCAGCGCAATTCGCGCGGCAAGCTCAAATATGAGTACGTGCGGGCCAAAAACACGGACGAACTGATCGACGAGGCCCGGCAATACAACATCCCGCCCCTGAATGCCACCATCTATGAAGAAGACAAGATGGTGAGCAAAGAGATCGTCTTTGGGGTGAGCTTTGAGGGCGGCGGCAAATCATCCTCGCTGTATCTGCGCCCAGGCATGGAGACCATGCTGGAATACCAGCTGCTCCAAAAGGTGAACAAACTCCAATCCGAAACCCTGCCCAAGGTGGCCTTCTTCGCGGATTCCCTAGCCTTGCAGTATCAGTATGTTTACTATCGGGACAATGTGTCAACCTTTTTCCTGGAACTCACGGAGAACTACAACCTCGAATTCACCCAGCTGGACAGCCTGCCCCAAGCCCCGGTGATGCTCTGCATGGGAGTGCTGGATTCGCTTTCCACCCTCCAACTTTACCACCTGGACCAGTACCTGATGCGGGGCGGAGAGGTGGTGATGCTGCAGGACAGGGCCCTGGTGACCTACGGCAATCAGGGCACCGGCGTCTCGGAGGTGGAAAGCAACATCTTCACGCTGCTGGAGCACTACGGGATCCTGATCAAACCGAACATCGTGCTGGATGAGGAATGTGAGCTGGGCCAGGGCGGCGGCCTCGGAACCCAGGTGCCCTATCCCTTCTTCCCGCGGCTGAAGCCCAATCCTGAAGTGCCTTACGCCCTCGGGTTCGACCCCATCGTGATGAACATCGCCTCGGAACTGGCCACCCTGCCGGGCTCGAAGCTGAAGCTTAAGCCGGTGCTGCAAACCTCCGGTAAGTCGAACCTGCTGATGGGGCCCACTTTCAACATCGAGGAGGCGATGAACCGCAGCCAGGAACCCGGCTGGCTGAGCATGCCACCGCTCACCGTGGCCGCGGAGTTCAGCGGACCCCTCAAGAGCTTCTTCTCCCAAGCTCTCACGGACAGCACCTTCCATCCCTCCAACGCCAAAGGCCGCATCATTCTCTTTGGCGACAGCGAGTTCAACCTGGAATTCAGCGCCGGCGCCTATATGGTGCAAAACGCCATCGACCACCTCCTGGGACGAGCTGAAATGGTGAAACTGCGTTCCCGCCGGACAGTCTACAACCGCCTGGGCGCGGATGTTTACATGGACAGGCACCAGCTGCGGCCGGCCGATCCGGCCAGGACCGTTTCCAGCCTCACCCTGGGCTTCAAGCTCACCGCCATCCTGCTCCCGCTGCTGTTGCTGGCCTTGGTGGGCTTCGCGCAGGCTTACAGGCGTTCGAGCCGGAGGACGCAGTGAAAAGGAGCAAGATCTATTTGCTGGCCGTCTTTTTGCTGCTGCTCGCAGTGGTGGCCGCGCTGCTGTTCACCCGCCGCGACCGGGAGAGCAGCAAGGCCATATTCAGTGCCGACAGCACGGCCGTGGCCGCCATCGAGATCGCCAGCCCGGACACCAGCATCGCCTTCAAGCGTGAGAACGGAAGCTGGCGCATCACCCGGCCCGTGAACTGGGGCATAGAGGAAGGCCATTTCCAGCTGTTCATGCGGGACGTGATCCTGAAGCAGTATTCCACCGAGCCACTCGCCGCGGGCAAAGAGGCCCTTCAGCAATATCGCCTCACCAAAGACAAGGCGCTGCGGATAAAGGCGTTCGACGCCCGAAACAAGCTGCTGCGCGAAGTCTGGTTCAGCGATCTGGGCAATCCCTTCGATTATTTTTGCTTTGCCGGCGACAACGAGGTTTTCCAGATCAGAAGCAAGGTGAACTCGTTCTACGGACCCAAGCTGGAATCCTGGCGCTCGCCCTACGCCCTCAGCCTGTTTTCCGACCAGCTGCTCAGCATCAGGGTGAAACACCCGCAAAACAGCTATGAACTCACCCGCGACGGCAACATCTGGCACTTTAAGGACAAACTGGAGGATTTCGACGTTCCGCCGGGTAACCTGGTGATGGGGAAACTGCTGAACGCCCTTTCCCACTTGGGTTCAAACACCATGCTCAGCGGCGACACCCTGCCCCCGGCCTCTGCCGTTCCCGCCCCGGAATGCGAAGTAGAGCTGATGCTGAGTGACAATTCCCGGGTGAAGATCAGCTTCCACGCCTGGGAGGACGGGAACTACCTGCTCAAGATCGACCGCTATCCGGACAGCTATTTTGTGGTGCTGTTCGACACCGTGTTCCGCTTCACCCGCAACGCCGCGCTGTTCAGGGCTGTGGAGGGCGATCCGCCCGGCTTATGAGCCTTGCCCTCCGCCACTGCCGCCAGCTTGAGCCCGAGCTGTTCGAGCGTATCACCGCCATCTGGCACGAGACGGGGATCAGCAATCCCGCCCGGGCTGACAGCTTCGAGGCCGTGCAGCACAACCTCGAGCACGGCGGCACCATGCTTCTGGCCTGGATGGATGATTTTTTGGCCGGGACCGCCTGGCTCAGCCACGATTTTCGCAGGCTCTACATCCACCACATGGCGGTGGCGCCCGAGTTTCAGAACCGGGGCATCGGCCGCGCCTTGCTGGAGGAGGCCATTTCCGTGGCCCGCGACCACGGCTGGCAGGCCAAACTGGAAGTTCACACCACCAACGCCGCCGCGCGCCATCTCTACTCCTCCTGCGGCTTCAGCGACCTCGAGGGCTATGTCGTGATGATCAGGAGGGGATGAAAGGGCTTTACAGATAAACAGATAAACAGATAAACAGGGTTTTCTAGCGGAAAAGGGAGAAAGGGTTAAACCTCGGCTGGAATCGAGCAACGCAGGAGCGTCGACTCCAGAAGTCAGCAGGGGTGGCGGACCTCCCCGCCAACCGCAAAACATCGAGTGACAGACGTCCACATCATTCACCCCACGAACCAGCCGCGCTCGTCCGCGAGAACCCCAAGCCAAGGCCCGAAAGTCCTTTCAGAAAAGAACAACAAGCCCCCTGCAGGGCTTCACGGACGGGACGTCCGTGACTCCCGTGAGGCAGCCGGACATGCATGCCGCAACCACCTCACTCCCCTCTGTGCCTCTGTGTCTCCCCGTCTCTGTGTTACAAAAGGAGGAAGAAATCGCGTAGGGAAAAGATGGAATCCGTCGCCAGTCCCGAAGTCAGAGCAATCCCCATCTGCGGCGGAAAAAGAGTTCCAGGCAGAAGGAGAGGATGAAGGCGGCCAGCACCCACCACTTGCGGTAGAGGGGGATGTCTGAGCGCTGGTCGAGGGTTTTGGTTTGGGCAGGCAGAGGCTGGAACTCTTTCAGGGAAGCGGGACTTAGCAGTTTCCCGCCGGTGTCCGAGGCCAGCCAGGAGAGCAGGGGGAGGTTGAAATCGAAATCGCGGGATTCGATGGAGGAATTGGCCACGTTGAAGCGTCCATCGCTTTTTTCACCACTCACCTTGTCCGTGATCTGGAAGCTGTAAGCTCCTGCCTTGTCCAGGCTGAAGCGGGCGGAGTATTCCCCCTCGCTTTGGGTAAGGTAATCGCGAAAAACCTCTTTCCCGGAAACGTCAGAGACCAATAGCTGGGGATTGAGGTCCAGGCGCAGGGCGCGGATATCGTCCTGGGCGCGGAGGCGAAGGTTGATCTCCTCACCCAGGAAATAGCTGCCGTTGTGGATGGCCTCGTAGCCGCTCGGTGAGGTGTTGGCCAGCCAGGTGATGGCGTCTGCCAGCAGTTTCTGGTAGCCGCCGGCGGCGCTTTGGAGCTGCCATTTCCAAAGGTTGAGAAAAGCCAGGGCGAGGGTTTTGGCGCCGCCTGAGGTGCTTACGGCAATGGCGGGGGAGTTTTGGGCGTTGTCGATGCTGCCCAGCACTTCCGCCCTCGGGGAGGCCGTAACGTAGTAATAATCAAGGGGTGGAACGTTCCTGAGTTCCGCGGCGTCGAAACTGAGCATGGGATATTTGGCCGCGGCCGGAGAGAGGGCGAGAAATCCCTGATAGGAAGCTGTGATGTTGGACCTCTGCAGGGGCAAAACCGAGGCCAGTTCCGGCAGCGGCAGGCCCTGCCAGAGGATGCCCACGCCGCGTTTGTGGGCGGAAGTCACGTAAGTGAGCAGGTTTCCGCTCAGCTGGAGGCTGCCGTTGTTGATCAGTACCAACGCGGCAAGATTCTGCGCGGGCAGGTTTCCGGCCGCTGCTTCCCCGGCATAGGCCCGGCCGCCCTGGATCCGGTAATGCGAGGCAGACCAGCGGGGATTGGCGGCGATGGCGTCCAGGGTGAACTTGTTGTCCCAGGCGGGGCTGTCGGAGAGCACCACCACGCGCTGTTTGTCGCTGAGGACCTCGATGGCGCCCGGCCAGCTGTTGTTGTTTTGGGAGCGTTCGCCCAGGCCGGCGGCCACGACCTCCACCCGGAAGGGGAAGAAGCCGGTTTGGGCAAAGCGGTGGGTGAAATCCACGTTCGCGGAGACGCCGCTTTTCAGCTGCACGCTTTGGCTGCCGAGCAGGGAATTGCCCTGCCAGAGCTTCACGGTGGCGGGGCCGTTGTAGTTGGCGGAATTGACTTCGGCGCGAATGAGGGTGGGCTCGTTACGGTAGGCCTGGCGGTTGGTGATGCTGCGAGTGACGCTCAAATCCGCCGTTTGGGGCGCCATGGTGTCGGCGAGGGCGTAAAAGGGACTGCCAAGCTGCTTCACCTGCTGCAGGGAAGCGTCGCGCAGCCAGCCGTCCGAAAGCAGTACCACTCCTTTCACCCGGCTGAAATCGTGCTCTTTGGCCAGTTTCGCCAAAGCCGGGGCCAGCAGGGTGTTGTCCCGATCAGGCTCCAGTCCGGTGGCAAAATCGTAGTGATGCAGTTCGTAGCCGGCGGCGGCGAATTTGTCGGCCAGTTCCTTGCCCGGAGCGCTCAGCCAGTCCTTTTTGGCCCCCGTGGCGGGGCCGCTGAGGTCCATGCTGGCGGAGACATCCGTGAGCACCAGAACCTGCTGTTTTTCGCTCAGGGAGCGGAGGTAATACAGAATGGGGCTGAGCAGCAACAGCAGCAACACAGCCAGGCTGATGAAACGGAGCAGGAAGAGCAGCCAGCGCCGGCCGCGGGAAAGCTCCGGGCGGGTGCGCCAGTAGTAATAGCCCGCCAGCAGCAGGGCCACCAGGATGATGACAGCGTAGGTCAGGTTCAGGTCCTTATGTTGAAATAGGTGGCAACGGCCAGCCCCTTGGTGGAAAATCCGGGATAAAACTGTTCGATGGACTGAAACCCCAGTCCGAATTCGATCACTTTGAAGTTCAGTCCGATGCCGAGGGAGGTGCGCCAGGGATATGAATCATTGGGCGAGCCGTAACCCAGGAAGAAAGAGAGGATGGGGATGGGCCTCAGTTCAGCGCCGAGGGCGAAACGGCCCTGGCGGCTGATCTCGGCGGAATCGCCGAAACCCTGGATGTAATCGGCTGAGAGAGATATCTGTTTGGTTTTGAACATCGCGGCGAGGCGCATTTCCATGGGGATGTTGGTGGTGAAGGGATCGGCCTTCATCTGTTCGTAAGACGAGGTGTAGAGGCCCTCGGTACCGTCCAGCAGATCCAGCGCGTAAAGGCTGTCTGCGGCAAAGTGATAGCTGAATTCCTCGCGCACCAGCCCCCATTTGATGAAGCCGAGGATGTTGTCCAAGGTTACGCCCACGTGGAGGTTGGTCACCGGCTCGCTGTGGAGGCCTATGAGTCCCTTGGCGCCATAACCTCCGGCGCTGGCCAGTTGGGTTACGTCCTGATGCACGGTGAGGCCGTCCAGATTGGCGGAGAGGCGGCCCTCGAAATTTTTGGTGGTGGTGTTGCCAAGCCCGCCCAGCGCGCTCACGGCAAAGCCGAGGTCGATGTCCGGGATGGATTCCGGCAGGGGTAGCCGGATGTCGCCCACCCCCACGGTGAGGTCCAGATAGCTCAGCGCTTCCGCGTAGTTGTCCTCGCGGGAAAACTCGAAGACCTCGCTGCCATCGCCGTTGCCGTAGAGCAGCAGTTCCAGATACTTCTCGTCGAAAGCGGCCTTGGCGCCCACATGCACGGAACTGCTGAGGGCCACGTTACCCATGGTGAAGCCGAACAGCGCCACCTGCCCGCCCACGCTGAGGGCCACGCGTTCGTCGATGGCGTCCAGGATCCGCTGTTTATCCGCGTCGTCGAGGTATTCCTCGCTGGTCACGAAGTTGTATAGATTCACGTCGATGGAGTTGTTGCCGGCAAAGATGCCCAGATTCAGCACCGGGATCCAGATGTCACCATCTTCCTTGTTAAGCAGGGCGGGGTTCCAATAGTTGGCGTCGCAGCCGCGGGCGCGGAGCATGTAGCTGTCCGAAAAGAGCAGCGATTTGGAGGTGAAGGTGGTGGCGGGAAGCAGCGTGAGGCAAGCCAGCAGGGCGGCCAGGAAGATCAGCTTTTTCACAGCAGGTCCTCCGAAACATGAACTTTCGCCGTGAGCATGCCCCGGATCTGTATGTAGTCGGCCGGCGAGGCGTGGATGACCACGGAACCCACGCTGGGCTCCAGGCTCAGCGAGGCCAGCACGTAAACCTCGGGATGCCCGAACACCTCCAGCTCATCCGAACTCAGCGCCAGGTTGATCAGCTGTTCTCCGTCCGCGTTCACTTCCGGTCCCTCATATTCCGAGGAGTGCAGGGTTACCTGCTTGGCAAAGCTGTAGCTGGCTGGATCGGCGGGATCGATCAGCTCGGAGTTGCCCACATAGAGGGTGGCGGTGGCGCCCACCGGAATGTGGTTGGTGGCCTCCACGGTAAGGTTGGCGGCCAGCAACCGGTTCAGGATCTGGCTTTGGGTTTCGGCGGAGACGGAGATCTGGGTGGGCGTGGGCATGGTGAAGACGTATTCGTTCAGCACAAAGTGGCAGGGCAGGTCAACCTGATACAGGCAATGTATCCTCTCAGTTTCCCTCACAAAACCGGGAGTGCCGTCGTGGCCGCCATTGATGAGCAGATATCCGTTCACCAGTTCCACTCGGCTGGGCATGATCTGCAGCACCTCGCTGATGCCGTTGGAGAAGCTGAGCGCGGTGATCACCGGCCCGCTCGTTTCCGCGGGATAAACGAAAAAGGGCTGGCCGGCATCGTCCAAAACGTCCACCCAGCGTTCCTGGCCGGTCTGGGCGTTCACGGCGTGGATCTGGCCGTGGAAGGTGGCGCCGAAACCCACTTCGTTGGTGAGTTGCAGGCTCACTTTCGCTTCCTGCAGGATCACCGCCTCCTCAAAATTCTCGGGGTAATCGATGTCGATGGAGGCGTAGGTGCCGTCGATGGCGCGCACATAGTTGTAGAGATAGCCCTGGAAATAGTCGCTGCCGAGTTGGGTGTTGATGCGGATGCCCCCGGTGCCCAGCGGCGTGCCGTCCGGCTGATTCGACTCGATGATGAGATGCACCTGCAGCAGGTCGAGGATCTGGCCCGAATTCTCCACGCCCACCTGGCAGCCTTTCAGGTTCACGGACTGCCAGTTCGGGTTGTCATTGCTGTTGATGGTGAGGGGCCCGCCCGTGGGAGTGGTGATGTCCGGCAGGATCAAGGTCACGCTGGAATTGACGGGGTCGTTCAGGTTGATGTTGAAATCCAGGTGTCCCTGCTCCAGATGGCCGTAGGCAATGAACACCGTGCCGGTGGGGTCAACCAGCGGCACCGTGGTCTGGATGTCGATCCCGGAAAGCAGCGGCAGGTTTTCCAAAACGATGTCGGGAGTGAAATTCACTTCGCCGAAATCGGGAGTGGAGGCCTCGCCTGTGGCGGTGATGGTTAGCACGTCGTCTTCGCCGATAACCACGTTCACGCTGTCCACCAGCTCGGAAACCAGAAAACGCTCGTTCAGCAGCGGCAGGGTAAGGTCCACGTCCCAATCCGGCAGCTGCGGTTTCAGGTTGATGTCGCAGGCGCCGAGCAGCAGCATCAGGCCCATCATGGCATAGAGGCATCTTCTCATATTGTTTGATCCTTGCCGCCAGAGCGGACTTGGAAATTTATCACCGCGAAAACTCATTCAGGCAGCGTGCTCTGTTGTCAAGGTTTTTCGTTGCCCATGCCCGTAATCTTTTTCCGGTTTCAGTTTGGCGGTGTTTCCGGGCAGTAAAAAAGGCCAGTGAAGCTCAGCCTTCGACGGGAAGGTGGTATTTGTCGAAGCGGCGTTTCAGATAGATCCGGATGGCCAGATAATCCGTGAGGGTCACTCCGCTGAAGATGCAGATCATGATCATCATCTGGTATTTGATGGCCACCAAGGGCGAAGCTCCGCCAAGGATCTGGCCCGACATCATGCCGGGCAGGCTCACCACGCCGATCGAGGCAATGGTGAGCAATTGCGGCAGCAGCGCGGCGTGCAGCGCTTTTTTAAAGGCCGGCAGTATCGCTTCCCAGAGGCTGGCGCCCAAGCTCAGCCGCGTGTAATAGGCTGGCCAATTGTCGCTGAAGCCGCTTTCAAAGCGCTCAAGGGCCAGGGCGCAGCTGTTCATGCTGTTGCCCAGCACCATGCCGTAGATGGGGATGGCGTAGGTGGGATCAAAAAAGGGTTGGGGCCTTACCACCAGCAGCAGCACCCAGGGCATCACCACCAGGCTGGCTGTGCCCAAAGCCATGATCAGAACGGGCAGCAGCAACCGGCGCTGAAATTTGAGCCGGCCCCGCAGGGTGAAGATGGCGTTGGTGATCATCACCAGCATCCACAGGAGGGTGAGCCAGAGGTTCTTTTGCTGAAAGATGAATTGCAGCACCAGGCCGATCACAGCCAGCTGTACGATCATGCGGGCGAAGGAGGTGAACAGCTGTTTGCTGAGGTCCAGCTTCAGATGCCAGAAGATGAGCAGGGGAAAAACCAGTAGCAGCGCCGACAGGCCGAGTCCCAGATAACTGATATCCATTATTGCCTCCCTCGGACCCTGTCTTTGAGGGTTCCGCCTTCCAGACTCCAGATCCGCTGCCAGCGGTCTTGCCAGAGCGGATCGTGGGAGATCGCTATCACCGTTCCGGGATAGGTGCTGAAAACGCAGTCAGAAATGATGGCGGAGGTTTTCTGGTCCAGGGCGGAGCTTATCTCATCCAGCAGCAGCACCTCGGGATTCAACTGCAAAGCGCGGATCAGGGCCACCCGCTGTTTTTCCCCGCCGGAAAGCTTTTCGCTGCTCTGGTCCATCAGTTCTGAGCCCAGTTGGAAGCTCTTGAAGAGGTTTTTCACCCGCTGGTCCCGGCCGGTCAGATCGCGGTGGCGCAATGCGTGGTAGTGCAGTGGAGCGTCCAGGGCTTCCTGCACCGTTCCCGGCTCCAGAAAAGGTTCCTGCATCACCAGGCAGATCCGGCTGCGCAAAACCTCTGGCTCATATCCGCGCAGGTCCTCTCCCTGCAAAAGGATGCGGCCCTCGTAACTTTGGTTCATCAGGTTGAGCGTCTTCAGCAGCGAGCTTTTCCCCGCTCCGGTGGCACCCACGATCAGGATCCTTTCGCCCTTGGAAACGCTCAGCTCAAGGTCACGCAGGATGGTCTTGTCTCCGTAAAACAGGCTTTTTATGTCAAGCCTCAGCAGTTCTTCCACTTTTTTCTCCCTGTCTTCAAGTGCCACCAAGATTGGCCGGGCCGGGCAGGATGTCAATGAAAAATTTGCCCGGCAAAACCGCTTGCCCAGCAATCCCAGCTTGATCCGGCAAAGCCGACGGGTAAACGCAAATCCTCTCACCGCCGTTGACAAACAGGCTGCCGGGAGAAAAAAAACGTGGGAAGCACCGGGCGGTGTTCCCACGCATTGGAGGGCATTCTATGTAGGGTCTGTAGGCTGTAAATACCTTAACCGCTTTCCGGTTTTTTGCAAGCACAATCTTTCGCGTTCGATCCGCGGCAGAGTCCGCAAGCCCGGTCAGGAGTGCAGTTCGAACCAGTCCTGAACTTTGGCCAGGGCCGCCCCGCCGTGCGCTTTCAGCAGGCGGATCTCCTCGCGGCTCACCGTGACGGCATCTTCCTGCGGATCGATGGCCAGCACTTTCCGGGCCACCAGTTCGGCCTTCACCAGTTCGCCAAAGGCTGGATGCCAGGGCCCGCCGGCAATCTCGGCCGGATCGAGGTTCGAGGGTATCCCCACTTTGATGATGCGGGTGCCAGCCCGCCCGGCCACGGGATAATAATCCGCGCACTGCGCCACAGCCTCTTCCAAGCTGAGGGGCAGGTAATCGCCGGAGTTGAAAAGTTTTTCCAACGCGGTGCCGCGGATCACGATGAGGGGATAGAGGCGCAGCAGGTCGGGCTTCAGCTCCTCCAGAACTTTCCTGTTCTCTGCCAGGCTGGCTTGCGTCCATCCGGGCAGGCCGGGCATCAGTTGCACCCCCAGCTCAAATCCCTGCTCTTTCACCCGGTAAGCGGCTTCCAGGGCATCCTTGCCGCTGTAGCCCCGGCAGGAAGCGGCCAGCACGGCAGCGTTGAAATCCTGCACCCCCAGTTCGATGGTGCGGATGTTCCAATGTTTGCAGTGGGCCAGGATCTCATTGCTTACGTAAAGGGGATGGGTGGAGATCCGGAAACTGGTGGATCCGTCACAAACCGCCCCCAGCGAACGCAGCAGTTCCTCCCTCAGATCTTGTTCCAGAGCGGTGAAAGTGCCTCCGTAGATAGCCACTTGCTTGGCGCGGTCCGGATGGCGCTCCACAAATTCCCGCACCTCCGCCACCGCCCGCTCGGGATCGAAACCTTCGCTGCCGGAAAGCTTGTCCTGGTCGCAATACACACATCTGCCGGGACAGCCCCGCATGCCCAGAAACACGGGGTAGATCAGGGCCCCATCAGAGTCGGTCCGGAAAAATGTTGTCATCCGCAACCTCCCACGGTTGTTGCATCTCGTTTATGCAAAATCCAGACCAATTCCGGTCAATGTTTCTCCCACGGCAGCATCTCCCATCCGGTCTTCGAAAACAGCCATCCGCGCTCAAGGCAAAGGGGTTTGGGGTTCAGCGATGATTCTGTGCCGTTTTCTGCCGACTTGCGCGAGCGCCGCCCGGGGCCTATCTTGTCACCATAAGGAACCTGCCATGATCAAAGATACAAACGCGGACCGGGAGTGGCTGGATTTCCTTGAGGCAAAAAACCGGCAGCGGCTTGACCCAGTTTAGTACAAGCGCGGACCATACGGCCGGTTTTGGCTTTTTCGCGGATTTTCCGCTTGACACAATCAGGCTGAGGGATATCCGGCTTGGGTGGGTAATATAGAGAAACACCTGCGCGCGTTTTTCCGCACACGCTGCCAAGGGGATTTTGCAAAGGAACACGGGATGAAACATTTAAACTACTTACTGCTGCTGGCTTTGGCCGCGGCCACCAGTTTGGGCGCGCTGCCTCTGAGCATCTTTTACACCGGAGACAGCCACGGAGTTTATGAAGCCAAATGGGATGAAACTGCCGGCCTCAATCGTGGCGGCTACCTTGTTTTGGAAGAGATCCTCACCGCGGCCAGGTCCGCCCATCCCCGCTCTGTCTATCTGGACAGCGGCGACCAGCAGACCGGCTCCATCTTCGCCTCGCTGGTGGATGACAACGTCCACGGCGGCGCGGTGATCGAGGTCTTTAACCGGCTCCAGCTCGACGCCAGCGTCTTCGGCAACCACGAATTCGACTTTTCCTATTCCAACACCCGCGACCTGGCCACGCGGGCCAACTATCCCTTCGTGTGCACCAACCTGCTGGACAAAAGCACCCGCCAACCAGTTGGAGGCCGGCCTTTTGTCATCATCGAAAAGGACGGACTGCGGATCGGGGTCCTGGGCATCACCCTCGAACTGCTGCCGGAAAAGGTGAAGGCCCAGAACGTGAGCAGCGTGCGCATTTTGCCCCCAGCCGACGCCATCAACATGTATCTGGACGAGGTGGACCTCAAGAGCGACCTCATCGTGGTACTCACCCATCAGGGTTTTGAGGCCGACAGCCTTTTGGCCATGAGCCTCGACGACCGGGTGGACCTCATCATCGGCGGGCACGACCACATCCGCGCCGAAGAGCCCTTCCGCATCAACGACAAATACCTGCTCTACAGCGGCTCGCACCTGAACTGGCTGGGCCAGGCGGACCTGGAGGTCGAAAACGACCGCGTGGTCTCGCTTTCAAACCAGCTGGTCCCGCTGGAAACGCGCTCCCGGGTGTTCATCAGCCCCCTGGCGGAGTACGTGAAGCAAAAGATCGCTCTGGTGGAAGTGCAGATGCAGAGGATCATCGGCTACCTCCCCGAGGAATGGGTGCCGGACAAATACCGGTCCACGGCCCTCTCGCGCTGGGTCGCGAACGCCCTGAAAGCCGAGTATATGGACATCTACAAACCCGACCTGGCCATCATCAACAACGGCGGCCTGCGTAAAACCATCCCCGCCGGGGCTGTCACCCTGCGTGACCTGCACGAACTGGCGCCCTTCAACAACACCGTCACCGTCTTTTCCTGCTGGGGCCGCGACCTCATCTACCTGGATGAGCTCAACGCCCGGCACGCCGTGGAACAACCGCACGACATCTGCGAAGTGGCCGGCCTGGGCTTCGATACGCGGGTGATCAAAAGCCTGCCCTCCGACGAAGACCTACCCTGGCAAAACCGCTATACGGTGAACGGCGAACAGCTCATCCCGGATATGGTGTACCGCGTGGTCTCCCACGATTACGTGGCCGGACAGTGGGACAAGTATCTGGGTTTCAAGCCTTTCGACGTCTACGACACCGGCGAGCCCATCCTCGACGCCATCATCCGCCAGGTGGACAAACAGTACGGTTTGCGCGAAGCCGAGGGCTGGGACTGAGGCGCTACGCTTGTTGAACATCACTGGTAAGCCCAGAGGGCGACAGACTATGGCGGGGGTGTGAAGAAACGGCTTCAGACGTTTCAAAACCCCTCGAAACGCTTTACCGATCGCCAATGCAGCCTCGCAGAGGCGACAGAACGATAGCGAGGGCGTGCAGTGAGCGCAGCGAACGGAACCCCTCGTCAGCGGATCAAGAAATCCTCTGAGCCCCTTGTAGGCGACAGAATGTGTTTGTGATGATCTTTTGTCGCCCTGCGGGCTTACCTGCCTGGTTTTTTGACGAGCCTCAAGATTGAAACAATGTAAATAATACTTGACAATATGTAAGGCCTGACATTCATTGTGTCCTGTCCGGTTGACATCGCCATTCTCATGGCCGCAAAGGCCGGACTCAGTATTGTTTCAGGAGTATCATCATGCTAATCCAGCAAAAGGAAGCGCTGTTCACCCTGCTCAGCAGCATCGTCTTCATCGTTCTCAAAGCCATTCCCCTCCCCGCTTTGGGGGCTTTCAACCTCGAGTTCACCCTGGTGTTGCTCGCCCTTTTCAACGTCTCGCTCTGGGCGATCCGCATCTTCCTGAATTTCCGCTTCAAGGCCCTCGATGAGATGGACAAAACCATCCGCTACCAGTCCGCCATGATCGCCATCCATGGTGTCCTGACCGTGGTTTTCGTTTACGCGGTGGTGCTCTATCTCCTGCACCGAAACACGCTCGCGGTCCCTCTGCAGCAGGTGCTGAACCTGGCCTATTACAGCTGGATCTCGCTCTATCTCTTCTGGACCGCCTCCATCCTCGTGCTCTACAAACGCGGAGTGATCAATGTTTAGGCATGATCCAGGTTTCACGAACGAGATCCGCCGGCTGCGTTTCGAGAGCGGCGAAATGACTCAGGAAGAGCTGGCCCAAAAAGTGGGCGTCACCCGCCAGACCATCATCGCCCTTGAAGCCGGCAAATACCTTCCCTCACTGCTTTTGGCGGTGAAGATCGCCCGCGTCTTTAGTAAAAGCGTGGAGGAGGTGTTCATCATCGCAGGAGAATAGCAGGCCCAAAAGAATGTAACATTAGCTTCAGCTTGTTGGGGGCCGGGAGTTATCTCGAGGCCCACCATTACCTTCTTTTTTCGAGTCCTTTATGTGGTTTCCTGAAACCTGTTCATTGTGCCTCGGAATGAATTCCGGGCACCCAACAAGCTGAAGCTTATGCTACACCTATGAAAGGGGGCGGGGATCACCCACCCCCAAGTGAAGAAGCCAGGATCAGGGCGTTGGGGTATCCGATGCTCTGACCCGGAAGAATATGTAGGGCTCGTTTGACGACACGGTCACAGAGGTATTGCTTGTGCCGGCTATGGGAGCGTATCCGGTGTAGGGATTGACAGAGTACTCGATCAGATAGTACACCGCTCCAGGCACCGCGGTCCAGTTGAGGGTGAAATTGGTGCCGGAGCGGTTGATGGCCACATTCTGCGGCACGGTGAGGCCGATGCTGTAGTAGTAGTTGAAGCCATAGGCTCCCACATCGCCCAGGCAGCCAACCACTTTCAGGGTGTAATACGCGGTCGCTGTCGGGGCAAACACCAGGTGGAAATTGGGGAAGGTCCCGCTGTCATCGTTCCAGGCCAGCTGGGTGGTCCCGTTATCGGCGTAGAGGTAGATCTGAGTGTCTGTCCCGCTGGTGGAATAGAAGTGGTAGGTCCGTCCCGCCAGGCCCTGGAAGCGGTACCAGTCCTGGTCGGTGGTGGTGTGGAGGGAGTGCGCCTGAGTCTGCAGGTCCGCCAATACGGTCAGGGCGGTGGGATCGGCCACCGATTCGTCCGGCTCATAGGCATCCGCGGCAACACTGTACTGGTAATGGAATTGGTAACTCCCCACCTCTCCGCCCAGGGCGGTGACCTGGATCAGGTAGTAGGTTGTGACGGTTGGAGTGTAGACCAGCTGGAAGTTAGGATAGCCCGCTCCGTCATCATCGTACAAGATGAATGAAGGGCCATCGCTGTCGTAAAGCCAGGCCTGGGCATCCACCGATCCGGTGGAGTAGAAAGTGTAGGTCTTGCCCGCTTTGCCCTCAAAGATATACCAGTCCTCGTCGGTGCTGTTGTTGAAGGCGTGATACTGGAATTGGTCGGAAAGAGTGGGATTCAGGACGGTGGGCTGGGTGGCCGAGTCGTCAGGTTCATAATCGTCATAGAGCCCTTCCATGATGAAGCGGAATTGATAAGCGCCCACACTTCCGGTATGGCCGGTGATCTTCAGTTTGTACCAGCCGGTGGAGACAGGCGCGAACTGCATATAGAAATTGCTGTCGGTGCCGTCGTCTTCATCCCAAGCCACCAATGTTGTGCCGTTATCCTGATAGAGGTAGACCTGGGTGTTGGTGTAGCCCAGGGACGAAATTTGATAGTACTTTCCCGCGCCGCTGATGGCGTAAAAGCGGAACCAGTCCTGATCGGTATCTGTGTGCAGGGTGTGAGACTGAAACTGGGCGGTGGAGGAGAAAGAGATGCTGCTGTACTGGCTGGAGGAGTTGTCCGGCTCGTAAGCGTCCAGGGGGGCAGCGTGGTTGAAGTAGAAGGTGTATGGCCCCACAGCGCCGTTATAACCCACCACTTTCAGGATGTAGATTTCGTAGGTTGTGGGCGCGAACTGCAGGTTGAAATTGTTTCCATCCCCGTCGTCATCATCCCAATCTATCAAAGTGATCCCGTCTTCCTGATAGAGGTAGATCTGGTTATCGATCCCTCCGGTGGAGTAGAAGGTGTAAACGCAGCCGGGGACGCCCACGAAGTAGTACCAGTCCTGGTCTGTGGTATTGTGCAGGTTGTGCGCCTGGTACTGGTAGGCATAGGCGGGGGTGAGAGGGGTGGGATCGCCGGCGGAATTGTCCGGCTCGAAAGCGTCCGGAGGCAGTTCCCACCAGTAATGAAAATCATAGGCTCCCACAGTGCCACCGTAGCCATCAACTTTCAGTTTGTAATAGCCGGTTGTGGTAATGGCGTAGGAGAGGTAAAAGTTTGGGTAACCGGCGCCGTCATCATCCACGGCCAGGATTGTAGTAGCGGCATCGTTATAGAGGTAAACCCGGACATCAGTGTTGCCGCTGGAACTGAACTTGTAGATGTTTCCGGCATAGGCGTAGAAACGGTGCCAATCTTGGTCCGTGGTATTGTGCAGAGTGTGGTTCTGCACTTGATGATAGTAGTAGACATTTGTGTCGGTATAATCCGTGGTGGAGTCATCCGGCTCATAGCTGTCGGCGTTGGCGCCGTAGCTGTAGTTGAACACATACACGCCTCCCGAACCGGGATAAGGCACGATCTTGATCTTGTAATAATCTGTCGCGGGGGGTGAAAACTGGAGGAGAAAATTGGCTCCTATGCCACCGTCGTCATCATAGCCAAGTTGGGTGGTCCCATCCCACTGATAGAGATAGATCCGGGTGTCGGTGGTGCCGGTGGATTCAAAGGTGTAGATCCGGCCGGTATAGGCATAAAACTCGAACCAGTCTTGATCTGCATTGCTGTGCAGCGTATGGTTCTGGCTGGACAGCACCGGGTAAACATCGATCGTGGTGGTTTCGGAGGACGTATCGTCCGGCTCATAGCTGTCAGGCACAGCACCGAAGATATAATGAAAGGTGTAGATGCCCTGATTCATGTACAAGGCATCCACCTTCAGCTTGTAATACGCCGTGGTGGCGGGGGCGAATTGCAGATAAAAATTGGGGTAGCCCCCGTCATCGTCATCCTCTCCCAGCAGAGTGACTCCGTCATCTGCGTAGAGATATATCCTTACGTCTATGGTGCCTGTCGACATGAAGGTGTAGATCCGTCCCGCGACTCCCTGAAAGCGGAACCAGTCTTGGTCACTGTCGGTGTGAATGGTATGTTCTTGCGTTGATATATCCGAGTAGACATTGATGGCGGTGTATTGGGTGGAGGAATTGTCCGGCTCATATGAGTCAGGATCGTAGAGTGGAGACTGGCCGCCGGATTTGGCGATCTTATCCTTCGGCTCGTTGCGGTCCTTGATGGTGGGGATCAGTTCCGGAGGCACCGTAAACGGCGCTGTATAAGTGTCAGCGACTTTCGGCCCATTGCGGTCGATCAGAACCGGACGGTAGATTGTTGGTTCCGGTATCACCACCGGAATGCCTTCCTTGGGCTCGTTGCGGTCGATGATCACGGGAACCGGAGCGGGCAGAGGCTCCGCCGGCTCGATCCGGGGGGATGAAACTTTGCTGGGGGTGGTTCCGCTTTCCGCGAACAGGGAAAGCAGGGACAGACACAAAAGTACAATTAACAGTAGGTCGCGCATGGTCGGCTCCTTGTCATACTTGAAGTCTGGTATCTGAACGGAAGTTATTAAGCTCACTTCGGCGAAGGCCAATATTTAGTCAAGTTATTTGTTGGAGTCAGAATTTCTTTTCTTCTCCGCTGATATTTTTCTGGGAACCTGTCAAGTCCTGAAATAGTGGACACTCAATTTTGTTGTTTAGCCAAACAGCCCCTACGCCAATATCCCTCCGATCTTCATGCTGAAACCTGGAGGTAATTAACTCACTCTGGTGGATATGGTTAG
>Ga0265295_1001454_pt1 | contig 41547 bp, 26 predicted proteins | sample Munlansysbiofilm_FD_192503 | JGI IMG/M metagenome (GOLD analysis project Ga0265295, IMG submission 192503) | Leachate microbial communities from a municipal landfill in Southern Ontario, Canada - Methane capture system biofilm | ecosystem: Engineered > Solid waste > Landfill > Unclassified ... | reverse complement strand
GGTGCGCAGCACGGGGCCTTTGTGAAGGATATGGACATTGTGAGGGAAACCGCCGAAGCCCAGGCCCAGGTGATCGGAGATATGCGGGAATCGGTTCTCAGCCTGGGAGCGGGCATTGAAAAGCGCAATGCCGAGAATGTGAAGATTCTCGATTGTGCGGAACGTATCCGGGCCCTGACCGAAACCCAGCTTGTGGCCACGGGCGCTTTTCATCTGAGCTGCCACCGGAGAGCCAGGGAAGCGGTGGGCGCACTGGCCGCTTCAACGGAAATTTTGTCGGACAAGAGGGCGGTGCGGGAAGGGTTGCTCCGGGATTTTGTTTCCGGTGCGGGGTATGTGGAGCTGGCCTATATGACCGACTCCCAGGGCGTACAGACGGTGGCCAATCAGTTTCGTCCGGGTATGGAGGCGGTCTATGCTTCCGATGGTCTGGGTTCGGACTGGTCGGATCGCCCCTGGTTTGGGGCTGTACGGGCGCGGGGAGAAGCCTTTGTGTCGGAGATTTACAGGTCCAGGGCAACGGATGCCTTCTGTTGTACGGTTTCCGTGCCTGTGCGGAACAAAGAAGGGATTTTCTGCGGGGTGCTGGCTGCGGACCTCTGCCTTGGGGATCTTCTTAAGGCCCAGGGGTGAAGGGCGGGTCAGAAAAGCGCCATGGCGGGGATGCGGGAAAAAGAAAGCTCTCCTGAAAGCAGACCGCTGACAAGGCCTCTTTCCGGCAAAGGGAAGGCCTGGGCCATGCGGCCCTGGGACCGCAGTTCATCGAGGAGGCGTCTGACATCATCGGTGAAAGGGGTGACGAGGCGGATTCTGCCAAAACCCTCAAAATCCGAAGGGCGGAGCAGGGAAAAGTCCGGAGCCGCCATGACCGCAGTGCCCGGTTTTGTTTCCTGGAGAAGGCGGAAGGCGTCGCCGTCACTGGCGCATACAAGGAGACAGGGGCCTTTTTCGGTCACAAGGGGACGGAGGCTGCTGCCTTCCAGTATGAAGGTGTCTCCTTCCATCCCGAGGATGGAAAGGCGGAGCATCTGTGATTCCTGGATCCAGGGCAGAAGCAGACCCTGGGGGAGGGCATATTTTTCACCCGCGCGATCTTCCCCGAGCCAGAGAGCGGCGTTGCGCTGCATGGGCCTGAAATTCCAGCCTAAAAAATGATCCTGAGCAAAGGAAACGGAAAACCCCGCCCTGTAAAGCCAGGCGAGGGGTTCTTCCTTGTGCTTGCCCCACATCTGCGCCCGGCAGCGGGCCAGAAAGGCAGTGGCCTGGTGCTGCCAGTTTTTTCTGGGTACGGTGGCTTCGTTTTCCATGGGCATCAGCCGAGGTAGAGGGAAAGCTGATCCCGCCTTGCATTGACCTGCTGGATCACCACCTCGATTTCGGTTTCAGGCCTGAGCTGGATACCGGAAGAGACGGGCAGCATCCATTCGAGCATGTAATCAAGGAGCAGTACCTGGTACTGGTTGCGCCTTTCCTCCAGAACCATGGCCCTTTCCCTTTGTCCGATGCGGCCTTCAAGGTATTTGAAAAGCCAGTAGCGCTTTCTGAAAAACTGCACCCGCCCCACGGCGGCCATGGGCTGCTCCAGACGTGCAAAGAGGGCCTGGATGTCTTCTCGGCTGGCCGGAGTTTCCATGCCGAGAATGGCCCGGATCTGACGCTGGGTGGCCAGATCCCAGTATTTCCGGATGGGTGAGGTGGCGGTCACATAACAGGGAAAGCCAATGCCGGAATGGGGTTCGGGCTGGGGAGTCAGCACCACGCGGTTTAAGTGTCTGCGCTGCATGAGGTTCTGGAAGAGCGAGCCCTCATCCCCCTTGTAGAGGCGATTTTTGGGTTCGGCCTGGGACCGGAAGACTGCGGGCATCTGATTTTTCTTGAGAAAATCCGCCATCATGGCATTGGCCATGATCATCATTTCCGCCACCAGCATGCGGCTGGAACTTTCTCTGTCGATCTTGGAGATGAGAATCTCTCCGCTGTCCTCATCCACCCGGATGTTCACTTCCGGCAGGGAAATCTGCACAGCACCCGCCATGAGGCGCTGGGAGCGGAAATTCCTTGCAATGCGATCTAGGTTTGCAAGGTCCGTATCTTCCTCGAGCATGCGGTTGGCGTCGGAATAGGTGAGCTGTTCCGCCACCCGGATGATGCTGGGTGTGATCTCATAATCAAGCACGCGGGCGTAATCCGCCACCCGCATGAGAACGCTGATGGCGGGCCGCAGTTCACCGCCTCTGAGGCTGCACAGATCCTCGGACATGGCGGGCGGCAGCATGGAGAAACGGGCGTCGGGCAGGTAGATGGAGCTTCCCCGGTCCAGGGCGCAGAGATCCAGGGGGCTTTCCGGAGTGACAAAGTGCGCCACATCGATGATGTGAACGCCCACAATATGAAAGTCTCCGGCGGGTTCAATGCTGATGGCGTCGTCAAAATCCAGCGTGGAAGGACCGTCAATGGTCATGAGACGACAGTGGGTGAGATCCCTGCGCCTGGCGTCCTGAGTGAAGCTCCGGGGACTGGCCTTGAGTTCGGCTACGGCTTCAAGGGTTTTGCGGTCAAATTCCGTTGCAATGCCGAACTTTTCGAGCAGAAGATTCTCATGGGGTCCACAGATGCCCAGACGCACAAAAAGATCAAAGAGTTTATCTCCCGGATCGCCGCCCGCCGCAGCAAAGATCTGGCGGATGTTTTCAATTCCCGGTGTTTCCTCTTCAAAGACGAGATAGTGTCTGAGTATGTGGACCACATGATGCAAGTCGGCGGGCAGTTCGGGCCTGGGGTTATCCAGCATCTTTTTCAGCCAGGCTGCTCCCGCTTCAATGGCCTGTTTTCTTTGTTCGTTTCGTTCATGCTGACGCTTGAGCAGGGCCACCTGCTCAGGACTGTTGGGCAGAAAACGATTGGAGCCGAATTTGAAATACAGGCGATCGGCAAACATGGTGCGTATGACCGCAGATGCGGCGTCTGCGGTATTTTCATCCGTAAAGCAGAGGGCGGCGACGGTGTCAAGATCCTGCCAGTCTTCCTCCTCCTGAAGCACTTCCCAGAGTTCGGAAAGATTCATGGACGCAGCAAGCTGCTTGCGGCGTTCTGCGGTTTCCTTCAGGAGACGCACCTGATGGTCCCGGGGGATGCTGAGGTCCAGCTGGGCTTCGGAGATATGGGAGAGTCGGTTGGCCGAAAGATTGACCTCGCGGTTGGTTTCTGTGAGAAGCCGGAGTCGTTCTTTTTTATTTTCTGTGACAACGGCGGTGATAATTTTCTGTTGGTCGATATATTCGACAATTTTCCCAGGTTCCATAACCTGTCAAATTAGCAGTTCCACCTTTGCAAGTCAATGCGCATGGCGCTGAAAAAACTTGAAAAGTTTTCATCTGAGGGTCTGGATGGCCTATCTTCCTAAAATAATTGGGAGGGCCGGATGGGCATTGGGAAAGGAAGGCTTCATACACGATCCTGATGGACAAAAAAACAGATGGTGGATCCTGTGACTGTGCTTCGGCCGGTATAGAAGAAGGTGAAAGCCCAGAGGAAGAAAAGCCCGGCCAGAACCTGCGCCCGGCCAAGGAGGGCAAGGCCGGTTTTCAGGTCCGGCGTAAAGAAAAGACTCTGGGAAAAGGGGGGAAGGAAAAGACAGGCCAGGGCGTAGGGGAGGGTGAGCAGGGCCATGGTCTGGTAGGCGGAAAACCGCCTTTCTCCCCTGTGGTCCGCACGGAGAAATTCCGAAATCACCCGCCATATCTGGGTGCCGCCAAGGCAGAGGACCAAAGCCATGGCCGCCTGATCGATAAGGAAAAGGGCAAGGCCTCCCAGGCAGAGAAAGGTATAGAGAAAGAGGGTGAGGGCCTGCACCGGCGCGACGGGTTGTCCGTCAAGGCCGCTGGCGTAGCTGATTTTTTTGGTTTTTCCGGTAAACACCAGGGCCATGGGCCTGAAAAAGCGGGCAAGGGAGGGAGAAAGGGCGCTTAAGGGTTTTCCATAGCAGCAGCCGAAGCTGAGGCAGGCGAGGCGTCCCATACCCTCGCCGCTGGCGTAGGCGATGGCAAGGGCCGCCCATGCCGGGATGAGGGGCAGGGGGGCATGGCCGAAACGCTGGCCCAGGGTATCGGTGAGAAGGAGGACCCAGGGAGTGAGAAGGATGCCAAGAAAGCTTGCCCCTCCCACGGTGAAGGTATGGGCTTTTCCCTCCACCCACCCTGCGATCCAGCGGGAGGCGGGAATGCAGATACCAAGGAGGATGCAGGCTGCAAAGGCGGAAAGAAAAAGGGGAATTCCCGCACTTTCCAGAAGGATCAGGCCTAAGGCCGTGCCGAAGGTGTAGGCCGTTGCGGTGAAAAAACCATACCAGGTGAGGTTAAGCCCCGTCCATACCCCGTCTTTTTCCATGCGCAGGGGCAGGGCGGCGAGCATCTGGAATTTTTCCGAAGGCAGATTCCGGACGCCCCAGATGGCAGGGATGAGCATGAGACAGGCAAGGCAGAGAATGAAGAGGGTTGCATGCATAGGGCAATCTCCGGAAAAAAAGGGTTCAGGGAACAAGGGGAACTGGCGCAGAAAGGCTGGGTTTTAAAGCCACAGGCCTTCCGATGACCTCCCCCATCCTGAGGTCGGTTTCCACAAGTCCAGGGCCAAAGCCTTCACAAAAGCGGCTCTGCACATCCCTGCGAAGGCTGTTGGCCACAAGGTCTTCTTCAAAATCCATGCGCAGGGGCTCAAAGAGAAGAACCACGGTGGAGCTTCCGGGATAAAAGAGGCTTTTGGGACAGCCCGCCTGGATGCGCATTCCCGGACGGAGTGCCTGGGGATTCTCATAGGCTTTGTGGCTGTAGGCTTCCCGGATGCCGCCGATCATGAGGGCCACCACTTCCACCATGGCCACAAGCCCCACCCCACTGCCCTGGGGAATATCCGTATCCACCAGGGTCACGAGCCTGCGGTTCCGGGAAAAGGGGGTGACTTCCCGGACCACGGCGTCGGGATGGCAGGCATGGCAGCGGCCTTCCACCATGAAGGTTTCAAGAACTTCCCCGCTCACAGGGCAATGGTTGTAGTGGTACTTGTCCGGAGTGAGGCGAAAGACCGCAGCCCTGCCGCCCGCAAAGCGTTCATGCCAGGGGCTTTCTCCCACAAGGGTTTTGAGGTCAAAGAATTTCCCCTTTACGGGAAAAAGACTGTGGGTGGAGAGATTGAGGGGCAGCATGCGGCTGTCTGAGGGGGCGAGGACACAGGGAAAGGCGGGCGGCTGGGGGCGACAGGACCAGTAGCGGATTTTTCTTTCAAAAACGGCTCTGGCGGTGCGGAAGTGTTCGGGGTTGAGACATTCTTCCAGGCAGACGTCCAGATCCCGCATCAGCGCCTTTATTCTGTGCGGAGAGAAAAAACAAAGATCGTACTGAAGAACTCCGAGGATGTGACTTGCCTGGGGAGAGGTGAGAGCCTTAAAGAGCCAGCCCGCATTTTCCCGGATCTCGTTGTAGAGAAAACGCACCAGGGGATCGGCAAAAAGGCGTTCGTTCCTGATGCTTCCTGTGGCACGTTCGATGTACTGATGACAAAATGGGCTCATAGAGAGGTCTCAAAGTGTTTTTTGTCGTTGTGAATGGAAAGAATAATGAGGAGCATGAGACGCGTTCGCTCTTCCCGGCTGAGGGATTCAAGGCAGGGGTTTCGGTGCAGGCCTTCCACAAGGGATGCGGCATCCTGGTCTTTGACAATGGATCTCAGGGCGTCCCTTGAGGCCGGATCCCGGAAGCGGGACCAGTTTTCAAGGCGCCGGACATCATCCATGAAAAAATGCAGGGCTTCGCGGATATGGGTCTCACGGAGACGGGTGCGGTAGCAGGTTTCTGCGGCCTGATTAAAGCGCTGGGCTGGGATATTCCGGGGTTTCCGGTGGGGGATTTCCTCCCGGATGAGGGAAAGGAGTCTGCCTGCGGCTCCCGTGTCCGGATGGGTGAGACGCATTTTAAGATCTGCCATGAGATCCTCCGCACCCAGCATGTCAATGAGGCCTGCGCCGTCTTTGCGGAGTTTTTCAGAAAGGGCCAGCATGAAGGCCCGGAGGGGAACCCGAAGGTAGCCGGGATAGCGGCGGCTCATGCGGGTATCCCGGATGCCAGGGAAAAGGTCTTTGAGAAAGGTACTTTCCGTCTGCCAGCGGAAATAGAGAGTGGGCAGACCGATGGCCGCCGCAAAGAGGCCCTGACGTCGCTCGCTTTCCACAAAGGGCGTATCGGGTATGTCCTTATGGCCATAACGTCCGGAAAGCAGGTAGTGGTAGCCGAGGGCTGTGATGAGGGTCTGGAGCCGCGCTGCTGCGCCCATGTCATGGCCAATGGCGGGGAAGGTGCTGTAAAGGCGGCCTTCAAAGCCGGAAAAGCCCATCTTTTCGAAGGCGCGCAGGCGATAGGGAAGGTAAACCGCCATGCGGGCGTCAAAAACACCGGAATGGCTGAGATCCGAGATGAGACGTTTCTGGTTGTCAGGACTGCCATCTAAGGCCGGGCTGCTGGGGGTGCTGAGCAGGGCCGCAGGGTAATCAATGAGCCGGAAATCCGGGACGAGATCGCCTTTGAGGCGAAAAATCCTGCGGATGTTCCGGTCCAGCCAAGGAGGGCCAAAGGGCGTGAGGGAGGCCCCGAAAACCTGGTTTCCGGCTTTTTTCTTCCAGCGTCTCCAGAGCATGCGCAGATGGGTGTAGTCCAGCTCGTGGGGAAGAAAACCCAGAACCCGTTCGGGGTGGAAATCTTCAAAATCCAGGCGATAGGGGGTGGCAGAATAATGGCCCACCAGAAGGGGCAGGAAGTATTCGGTGATTTTGGTGACAAAATCCCCCATCCATTTTTCATGCAGGCTTCCAAGGCCGCTGCCTGCATCCGCCATGCCTGCGGAGAGTTTGCGACTTCCAATGGAAATATGGGTGCCATTGTTGGCAAGGCTGATGTTAGAGGTATTGGGCATCACCACAAGATTTCTTGTGATGATGCCGCATTCTTTGAGTTTTTTCACCGCATTGAGCTGGCTGCGGGAGAGTACCTCATGGCAGAGACCCATGTAGCGGTGCTTTTCTTCTCCCTGATCCCAGCCGGAAAGGCAGGGATTCATGAAAAGCTCCCGGTAAAAGGCATCGGAGATGATCTCATTGAGACCTTTTTGTCTGAGGGGGGGGTGGGAGGCAAAATAGACGCGGGCTTTTTGTCCGTTTTCCGCAAGTCCGAAGGCTTCATTGGCATGCTCCAGGAGGAGCTGGGAGAGGAGAAAACGTTTGAGGGTTTCCCCGACAAGGCTGTCCGCAGCCCCTTTGCCAGACCCCAGAAGGACGGGATGAAAGGAGAAAAGTTCCGGGGAGGTATTGTCGCTCAAAAAATGATCCATCATTTTTTCTGCGCTTACCCGGAGCAGGGGATGGGCCTTGGGCGAAAGGCCGATGAGGTCGGCCAGGGCCAGGCGCAAGAGGTAACTGATGGGTACACGAATCCAGCGTTCTTGATTTTTAATGAAAAAAAAGCGCTCGGCATCCTGACGCAGGGGAGAGGCCGGGTTTTTCTTGTCTGCGCGCAGATCCATTTTAAAGATGTGCAGGGCATAGGCGGAGAGGTTCTTTTCAGGAAAGCGAACCCAGGCGTTTTCCCACAAACCCTCGGGATTGTGGTGCAAGAAGGTGGTGAGGGCTTCGGCCTGCTGAACGGGCAGGTCACCGGCAAGGCTTCTTTTGAGAAGGTTTCTGTAATAGGTGGATTCCCGGATGGCGCAGGGCAGATCCACATCCTCAGAATTGCCTTCCACCAGGGCCTGGAGTTCATTTTCAACGCCGCAGGTGGTGTCGCCGACGGTAAAGGGCAGATGGCTTTCAAGGGTGACGCCCTTTCCCATGGGAATTTCCAGAATACGCCGCAGCTCTTGAAGGGAGGGAGGGCTGCAGGCTTGGGGAGGAAGTGTTTTTTCTTGAAGGCGGGGCAAGGGAGAACCTCCATGTTGGGAGTGGAACATCAGGACCTGCGCCACGGTCTTTTTCTCCTTTTCATGTTGGATTTGGATGAAGGTTGCGTGAATTTTGGATGTGGGCGGACTGAAAACACCCTGGCGGGGATTTTGTCTTAAGGAAGCGCCAAGCGCTCTTTGTTGACGCAGAAAGGGGGCTGTGGTACCCAGAGAGGGCAGTTGGCCTTTTTCGGATTTCTTTTCTTTCATGGGTGGTTACGCGGAAGCAGAAGGGGCTTACGAAGCCCTTTTTCATGTTTTTCAACGGATTCATAAAAACTGTCCGCATCCATCCGGTTTCAGGCCCGGTCTGCCTCCCATGGCGCTCTCCCTGAAATTCAGAGGACAAAGGTAAGGTAAGGATTTCCCATGGATTTTGCATCCCTGATCGGCATTGTTTCTGGTATCTCCCTGATCATCAGCGCCATATTTCTGGGTGGCGACATGCGCAGCTTTGTGAATGTGCCTGGCATGATGATTGTTCTCGGCGGCACCATGGCGGCAACCCTGCTCACCTTTACCTTCCGGGAAGTGGCAGCCGCTTTCCGTGCTGCAGCCTTTGCCTTTATCAAAGACCGGGAAGATCCCAACACCGCCGTGGAAACCATGATCCGCATCTGCAATGTGGGTCGTAAAAAAGGGCTTCTGGAGTTGGGAAACCTGGAGACGGATTCGGGTTTTCTTAAAAAAGCCTGCGGTCTGATTGCCGATGGCTCGGAAGAGGAGGTGGTGCGCGCAGCTTTGCGCACGGAGATAGATTCTTTGAAAATGCGCCACTTCATTGTGCAGGACGTGTTTAAGAAAATGGGAGCCTACGCTCCTGCCTTTGGCATGCTCGGCACCCTCATCGGCCTTGTGCAGATGCTTTCCAAGCTGGCCGATCCTTCGGCCATAGGCCCGGCCATGGCCGTGGCCCTGCTCACCACCTTCTATGGCTCCCTGCTTTCTTCCATGCTCTTTTTGCCCATTGCGGGCAAGCTGAAGGCAAGAACCGTTTCTGAGGTCATGCAGCTTGAGATCATGCTGGAGGGTGCTATTTCCGTTCTCAAGGGCAGCAATCCCATGATGGTCTACGAGAGCCTGTCTTCCTTCATCCCCTTAAGGGAGCGGATTCCCCTTGAAAACATGAATGTACGTCAGGTGGATTCATGAAACAGAAAAGCGCCAAGGAAGACTTTCTGGAAGATGAGGAAGGGGCGGGCTGGATTGTCACTTACGCGGATCTGGTGACCCTGCTTCTGGTGTTTTTTGTGCTTTTGTACTCCATTTCAAGCCTCAACATGGAGCGTTTCCGCCAGGCCTTTGAGTCCATCCGCATCAGCCTTGGAAAAGACATGACCACCTTAGGCGTGATCGAGGTCATGGAAGTGCCGCAGCTGGATCGCAAGGAGCTGACCCTTGAAGAGATTTTCGGCCGCCGCTCCAGAGAAGAAGCCATGGTGGAGGATATCAATGCCTTTGTTGCGGAACGCAACGTGGGGGATAACATCACCGTTCAGATCTTAAACAACAAGGTGGTGGTGCGGATCCAGGGCACCATTCTCTTTGAATCCGGAAGTGAGCAGCTCATGCCCCAGGCTGAGCCTATTCTGGGCCAGATTGTCCATATCTTTAAGGCCTATCCGGAGTATAACATCAATATCCGGGGCCATACGGACGATGTGCCCATTGCCACACTTCGCTTTCCTTCCAACTGGGAGCTTTCCGCCTTTCGTGCCACAACGGTTCTGAAGTATCTCATTGAAAAAGGGGTCTCCCCCTTCCGGTTGACGGCCACAGGGTATGGCTCCCTTCTGCCCTTAAGGCCCAACACCACAGCGGAGAATCGGGCCATGAACAGGAGGGTTGAGTTTGTTCTCGAAAAAAAAGGATAAAATTTTTGCCTGGCTGGATCGGGCCTTGAAGGAAAGGCGTAAGAGTTTCCGTTATACTCCGGAAGCGGTGGCGATTTTTGTGCAGGTGGGCGAAAAGGCGGAAGCCTGGCCTGTCCTGAACCTCAGTGCGGGGGGATTTTGTTTCCATCACCCCCACCTGGGGGCGGAGGATGTTTTCACGCTGCGCCTTCAAAGCCGAACCGAGGAGCTGCCCCTGGATCTTTTTCTCAAAGGAGAAGTACTGGGCCGCACCCGGGATGGGGAATGTCACTGCGCTTTCGTGGATCTGACAGCGGATGAGGAAGAAACCCTGCATCGTTTCACCCTGGCCGCCCAGCGCCATGAGGCCCGGCGACAGCGGCTTTTGCGTGTACAGCGTCTGCGGGAAAAAAACTGACATTTTTCATGCCTGATAAGGAATTATACAACATGGAACACATTGCCGTACGCTGGTTGATCCTGACGGTTTCCATTCTGGTGACAGGTTCGCTGTTCGACGGAATCCAGGTGGCCAGTGTGGGATCCGCCATCACCGCCGCAGCCATTCTCGGGATTCTCAATACCTTCATCCGGCCGGTGCTGCTTTTACTGACCCTGCCTGTGACCCTCCTCTCCCTGGGGCTTTTTGCCTTTGTCATCAATGCTTTTTTGCTTCAGATCACCGCCTCTCTGGTGCAGGGATTTGATGTGGCCGGTTTCTGGACGGCCTTTTTGGCCTCTCTGGTGATTGCCCTCATCCATGTGGCGCTTACGGGCTTTCGTTTTCAGAACGGTCGCATTGTGGTGGTGGATACGCGGCGGCGCGGACCCTGGGACTGATGGGGGCTTGGGAAGGTATGCGCATTCAGGCCCTTTTTTTTGACAATGACGGCGTTCTTGTGGATTCGGAACACTGTTATTTTGAAGCCAACCGCCGGGTGCTGGCCGAGCATGGCATTGCCATGGATTTTGAAGATTATCACGAGCATTTTCTGCGGACATCCACGGGGATTCACCACTTTTTCCCGGAGGCCTCCCAGGAGTTTCTGGCGGACTTCCGCAGAAAAAGAATGCAGCACCATCTCGACCTCCTGGCAAGCGAACCCATCCTCATCCCCGGTGTGAAGGAGGTTCTTTCCAGGCTGCGTGGACACTTTCGCATGGGGGTTGTGACAAGTTCCGAAAAAAAGCCCTTTTCCCTGATCCACGCGCGCACGGGACTTTCGGATTTTTTTGATTTTACGGTCTGCCGTGAAGATGTGCGGTTTTCAAAACCCCATCCCGAGCCCTACCTCAAGGCCCTTGCCCTTTCGGGGTTTCCCAGGGAGGCCTGCCTTGTCATCGAAGATGCGGAAAGGGGCCTGCGTGCGGCCCTGGCCGCAGGCCTGCGCTGCTGGGTGCTTCCCGGTCCCCTGAATTCCCAGGGCGATTTTTCCGGTGCAGAGCGGGTGCTGGAGCATATCGGGGTTCTGCCTTCCCTCCTCTTGCCCTGACCTTTCTTCGTTTTTTTAAGCCCCTTTTACGGCCGGGAGCCTTGTCTGAAAAAAGAGATTGGCCCGGACTGGTTTTTATTTTTTTAGGGCTTATATTGTTTTGCGTACCAAACTTCTGGATTGCCCCAGGTTCTGGTCCGCACCCGAAAGGTGCAGGAAAGGGATGGCCCCGTTCAGGAAAAATAAGGAGGAAACATGAAAAATGTCCCCATTGCCGCTGGAAAATCCAGTTTTGGACTTGTGGATACCCAGGCCCTGCGGGAGGCGCTGGAGCCCATGGAAGGGCTTGTGATTCTGGACGCCGCCTGCGGAGCGGGCAACTACACTCTCGCCCTGGCCCGCTGGGCGGGATTGCACAGCCGCATTTATGCCGTGGATCTCTGGGAAGAGGGGGTCTTTGAGCTGAGAAGGCGGATCGGGGATGCGGGGCTCAGCCATGTGCAGGCCCATGTGGCGGATTTGTCCCAGGGCACAACCCTGGCCCAGGAGAGTGTGGATCTCTGCCTGGCCGCAACGGTGATCCATGACCTTGTGGCCGATGGCAAGGTGGAAGGCATGCTGAAGGCCCTGGCCCGCACCCTGAAAAAGGAGGGTCGCCTTGCGGTGGTGGAATTTGAGAAAAAACCCGGCCCTCCAGGACCACCGGAAGCCTTACGTCTTTCTCCGGAGGCCTTGAGCACCCTGGTGCGGCCCTTTGGATTTTCCCTTACGGAAATAAGGCCTGTGGGAGAGGCGCTTTACCTCGCGATTTTTGCAAAAGTGTAAAAAAACATGGGCCAGTTCTGAAAAAGGTGGGGCCTGCGTAAAAGGCCTTTTCTCTATCCCTCTGACTGGAAGAAAAGCCATGCCGCTGAGGCGGTTTATCCATGAAAATCGATGATTTCTGAGTGCTTCCCGGAAAGCCTTTCCGCAACCGCACCTGGGGGTTCTTCTTCCGAAGAGGCAGCCAGGTGGTGCAGGAGGAGGGAGAAAAGCTGCCTGGGATCAATGGGTTTGGCGATGTGGTTATCCATGCCGCATGCCAGCGCCCTTTGTCTGTCTTCGGCCATGGCGTTGGCGGTCATGGCAAGGATGGGAAGATTCTGAAAGCGAGCATCCCGACGGATTCTGCGGGTGGCTTCATAGCCATCCATGATGGGCATCTGCACATCCATGAGGACGAGGTGGTAATGGCCTGGGGCCTGCTCCTGGATTTTCTTCAGGGCTTCCATTCCGTTTTCCGCCATGTCCACCTGGACTTTTGCCTGCTTCAGGATTTCCCTTCCCAGTTGTCGGTTCACCGCGTGGTCTTCCACAAGGAGAATCCGTTTGCCGTGCAGGGGGATGAGGGCAGAAGGGGGCAGGGGCCGGACGCGGTGTTCAGGCGGCGATGGAAGCCCCCTTGCCAGCCTGCAGGTGAAGGTGCAGATGCTGCCCTTTCCTGGCTGACTTTTCATGCGGATCTCTCCTTGCATCAATTCCACAAGTTCTCTGGAAATGGCGAGCCCCAGGCCGGAGCCTCCGAATCTGCGGGTGGTGGAACTGTCCGCCTGGGAAAAAGGCTGAAAAAGGCCTGGAATCTGTTTTTCTGCCATGCCAATGCCCGTATCCCTCACCTGAAACTCCAGTACAGCGCTCTTTTCTTCCAGGACCAGGGCGCGGGTATGGATTTCCACCTTCCCCTTTTCTGTGAACTTGATGGCATTGCCCACAAGATTGGTGAGTATCTGGGCCAGACGCAAGGGGTCGCCCACCAGGTCCTCCGGGACCTCTTTTCCTTTGGACCAGCGGAGCCTGAGCCCCTTTTCCCTGGCCTTGTGGGAAAAAAGATCGGATATTTTCCGGAAAACCTCTTCAAGGGAAAAGGGGATTTTCTCCATCCGGAGTTTACCCGCCTCGATTCTGGAAAAATCCAGAATATCGTTGATCACACCCAGAAGACTGTGACCCGCCTGAGCCACCTTTGTCAGATAATCCCGCTGCCTTTCTGAGAGGGATGTGGAAAGGCAGAGATCCGTCAGTCCGATGATGACGTTGAGGGGTGTGCGGATTTCATGGCTCATGGTGGCAAGAAAGGTGCTTTTGGCCATCGTGGCCATTTCCGCCTGCCCGGCCATGGCTTTGGCCTGGGCAATGGCCTTTTCCAGCAGCAGGTTGCTTTCCTGAAGCTGGCGTTCATGGTTTTTACGTTGGGAAATATCCGAGTAAATGACATAGCCTCCGCGGATTTCTCCGTTCACATACACAGGCCCGCCCTTGAGAAGCACTTCAATGATCCTGCCGTCTTTTCCATAGCGAATGGCTTCCATTTCAAGGGTTTCTCCCCGGAGAATCCTGGGGGAGCCATATTCCTTCTGAATCCTCAATGGATCCACAATGCTGTTGATGTCCCTGCCCGCCACCTCCTCCTGGGTATAGCCGAACATTTCCGTAAAGCGGGAGTTGATGATGAGGATTCTGTGTTGGACGTCAAAGTAGGCCATGGCGTCCAGGGTATTGGTGAAGATGGACTCAAAATGGGCTTTCTGGACAAGGAGTTCGGCCTCACTCTGCCTGCGTTTCTCCGTTTCAAGGCAGGAGAGGCAGGCTTTGGTCAGAATGCGGCTTAAGGGAATCATTTCATGGAGAAAAAAGGTGTCAAGGGGTCTTGATCTCGCCAGAAGAAGAAAACCATAGTCTTCCAGAGGGAAGGCGTAATAAAGGAAATTTTCATGGGCGAGGCAGCGCCAGGGCTGGGAGGCGGGGGTTTCAAGGGCGAGCTGGAGTCTTCGGGAAACATGTCGGTATACCGGATTTCTGGCCATGGCCCTGGGCAGGAGATGGACGGTCTGCCAGGCCTCATCCTCTTTGCGGATCACGGCGGCGAGGGTGCAGTTCAGTTTGCGCAGAAAAATAGGCAGGCAGGCCTGAAATAGTTTTTCATGGTCCAGCTCTCCGCTGGCGGCAACGGCGATTTCGAGCAGGATATCTCTGTACATTTCAGGATTCATTGGGATCTCCGAGAAATCCCGCCACAGCGGTCTTGTTGTAAAATTCCAGGAAGGCATCGCCGGTGTTTGCGATTTCTCCAAGGCTTAAGGCCCCGAAGGTGCAGGGGGGGTGGGTGATGACCCGGATTTCTTTTTCAAAATCTTCTCCCATGAAAAGCACCCGTGAGATGCAGTCCATGAAAAAGAGTGCGGAAGCCTCCCTTTCACCGGAGTATGCCGCCAGGGCCGTGTCCCGTGCGAGACGGGCGCCCTGGATGAGGGAGGGCGTGTTGCCGTGGAGAATATGAACATAGCTGCCTTCGGGAATGTCGCCGACGCAGATGAGCGCGCCGTATTCGGTGAATATGGGATCCCGGACCACCATTTCCGCATCCAGGCGGGCAATGCCCAGGGGATAGGCCTTGGCAATGTCAAAAAAGGGAGTTTTATCAAAGGACATGCCGGAGTGGGCTTCTGCGATTCTGCGGTATGCGGTGAAGGCGGGTTCCCAGTTCAGCGAAAGGATGCGATTCTGGCGGGCTTCGGTCACTTTGATGGCAGGGGATATGGGAAACCAGCCATGGGCCACGCCGATGGCGCTTTGAACCTCAGAAATGGCGAGGATGGCGGCGTCGGCAACCAGGCCCTGGGGGGTGATGATGCAGGGTTTCTGGGTGAAGCTTAAGGAGCCAGCCCCTCCGCCGATGTAGTTGGGTTGCAGGCCAAAGGTGTTGAAAAGGGCGTGGATGAAGGGGCCGATGCGCCGGGAAAGGCCATCCACAAAGACAAAAAGGGTTTTACCGGAAAGTTGTGGATCTGGGGCCGCATTTTCCAAAATGGCTTCAAAATCGTTTCCGGGCCGACTGAGGCCTGTGACAACAAGGGGCTGAACCCCATGGAAAAGGCCTGCCACAATACAGCCTTTTTCAAGATTTCTGCCGTCTGCCAGAATCTGGGGAAAAATGCCGCCGAACACAGGAAGCCTCAAGGCCGTGAGCCAGGGGTTAAGATGGGTCCGGGTCCATCCGTTGCCATCGCAGCCGAGGATGAGAAGGGCTTTCACACGGGGGGCTGAGGCGAGTTCCTCGGCCATTTTTTGAGCGGTTTCCGGAAAAACTTCTTCAGAGACTCTGAGAATCATAGGAATACTTTCCTTTAAGAAAGGGACGCAGAATCATTTGTCGGCAACCATCGGTTGAGCATGACCAGAAGGACATCTGCGGATACGGGTTTGGCCAGGTAATCATTCATGCCAGCCTCAAGGCAGGCGTTCCTGTCGCCTTCCAGGGCATGGGCGGTCATGGCGATGATGGGAATGGCGGGATCCGGCGCGTCACCCCGGCGAATGCAGCGGGTGGCTTCCAGACCGTCCATGTCCGGCATCTGCACATCCATGAGAATGAGGTCATAGGCGGTTTCATGGAGCTTTTTCAGCACAATTCTTCCGTTTTCCGCCACATCTGCGGCAAAGCCGAGTTTACCGAGAAGCCCCAGGGTGACGACCTGGTTGGTGAGATTATCCTCTGCCAGGAGGATTCTTGCCTTCTGGGGGAAAGTGGCCTGCTCATGGAGAAGGGGGAGAGGGGTGGGCGGCTTTTTTTCCGGGCTTTCTCCCTTTTTTGTATCCATAAGAGCGGTTTCGGGGGGCACTTTGCGGAAGGGGAGGATGAACCAGAAGGAAGTGCCCTGGCCCTCCTGGCTTTCCATACCGATTTCTCCGCCCATGAGGCGCACAAGCTCTTTGCATATGGCAAGGCCCAGGCCCGTGCCTCCGTAGCGACGGGTAATGGAGGCATCGGTCTGGCTGAATTTTTTAAAAAGCAGGGATTGTTTTTCCGCAGGGATGCCTATGCCTGTGTCCAGGACACAGAAGCGGAGCCTGACCTCCTCCTCTCCGTCCTGGATGCAGGAGACCGTGAGGCCTGTTTTTCCTTTTTCCGTGAATTTGATGGCATTGGAAAGGAGATTGCTGAGAATCTGACGGAGCCTGTCCCTGTCGCCCATGAGTATTTCGGGCACATGGGCTTCCATCTCAGCACTGAGGCGGATGTTCTTTTTCTGCGCATCCAGGGAAAAAACGTCCATGAGATCGGCAATGAGATCTTTGGGGTAGAAGGGCTTTTGGGAAAGCTCCAGTCTTCCGGCCTCCAGTTTGGCAAAGTCCAGGATATCGCTGATGATATGGAGCAGGGCTGCGCCGCTTTCCCGGATGATGCCCGCATAGGCGTGCTGTTCTTCATCAAGGGAGGTGAAGAGGAGAAGATCCGTCATTCCCAGAATGGCATTCATGGGGGTTCGCAGCTCGTGGCTCATGTTGGCAAGAAACTCGCTTTTGGCGATATTGGCGGCCTGGGCCCTGGCCGCCATCTTTCTGGACTGGGCGATGGCCTTTTCCAGAAGGGCGTTGGCATTGTAAAGCTTTTTCTGGGCCTCTTTTTGTTCTGTGATATCAATCCAGGTCACAAGAATGCGCTGGACACCCTGAAGATGAATGGGCGTGAGGGAAACCGTGGCCCAGAGGAGGGTCCCATCCACCTTGCGGCAGACCCATTCAAAGGGAGGCACCTTCTCCAGGGCGGCCTTTCGGATGCGGGCGAGGGCGTCTTCAAAGGCATAGGGAGGGTCCAGCCAGAAATCCCCATTCTGAAGTTCCCCAAGACTGGAAAAACCATAGGCGCCGTAGCCTGCGGGATTGGCGTCCAGGATGCGGCCACTGTCTTTGTCATGGATGAGCATGGATATGGGGGATTCCATGAAAAGGGTGCGGAAGCGTTTTTCACTTTCCGCAAGGTCTGCGGTGCGTTTGTGTACGATTCGCTCCAGAATTTCCTTGCGTCGGGTGGTGAAGGCCACCCAGAGGGTGAAGAAAAAGGTGGTCAGAATGCCTAAGCCCAGGGTCTGTTGTGCGGCTTTGCGGGGGTGAAGCTTTTTAAAGGCCGGTCCTTCATGGCTGATAATGGCAAAACTCTGGCCCAGAACAAGAATGGGGCGGATATGCTGATGGGCGTAAACCTTTTTGTCCAGGCAGCGGTTCTGGCTGGCGTGTTCGTGCCCGGCCAGGGTGGAGGTGAGAAAAAGGGGAGGATTTTCAGCCTCAAGATGGAAAAGCCCGCTGATCACGGCAAGGGAGGTTTCCGAGGTATATCGCCTTTCCTCTTCCAGGAGGATGTTTTCAAGGCCGAGGATGCTGAGAACAAAACCCTGTGAGGTCTCAAGGTTTTCTTTGAAAAAGGTGGGGCGGAAGATGAGAAGGGCCCTTTTTTCTTCAGGGCAGGAGCCTATGAAAAGGGGGGGGGTGGCTGTGCTCATGCGATGGGAAAGGGATTCTTCCATGGCTTGCCTTGCCCTGGCTTCTGAAGCCATGTCAAAGCCCAGCATGGTATGGGGCTGATCCGAGCGGCAGACTGCGTACCGGACAGGGTAATGCATATCCCTGGGCGGAGCGGGGATTTTTTCATCCAAGCTGTTTTTTTCCCAGATCTGGAAAGGGCTTTGGGTCTCCTGGCTCAGGGTTTCTTCAAAATGCGCCCTTTCTTTGGCGCGGACCCCAGGAACAAAGGCCCAGGATCGGGCCATGGGAATGTCCAGAAGGGGACTTGCGTAGTGGAAGAATTCCTGCCCATCCACCTCATCGGAGGCTTCAAAGAACCGGCCCATGCCTTCCAGGGCCACATCCCGCAGAACGTAGAAATCCTCTGCGATGTTGCGGGCCTGGATATCGGCCATCTGTTTGAAACTCTCGTGATGACGCAGGCCTTCATTGTTATGATTCCACCAGGCGGCCACAAGGGTGAGGAGGATGCCTGCGCCTGCCGCAAGAAAGGTGGGGCCATGGCGGTCCGTGAACCCATAGAAGGGAAGGCGCTGGTTCCGCAGAAGGAGGAAAACGGCTGCAAAGAGAAGGAGGCTTAAGGTAAAGCCAAAGATGGAGAGACTTTTCAGTCCGTAAAAAGGGTTTTGTTTAAGTCGCCTTTCAACGCCAAGGAGAGCAAGGGGTGGCCCTTCCCTTTCCGAGCGAATGGGAATCAGAGCGCAGAGACTCTGGGTTTTGGAGTTGTGGAGGAGGAGGTTTTTCCCGTCATTCATGACCTTGGCGAAGGTTTCAGGGGAGAGGGGCCGGATTGCAGGTTCGGGTCTTAAGTCCAGAAAAAAGAAAAATTCCCCATCCGGTCTGCGGCCGATCAGGTAGGGAAAGGTGGGCTGGGCATACAGGGGAATAAGATTTTGCAGCTGGTTTCTGAGACGAAGCCATGCCGGGTTTTCAAGGTCTTCGCTTGAGCCCTCCAGGGCCTGGATGCGATGGATATTCAGGGCTTCGGCCAGAAGAAGGGCTTCTTCCATAAAGGCCTGGGAGGTTTTTTTTTCCGTAAGTTCTGCGTGAAAAAAGATGAGAAGAACCGTGGCCAGCAGGACGATGAAAAAAAGCCACAGCCTTGAAAAGAAAGGAGGATTCGGGATGTGGGGTTCTGGAGAAGAGAGGAGGGGCATGGTCAGACCATCCTGGTATCCGGTGTACGCTTGGGGGGATGGCCCTGGTCATCCCATCCCCTGGCCCTGTAATAGCTTTTAAGAACCAGGGTGAGTTTTTCGGGACAAAGTCCTTTGAGGCTATGGGCGGGAAGAAAGAATTTTCTGGGAAAAGAAGCGGCTTCCGGCCCTTCCCCTTGGTTGAGGTTGAAGCGGCGGATGGTGTCCCATGTTCCGGCTGCCTGCTGCATCAGGGTTTCCGGCGAAATATCCCTGCCTGTGAAGGCCCGGCAGGTTTCAGAAAGAAGGGTGGGGCCGATGGCATTGAGAAGGGGCGGGCGGATGCAGATGCCAAAGGTGTTGAAAAGGGTGATGAGATCTTCTGACCATCGGGCCATCAGGGGCAGATGCACCTGGCTTCTTTCTGAATCCAGGATCTTTTTTTTCAGGGATGCGGGCACAATGTCGGCTTTCTGGTATTCTGCTTCCGGCAGACGGAAAGCTTCCCAGATAAGGTCTTCATCCTGGAGATTTTCCTTGAGGTTTTCAAAGGGATTGCGGCATCTGAGATGATCACCTCCCCGGATGTTGGTGAGCATGCCGAAGGTGAAGCTGGACCAGCGTCCCCTGGGGTCAATCATGGGAATTTCAAGTCCTCGGATGTGCATGGCGGCCTCTGCTTCTCCCAGTTTTTTCGCAGCCCTGGCAGCGCCTTCGGCGAGAATATTTCCCATTCCCTGCCTGTGCGCCATATCCCCGAGCAGGCGGCAGAAGGCCTCGCCGTCCCCCCAGCAAAGGGGATAGGTTGTGTGCGGGGAGGGGATTTTCCCTTTTTCCCAGAGCTCAAAAGCCATGGCTGCGGTGCTGCCCGCACTGACCATATCCATGCCCAGGCGTTGGCAGAGTTCCGTGGCCTTGAAGCTGTCTTCCACGGAAAGCCCCGCCTGAGCGCAGAAGGTGATGGTGGGGGTGATTTCTAAGGCCTTGAGATCTTCTCCCCTGTAAGGCCCCTTTTCAATGGATACCAGGTGACCGCAGGCGATCCAGCAGCTTTCACAGGCCATGCGGCCCCGGATGTAGCGTTCTTCCAGGGAACGGCCGAAGTTTCTGGACCACTCGGGTATGGGTTCCCCGGAAAAATTTCTGGTGGGCAGGGCGGAAAACTTTCCATAGACCGGCATGGCGCCCATGGTGCCCGTGGCCTTGAAGGGTTCGTAATAGCGGGAGGCCCGTATGGCTTGGGTGGCCTGTTGGCGGATGCTGCGGAAGTTTTCCGCATGAAAGGCCTTCACCTTTCCTTCGGGGGCAATGACAATGGCTTTGAGTTTTTTGGAACCCATCACAGCCCCAAGGCCCGTCCGTCCCCAGGCGTCGTGGCGTCGATTCTGGATGGAAGCAAAACGGACGAGATTTTCTCCGGCCGTTCCGATGAGGGCCATGGAAGCCTTGGGGTAAAGGCCTTCAAGATCTTCGATGGCTTCCCAGGCGTCCCTGCCCCAGAGTGGAAAAGCATCCAGAAGCCTTGGCATTTTTCCTTCAATGGCAAGGAAAACGGGGTTTTTGGCTTGTCCCCGGAAAACAAGGGCGTCATAGCCTGAACGTTTCAGGTCGCCCCCGAAAAAAAGCCCGGAGTTGGACGTACCAAAGCCTCCGGTAAGAGGAGAAAGGGCGGAAGCTTCCGTACGGGAGGCCGTGGGAAATCCGGAACCCGCAAGGAGACCCGGGGAAAAGATGAGCACATTGTCCGGGCCCAGGGGGTCGACTCCTCTGGGGATACGCTCGCTGAGGATGCGGGCGTTAAGGGCCAGGCCGCCGAGCTGGGCGAGATCCTCAGTCAGATCAGGACTTGTGGTTTCCATACATCCGGAGCTGAGGTCAATTTCAAGTATGCAGAGGCTTTTCATTTTTCCTCCTTTGCCACCGGATTACCGCATGGGGTGGAAGCAGGGTTCAGGATTCCTCTGTATCGGAGAAATCGGGGTAATGGCGTTGCAGGCAGTCCGGACAGATGCCATGGCTGAACTGGGCTTGGGAGTGACGGGAAATATAGGCTTCCACCTGATCCCAGTACCCTCTGTCGTCCCGGATTTTCTTGCAGAAAGAGCAGATGGGCAGAATACCCTGGAGGGTGCGGATGTGTTCGGAAGCTTTTTTCAGCTCACGGATCTGGCTGGCGAGTTTTTCCTGGAGATCCAGAACCCGGAAACCTACCCGCACCCGCGCCTGGAGTTCGCCCGGATCAAAGGGTTTGGTGAGATAATCGTCCGCCCCGGTGTTGAGACCTAAAATGATGTCTGCCTTGCTGTCCCTTGTGGTAAGCATGAGGACATAAAAGGGTGGCGCATTTTCCATGCTTCGAATACGGCGGAGAAGTTCAATGCCGCTTAGCTTTGGCATCATCCAGTCGAGAATCATGAGCTGGGGTGGGTCGGGTTTCTGAAGAAATTCCCATGCTGCCTCTCCGTTGGCCTGACAGTGGGTGATATACCCCCATTTTTTCAAGGTCAGGTCAAGGAGGGTGCAGGAGGTGGCGTCATCTTCGGCGATGAGGATGCGCCGGGGGGGGGTATTCATGGAAGATCCTTTATGTTGAATGCGGTTTTCAGTGTGTTCTGAAGGATTTCAAAGGCGGCCTCCATCTCCTTCATGCGGATTTGCATGCCAGGGAGATTATTCTGATCTCCTTCTTTTTCCATGACCGCAGCCAGGCTGGCGAGGGCGACGCCTCCCACATTGGCAGAAGCGCCTTTGATGGTGTGGGCCTGGCGACGGGCCAGGTCGGTGTTTCCCTGATCGAGGTAGGTGCGTAAAAGCGCTATCTGTGTGGGGATGTCACTGAGAAAGACCTGCACCACCTGGGATGCCAGGGCTTCATCGTCCATGAAACGGGTCATCATGGCTTTTTTGTCAAGAACCGTCATGTCTGCCTGCCTTTGGAAAGATGCTGTGAACCAGAATTCGGAGCCTGTATTTTCCCTGCTTTCAAAGCCCATGGATCCTCCCATATGTTCCGTGAGGGTACGGGCCAGGGCAAGCCCCAGACCTGCGCCGCCGTAGGCCCGCGTGCTGGAGCTGTCCACCTGACTGAAATGCTGGAAGAGTGCGTCTTTTTTTTCAGAAGGGATGCCGATCCCCGTGTCTTTCACGGAAAAACGCAGCAGAACCTGACCGGGGGGTTCGGAGAGCATTTCCACGCGGATGCAGATTTCTCCTTTGTGGGTGAACTTGAAGGCATTATCGAGCAGGATGAAGAGAATCTGCTCCAGGCGGGAGGGATCTCCACAGACCATGGAGGGTATGTCCGGAGGAATGCAGGTCTTAAGGATCAGCCCTTTGTTCCGGGCCAGGGGATCCAGGGTTGCACAGAGTTTTTTCAGCATTTCGTGGGGGCTGAAAACCATGCGGTTTAAATTCAGGCGTCCTTCCTGTACCTGGGAGAAATCAAGAATGGCGTTGAGAAGCCCAAGGAGGGACTGGCTCCGGGCGAGGCCCTGGGTCACATAGCGCAGTTGCGTTTCATTGAGGGGCGTTTCCAGAAGGAGGGTGAACATGCCCATAAGCCCGTTCATGGGGGTTCGGAGTTCATGGCCCATGTTGGCAAGGAATTCATCCTTGGCGTGGCGGGCCAACTCTGCCCGTGCGGCCTGGGCCTGGGCCTCCTGGGCCAGGGTTTCGGCCTCAAGGCGTTTTTTTTCCAGGGAAACGTTGAGCCTTTCGGCCTCTTCCTTGGCTTCCAGGAGTTTGTTCTGGGCTTGTCTTCGCTCCTGGATTTCCTGGGAAAGGGCGAAGGTTTTTTCCCGGATTTTCTGCCGGAGTATGCGAGAAGAGATGACAAAGGCAAGAATGAGAAGCGCCATAAGCGAGGCTGAAATGAGAAGATAGCGAAAAATAGCCATGGATTTTACGTCCATGGATTCGTAGACACCAAACCAGCGTGCCTGAATCCCGCGGTATTCTCCGGAGCTTTTCACAATGGAGAGGCCTTCTGCCAGTTGGGATAAGAGGGCTTCCCTGCCAGGGTTCACCGCATAGCAGTATTCCGGGGAAAGAAGGGGCTGCTGGCTCACATGGAGATGGTCCCAGCCATGGGCTGCAATCCAGTAAAGGGCGGGAATTCTCGCCACAAGGGCATGCTCAAAGGGACCTTCCGCCACAAGGCGTAAGGCTTCTTCCTGGTCAGAAGCAAGGATGAGCCGATCTTTGTACCCCTGGGCCAGGGCAAGGTCGTGCATGATATCGCCTTTGTGCACCACCAGGGTTTTTCCTTCCAGGTCTTCCATGCTGCCAAGGGTTTCGGCAAGGGTTTTATCCTTTGAAACCAGGACATAACTGATGCGGATATGGGCGGGGGTGAAAAGAAAATCCTTTTCCCTTTCCTTGGAATAAAACATGCTGTGCACAGCGTCAATTTCACCCAGGCGGAGGGCCTCACGGGTTTTGTGCCAGGGCATGAGGCGGATTTCCAGGGGAATGCCCATGGTTCTTGCAATGGCCTGGCTTAACTCCACATTGTATCCTGTGGGCTGACCCTTTTCATCGAGAAATTCGTAGGGCGGAAAATGGCTGTCTCCGCCGACAATGATGTGGCTGCGGCCCCGTTCCAGATCGGCCAGGGGACCGAACCACCGGGCGTGCAGGGTGCGGAAGGTGCCATCGGCCATGACGATGGAAAGTCCTTCGTTGAGAAGGGCCAGCAGTTTTTCATCCCCCTTGGCCACGGCAAAACAAAAGGACTGGACAAAGTCTTTTAAGGGGGGGCCTGTGGTTTTCAGCCGGGGGCTTCCCATTTGTTCCATGAGCTGAAGGGCCAGTAGTTTCTGGATGACCACCGCATCACTGAGACCTTCTTCCACCTCGTGCAGGGCCTCTTCAAAGGTGGCTGTGGCGCGGATATGCACTTTTGGGTGGCTTCTCCTGAGAAACTCCTCGGCATTGTCCCCCCGCATCACGGAAACGGTTTTTCCCTCAAGGTCCTCCAGCGTCCGGATGTCCTGTTCCCCTTTGCGCACTACCAGGGTTCCGTGCATTCTGAGATAGGGAAAGGTGAAGTCAAAAAGGGCTTCCCGCTCCGGAGTCCTGCCGACCAGGGGCAGAACCTGAACCTGACCGTTGATGAGGCTTTGTTTCACATGGATCCATGTTCCGGTTTCAAAGGAAACCTCAAAGCCCATGGACTGGAGGGCCGCACGGAGCAGGGCCACGGAAAAGCCGTCGGCTTCTCCTTTTTCGTTGAGAATGCAGTAGGGCGGATAATCGGTCTCAGAGGCGGATCGGATCCATCTGGAATCTTCCGGTACAGGCGTTTGGGCGTGAAGGGGCTTTGGGATGAGAAAGAGGGATATCAGGAAGAAAAGGAAGAAAACCGGCATGGACGCGGAAGATTCTGAACACGCGGGATGCCCGGTGACGCAGGAGCCTTGTTTTTGATACCTTGGGTCAGGGCGCATGCCTTCCTTCCTGGTGAGGGGGATCCGAAGGGCTTCACGAATCAAGAAGGTCTCGGACCTTGAGAGCCAGTTCCTTCAGGGAAAAGGGTTTATGGATGAAGTGTTCGGGTTTTTCCAAAAACCCCTGCTGGGCGATCATGGCCTGGGTATAGCCCGACATGAAAAGGCAGCGGATTGCCGGATACCGCTTGCTGAGAAGCTCCGCCAGCTCCATGCCGTTCATTTCCGGCATGATGACATCTGTGATCATAAGATCAATGGCACCTTCGCAGTTTTCCGCCATGAGCAGGGCTTCTCCGGGCAGGGCGGCGGTGAACACCCGGTATCCCAGACGCTCCAGCATGGTCTTGTTCAGAGCCAGAAGGCCGGGGTCATCTTCCACCAGAAGGAGGGTTTCCTTTCCACCACAGGGATCGCAGCCCGTATCCTTAGGGGGAGGACAGGTGAACCCTTCCTCATGCCTGGGCAGGTAGACCTTGAAACTGCTGCCCAGGTTGGGCTCACTGTACACCCGTATGAGTCCATGGTTTTGTTTCACGATGCCATAAACCGTGGCAAGGCCCAGGCCTGTTCCCTGTTCAGTCCCTTTGGTGGTGAAAAAAGGCTCAAAAATATGGATGAGAATGTCCGGAGTCATGCCGGAGCCATTGTCGCTTACGGTGATCTGCACATAATCGCCGGGTTTCAGTTCCGGGTCTCCTGCACAATGGAGGTGGCCGAGGGAGGTGTTCTGGGTTTCTATGGAAATGATTCCTGTGTTCTGAATGGCGTCCCGTGCGTTGATGCACAGATTGGCAAGGATCTGATCCAGTTGCCCCGCATCCATGCGCACAGGCCAGAGGGAGGAGGCGGGACGCCAGGAAAGTTCAATGTTTTCACCAATGAGCCGTTTGAGCATGCTGAGCATGCCCTCAAGGGAGGCGTTGATATCCAGTAGGCTGGGATTGGTTTTTTCCTTGCGTGCAAAGGTGAGCAGTTGCCGGGTGAGGACTGCGGCGCTCTGTGCGGCGTTGAGAATTTCGAGAAGATCCTGGTGCAGGTCACTGTCCGGCTCTGTCATTTCCAGGGCAAAATCCGCATACCCGGTAATGATGCTGAGCTTGTTGTTGAAATCATGGGCAACCCCGCCAGCAAGGCGGCCGATGGCATTCATTTTTTCGGCCTGAGAGAGCATGTTTTTGAGCTTTTCCCTGTCTTCTTCCGCCTGTTTTCTTCGGGTCACATCGTGAAAAAGGGTGACAAACTGTCCCGGAGCCGGAGAATAGGCGGTGACCTCAAAGAATTTCCCGAGGGCCCGACTGAAGGACTCAAACTGGAGAGGTTCTCCATGGAGGGCAACCCTGGCGTAGCGCGTGATCCATTCGGGCTCTGTTGCGGGCAGGACCTCTCTGACGCGTCTGCCGCGAATGTGCTGGACTTTGAGGCCCGTAAGCCGCTCGAAGGCCGGGTTGGCGTTCAGGAAAACGTAATCCACAGCCCTGCCATGGCCATCCAGCACCATTTCATGCAGGGCAAAGCCATAGGGCATGGAAGCAAAAAGTTTGGCATAATCTTCCTCCACCCTGCGTTGGGCCGTAATGTCCCTTGCCATGCACAAAACGCTTTCTACCTGCCCGCCAGGGCCGTATTCCGGGATGAGCCGCCAGTTGAAAACGCGTTTGCCGTGCATACTCTCATAGGGCGCTTCCCCTTCCCTGGGGTCTCCGGTTTCAAAGACAGCGGTGATGTGCTTCTTCCAGAACCGGCAGACGGCGTCGGGAAAGCCCAGCTCTCTGTGGGTTTTGCCGATGAAGTTCTGGGCCGCCATGGGAACTACGGCCTCAATGGCGCGGTTGATGAAAAGGTGACGGCCCGTAGCATCCAGGCGCATGATGATATCCGGTGCACGTTCAACGATGGCGTGAAGATGGTCCTTATCCTGGCGGACGCGGGTAAGGCTCTCCTCCTTTTGGGCAAGAAGGGTCCGAAGGCGGTGCAGTTCGTCCTGCAGTGCGCGGATTTCAGGCTCGCTGAGGCTTGTGCTGCCATGGGACTCTGTCATGGGAGAAGCTCCCTGGTTGATAAGCTCCGGGAAAGGAGGATCAGGATGCAGATCCATCCTTTCACGGTCCGGAGCCGGGTTGTGAAAGCCGGGCCCTGAAGGCCCGGCGGCTGCCTGATACGCGGGTGTATTTAAAAGCTTGTGAAGTCATCATCATCCATGGGGATGACCTGTCTGGGGTTGATTTCCTTTCCAGGGTTTTTCCTTGGCGGTCTTTGCAGACCCTTTCCCCTGGTGCCAGGGGCGGGAGTATGGGGTCTGGTCTGAATTCTCGGGGGCTCCATTTCGGCGTATTCCCGCGAGGAAAGGGACTGCTGGAGCTGCTTTCGGCTGCGTGCGGCGCGACCTCCCACCATGGCCACCAACTCCTGAACCATGGCTTTCATCTGTTCTGCCTGGGCATTCATCTGTTCCGATGCAGAAGCGGACTCTTCGGCATTGGCGGCATTCTGCTGAATGACCTTGTCCATTTCAGCCGTTGCCTTGTTGATCTGTTCAATGCCCTGGGCCTGTTCCTTGGACGCAGCGGCAATTTCCGCCACCAGCTGGGCCACCTGAACATTGCGGGAAGCCACTTCGCCAAAGGCCTCATTGGTCCGGGTGACGAGGCCGGAGCCCTCCTGCACTTTTTTCACCGTGCCTTCAATGAGGGCTGCGGTGTTTTTGGCGGCTTCCGCAGCGCGCATGGCAAGGTTTCTCACCTCATCGGCCACCACGGCAAAACCTGCCCCCGCTTCACCGGCCCGTGCGGCTTCCACAGCGGCATTGAGGGCGAGGAGATTGGTCTGGAAGGCAATTTCATCAATGGTTTTAATGATTTTGGAGGTTTCTTCACTGGCCTTTGAAATCTCGGACATGGAGTTGGTAAGCTCCTGCATGGATTGGTTGGCCGTTTCCACCACCTGGCGGGTCTGCCCCATGAGGGCATTGGCTTCCCCTGCATTGTCCGCATTCTGCTTGGTCATGGAGGACATTTCTTCCAGGGAGGAGGAGGTTTCTTCGATGGATGCGGCCTGCTCACTGGCCCCTTCCGCAAGGGAGACGCTGGCCGAAGACACCTGGCCCGATGCGGAAGCCACCTGGTCAGCGCCGTCGTTGAGTCCTGCAATGACCCGGCTGAGGTTGGTGTTGATGCTGCGTGTGATGAGAAGACCAAAGACAAGGGCGAGGATGACACCGATAATGGCAGAAACCATCACAAACACCTCGCTGAATACGGCCTGGCGCATGGCGTTCTGACTTTCTGAAGCAGCCAGATCCCGGTTGATCTGGATCACCTGATCCAGAAGGGCCATGGCCTCCCTCTGTCTCTGGGTGGAGATGCCCAGGGCATGCTCCCGCATGGCGCGCAGCATGGACATGGATTCGTCGGCCAGGGCTTCCATGTCTGCGAAGCTGCGGAAAACATGCTCCATGGTGGGAATCATCTCATGCTGGAAAATCTGACGCGCAGTCTCCTGCCGTCCTTCACTGACCATCTGCTTGATGCGGCCTGCGGTTTCGTGAAACCTGCGGTGGGGGGCGTCAAACTCCCGGATGGCTGTGAGAAGGCGCTGGTTCTGGGTCTGAAAGCTCGCAAAAAACCGGCCTGCATTGCAGGCTGTGTGGCTGTCGCCTCCATCAAAACGGAGATCTGGGTTTTCAAGGAGGTCGCGGATCTGATTGACCACCATGTAATGGTCTTTGGTGAATTGTTCAATGAGTCTTGAGAATTCCATGGGATTGGCGATGCCATTGGCGTCGAGGGCCCTGGAAAGTTCAAGAACTTTGTTGTTCTCCTGGACCCAGGCATTCCAGGCGGGCATGAACTGCTGCCAGACTCTTGCTTCTTCCGGTGTTTGGGGCAAAGGTTCATAGATTTTGACAGCCTGTCCGTAGGCAACCCGGGCATTGCTGATATTGTCATACTGCCTTTGGCGTATTTCCATGGCAAGGCCTGGAGTGAGCAGGCTGCGTATGCTGCCCCGGATCTGTTCCCCGTTGTTTTTCATGAGAAGCAGACTGTCCACACTGGGAAGTCGCACAACACTGATTTCCCGCACCGCCTTTTCCCCCACATAGGCTCCGTAAAAGCCCGCAAGGCCCACAAGGAGGGTGATGAGGGCCACACCCAGAAAGGCGGTGATGAGTTTTTTGCCAATGGTCCATGCCTGTTTCATAAAGATGCCCCCTTTGGTTGGAACGCCATGTGATTGTGGAAAAAAAATCTGGTGAAGATTTCGTCATATCCGGGTAAAAAATGCAATATGTAAAAGATGTAAGGACCTTTTCTTTTACCCGGATTTTTCCCCTTGACCGGAAAAGGCATAATTTTTTTTGGATGGAAAAAAGGTCGAAGATCTTGCCTGGCCTGCTCCGGATCCTTTTTGGGGAGCGGAGCAGGCTGGGTCAGACCTTATATTTTAAACTGATTGACCATGTTTTTCAGAGATTCGGAGAGCTTGGAAAGCTCCCTTGCGCTTTCGTTGACCTGGGTGCTGTTATCCCGCATTTCTCCCATGGCATGATTGATGCCCGCAATTTCCTTGGTGACTTCTCCCACCACCTCTGCATTCTGGCTTGCGTTTTCATGGACAAGCTCAATGCCCCTTGAAACCTGGGATACGTTGGAGGCGATCTCCCTGGCTGCGGTGGATTGTTCTTCCACGGCTGCGGCAATGTTGCCCACCACATCGCTCACATCATTGATGACCGTGGTGATCTCGCCCACTTCCTTCACCGTGGTGGCAGTGGTACTCTGGATGTCTCCGATTTTTTCCCGGATATCCTGGGTGGCGTCTGCGGTCTGACGTGCAAGCTCTTTAATCTCATTGGCCACAACGGCAAAGCCTTTGCCTGCCTCACCGGCCCTGGCCGCCTCAATGGTGGCGTTCAAGGCCAGAAGATTGACCTGCTCGGAGATGTCCGTAATGGTTTCAATGACTTTTCCAATGGAATCCGCAGCACGCTTGAGGCTTGCCATGTGATCGGACATTCTGGAGGCTTTCCGCGCCGCTTCATCGGAGGTGGTTCTGGCCTTTCCGGCGTTCTGGGCGATTTCGCTGATGGTGGCGGACATTTCCTCTGAGGCTGTGGCCAGGAGGTTGGTATTGCTGGAAGACTGTTCCAGCGCAGCCGCAGACTGGGCCATGTTGGTGCTCATTTCTTCGGACGCAGCGGCCACGGTGGAGGACCGCTGGGACACATCCTGCACGCCCTTTTTCATCTCATCGGAAATCACAGAAAGCTCAGTGGCGGAAGAAGCCAGGGTCTGCACGCCGGAGCCGATATTCCGGATGATACCCTGGAGCTTTTCCACAAACACGTTGAACCAGGAGGCCAGCTCTCCCACCTCATCCCGGGTATTGACCCGCAGACGCATGGTGAGGTCGCCCTCGCCCTGGGCAATGTCTTTTAAGCCCGCCACTGCCGCATTGATGGGGGTGACAATGGACTTCACCATGAAGAAGACCACAAGGCCCACAATGGCAAGGGAGATGACAATCACAAGGATGAGGCCGTTGCGCACATCCCTGGAGCTTTCCAGAAACTCCACATGATCCTGGGTGGCGGAGACCAGCCAGCCTGTGGTTTTCACAGGGGCAAAGCCTGCCATTTTACGCACGCCCCGGAAGACATACTCCTCAGATCCGCTTTTGCCGGCCAGCATTTCCCTTGCAATGTGATGCATTTCCGGAATCTGGTTGATGTCGGTTTTAAGAACATTGTCTGTCACAGGATGGGCCAGGACCACGCCCTTTTCATTGAGCATATAGCCATAACCCGTGCGGCCGATCTTGCGGTTGGCGATGATGGTTGTGAGGTATTCCGCCTTAATCACCGTGGCAAAGACGCCGAGAAATTCTCCTCTGGACGAAAGGTAGGGCGCATTGATGGGTAAAACCAGCTCCCCTGTGGCCCTGGAGCGCAGGACATTGCCGATCACGGTTTTCTTTGTGGCGAGAGCCCGTTTGAATTCATCATTGCCTGCAATGTTATGTCCGATGTATTCGCTGCCGTTTTCAAGGATACCTGTGACGAGCTGGCCCTTGGCGTCCGCCACAAAAACGCCCTGGTAATTGTTCCCGAGTCTGGGGAACTGAATTTTAAGGTTTTCAAATACCACAAGGGCTTCGGGTCTTGCGGCCTCAAAGCCTTTGGCATGGACGGCCTCAAGGAGTGCGCGGGTGGTGTCGTCCTGGGCAAAGACTTCCGCAAGCCTCACTTCGGCCAGAAGGAGATTGTCCACAAGGGTGGCAAGATCCCTTGCAACGCCTAAGGTGTTTTCCGAGGCATTCTGGGTGAGGGCTTTGCTGGAGCGATTCATGGCAATGAAGCCTACGGCCAGAAGGGGCAGCAGCACCGAAAGCAGGCTGATGGTGAGCAGCCGGAAGCCAATGGAACGGACATTGAGATTCATGGGCCTGAACTCCTTTAAAATTGTGGGGATAAGGGAGGGTGCTCCTTTGGGTGTATGCAGAAAAGAGTAGGCGATCTTTGAAAGAAAGTCCAATATGTTTGTCTCACGATGACTGAATCTGCCCACATCTTATGGCAAGGGAGCCTGCCTTTTTGGGTAATTTTTTTTTTCTCCATGTATCAAAGCCGCTGAGGATTTTCGGAGAATATCTTAATAAGGGGCGTATCCTTTTACTTTTCAGGACCACAGCCATGCGGCCAGTGTTTCTGAAAGTGTCTGGGGGTCAAGGGGTTTGGGGAGGTAGGCGTTCATGCCCGCAGCCAGGCAGCCTTCCTCGTCTTTTTTGCTGGCATGGGCTGTCATGGCGATGATGGGAATGTGGCAGAGGGGCAGAGGCGCTTTGCGGATCTGGCGGGTGGTTTCCAGGCCATCCATCTGAGGCATTTCCACATCCATGAGGATGAGATCCCAGGTGTTTTCATTGAGAGCCCGGAGAACCTCCTCTCCGTTCTGGACCATTTGGGGTTCAAACCCGAATTTTTTTAAAAGGCCAAGGACGACCACCTGATTTGTGGGATTGTCTTCTGCCACGAGAATGCGCTTTTTTTTCGGATTCTGCAAGGGGGCATAGGAGAAAAGGGGCTTAGGGACAAGGGTATCCGGGAAAGCCTCCGCCTCCTGCATGGGCAGGGTGAACCAGAAGGTGGCTCCCTGGTTTCCATGGCTTTTGAAACCGATATGGCCCTGCATGAGGCCCACCAGTTCCTTGCAGATGGAAAGTCCAAGGCCCGTGCCTCCGTATTGTCGGGTGATGGAGCCGTCCACCTGGCTGAAGGGCTGAAACAGCCGATGCTGTTTATCTTCGGGAATGCCGATGCCCGTATCCTTTACGGAAAAACGGAGCCATTCCCTGGGGGATCTCGGGTGTATGATCCGTTCCAGGGAAAGGAAGATCGCGCCCTTTGACGTGAACTTGATGGCATTGCCCACAAGATTTTCCAGAACCTGCCTGATTTTGGGATGGTCCATCCGAAGAAAATCGGGAATCCCTGGATCTTTGTGCGCAACAAAGATCAGTCCCTTTTTTTCAGCCTGTAATTTCAGAAACGGGATGAGATCCTCCCAGAAAGAGGAAAGTTTGAAGTTTTCCGCTTCCTCCTGAAGCTTTCCAGCCTCAATCCGGGCAAAATCCAGGATATTGTTCAGGATGGTGAGAAGGGCATGACAGCTTTCCCGTATCAGACGGGCGTAGCTGTGCTGTTCTTCGTCCAGTTCCGTGAAAAGTAAAAGCTCGGCCATGCCGAGGATGCCGTTCATGGGTGTTCGGATTTCATGGCTCATATTGGCAAGAAAGGCGCTTTTGGCCACACTGGCGGATTCCGCCGCACTTTTGGCATAGCGCAGGGCGTTTTCCATGGCCTTCATCTGGGTGATTTCCGTACTCAGGGTGGCCACACCCAGGCAGGTATGGTTCATGGGGTTGTATACGGGAAATTTCTTGGAAAGAAAGGTGCGGACTTCCCCCGCCTTTCCTGGCAGGGTTTCTTCCGCTGTAAGGACTTCTCCTCTGGAAAGAAACAGGGCCTTGCGGTCGTTTTCCATATAGTGGCGGATTTCCTGGGGGGTGGCGATGCCGTGAAACAGGGCTTCATCGGTTTTTCCTGCGAGATCCCCCGCCTCTTTGTGGCCTGTGAGGTTCAGATAGGCCCGGTTGACGTGGAGATAGCCCAGTTCAGGGTCTTTCAGTACGGCGATGGTGTCGCTGTGTTCCAGGATGGCGGCAAGATATCCCGCCTTTTCTTCGGCTTTTTTGCGGGCTGTGATGTCCGAGAGGGTGATGAGAATGTTCTTTTCGCCGTTAATGATGAGAGGTGCGCCTCCCACAATGAAGAAAAAATGTTTTTGTATGTTGTCCATGAAAAGGGTCTGCACGCTTTCCACCTCAGAAACCCTTTGTTCTGTTTCGGTCACCGTGTCCAGTACGGCGCGGATGCGACAATGGGAACAATTTTCTCTGTTGCGGCAGCCCTGTACGGCGTGGGTGCAGGCCAGGATATCGCCGGGCTGGTGTTTTTTTTCAGGGCACAGGGGAAAAGATCCAACGATTTGGGAGAATGCAGGATTGATGCGCCTGACATGGCCCTGGCTGTCCACAAGCATCATGCCCACAGGCGCTGCGTCAAAAATGGCCTGGAGATTGTCCTTTTCCTGAAGAATTTCATGATGTTCTTTGCGAAGAAGATTCTGGGCATGCCTGCGGTCTGTGATGTCCAGTCCCTGGGATACAATGCCCGTGGTCTGTCCCTCGAGGTTTTTCTGGGGAAAATAGCGCATCTCCATCCAGCGGGGTCCAAGGGCGGGAAAGAAGGTTTCAACCTCATAGCTCACCTCCTCGCCTTCCAGGCAGCGGTCCAGGCGGAAACGGATTTCCCTCTCAAAGAGATCCTTGCCCAATAACTCTTCCACGCTGCGGCCTGTGATGGATTCGGGAGGAAGGTTAAAGAGCCGGGCATAGGCAAGGTTGACGGCTTTATATCTGTAATCTCTGCCCACAAAGGAAATGGGATGGGGAAGGGTGTCCACGAGAAAGCGGAAGGGAAAATCCTCTTTTTCATGGAGCCTGGAACCGGGAGTTGGGCATGTGCTCATGGCGTCAAGGCCTCTTGGATAAAAAACACTCTGGTCTTTATTTTTTTTAAAAAAACCAGACTTTTGTAAAAGTAATGGAAGCTTTTAACATATTTGACGTTTGGGGTAAAGTCTTCTATGGTGGGGACATTTTGGAACACCCTTTTAAGGAGCTGTTGTTTTTTTATGGTCCGGGAAAGAAAGGTGGATTTTTTCATGCAGGCATCCAAGAAATTTTACAGCATTCCGGAAGCTGCGACCCTTTGCGGTGTGAGTCGGACAACTTTGTGGAACTGGGTGAAGTCCGGCCATGTGAAAGCCCTTGTGACACCGGGGGGCATCATCGTCTGACCCCTGAAACCGTGGCCCACCTCCTGAGCGGGGAAGACAGGACGGAAAAAAGGGCTCAGGTCTGCCGGAAGGTACTCCTTGTGGATGATGACGAGGGTATGATCCGGTTTCTGCATACCCGGTTTTTTCGCCTGGGCATCCATGTGGAAAGCGCTTCCAATGGATTTGAAGCAGGAGTGAAGGTGAAGGAATGCATGCCTGATCTTGTGATTCTGGATCTTTTCATGGACGGGATGGATGGCTTTGAGGTATGCCGTTTTTTAAAAAGAAAAAAAGACCTGAGCGCTTTGAAGATCATCGCCATGACCGGCTTTGACGCTCCGGAGGTGAAAGAGCGTATTCTTGGCGCCGGAGCGGATGCCTATGTTTCCAAATCCGAAGACATGCGGGTGCTGATGGAAAAAGCGCTGGAGCTTTTGGGGGCATCAGAGAAAATCATGTCCATGACATCGTAAGGAAAAACCATGATGGATGCGGGTACTGTTTTTCTGAAAAGTCCAATTCTTATGTGGGGATTTTCAGCCTTTGTTTTATGGGTATCCGTAATCTTCATTTTGTACCAGAGACGACGGATTCAGGAAAAAGAAGAACTTTTTAATGCCCTCTGGCAGGTCACGTCTGATATTTTTGTCTTAAAAGATCTTCATTCCCGCTACCTTGATACCACGCCGAATTTTTTTACCCGCCTTGGCATTCCCGCTGTGGATCCCGTTGGAAAGACGGATGCGGATTTTTTTGATGCACAGAGGGCCCGCGCTTTTCGTGCGGAGGATGAGGAGGTTATCCGATCCGGAAACAGTCGAATGTATGAGCGAAGTTTCAGAGGTCCCCATGGAAGGGTTTGGTTTGAAACGCTGAAAACCCCTGTAAAGGACAAAAAGGGGCATATCCGGGGTATTCTGTGCGTGGCTCGGGATGTGACATCTGAAAAAAGAATGGAACGGCTTTTAGAGGCTCGGATGCGCATCAGTGACCGGGCCTTTTGCACGGAATTGCCGGAGCTTTTTCAGGACGTGCTCCAGGAAGCTGAAAACCTTACGGAAAGCAGCCTTGCGTTTTTCCATTTTGTGGAAGGAAATAAGATTCGGCTTTGCGCCTGGTCGGAAAATGCAAGAACCCTGTGCCGGGTTTCTGGCCATGACACAGTATGTGACATTGAAGATACCGGAATATGGACGGATTGCATCCGGAAAGGGCGTGCGGTTATTCACAATGAGTTTAATGCGACCCCAGGGCGCAGGGGGATGCCTCCGGGGCATCCGGAGATTGTGCGGGAACTGGTGGTTCCGGTGATGGCGGGAGAAAGGGTGGTTGCCGTCCTTGGGGTGGGCAACAGACCCTTTGCCTATGAAGACCGGGATGCAGAAATCATTCAGGCCCTGGGAGACATGACCTGGGATATCGTTCTTCGTCAGCGGACACGGGAAAAATGGCGGGAAACCCGGCGGATTCTGGACAATCTTTTTCAGTATTTTCCCGGCATGGTTTTCCGTGCCCATGGGGGGGCGTTCCGTACCCTGGCAGCGGCCAGTGAGGGGTGTCTGAGGCTGACGGGGTATGCGCCGGAAGCCCTGGTAAACAACCGCGCGCTTGCCTATGGCGATCTCATCCACCCGGAGGATCTGGAATCCTGGGCCAGGGTCACAGAAAGGGTGTTTTGCAGCGGGCAGGCCTATGAGCATATTTACAGAATTCGTCATAAGAATGGAGAGTGGCGCTGGGTCTGGGAGCGGGGCATCGGTGTTGTAGCCCCAGGGCATGGAGAATCCTTCATTGAGGGCTTTATCACGGATATCACCGAATCCCGGCATATGCAGGAGAAACTTAAGGAGCAGACCCATGTTTTTGCCGCTATCTTTGAGGGAATTTCCGATATGCTGGTGGTTCTGAAACCGGATTACCGGGTGATGGCCTTAAACCGTGTGGGGTGTGAGTGGTTGAAGCGGGAGTTTAAAGAAGTTGTGGGTCGCCGTTGCTTTGAGGTGTTGGGCAGGGAGGGCGTCTGTGCGGACTGCGCGGTGCAAAAGGCCCTGGAAAGCGGGGAAAGTCAGAGCGTGGACCGTTATGACCCGGATCTGGACCGATGGCTGCGGGTGAATGCCTTTCCCATCCGCGATGAAACAGGAGAGATTACGAGCATTCTGGAGCATGTACAGGACATCACAAAGATTGTGATCCAGGAAGCGCGATTGGCCCAGGCGCAGAAGATGGAGGCCATCGGCGCCCTTGCAGGGGGCATTGCCCATGATTTCAACAACCTGATTTTTCCTCTCATGGGTTATGCGGATATGCTGAGGGAAGAGTTGCCCCAGGATAGTCTTTTCCAGGAATACGTGGAGGAAATTCTCACCGCAGCCCGAAGGGGAAGGGAGCTTGTCCGGCAGATTTTAGCCTTCAGCCGTCAGACGACGCGGGAGAAGAGCCTTGTCTATCTCCAGCATCTTCTCAAGGAAATCCGGATGTTGCTCCGGGCGGCCCTGCCCAGCACCATTGAGCTTCGTTTTGTGGTGGATGAACAATGTCCGGGTGTGATGGCGGACGTGTCGCAGATGCACCAGCTTGTGATGAACCTTGTGACCAATGGGTTCCAGAGTATGGAAAAAAAGGGCGGTGTGCTGGAAGTGACCCTGGGGCGTTGGCAGCCTTCTTGCAAAGGGCGCAGGCCTGGGGGCCATGGAGCCTGGGTTATGCTTCGGGTTTCGGATACGGGGGAAGGGATTCCGCCTGAGGTTCTTGATAAGATTTTTGATCCTTATTTCACGACAAAGGAAAGGGGGAAGGGAACGGGGCTTGGTCTTGCCCTGGTACACAGCATTGTTGAGGCCCACGGAGGAAGCATTGATGTAAAAAGCAGGCCAGGCGAAGGTGCGGTTTTTGAGATAGGCCTGCCCGCCATGGAAAGCGGGGAGACCTCTTCTGGGCCTGAAAAGGCGCTCCCAGAAGAAGTGAAAAAAGGAAAAAATGAGCGCATCCTGATTGTGGATGATGAAAGGGTTTTGGCGCAGATGATGGCGGCAATACTGGAAAAGCAAGGATATCGGGTTTTGTACTCCAGCAGTGCGGCTGAAGCCCTGGATCTTTTTCGCAAAGATCCTGATTTCTTTCACCTTGTGTTGACGGATCTGACCATGCCGGAGATGACGGGTGTTGTTTTCTGTCGTAAAATCAAGGAAATCCGTATGAATATCCCGGTAATTCTGTGTACGGGTCTGGGGGATGCCCTGGATAGGGAGGCATTGAAGGCCGAAGGGTTTTCCGACCTTCTGGTAAAACCCCTGCGTGTGTCCGAGCTTGTGTCCCGTGTTCGGGATGTCTTAGATTATGATACAGTATCCCATGCATGAGCCACTGGCTTCCCATTGGAATGGCGGCATGCTAAGGGAGGTAGGGTGTTTTTTTAACAGGGCTGGTACACCTTCAGATAAGGAGAAAAAACGATGGGTCTGAAAGGCCTGACTGTTGCAAAAAAGATTACCCTTGTGGGGCTTGTTCCCCTCTGTTTCCTCCTTTTGAATGTGGGAATGGATATCCGGGACGGGGTACGGGAAATGCGTGTCATGGAGGCCATGGCAAAAAATGTGCGCATGCAGACAGTGACTTCAGAGCTCATTGGGCATCTGCAGCGGGAAAGGGGACGCACCGCGCTTTTTCTGACAGGAGGCAGCGTATTTGAAGATGTGCGGAGCTTGAGGCGTGAGACGGATGCGCTTGTGCCTGTGTGGGAGCAGGTTCGCGCTCAGGTTGTGGTCGGGAACGCAATGGCCCTGGATCAGACGGCGGGCATGCAAAGTCGTCTTCAGCAGATCCGCAGACGCTACGAAAATCAGACGCCTGCCCTTCAGGCCCAGCAGATCAGGGAATATACGCAGCTGATTGAAAGTCTGATCGATCTTCAGTCCGCAGCTGCCAATGCCAAGACCATCAGGGAATTTGGTAAGGTGATGACCAGTGTGCTTCTTCTGGAAACATCCCGTGAGAATGCAGGCCTGCTCCGGGCCAATGTGAGCAGCCTCATTGCCCGGCAAAGTCCCCTTTCCGAAGAGGAGTTTTCCTCCATCATCCGTCTGAAGGCGGCAACGGATGCAGGGTTGGATTCTCCGGCTCTGGTCCTTTCAGACGAGGCCTTTTCCATGCTGAAAAGGATGCAGGGTAGTCCGGCCTGGGCGGAAACGGACCGCATTTTCAACCGAGTGCTGGGGCATGCCCGTACGGGGGATTTTGGAGTGACCGGAGAGGCTTTCTGGGATCCTGTTTCCCGCAAGGTGGATGACATCGCCCAATTGATGGAAATGAGCCTTTCCGGGATGAATGCCCATCTGGATGAGGCCATGGGAGACGTGAAACGTACGACCTATGGCAGCATGGTTTTTTCCGTCCTGATTCTTATCATCACAAGTACTTTTGTGTTGTGGACGGCAAGGGATATCATCCGCAGAATACGGAAGGTGACAGAATCCATGGACGAAATCGCAAAGGGAGAAGGCGATCTCACCAAGCGGCTGCAGTTTCAAGGTCAGGATGAACTGGCCGTACTGGCCAGGGCTTTTAATGGTTTTACGGAAAATATGCAGCGCATGATCCGGGAGATTGCCGACAGCGCCAAAAGCCTTAGGGCTTCCACCACAGAACTTTCCGCCATTGCCCATCAGACGGCCATAGGCGCTGAAGATTCAAGCGTCCGTTCCCAGAGTGTGGCTGCGGCTGCGGAAGAAATGAATGTATCCGCCCACGCCATGGCGGAGAGTATGGAAAGGGCCAGCCTGAATCTCAGTTCCGTGGCATCCGCCATGGAAGAGATGAGCGCAACCATTGCAGAAATTTCCGAGAGCACGACCATGGCGAATGCGCGTACGGAAAAAGCCGCGCAGGAGGCCGAAGGCTTTGCACAAATTATGCGGGAACTGGGACTTGCCGCCATCGAGATCGGAAAGGTAACGGAAACTATCAACGGCATTTCAGAGCAGACCAATCTCCTTGCGCTGAACGCCACCATCGAAGCGGCCAGGGCGGGAGAAGCGGGTAAGGGTTTTGCCGTTGTGGCCAACGAAATCAAAGAACTGGCCAGGCAGACGGCCCATGCCACCAGTGATATCCGGGATCGCATTGCAGGTATGCAGGCTGCTTCGGAAAAGGCGGAAACGGACATGGGCGGGATTGTGGAAGCCATCCACCATGTCAATCAGATTGTGGGTGCCATTGCTGCGGCGATTGAGCAGCAGTCTTCTGCCATCCGGGAGGTTTCCTCCAATGTGTCCAGCGCCTCGGTTTCCGTTGGGGACGCCAACACGCAAAGTCGAGAAATGAGCGGCATATCGGGCGAAATCGCCCAGGAAATTGCTTCGGTCAGTGCGGCTGCGGTGCAGATCCGAAATGCGAGCAGCCAGGTCTTGCAGACCACAGGAGAACAATCCCGAATTGCAGATGTGATTCACGGGCAGGTGGGGCGGTTTATTGTATAGGAGTCCCCCCTTTTTTAAGGAGACTTTTGATGTCGGATCTATCCCATCCAAAAACACCACTTTCCGATCTTCCCGCCCTGTATGTGGCCATTGGTGCTTCCGCAGGGGGGCTTGAAGCCATAGAAGCGTTTTTTTCCGGCATGGTTCCGGACAGCGGGCTGGCCTTTATCGTCATCCAGCATCTTTCTCCGGATTACAAAAGTCTGATGGTGGAAATTCTTTCCAAAAAAACGGCCATGCATGTGCTGCGGGCGGAAGACGGCATGCGGGTGGAGGCGAACACGGTCTATCTCATTCCTCCGAAGAAGAATCTCACCATTTTTCACGGTGAGCTTTTTCTGAGTGACCAGGCCCAGATCAAGGGCCTGATCAATCTGCCCATTGATGTGTTTTTGCGCTCTCTTGCCGAGGATCAGGAAGAAAAGGCCGTGGCCGTGATTCTGTCCGGATCGGGCAGCGACGGAATGCGCGGGGTGCGCACCATCAAGGAATACGGCGGCATGGTCATGGTTCAGAAGGAGGATACGGCCCGTTTTGACAGCATGCCTCGCGCGGCCCTTTCCACAGGGCTTGCGGATTTTGTTCTTCCGCCCGATGAAATGCCTGAGCGTCTCCTGGCCTATGTCAAACATCCCTATGTTTCCAAAGTCGAGCGCATGGAAGGCGATACCAATGATGCGGATGCCCTGCCGCGCATTTTTTCCCTGCTGCGGGACAGGTTCAAGGTGGATTTTACTCACTACAAACCCAGCATCGTACTCCGGCGGATAGAGCGTCGCCTTTCCATCAACCGGGTTATTAACTGTCCACTTGACATCTTATTAAATCTTATCTATTCATATCACTATGAATAGACTTGTGCCCATCGGCAAAGCCGCAGAAGTTTTAGGTGTATCCATCCCCACTCTGAGAAGGTGGGAAGCTGAAGGCCGCATATCGCCAGAGAGAACCAGTTCCGGGCATCGGCGCTATGATCTTGCGGCCTTGAAGCCTGAACTTTTTCATGCCCCGTCGGACACCCGCCGCACCCTTGCGTATGCCCGTGTGTCCAGTCATGACGAAAAGGAGGATCTTGAAAGGCAGAAGCAGGTTCTTGAAATGTACTGCGCCCGTCAGGGCTGGGCTTTCGAGATTCTTTCCGACCTTGGCTCCGGCATGAACTACCAGAAAAAGGGTCTGAAAAAGCTCATCGAGGTCATCCTTGAAGGCAGCGTGGGTCGCTTGGTTCTCACCCACAAAGACCGTCTGCTCCGCTTTGGCGCAGAACTGATTTTTGCCATCTGCGAAGCCAAAGAGGTGGAGGTGGTTATTCTCAACCAGGGTTCGCGGAGCGACGCCAGCCCTGCGCAGCAGGGTGAAGATGCGGATACAAGTTTTGAAGAAGATCTTGCCAGGGATGTTCTGGAAATCATCACCGTTTTTTCCGCAAGGCTCTATGGCTGCAGATCCCGGAAGAACAAAAAACTTCTCGAAAACCTGAAAAAGGCTGTGGAGTAAGCCATGCTCATTGCCCATAAGATTGCCCTTGATCCCAACAATGTCCAGGAAAACTACTTTGCCCGTGCTGCGGGTACGGCCCGTTTTGCCTACAACTGGGCTTTGGATCAGTGGAGCAAACAGTATGCGGCATGGAAAGAAGACCCAAGCCTTCCCAAACCCTCCCAGATGTCCCTGCGCCGGGACTTGAACGCTATCAAGCATACGGATTTCCCATGGATGAAGGAAGTCACCAAATGTGCTCCGCAGATGGCCATTATCCAGCTTGGCGAAGCGTTTAAAAACTTCTTTGCGGGTCGTACCCAATATCCGACTTTCCGCAAAAAGGGCGTGAACGACCGCTTCAGCATCACCAACGATCAGTTCACCGTTCAAGGAAAAAAGATCCGCATTCCGCTTCTTGGCTGGGTGAGAATGCGGGAAAAACTCCGCTTCACCGGAAAAATCATGTCCGCCACCGTCTCCCGTGTGGCGGACAGGTGGTTTGTCAGCATCACCGTGGATATTTCTAAGCCCGATCACCTTCCCGCCGCCGAAAACCAAGGCGCTGTGGGTGTTGATCTTGGCGTATCCGCACTGGCAAGCCTTTCCACGGGAGAAAAGATTGAAGGCCCCAAGGCTCACACCGCCCTTCTGAAACGTCTGCAACGCTTTTCAAAGTCTTTGAGCAAAAAAGAAAAAGGCTCTGCAAACCGCAACAAGGCCAGAAGAAAGCTTAGCCGTATCCATGCCAGAATCCGCAATATCCGCAACGATGCCCTGCACAAGCTTACCTCTTCCCTCACCCGCAGGTTCGATACCCTTGGGGTGGAGGATCTGAATGTGAAGGGCATGATGAAAAACCACAAGCTGGCGCGTTCCATCAGCGACATGAGTTTTTTCGAGTTCCGCCGCCAGATCACCTACAAGGCGGAAATGCGGGGCGGTCTTGTGAAGGTTGCGGATCGATGGTTTGCCAGCAGCAAAACCTGTTCCGGCTGCGGT
>Ga0265295_1001453_pt1 | contig 41565 bp, 36 predicted proteins | sample Munlansysbiofilm_FD_192503 | JGI IMG/M metagenome (GOLD analysis project Ga0265295, IMG submission 192503) | Leachate microbial communities from a municipal landfill in Southern Ontario, Canada - Methane capture system biofilm | ecosystem: Engineered > Solid waste > Landfill > Unclassified ... | reverse complement strand
AAGAACACGGCTATATTCTAATGAGTATACCCGTGTTTTTTTATTATTTTGTACCAAATAAGCGATCGCCACAATCGCCAAGTCCTGGAACGATGTAGCCTTTTTCGTTTAAATACTCATCCATGGCTGCAAGAAAAATATCCACATCTGGGTGATCTTCTTGTAGACGTTTGACGCCCTCAGGGCAGCCGACTAAGCCAACAAAACGAATGTCGGTGACACCGCGTTTTTTAACCATTGTGATCGCAGCTGAGGCAGAACCACCGGTTGCAAGCATTGGATCGACGACTAGTACCGCAGCATCTTTAATATCGATAGGGAATTTCGCAAAATATTCATGTGGTTCTAAGGTTTCTTCGTCACGATAAACCCCGACATGACCAATACGTGCGGTTGGAATGATGTTGTGAATCCCTTCAACCATCCCTAAACCTGCCCTTAAAATAGGTACGATAACCACTGGTTTTTTAAGCTCGTATGCTTTTGTTATTTGAATTGGCGTTTCTACTTCTTTTTCAACGGTTTCAAAATCCCTTGAGATTTCATAAGTGATCAACATGCCAACCTCTGATACGGTTTCTCTAAACTCTTTCGTGCCAGTATGTTTATCTCTTAATTTTGCCATTTTATGATCGATCAATGGGTGATCTAATACCACAACTTTACTCATGATGTTCACCTTCATAGACACTTATTTTATCTAATCTCTTTTGATGTCTTTCTTCAAATTTAGATGACAAATAGGCATCAACGATTTTTTTCGCTTCTTCGATTGATGTTTTTCTACCACCTAAAGCGATGACGTTTGCATTATTATGCATTTTAGCCAGGCTTGCGGTTTCTTCATCATAGACAAGTGCCGCACGAATGCCTTTAACCTTGTTAGCTGCAATGCTAATCCCAATGCCCGTGCCACAAACGACAATCCCGAAATCAAGCTGATCATTGATCACGGCTTCGCCTACCTTACGTCCGAAATCTGGGTAATCAACTGAGCTTAGGTCATTTGTGCCTAAGTCTTTTGTCTTTAACCCTTTTTCTTGTAAGTATTTCTTTAATTCTTCTTTAAGTTCGTAACCTGCATGGTCACTGCCAATTGCTATCATTTACTCACTCCTCTTCATTAGTATAAGTATAACATTTTTTGTATTTAAGTAGAATCAATTATTTCAAAAATAGTAGAAAAAAACACCAAGCGTTTAACTTGATGTTTAATAGTTATTTATAGTTATCGTATTTTTTACGTTCGTTCGTTTTTAAGATACGTTTTCTTAAACGAATCGTTTGTGGTGTAATTTCAACCAACTCATCGTCATTAATGAATTCTAGGCAAGCTTCTAAGCTCATTTCTCTTGGGCGTTTTAACACAACCGTTGAGTCTTTTGAACTTGAACGCATATTTGTTAATTGTTTTTCTTGAGTCACGTTAACCGCTAAATCAAACTCTTTATTTGCCTCACCAACAATCATACCTTCGTATACTTTTTGACGTGGTTCAATAAACATAACCCCACGGTCTTCTAGTCTTCCGATGGCATAAGAGGTTGTCATCCCTTCAAGTAGAGACACAAGTGACCCATTAGGACGATTACCAACTTCAACGGCTTCAACCGGACGATACTCCAAATATGAGTGATTTATAATCCCATAACCTTTGGTTGCGGTCATAAAATCAGTCATAAAGCCAATTAAGCCTCTTGATGGCATGGTGTAGGTTAATCTTGATTGGTTTAAATGGTTCGTCATTGACTCCATGGTGCCTTTTCTAGAACCTAGCATTTCAATGACCGTCCCCATGACTTCGTTTGGACAGTCCACTTGTACAAATTCATACGGTTCCATTTTAACACCTTCTGTTTCAATCATGATGACTTGAGGACGAGAGACTTGGAATTCAAAGCCTTCTCTTCTCATGTTTTCAATCAAGATACCAAGGTGTAATTCACCACGACCTGAAACGACCCATTCTTCTTTACCTGAAAGTCGTTCAACACGTAGTGAAACGTCTTTTTGTGTTTCTTTATATAAACGTTCTTCAATCTTTGAAGCAGTGACATACTTACCTTCTTTACCAGCAAATGGTGAAGTGTTAGTACCAAAAGTCATCTGAACGGTTGGTTCATCAATATGAAGGATTGGTAGTGCTTCTTCTTGACCAATTTCACAGACGGTTTCACCGACATAAATGTCTGGCAAACCGGCAATGGCAACAATGTCACCGGCGTAGGCTTCAGCGACTTCAATACGGTCTAGGCCAATATATGAGAAGAGTTTTTGAACTCTAAATTGTTTGATTGTGCCGTCAAGTCTCACACAAGAAACCATTTGGTTCATTTTAATGGTCCCACGAATGATTTTACCAATACCAATACGTCCGACGTATTCGTTATAGTCGAGTAACGCTGGTTGAAATTGAAGACTAGCATCCACATCTTGTCCAGGTGATGGTACGTATTCAATGATGGTGTCAAGTAATGGTTTCATGTCAACGGCATCATCAAATTCCTTATTGTATGAGGCTAAGCCCTTAATGCCTGATGCGTAAATGATTGGAAAGTCCAATTGTGCTTCGTTCGCTTCTAATTCAATAAACAAGTCGAAAACTTCATTTACTGCTTCGGTTGGTCTTGCAAATGCACGGTCAATCTTGTTAATAACCACAATTGGTTTTAAACCAGATTCTAATGCTTTTTTCAAAACGAAACGTGTTTGAGGCATTGAGCCTTCATAAGCATCAACGACTAAAACAACCGCATCAACCATTTTCATGATACGTTCAACCTCACCACCAAAATCGGCATGCCCTGGGGTGTCTAATATATTGATTCGAACACCTTTGTATTCGATCGCTGTGTTTTTCGCAAGAATCGTAATGCCACGTTCACGTTCAATGTCATTTGAATCCATTGCACGTTCTTGAATTGCTTCGTGTGCGTTCTTTTTTTCTGATTGTTTTAATAATTCATCCACAAGAGTCGTTTTACCGTGGTCTACGTGGGCAATAATTGCTATGTTTCTAATATCCATATATTCACTCTTTTCTAAAAACCTTAATAATTATATCACACTCTATCTAAATTACTTATTTTTTTTAAATAATTCCGACAATAAAAATGGTTACATTCCAAAAATAAAGAAAAATAGATGGTTTTTCATCTATTTTATCTCACTCTTATGGATTTTGTAGAGTTCTTCTACTGCAAAATGCAGTTTCGTTACAACGTTTTTATAATTAAGCGGGTAAATGTAGTAGGTGTTTTCTAGGGTTGAAAGATCTAAGCAATCCCCTTTGTTCATGTAATTGTATTCGATGTGAAGACCATACATACTGAGCACTTCTTTTTTCAGCTCAAATGAGCCATCTTTTTTATACAAGCAAAAGCCATCGTTGTTATGCACTAACTTCATGATACCCAAGTCAACATAACCTTTTGAGTTTGGTAATGACTCAACGCTGACGTCATCCTCAAAATAGTAAGTGCCATCCTCGATTTGCTTTCTTACTTGTTCTCTTTGAAACTCATACCAATCTGGCAAATGTGTAAAGATCGAATTGCCCTTGGTGTTTCTAATTTGACCATAAATGTCTTGGACGTATTTTTCGCCACAAGCTTCACACCATAATTCATTTTTATCCGAAGCCATGACGTGTTCTTTTAAACAGTGTGGGCATTGATATAACACACGAGATATCCCTTTTAAACGGTTTTTAAAGTCGATCTTAATCTGGTTATCGAACTGATATTGATACTCGTCATATCGAAAAGCTTGATTGATTCTAGCGTTTATTTGTTCTACCGACAAGGTCTCAATTTCTTCTTCTTTAATGATTTGAGTCATATCAGCAGCAAGCTTCACATTTCTTTTATCTAAATTCCACACAGGTTGCATCAAATAGTCCCCATGCATGTTTAAAACAACCACGGGGTGTTTAAACAGCTTAATAAGTTTACCTAAGGATTCAGGTAAGATGGCATTAGTTCCGATAAGGGAATACCTCGCCTCAGGGTAAATCGCCACAATGCCTTTTTTTTCATTAAGTATGTATTTCATGTGCTTGATTAATTTCGTATCGTTCGTGAACTTTCTTTTACAAATCCCACCAGCGTTTCTTAATAACCATTCGCGTTTGATAAACCCGTCAATCGCAACTACGTAATTAAGTCGACTAGGAAATGTTGCTTTCGTGGTGACTTTGAAGTCCATAAACGAATGATGTGTACATAAAAGAATGTAAGGTTTTTTTAAGCCTTCCATATTGACCTTATTTATTTTTAACCGATGCTTGATGACACTTGGAAAGCTTAACAACCACGTCAGTGGTGTCAAATAGATACGCTGTCTTACCGGTTTTTTATTCATATCAAACGTAATCAGTTTTTTATTCTTCATAATTTCCCCCACGATGAACGCTGTAAATCTATTATATAAAAAGATAGGTAAAAATCAATGGTTTCTACGATAAAATAATCAAAACACACCAATTGGATCAAAAAAACATAAAAACCGCTAAAATCAGCGGTTTAAGATTCGTCTTTGATGGCTTGTTCAATCTGTTCTTGTGTGATTGATCCAATACGTAAGTACTTAATCTCACTACCAGTTAAATCCACTGTGGTTGAGGTGATATTCAGATAAAACGCATTGTATTCTTCGTAGATATAATCAACAACCCCGGTAAATTGTTCTTTGATTTCATCGATACCTAAGACTTCAGAGCTCCCATCGATGTTTAATGAGGTTGTAATTAAAGGCCCGTTTTTCTTAATCAGATCCAGTGCCGCTTCATGATTTGGAATTCGAACACCAATCTTATCAAACCCAGAACGTTCTTTGTGTGCCAGTGTACTATTTAAGATTAAGGTTAGTGGTCCCGGCCAAAACGTTAGCATGAGTGCCCGAGCACGTTTATCAATGACAGCCAAATCATTTACTGATACGACGGTATCACATAAAACTGCGTAATAGTGATTGGGATCATCTTTTTTTATTTGATGTATTTTATCAATCGCTTCGTCATCATAAAGACGACAAGCCAAACCAAATACCGTGTCGGTTGGAAAAATGACCACCGATCCATCATTCATAAATCCATCTTCAAATGAATAATCTTCAATCATGGTTAGCCTCCTAAGTGTATATAATCGTCATACGATCTTTTTGACTTAAATCTTTGAGTTGTTCAATGGTTGCGTCTTTATAATAATGCAAACACAAGGCTTTCATTTCTTCTTTCTTATCGTAGGCATGTTCAAATAAAATCACACCATTTGGTTTTAAGTAATTTAGGCTTTCTTTTAGAATACGGTCATAAAAAACCAATCCCGAATCGCCGCCAAATAACGCCACACTAGGCTCATTCTTTTTAACCAAGTCCATGACGTCTTCGTTTTTTGGGATGTATGGTGGATTTGAGACAATCATATCAAATTTAAGTCCCTTGAGTGGTTCAAGTAAATCGCCTTGATAAAACTTGACCGACCCACCAAGTGCTTCGTTGTTTCGTTTGGCAACCTTTAAAGCTTCCTCACTAATATCAGAGGCAACCACGTTCATGTTTGCTTCTTCTAATGATAGCGTAATCGCAATACACCCTGAACCCGTACCGATGTCACAAACATCAATGGTTTTTCCACTAAATTTTGTGTCGTAGACATAAAGTGCATGTTCTGCTAATAATTCGGTTTCTCTTCTTGGAATTAAAACGTGTTCATTAACGATAAAATCATAACCAAAAAATGGCGCAAACCCCAAGATATGTTGCATTGGAATTAGTTCTAAAACGTATTGATCAATCGCCTTTAAATATTTCGCTTCAACCTCAGCGCTGACTTCTTTGTCAAAATTAAGGTAGAACTGTGTTGGACTCATCGTTGAATAATGCATCAACAAGAGCTTAGCGACTTCAATTTCTAAGGATTCATTAGTTTCAATTTTTTTTATCCCTAAGTTCATTAATTTTTTATAGGTCATTAGTTATTCGTCCCTGCTAATTGTCGCTTTTGGAACTCATTAATTAGTGGTTCAAGGACCAAATCAAGACGACCTTCCATGACGGCATCAAGGCGTTGAATGGTTAAGTTAATTCGGTGATCTGACACTCGGTTTTGTGGGTAGTTGTACGTTCTAATCTTCTCACTACGATCGCCTCTACCAACCAACGAACGACGTTGTTCGCCTTCTTTTTCAAGTTGCTCTTGAATCATGTTGTCGTAAATTCTTGACTTTAACAAACGAAAGGCTTTGTCTTTGTTTTCATGTTGGCTCTTACCTTCTTGACACGCCACAGCAATCCCCGTCGGAATGTGCGTTAGTCGAACAGCCGAATAAGTTGTGTTGACACTTTGTCCACCAGGTCCTGAGGAGTTAAATGTATCAAAACGAATGTCATTCCAGGAAATATTGATTTCAACTTCTTCCGCTTCAGGCATCACAAGCACCGTAGCCGTTGAGGTATGAATTCGACCTTGTGACTCTGTTTCAGGAACACGTTGAACGCGATGAACCCCCGATTCGTATTTCATTGTCGAATAAACCAAATCCCCACTGATCATGAATTCAAGTGAGGTAAACCCACCCATAGCGCCTTCCATGGCGTTTAGAATTTCAATTTTCCAATGACGAGTTTCTGCGTATTTGGCGTACATTCTAAATAAGTCACCAGCAAAAATGTTACCTTCATCACCACCAGCAGCCCCTTTAATTTCAACGATAACGTTCTTATCGTCGTTCGGATCTTTTGGTAATAATAAAATCTTTAACGCTTCTTCTAATTCTTCTACTTTTGGATAAAGTACATCCAGCTCTAACGTTGCCATTTCACTGATCTCTTTATCTTTATCTTCACTTAACAACTCAAGTTCTTCAATTTGATTTTTTGCATCTTTAAATGCTCTAAATGTTTCTACCGTTTTTTCTAACCCACGTTGTTCTTTTAACAACGTCGTCATTCTTTTGACATCTGTGACGATTTCAGACTGCATTAAAAGCTCACTGATTTCATCGTATCTTTTTTCTATTAATATTAATCTATCAAACATATTATCACTCCTAAGCCTTAACTATCATATCATAAATCGTTAAAAATCGCTATAAAAATATACCAAAACGAGACACTTTTTGAAAAATAAAAAGGGAACTTCGATAAACAAGTCAAAACATGTTTTTGAAGTTTCCCTTAACTATTAATTTTGAGGTTCGTCGTCTCTTTCCGCAATTGGAATAAAACGAGAGTATTGTTTTTCGAAAATAAAGTTTAATACGTTACCAACCGAGCCTTGACGGTTTTTCGCAATCGATACTTCCGTTTCACCATTATCTTCTTGCCCATGGCTATAGTATTCACCACGGTATAAGAACATAACGATGTCGGCGTCCTGTTCAATTGAACCGGACTCTCTTAAGTCAGCCAGCACCGGTCGTTTATCGTCACGTTTTTCTACGCCACGAGATAACTGTGATAGCGCCATGACTGGGATCTTTAATTCTCTTGCCATTTGTTTTAGGCTTCTTGAGATTTTTGCCACTTCTTCTTGACGATTGGATCCACCGCGTTCATCACCTTTGATTAACTGTAAGTAGTCAATCACCACAAAGTCTAGACGACCTTCTTGTTTTAACTTACGACATTTTGAACGGATTTCTTGAACCGTCACCGCACTTGAATCATCAAAAAAGATATTCAAATTCGCCAGTGAAAGTGACGCCGTATCGATAAACTGCCAATCTTTTGAGGTCAATTCCCCTGTTTTGATTTTTTTATTTTCAACGCGTGCTTCACTTGATAACATACGTCCAACCAATTGTTCGTTTGACATTTCAAGCGAGAATACGGCCACGCCTGCCTTACCACCATGATTAAACTTTGCGGCATTAAGTGCTAAGTTCATCGCAAACGCCGATTTACCCATTGAGGGTCTTGCGGCTAAAATCAATAGTTCTTCTGGTTGAAAGCCTGCGGTTAGATTGTCTAAGATGGCAAACCCAGTCTTAAGACCGGTGATTGCACCTTGGTGTTTACGGCTTTCTGCTTTTTCTCTGACCTCTTGAACCACTTTGTCGATTTTTAAGAATTCAGTGGCTTTACGACGTCTGACCAAATCAAAGATTTTTTCTTCAGCGTCGTCGATGTATTCGGTCGCACGAATGCCTTCGTTATACCCATCTTCTAGAATCTTACCTGCGGTTTCAATCACCATACGCTTTAAGGAATAGTCCCTAACGATGTCGATGTAGGCATCTAAGTTTGCCGTTGTCGGTACGAAGTCAGTGAGTTCGGATAAATACGCCACACCAATGGATTTCATCGCACCCATTTGAGCAAGTTCCGTTGAAACGGTCGTGTAGTCTATTTTTTCACTACGTTGAAAAATCTGACGCATTGCCTCGTATATTTTTTGATTGCGTTGATCAAAAAAGTCTTCTTGATTCAGTTTATCAATAATTGCGATTAAGACATTTGGATTTAGAAACGCTGCACCTAAAACCGATTGTTCCGCCTCTAAATTAAATGGCATTACTCGACTCATAAACTCACCTTATTTCTCTAGAACGTTAATTTCGAATTGTGCTTTAACATCCTTATGTAGTGTCACGGTTGCGGTATAAATACCAACTGAATTAATTTCTGAGGTTAACTCGACTTTCTTTTTATCCAATCGAATACCGGTTTGTTCTTCATAGGCTTCAACAATTTGTTTGGTTGTTACACTACCAAACAACTTACCGTCTGCCCCGATGTTAATGAATACGTTAACGCTCTTAGACTCGATTTCTTGTTTTAGCTTAGTCATTAACGCTAAGTGTTGTTTTTCTCTTTCAATTAACTCTTTGTGTTGTCTTTCTAGTTCTTTGACGTTATCGTCTGAAGCCACAATGGCTTTATTGTTTGATAATAAGAATTGACCATAACCATTGGCTACTTCAATCACATCATCTTTCTTACCTTTTCCTTTAACGTCTTCTGTTAATATTACTTTCATCTTTTCTCCACCTTCATCGTCTCTTAATAAAATTTGTTTTAAATCTTCAAACACGGTTTGGACCGTTTGATGTTTAATTTGGGTTGCGGCACTGTTTAAGTGACCACCACCACCCATTTCTTCCATAATGATTTGAACGTTGACTGAATCATAACTTCTGGCTGAAATACCCACTAGCCCATCGCCAACAAGGGCCACTGTAAAGCCGGCCTGAATGCCATCGACTTCAAGAATTTTTGATGATACTTGAGCCAATAACACACGGTCCCTTATTTCACCTGAGGTATCAATGACCGCAGCAAACCCAGACTTTAAGACAATAACGTCTTTTAATAATTCATTTAGTAGTAACGTACGACTTAAATCAAGTCTTAACCATTCTTTAACCCGAATTGAGCTTGCCTCGTGTTCTTTTAAATACGCGGCAGCACCGAAGGTTCTCATCCCTGTACGATACGTAAACTCATTGGTGTCAACGATAATACCGCCATACATGATACTTGCTTCAATTGGTCTTAAATCGATGTCACGTTGATAGAATTCCATCATTTCAGCAATTAACTCAACGCTACTTGAGGCGTAAGGTTCAACGTACATAAAGATCCCTTCAAAGGTTACATCGCCATGTCTGTGATGGTCGATGACCGCGAGCTTCTTCGACTGTCTTAGGACCTCTGCATTAGATACAATGTTTGGCGATTGTGTATCAACCACCACAAGTAAGGTCTCTTCATCCATTAAACGAATGATTTCGTTTGGTGCGGTTAATGATTCGAATAGGTCTTTGGATTCGACTTCGACAAGTGGTAGAATCTTACTTACCGTTTGATCGATTTCAGTCGGATCGTAAACGATTCTAGCTGGTATGTCAGAGGCACGACACATACGGAAAATACCAATCATCGCCCCAAAGGCATCGATATCCGATTGCTTATGTCCCATAATAACCACGTTCTTTGAATTTTCTATTAATTCTCTGAATGTTTGAGATTGAACGCGAACTTGAACTCTTGAGCTCTTTTCAGAGGCGTTTGATTTTCCTCCAAAGTAAGCAATTTTCTCATTTTGAATGTTGACAACCGCTTGGTCCCCCCCACGTTTTTCAGCTAGTTCAATCGCATTTTGTGCGAGTGCACCAAGTTCTTCAAATGAAACATCCCATGAGGCAATCCCGATCGATGCCGACACTCTCACGTGGTGCTTGGTTGAAATTTCACGAATCTTGTTTAAAATATCGAACTTATTGCCGATTACTTTTTGAAGTTCTTCATAGTGCATCGCAATGACCATACGGTCTTCCATGTAAAGCTTTAAATACCCATCATGTTCATTAATCCAGTCGGTGATTACACCAAGGTATTCCCCACGGATGTTCGAACGTTCGTAAATATCAAATCCTTGAAGCGCTTCTTCAACGTTATCAAGGTAGAGAATACCAAGTGCGGTTGAACGATTTTTGTATTTTTGTCTGATTTCTTCTCTCGCAGTCACATCAAACAAATAGATGACTTGATTGTTTTTATGACTTTTCGCATCGTATTTACGATCTAAAATTGAAACCGTTAAACTATCTAAATCATCCGTTACAAGCGTTAAGAGCTCATCATGTAATTGACTTAGTGCTAAATTTTCAAGGTTTTTATTGAATATTTTATTCGCAAACGGGTTACTCCATTTGACTTGCATGTTATTTTTATCATAAAGAATAATACCAATTTCAAGTTCATTAAATGCCTCATCACCAATCTGTTTTACGTGATAAGAAAGACTACTCCATGCGGTAAGTCTATTTTCCAATGATTTGATTTTTTGTTGTCTTTGAAAATTAATAATAATCATAATTGTGGTAATAAAAAGCGTTAAAAAAGCGATAATTAGACCGTAAAATACCATATCGCTATAATCGCTAAAAATATCTCTTCTTACACCAATAATGATGACTGATACCAAACCAAAAACTGAAACAATTAGGCTGATTACTCGTTTCATGTATTCACCTTCTTTCTTGTATTATACCAAGAATAGCGTCTATAAACAACAAAAAAAGACTTTATAATAAAGTCTTTTATAGTCAAAATTATTCTTTTACGTATGGTATTAATGCCATGTGTCTTGCACGTTTAATCGCAACCGCTAATGGACGTTGCCATTTAGCTGATGTTCCAGTCACACGACGTGGTAAAATCTTACCTCTGTCTGAGATGAAACGCTTTAATAGTTCAACATCTTTAAAATCGATGTGAGTTGCTTTATTTTGTGTAAAATAGCATACTTTACGACGTCTTTTGAATCCGCCTCTTTGTTGCATAGTTAGCCTCCTTTAGAATGGTAAATCTTCTTCTGCAGCCAGACTCTTTCCTGTTGAAACAAATGGGTCTTCTTCTTGGTAAGTGTTACTTTCAAAATCTTGCGGGCTGGTTTGTTCTTGTGATTTCTTAGATTCTAAGAATTGAACAGAGTCGCACAACACTTCAGTTACGTAACGAGTATCACCGTTAGGACCTTCATAAGTTCTGGTTTGTATGCGTCCATCAATTCCAAGTAATGCCCCTTTTCTTACAAATTGGGCCACGTTCTCAGCTTGTTTACGCCATACAACACATTGGATAAAATCTGCTTGTCTTTCGCCTTGTTCATTCGTAAATTGACGATCAATCGCCAACGTAAATGATACCACTGCAATATTCGTTTGAGTTCTTTTTAATTCCGGGTCTTTGGTTATTCTCCCTACTAAAATCACTCGATTAAGCATAATTAACCCTCCTTATTCGCCGTCTTTTACAACGATGTAACGAATCACTGATTCAGTAATGCGAATCACACGGTTAAACTCATCGATCGCTTCGTTATTAGCGTTAACTAGTGTCCACACATAGTAACCCTTTTTAAGATGGTCGATTTCATATGCCAAGTCTTTCAATCCGATTTCTTTAAGCTCTAAAACTTGTGATTGTCTTTCAGTAAAAATGTTACTTAAGTTCGCAATCACTGCTTTGGTTTCTTCACTTTCTAAGTTCGGACGAATGATGTACATAATTTCGTATTTCTTCATCTTCATACCTCCTTTTGGTCTATTGGTCTTATTCGAAGATAAGACAAGGATGGTTATATATAATATAAACCACGCTTTGATATTATATCACAAGTTTCCTTGGAATACAAACTATTTTTTTAACAACTGATTGAGCATTGAATAGACCACTTTGACGGTTTGCTCAATGACTTCTTCTCTACTTAATTGTTTGAGCTGTAGATGATAAGAATACACCTCACCTAAGTAGTCTACGGCAACCCAAACTTCGCCTACCTGAGCGTTTCCTGTGGCTGTTGGACCAGCATTTCCAGTGATACCAACCCCAAGGTTTGATTCTGCAATTTGTCTGACAGACTTTGCCATTTCCATGGCAATCACATTAGACACCACACCATGAATATCAATCAGCATTGGATTGATGTTTAAGTGTTTGATTTTTACTTGATCACTATAAGTCACCACTGAATAGCCAATGACATCAGATGCCCCTGGATTTAACACCAAGTTAGAGGCAAGTGCCCCACCGGTCATGCTTTCTGCAAACGCAATCGTGTAGTTGTATTTCAGTAGTTGGAAAAATACATCCTTTGAGTAATTAGTCATTACACCACCTCCCTAAGAGGTAGTGATTTTTTAAGACAGTCATAACTCTTGTAACTTAAGCGAAAGACGGTACCATTATTTAGTTTTAATGTGACATAATGTCTGTCTGTCATATACTGATTTTGATCTAAAAAATTCTTAAAGTAGGTTTCATATTTCTTGATTTTTATTTTTTTATCAACTGGATAATCGTCATTCGATAAGCGGAAATTTTCAATCATTCTGACATCAAGTAATATACGCGATTGATCGTTTTTATCTTTATCTATGACACGCATATAGATTGTTTGCCCATTAGATAAATAGCTTGGTAACTGATACGCAGTGTCTTTAAAATAGTCGTCAATAAATAGAATGTGAAACCCATCAGATAATAAGTAAATCTTTGAAGATCTTAAGCTTCTAATGTGTGGTGATTTATGTTGTCCTATGTAGTATAGATCAAAATGATCAAGTCCTTCAAACTTGGTCTCATAAAACTTTTCCACCGCTTGAAGATACTTCATAATATTTTTTCTTTTTGGAAAAATTGTGACATACAAATAAACTAGAAACACCACAAAACTCGCCAAGTAAAGAATGGCTGGTTCGACTTCTTTAATGGTATTTGTATAGGCCATTAACACCAAAATAAGGATTAATACACCAAAAAACAAATTCATTAGGGCTCTTGAAAACGATGGGATTAAATATAATTTAGAGGCTAATTTCTTTTCTTGCTTTTCACTTAAAGGCTGTCCTGTTTCAATTTTTAATAATAAACCTCTTAACATCATATAACCACTCCCTACATTATAATTGTAACTTCAATTGTTTTAAACTGATTATCCACAAAGCGTCTGAGTTTAATCGTAAATGTATCACCATAGTTTGCTTGTGACACAAGAGGAATTAAATCCTCAGTGGTTGAAATCGCGATACCATTAACCTCAATGATTATATCTTTTGAAAGAATGACACCATATGAAGGTCTTAGTGGCACAACACTACTGACAAAAACACCATCGGTTTGAGTGCTTTCAATAAACTCAGGTCTAATGCCTTCGTAGACTTCATCAATCACTTTTGCTACATCAATCACCGTTACACCAAGTTTAGGTTGTGCAAAGGTTGAATTACCGGCTCTTAGGTTGTTGACCTCAGGTACTGCAATAAACATCGAAATTGCCATACCAATGCCCTCAACGGAGATGGTACCATCACTCGTGGTGGTTTCGGCACGTTTCCATGTGTTAAAACCGAGTAGATTGCCATTTAGATCAAATAGTGGGCCACCACTATTACCTGGGTTAATGGCTGCGTCGTGTTGAATCACACCTAGATTGGTCGTCACACCAACAATCCCTAAGGTTGCGGTATTAAAATAATCAAGATCAAGCGGGGTACCTACGGCAATCACAAACGAACCCACTTTTGGTGAAACAAACGTAGAGCCTGTGAATTGTTCTGTGCCATAAACTTCTAAATCCGCCGTCGTTTCAAATGAAACAATCGCTAAATCTTTATTCTCATGAACGGCGTGAGGCATTGCTTCATAATAGGTATTTTTGCCCATGTATATTTTTAGATACGCCTGAGATTCAACGACGTGGTAATTCGTTATCACAAAGTATTTAAAGCCTGTGGTGGTTTCAATCTTATCGTAAAGTAGGCCTGAGCCGTGCCCTGCGTAAGTTTGATAATCTTCTAAATAGGAAACAACCGCGACTGTAAATGGGCTGACCTCGTCATAAACATCCACAATCTGGCCTTGGACATCTTCTAATGTAAAGGTTGTGGTTTCTGTGTTAAAACAACCAGTTAAAATTGAAAAACTTAAAATAATTAATAAGAAAGTTACTATTTTCTTCATGTTATCCCTCCATTTTATTAAATAAACGCTTAGCGTTTTTTGTCGTAATGTCATTAAGATCTTCTTTTGTCATTTGTCTTAACTGTGCAATCGCTTCTAGCACGTAAGCGGTATACGCCGGCTCATTTTTCTTTCCTCTATGTGGCGTTGGCGCCAAATAAGGACTATCAGTTTCAACTAAAAGCCTTTCTAGTGGCACGTTTTTAGCCACTTCTTTGACTTCTTTCGCATTTTTAAATGTCACAACCCCACCAATACCAATGTAAAACCCGAGATTTAGAAATTGATTAGCCCAAGACATATCATCAGAAAAGCAGTGCATCACACCCGTGATTCTTCCTTGATATTCTTTTAGAACCTCATAGATTTCACTGCTTGAATTTCTGCTGTGGACAATGATTGGTAACTTGTGTTTGATGGCAAGTTCTATTTGTTTTTTAAAGTACCTAATTTGTTTATCAAGATTGTCTTTTACCCAGTAAAGATCGATGCCGATTTCACCAAGTGCAACCACTTTCTCATCTTGTAACTGCGCCTCAAGTAGAGAAAAATCAATACCTTCATCCACATACGCTGGGTGTAGTCCAACGCTTGCGTAGAGGTTATGGTACTGTTTAGTTAACGTTAGTGCCTTTTGGTTTGCTTCTTCGTACATACCAACAACGATAATTTCATCAACACTTGCTCGTTTTGCCCGTGTTATTACGTCTTCTATCTCACTTTGGAACGCTTCGGTATTTAAATGGGCGTGTGTGTCAATCATCTTATATTATACTCCTATTTTCTTTAACTGTTAATCCTAATCTTTATGATACATATTACTATTTTACCACGATTCGACTTGATTTTTAACTAAGAAACATTGATTAATATTAATAAAGATTAGACTTACTCGTGGTAACAAAAAAACCACAAGCTTTTGCTTGTGGTTTATCAGTTTAAGTTTGGGTTGTTACTATTCTAAAATCTTAGTAACTGAACCAGCGCCTACTGTACGTCCGCCTTCACGGATTGAGAACTTAGTACCATCTTCGATAGCGATTGGGTGGATAAGTTCAACGATCATAACCGTGTTGTCGCCTGGCATAACCATTTCTGTACCTTCTTGAAGTGTAATAACACCTGTAATGTCAGTTGTACGGAAATAGAATTGAGGACGGTAGTTTGAGAAGAACGCTGTATGACGTCCACCTTCTTCTTTAGAAAGAACGTATACTTGTGCTTCAAACTTGCTATGAGGTTTAACTGAACCTGGTTTAGCTAATACTTGACCTCTTTGGATTTTGTCACGTGTAACACCACGTAATAAAGCACCAATGTTGTCTCCAGCTTCTGCTCTGTCTAATAATTTACGGAACATTTCAACACCTGTAACAACTGATTTTTGAGTGTCAGTGATACCGATGATTTCAATTTCAGTATTGACTACGATTGTTCCACGTTCTACTCTACCTGTAGCAACTGTACCACGACCTGTGATTGTGAATACGTCTTCTACTGGCATTAAGAATGGCTTGTCAGTTTCACGAACTGGGTTGTCGATGTAAGTATCAACAGCTTCCATTAATTCGTCAATTGCGCCAACCCATTTTTCGTCGCCTTCAAGCGCTCTAAGAGCTGAACCACGGATAACAGGAATGTCATCACCTGGGAAATCATATTCTGAAAGTAATTCACGTACTTCCATTTCAACTAAGTCGATTAATTCTTCATCATCAACCATGTCGCATTTGTTTAAGAATACAACTAGTTTAGGCACACCTACTTGACGTGATAACAAGATGTGTTCACGTGTTTGTGGCATTGGGCCGTCTGCAGCTGATACAACTAAGATACCACCGTCCATTTGAGCAGCACCTGTGATCATGTTTTTAACATAGTCGGCGTGACCTGGGCAGTCAACGTGCGCATAGTGACGTTTTTCTGTTTGGTATTCTACGTGTGATGTATTAATTGTAATACCACGTTCTTTTTCTTCTGGAGCTGAGTCAATTGAAGCATAGTCTCTAACTTCAGCGAAACCTTTTTTTGATAAAACAGTTGAAATTGCAGCTGTTAATGTTGTTTTACCGTGGTCAACGTGGCCAACGGTGCCCACATTAACGTGTGGTTTTGTACGTTCAAATTTTTGTTTTGCCATTTTAATATTCTCCTTTATAATTTGTATTTATATTTATTTTCTAATCCAAGTTATATTTTAACTCAAATTTATGTATTTTGCAAGCGTCTACGCGTTGCGCTTCTTAATGATTTCTTCAGTGATTGACTTCGGTGCTTTTTCGTAGTGGTCAAATTGCATTACGAATGTTGCACGTCCTTGAGAGTTTGAACGAAGTGAGGTTGCATAACCAAACATTTCTGATAGTGGTACCATCGCTTTAATTGAGATGGCGTTTCCTCTATTTTCTTGTGACTCAAGGCGTCCACGTCTTGACGTAATATCACCAATAACGTTACCTACATAATCCTCAGGTGAAACAACTTCCACAACCATGATTGGTTCAAGAAGTGCTGGTTGACATTTATCTTTAGTAGCTTTAAGTGCGATTGAAGCCGCAATCTTATAAGCCATTTCAGAGGAGTCAACGTCATGGTATGAACCGTCAAATAGCGTTGCTTTAATGTCCATTACAGGGTAACCTGCAACAATACCATTTGGCAATGCTTCTTCAAGTCCTTTTTGTACCACACCGATGTATTCTCTAGGTACAGTACCACCAACAATTGCGTCAACGAATTCAAAGCCTTTACCAGGATTTGGTTCAAACTTAATCCAAACGTGACCGTATTGTCCACGACCACCTGATTGACGAATGAACTTACCTTCAATATCTGCAGTTCCACCAATGGTTTCTCTGTAAGATACTTGAGGTGCACCAACGTTCGCTTCTACTTTAAATTCACGTTTCATACGATCAACTAAGATGTCAAGGTGAAGTTCACCCATACCTGAGATGATGGTTTGTCCTGTTTCTTGGTCTGTATAAGTTCTGAATGTTGGATCTTCTTCTGATAATTTAACAAGAGCGTTTGACATCTTGTCTTGGTCATTTTTGGTTTTTGGTTCAATTGCTACTGAGATAACAGGCTCAGGGAATTTCATACTTTCAAGAATGATTGTATCTTTTTCACCAGCAAGTGTATCACCCGTAGTTGTGTCTTTTAAACCAATCGCAGCTGCGATGTCCCCAGCGTAAGCTTCTTTAATTTCTACTCTGTGGTTCGCATGCATTTGTAGTAAGCGTCCTAGACGTTCTTTCTTACCTTTGGTTGTATTTAAAATATATGAACCTGATTGTACGCTACCCGCATAAATACGGAAGAACGTTAAACGTCCCACGAATGGGTCAGTCATTACTTTAAATGCTAAAGCGGTAAATGGTTCGTCATCAGAAGCATGTCTTACTACCTCAGCGCCGTATTCATCATGACCAATCACCGATTCGATATCGGTTGGTGCAGGCAAGTAGTCAACTACTGCATCAAGCATTTTCTTAACACCTTTGTTTTTGAATGCAGATCCACAGATCACTGGGAAGAATTCAACTGCAAGGGTTCCTTTACGGATTGCACGTTTGATTTGTTCGTTAGTGACTTCTTCACCTTCAAGGTAATTCATCATAATTTCTTCATCAAAATCAGCAACCGCTTCGATTAAGTCATTGCGTTTTTCAGTAGCAACATCTAATAAATGCGCTGGAATTTCTTTTTCGACGCAATTTTCATCTGCGTTACCATCGTAGAAGTAAGCTTTCATTGTAATTAAGTCGATCATACCTTCGAATTGAGTCTCTGCACCAATTGGCCATTGGATAGGGTTTGCTTTAACCCCTAAACGATTGCTAATTGATTTAACTGAGTATTCGAAGTCCGCACCTGTTTTGTCCATTTTGTTAATGAAAACAATACGAGGTACTTTATATTCAGTTGCTTGACGCCAAACAGTTTCTGTTTGTGGCTCTACACCAGCTTGAGCGTCAAGTACGGTTACGGCACCGTCTAATACACGTAGGGAACGTGAAACTTCTACTGTGAAGTCCACGTGGCCTGGGGTGTCAATTACGTTGATGCGGTGTTCTTTCCAAAAAGCAGTGGTTGCTGCTGATGTGATTGTAATACCGCGTTCTTGTTCTTGCTCCATCCAGTCCATTTGAGACGCACCATCGTGCGTTTCACCAATCTTGTGGATTTTCCCAGTGTGGTATAAGATGCGTTCTGTAGTTGTTGTTTTTCCCGCGTCAATATGGGCCATAATCCCAATGTTACGCGTCTTATTTAGTGGGAATTCACGAGACATAACTTATACTCCTTCTTACCAACGATAGTGAGCAAATGCTTTATTTGCTTCAGCCATACGATGGGTATCTTCACGTTTTTTGACAGCTGCGCCTGTACCGTTAGCAGCGTCCATAATTTCTTTCGCTAGTTTTTCTTCCATTGTTTTTTCATGGCGTAGTCTAGCGTAGTTGATTAGCCATCTTAATCCAAGCGTTTGTTTACGCTCTTGACGCACCTCAACTGGTACTTGGTAGTTTTGTCCCCCGATACGTCTAGAACGTACTTCAAGGATTGGCATAATATTTTTCATTGCTTCATTAAATACTTCGATTGGGTCTCTTCCTGTTTCTTCTTTAATGCGATCGAACGCACCATAAAGAATACTTTGAGCAGTACCTTTTTTACCGTCTAACATGATTGTATTGATAACTCTAGTTACTAATTTTGAATTGTAAATTGGGTCAGGTAATACGTCACGTTTTGCAATATGTCCTTTTCTTGGCATATTTACATCCTCCTTTCAGATTATTAATCTATATGATTTTTATTAGTTTTTATTTTTTAACTGGTGCTTTTCCAGCTTTTGGACGCTTAGCGCCATATTTAGAACGAGCTTGTTTACGGTTAGCAACACCGGATGTATCTAGGGTACCACGTACGATATGATATCTTACCCCTGGCAAGTCTTTTACACGTCCACCGCGAATTAAAACAACGCTGTGTTCTTGTAATGAGTGACCTACACCAGGAATGTACGCATTAACTTCGATACCGTTTGATAATCTAACACGAGCGTATTTACGTAGTGCTGAGTTAGGTTTCTTTGGTGTCATTGTTGTAACACGGACACAAACCCCACGTTTTTGTGGTGAGTTTAAAGAAGTTTCCTTCTTTTGTAAGCTATTATATCCAATCCCAAGGTAAGGTGATTTAGATTTCGTAACTTTGTCTTGTCTTCCGTTTCTAACTAATTGTGCAATAGTAGGCATAATTTGATCTCCTTTCTTTCTAGAACACATATCCGTGTGTTCCTTTTTTCTTTCAAAAAATATATTTTGGCGTAGTAACTAGCCAAAACTGTCCTTTAGACATAACATTTTTACAGCGTTTTAATTATATCGTTTTTGATTCTTAATGTCAATACTTTTAATCAAGAAAAAATATTTATTTCGATTATTCTTCATCTAGATAAATAGATGCCTCAAATCAAATTGAGGCATCCATCCTAATCTAAATAATTATAAATCTAATTCGTCTTCTTCATCAAATTCTTCTGCTTTTTCGTAATGGAAGAATTTGTCCTTTAAGATCCCGGTACCCGCTGGAATTAATCCACCAATGATGACGTTTTCTTTTAAGCCATGAAGTTCATCGACTTTTCCTCTAATCGCTGCATCGGTTAAGATACGCGTAGTTTCTTGGAAGGAAGCCGCTGATAAGAATGAATCTGATTGTAGCGATGCTCTAGTAATACCAAGTAATTCTGGTTGACCTACGGCTGGTCTTACACGATTTTTGAATGCTTCAAAGTTTGCACGCTTGAATTCAGCAATCGATACTTTTGATCCAGGTAGTAATGTCGTATCACCTTCATAAATGATGGTAATCTTACGAATCATTTGACGAACAATGATTTCAACGTGTTTGTCAGAAATTTCAACCCCTTGAGAACGATAAACTTTTTGCACTTCTTCGACGATGTATTTTTCCACCGCTTCAGATGATGACACACGAATCAATTCTTTTGGATGAATTGAACCCTTGTTTAGTTTTTCGCCCGCTTCAATTTGTTGGCCTTTTTTCACAAGTATTTGAGCATTTGCGTCTAATTGGTATTTGTATTCTTTAGGTTCTTCACCGTTTTGTGAATCGCCTAAGATGGTTACGATTGAACCAGCTTGTTTTGTTTCGATTTGTCTAACTTTACCACTAACTTCTGAAATGGTTGCTTGTCCTTTAGGTTTTCTTGCTTCAAATAATTCTTGAATACGTGGAAGACCCGCGGTGATATCGGCAGCCGATGCCACCCCACCGGTATGGAATGTACGCATGGTTAACTGTGTACCAGGTTCACCAATCGATTGCGCAGCAACTACCCCTACGGCTTCCCCTACTTCAACGGATTTATTCGTTGCAAGGTTTCTACCATAACAGTGTTTACATACCCCATTTTCAGAGTCACAGGTTAGAACGCTTCTAATTTCAACGGATTCAATGCCTGCTTTAATAATGTCTTCACCAATTTCATTTGAAATCAGTTTGTTTTTATCAATAATGAGTTCCTTAGATCTTGGGTCAAAGACTGGTTGAGACGTATAACGTCCGATGATACGGTCGTATAGAGGTACCACTTCTTTGTCATCCTCACCCTTAACGGCTTCCATAACTACCCCTTTATATGAGCCACAATCCTCTTGATCAATGATCACGTCTTGTGAAACGTCAACGAGACGTCTAGTTAAGTAACCCGATTCCGCTGTTTTTAACGCGGTATCGGTTGACCCTTTTCTCGCACCGTGGGTTGAGATAAAGAATTCGGATACGGTCAAGCCTTCTCTAAAGGAAGCTTTAACTGGAATTTCGATGACTTCCCCGGTTGGGTTGTTCATCAGTCCACGCATACCAAGTAACTGTGCGAAGTTCGATTTCGATCCACGCGCACCTGAATCATACATCATGTAGATGTGGTTATTGTGGTCGAACTCTTTCATAACACCAGCTTCGATGTCATCACGCGCAGTCTTCCATTCGTCAACAACGAGTTTGTAACGCTCTTGATCGGTTAACACACCATCCTCAAAGTATTCTTCAAGTTGTGAAATCTTCGTTTCTGCTTGATCAATACGTTCTTTTTTATGAGAGTAGATGTTCATGTCTGAAGCAGATACGGTAATACCAGCAACCGTTGAGTATTGGAATCCTAAATCTTTTAAGCGGTCTAGCATTCTAGACGTATCAGTGATTTGGAATTCTTTAAATACTTGGGCAATGATTTTACCTAAATACTTCTTACCAAATGGATTAGCCTCTGCTAAGTTATTAATAAACTCGATGGCATTTGTTCCTTTGTTAAAGAAGAATTTATCTGGGGTTTTTTCATATAAGTTTTCATCACTTGGTTCATTAATGTATGGGAAACTTTCTGGTAAGATTCGGTTGAAGATAACCTTACCTAAAGTTGTTACTAAATATTGGTTTAATTGTTGTTCCGTAAACGCATGTCCAATGGTTTTTGGATCAAATACGATTTGTGTATGAAGGGTAATTTCACCATTCTTATAAGCCATGTAAGCTTCGTTATACCCGGTATAGAAGTGACCTTCGTTTTTCTCGCCTTTACGGGTGATTGTTAAGTAATAGTTACCTAAAACCATATCCTGTGAAGGGGTAACCACTGGCTTACCGTCTTTCGGGTTAAGAATGTTATTTGAGGCTAGCATCAATAATCTAGCTTCTGCTTGAGCTTCGTGTGATAGTGGGACGTGGACCGCCATTTGGTCACCATCAAAGTCCGCGTTAAACGCAGGTGTTACAAGTGGATGCAAGCGAATTGCTTTACCTTCAATTAATTTTGGTTCGAACGCTTGGATACCAAGTCTATGTAGTGTTGGGGCACGGTTTAGTAATACCGGGTGCTCAATCACGACTTTTTCAAGGGCACTCCATGCGTCGTCATTTAATTCTTCATACGCACGTTTCGCTGCTTGAATTGATCCTAATGCATCGGTTAATTCTTTTAAAACAAATGGTTTAAATAAGGTGATTGCCATTTCTCTTGGAATACCACATTGGTACATCTCTAAGTCTGGTCCGACGATAATAACCGAACGACCTGAGAAGTCCACACGCTTACCAAGTAAGTTTTGACGGAAACGACCTTGTTTACCACGTAACATGTCAGATAATGATTTTAAGTGTCTGTTTCTTTCAACAACCGCTTTTTTACCACGTTTCGCATTATCGATTAGAGCGTCAACGGCTTCTTGTAGCATACGTTTTTCATTTTTCATGATTAGACGTGGTGCCATTTGTTCTTTTTGACGTTTTAAACGATTATTACGGTTTAGAATACGACGATACAAGTCATTAAGGTCTGTGGTTGCGAAACGTCCACCGTCTAGTGCAACCATCGGACGAATGTCTGGTGGAATCACAGGAAGGACATCAAGGACCATCCATTCTGGTTTGTTGTCTGAATTATTAAATGCTTCCACCACTTCAAGACGTTTAATGATACGATCACGTTTTTGTTTTGAAGGGGATTTGAGTTTTTTACGAAGTGTTTTAACTTCCTTATCTAAATCAATGTCTTGTAAAAGCTTTTTAACGGCTTCTGCCCCAGTCATTGCTCTAAATTTGTTGCCAAATTCTTCGTATTTTTGGTTATATTCCATTTCACTTAAAATTTGTTTTTTAGCTAGGCCAGTATCGCCTGGATCTACCACGATATAAGACGCTAAGTAAACAACTTCTTCTAAGTCTTTGGCTTTAATATCTAATAATAACGCAAGGCGTGATGGTGAGTTCTTTAAGTACCACGTATGAACAACTGGTGCTTCAAGTTCAATGTGACCCATACGTTCACGTCTAACTTTAGATTCGGTAATTTCAACACCGCACTTGTCACAAACTTGACCTTTATCAAGGTTACGTTTCTTACCACAAGCGCACTGATAATCTTTGGTTGGACCGAAGATTCTCTCACAGAATAGCCCACCTTCTTCTGGTTTTAGTGTACGGTAGTTGATGGTTTCGTGTTTTAAGACTTCCCCATAGCTCCATGCTCTGATTTCTTGTGGTGAGGCTAGGCGAATTTTAAGGTGTGAATAGTCCGTAGACCCATACGCCTTTGATCTTGGGTTGGCTTGTTGTGCTTTGACATAAGCGTCCACACTAATTGGCGTATTATCAACGATTTCTTCTACTTTTTCCGTGATAGAAACGATATTTGTCTTTTCAGGTAATTTATGGCCATAAAGCTCAAATAAGTCGTTTAACTCATCGTAAAGCAGACCGTCCTGTGCGATCACTTCAGAAAGCACAGGCTCTGTTATTGCTAATAGGTCTTCTAACTTTGTAATGCCTTTTTGTTCTAAGCTTTCTTCAAGCTCTGAAGATAGGGCGAGATTTGAAATTAAAACTGGTAACACGTATTTTCTTAACACAGGCACCATTTCTTCAAATGATTGATCTGTTTTTAAGATTAATTTTAATTCTTTTAGCGTAAATGTGTTTAAATCATCCAAATAATCAATCCCAGATAGGTTTAAGTTATCCGTGGTTGCTTGTGATAATTTTAACTCTTTGATCGATATGTTTTTCTTATCTTTCGCCATGTTTAAAAGCCCCCTCTTCTATCAAATGGGTTCGTTTGATCGACTAGTGATTTATTCACTTCGTTTTCACCGGTCTCTGCATCAATTAATTCAACGTATAAGCCAAGGGATTGTAATTCTCTTGTTAATACTCTAAATGATTCAGGGATGTGTGATTCTGGAATTGGTTTACCATCAGTAATCGCACGATAAACTTTGTTACGTCCAATGATGTCATCAGACTTAACGGTTAGAATTTCTTTTAAGGTATGAGCAGCCCCATACGCGTACAATGCCCAAACTTCCATTTCCCCGAAACGTTGTCCACCATTTTGAGCTTTACCACCCATTGGTTGTTGCGTAACAAGTGTGTATGGTCCAACGCTTCTTGCGTGAAGTTTGTCGTCGACCATGTGGCTTAGTTTGATCATGTACATGATACCAACTGAAATTCTATTTTCGTATGGTTCACCAGTACGACCATCATATAAGACTTGCTTACCATCAGGTGCCATACCAGCTTCTTTTAAGATGTCATTTAAATCGTTTTGTTCAAGACCGTCAAACACTGGTGTTGCAACTTTTAAGCCAAGCTTTTTAGCTGCCATACCTAAGTGGATTTCAAGTACTTGTCCGATGTTCATACGAGAAGGAACCCCTAGTGGGTTAAGCATGATGTCGACTGGTGTTCCATCCGCCATGTAAGGCATGTCTTCTCTTGGTAATATTTTGGAGATAACCCCTTTATTACCATGTCGTCCAGCCATTTTGTCCCCTTCGTTAATTTTACGTTTCTTAACAATATAGACACGGATAACTTCATTAACACCAGGTGCTAATTCATCGCCGTTTGATTTTGAGAAATATTGGATTGAATGAACGATACCGCCACCACCGTGAGGTACTTTTAATGACGTATCTCTAACTTCTCTTGCCTTCTCATTAAAGATGGCTTGTAGTAGTTTTTCTTCTGGTGTTGGTTCGCTTAATCCTTTAGGTGTGATCTTACCAACTAAGATATCGCCTTCTTTAACTTCGGTACCTGGAATGATAATCCCACGGTCATCTAAGTATTTAAGCGCATCGAGTGAGGCGTTAGGGATTTCTCTAGTGATTTCTTCTTTACCTAATTTAGTATCTCTTGATTCGACTTGATGTTCATCAATGTGAATTGAGGTATACACGTCGTATTTTACTAGGTCTTCACTCATGATGACGGCATCTTCATAGTTATAGCCTTCCCATGTCATGAATGCCACAGTAACGTTTCTTCCAAGTGCTAATTCCCCATTACTAATGGATGGACCATCCGCAATCACGTCACCCTTCTTGATGTTTTCACCAATCTCAACGATTGGTTTTTGAAGGATTGCCGTATCTTGGTTTGAACGCAAGAATTGAGTTAACTCATAGTTCTTAAATACCAATAAGTCAGTCATTTTTGCTTGTCTTAATAGGTCGTAAGCTTCCCAGTTGAATTCTTCATTGTGGTCATAAACCACTTTTCCTCTTGGGGTTTTAATGCTTGCCTCAGGCTTCACAGCGATGATAATTTTCTTACCATCTGCGTAAGTGACGACGCCATCAACTGAAGAAACAAGTGCACTACCTGAGTCTTTTGCTGCACGGTATTCAACCCCTGTACCAACGATTGGTGAATCTGGCACTAGTAGAGGCACGGCTTGACGTTGCATGTTGGCACCCATTAGGGCACGTGATGCGTCATCGTGTTCTAGGAATGGAATGGTTGATGTCGCAACCGAAACAATTTGTTTAGGTGAGACGTCCATGTAGTGTACATCGGTAATTTTAAATTCATTGGTAGCGCCATTCAAACGTCCAATGACGGTATCATTAATGAAATGACCTTGTTCGTCTAATGGGGAGTTTGCAGAAGCGATAACGAATTTTTCTTCTTCACCAGCCGTTAGGTAAATGTATTCATTTGAAACGGTTGGGTTATTTGGATCCGTAAAATCGACGGTTAAGTATGGGGTTTGAATAAACCCATAACGGTCAACCTTCGCGTAAGAAGCAAGTGAGCTAATTAACCCGATTGATGGACCTTCTGGTGTTTCAATTGGACAAATACGACCGTAGTGCGATTCGTGAACGTCACGCACTTCAACACCGGCTCTGTCTCTTGCAAGACCACCCGTACCTAAAGCAGAAACTCTACGTTTTTGTGTTAATTCAGCCAGTGGATTGATTTGATCCATGAACTGAGACAACTGTGAACTACCGAAGAATTCTTTTAATGATGCCGTTAATGGCTTGATATTGATTAACGATTGTGGTGTCGTTTCTCTAGCGTCTGCCGTTGACATCTTATCTTTAATGTTCTTTTCAAGCTTAGCAAGACCGATTCTAAATTGGTTCTTTAACAGTTCACCAATTAAACGTAGACGGCGGTTTGATAAGTGGTCAATGTCATCTAAGTCACCAACGTTATCGTAAAGATTCAAGTAATAGCTCATTGAGGCAATAATATCAGAAACCGTCACATGGTTACGTTCTTCTCTTGAGTCGTTACCAAGGATTTCGATGATTTCTTTTGGATCTTCTTTATCTTTCGCAGGTTTCACTAAGATGGTTTCAACAAACACATCTCTTCTTTGTGATTCTTTGCGGTAGAATTCGTTTTTCTTACCAACGACTAAGAAGTATTTAATAACTTGTTCGTCTAATTTATTACGATGTCTTTGAAGTTCTAATAAATCATCTTCGGTGATTTCTTGACCAGCAAAGATTAGTGGTTTGTGTTCTAGTTTTTGTTCCGCTGTTTCATGTCTGCGGTAATCGTCTAGAATATCGACATCAAATTTCGCATAAACCGTCGCATATCTTAAATCATTAAGATCTTTTAGCGAATTCATATGCTTGTAAATTTGATAGTAAACTTCATCAGTCACTAACGTACCTTCTTCGAATAAGACGGTTTCATCCGCTAGTAAGATATCCTTGTCGATGAATGTTCTTAAATATTTAAGTCCTTCATAAGTTAAACCAACACGGTTCATTAAGAGTAACTGTCTAACCTCAGCGGTCACAGGTGTGCCAGCTTCAACAACGATTTCACCAGTTAATAGGTTAACGATGTTTGAAGTAACTGTCATGTCTTTTTGATATTCGAGTGGTTCAACGTTATCGATTTTGCCATATAGGTCAAGGATTAATTTAGTGCGTTGCGCGTCTTTTTCAAAGTAAGTGGCGTTGCCATCATTCTTTTCAAAAACGATGTTATTTCTGTTTTTGTAGAGTTGGTTACGAAGTTCAGGTGTTACTTTAGCACCCTTCTTCACTAACACATAAGGCTCTTTTTCATCGGTTGGAATGGTATAGATGGTCTCATGAATGTATTGTTCAAATAAGTCTGAGGTCTTAACGGCGAAAATTTCAGTTTCCGTTTCGTTTTGAAGGCTCTTTTCTTTTGGAAGTAATACTTTTCTAATCGCATCTTTGTTATTTTTAAGTAATTGAATTGAATCATAATCGATGACTTGATCTTTTTTAATGATGACTTCTCTTGTCATTGGATTGATGACGTCTTGAGCATACTTATAGACCACTGGATTGTTGTGGTAAGGTACACCTTGTGCAATACTCATCAAACGTGAAGCCACGTCCAATTTAAGATTGAATTTGTAACGACCAACGTCTTCTAAATCATATCTTCTTGGATCGAATAAACGTAAACGAATGAAGTCTTTAGCTGCTTCAACAGGAATTTTTTCACCTTGTCTTAACTTCGCATACAAGTCATTAATCGCTGCATCGACGCCTAAAATACCTTCTTTTTCATCTTTCTTGAAGGTTTCTTCTAACGTTTTCTTGTAAGTTGGGAATATACGTTTAACTTCATCAATACCGTCAAAGCCGAACGCTTGAACCATTGAAGTGAAGCTAACTTTCTTAGAGCGGTCTAATTTACCATAAAAAATGTTCTTAGCGCCCATTTCGTATTCTAACCAAGCACCTCTTGTCGGAATGACTTGAGATAGATAGCGTTGTGTATTGGTCTTTTTGTCAAAATCACCCGTGAAGTATACGCCTGATGAACGAACAATTTGAGATACAACAACACGTTCTGCACCGTTAATGATGAACGTTCCAACTGGCGTCATGAATGGGAAGTCTCCCATAAAAAGTTGCTTTTCAATGATCGCACCAGAAAGAATATTTTCTAGTCTTACAGTGACAAAAAGTGGTTTGGAATAGTTAATATCCCTAATTTTACAATCAGTAATGCCATACTTTGGCTCTTCGAAACGGTGGTTCGTGAAATACAGTTTAAAATCGCCGTTATAAGATTCGATTGGAGATAAATCGTCAAATAAGTTTTTTAACCCCTCGTTGACAAACCATTCAAACGAACTTGTTTGAATTTCTACTAAGTCTGGCAACTCAATCTCGTGACGCATTTTTGAGTAGTTGCGTCTAACTGCTTTCTTCCCGTATTGTACGGTGCGATATCCCATATAGCCACTCTCCTATCATTTTTCTTGGGTTTGACATTTATATATTTATATAAAGTTTTGCATCTTTATGCATTTTACTATGTTATCACAACTAACACTAGATGTCAAGGTAAAATCTAGTTCTTTTTTGAAACCAGGATGTAATACCCTTTATTTTTATCAACAACCATACAATTACCAAATAAATTTGTTAAGTGTTTTACGGTTGATTCTGCCCCTTGTTTTTTTTGAATCACAATCCAAAGTTTGCCACCAATCGTTAAATGTTCAAACGATTCGTCGTACAATCTAAAAATGACTTCTTTGCCCGCTCTGATTGGCGGATTTAAAGTAATCACGTCAAACGTGTTTTTTAGATGATTAAATCCGTCACTCACAATGGTTGTTAGGACGACTTGGTTTTCTGTTGCATTCTTTTGTGCCAGCAAAACAGCGCGGTCATTCACATCACTTGAATAGACTTCTAGATTCGGATGGTTCTTTTTCACGTAGATGCCAATCGGTCCATACCCGCAACCCAAGTCTAAGAATGTTTGTGCCTGATCATCAATTTCAAGTACGTCTAACAAACTTCTTGTCCCAAAATCTAAGTACGTTTTTGAGAAGACGCCTGCATCAGTCAAAAAACGGTACTGATGACCGTTAAGTTCAATTGTGTACGACTGGTAAGCATGTTTTAACGCTGGATTATTCTTAAAATAATGTCCACTCATATGTTACCTCAGTATAAAGCGAAAAACCTGAGGTGTACTCAGGTTTATTCGATGTTGTTAATTATTTAATTTCAACAGTTGCGCCAGCTTCCATTAAAGCTGCTTTAGCCGCTTCAGCGTCTTCTTTCTTAACGTTTTCTTTGACAACAGCGTCAGCAGTTTCTGCTACTTTCTTAGCGTCAGCAAGTCCAAGACCTGTTAATTCTCTTACTACTTTGATAACTGCAATCTTGTTAGCACCGAATGATTTTAAGATTACATTGAATTCTGTTTGTTCTTCAACTACTGCTGCAGCTGCTGCTGGAGCTGCTGATACTGCAGATGGGTCAATACCGAATTCTTCTTTTAGTCCGTCAACTAATTCTTTGATTTCAAGAATAGTCATTTCTTTTAATGCTTCAATAAAAGCTGCTTTTGTTAATTTAGCCATGTTAATTTATTCTCCTTTAAGTTTGTAGTGTATTGTTTTTAAAAATTGGTTAGGCTGCTTCTTGTTCGCTTGAGATCATGTTTAATCCAATCGCTAATTCGCGTAATGGCATTAATAGACCTGCTGCTAATTGTGTTAATAATGTTTCGTATGATGGTAATGTTGCTAACGCTGTAATTTCTTCAGCCGTTGCTGCTTTGCCTTCAATGATACCTACGCTCATTTTAACTTTTGGATTGTCTTTTGCAAATGTGTATACCACACGAGCTGGTGCGATAACGTCAGTATAACCGAACGCTAATGCTTTACCTCCAACTAATGCCTCTGCAAGAGATTCCATTCCTAAATCAGTTACTGCACGACGTGCGATGTTGTTTTTGAATACGGCAACATCACATCCTTCTTTACGTAATTCGTTACGTAATTTAGTAAATGCTGCAACGCTTAGTCCTAGGTAATCAAACGCAACGATCGTCTTTGCAGAATTGATTCTTTCGACAAGAGCTGCCACTTGACTTTGTTTTTGTTCTAAGATAGAACTTTTCATTTGGCTTCCTCCTTATGTGATTTAAAATTAAAACCCTCTTAAGCCAAGACAAAAGAGGGTTAAAAATAGTCATTTTTAGTCCTCGGCAAGAAATTAAACTTACGCACTTGCTGTCTTTGGCAAATTAGATTTTGTTAATTATCCTTTTAATGATTCTTCATCAAGACGGATACCAGGTCCCATTGTTGATGATACAGTGATGTTTTTCATGTATACACCCTTAACGGTCGTTGGTTTTAGACGATTCATTGTTTGATAAATTGCTTTTGCATTGTCAGCCAATTTCTCAGCGCCGAATGATACTTTACCAATCGGTGCTTGGATGTTACCAACTTTGTCAACGCGGTACTCAATTTTACCGTTTTTGATTTCATGAACTGCTTTTGCTACGTCCATTGTAACTGTACCAGTCTTAGGGTTTGGCATTAGGCCTTTTGGACCTAAAACTCTACCTAGTTTACCTAGTTCAGCCATCATGTCTGGTGTTGCTACCATGACATCAAAATCAAAGAATCCACCAGCAATTTTAGCGATCAAGTCTGAATCACCAACATAGTCAGCGCCAGCTTGAGTAGCTTCTTTTGCTTTATCACCACGTGCAATTACTGCAACGCGTTGTGTCTTTCCGGTTCCATGAGGTAAAACGATTGCACCACGAAGATTTTGTTCAGCCTTACGTGGGTCAATGTTTAAGCGAAAAGCAATTTCAACTGTTGCATCAAACTTCGTAGTTGATGTTTTTGCAACTAAGTCGAACGCTTCAGCAGTGCTATAACGTTTGTCTTTATTGACAAGTTTAGCCGCTTCAACGTATTTTTTTCCTCTTTTCATGTTATTTCCTCCTAAAATGTGGTCTAGCGGGATATCCTCCCACAATTTAGATGCTAGTTATCTAAATTAATGTAAATCTGTTTTAGTCTTCGACGACTACGCCCATGTTTCTAGCTGTTCCTTCAACAATATTCATTGCTGCTTCAACAGTATAAGCGTTTAAATCTGGCATTTTCATTTCAGCGACTGCACGTAATTGCTCACGTGTGATCTTAGCAACTTTAGTTTTCTTAGCATTGCTTGATCCACTTTGAATGTTTGCTGCCTTCTTAATTAAGTCACTTGCTGGTGGTGTTTTTGTTACAAATGTAAATGAACGATCATCATATACACTAATTAAAACAGGAATCATATAACCCATCTTGTCTTTTGTTGCTTCATTGAATTGAGAACAAAACGATGGAATGTTTACGCCTGCTTGCCCTAACGCTGGACCAACTGGTGGCGCTGGGTTTGCTTTCCCTGCTGCAATTTGTAATTTAACTACCTTAACGAGCTTTTTAGCCATGCGACACAACCTCCTTTAGTTTACGAGTATGTGGTCAACGGAAAACCTGAGTTGTCCTTCCACTACGGTGTATCCATACACGCCTTATGATTTTATCATTAGAGACATGAATTGTCAACACTTTAATTTGAAGATGTTGAAATTTGTTCCAACTTATCTATAAATGCTTCGATATTCTCTTTTTGAACGTCGAAGTCCTTAACTTTTAGACGATAATTAAATGCAATAAATCGTGTATCACTAAACACCAATTTAATATACCTCTCTTTAAAGTTATACTTTCCAAGTTCGATTTCTCTTAAATCACTAAATGAAAAACGATAGTTTTCCCCAGCATATTTCAATCGAATTAAACCATCAAACAAATAAACGTTGAATGTTGTTTCATCAAATGTCAAAATCGCCTGTGGAAACGTATTGATTATACCGCCATCGTTTGGAAGTATTCCGATATAGGTCGGTCTATTGCCTAAATAATCATTTGTTTGTTTGATTTGATCAATCAATTCATTAACTTTCATAAAAACCTCTTCTCTAAAATGGTAAAGAGTTAATCCAGATGCCTGAATTAACTCTACGCTTGTTTTAGTTATCGTTCTTTGATATTTGAGAAAGAAAATTCAGTTGGCGTACCGCGACCAAACATTTCAATGTTAATCACGCACGTTTCTTTGTCATTATCAAATGAAATCACTTCACCAGTTTGACCGGCAAATGGACCTGTAACAATTTCCACTTTTTCACCAATCTCGTATTTGAATCTTGGTTTTTCAATGATACCAACCTTAAGTAAAATTTGGTTGATTTCTTCGGTTGGAATTGGCACTGGTTTTGTTCTATTACCACTTGAACCTAAGAAGCCTGTAACTTTCGGTGTATTTCTAATCACGTGCCAAGATTCATCAGTGATGATCATCTCAACAAATACATAACCTGGAAACATTTTACGTACTTTTTCTTTTAACGTACCGTCCGCTTTTTTTTCTTGATAAGTTTCTTCTGGTAATACAACACGGTGAATCAAGTTTTGCATCCCCATGCTTTCAATACGACGCTCAAGGTCTTCTTTGACAGACGTTTCAAAACCTGAGTACGTCTGAACAATATACCAACGAGGCATATCTGACATTAGAGAATGTACCCCATAATTAATTGGATTAATAAGTCAAAACCAAAGAAAATCAATGCGAATGCTAAAACGAAGATAATAACTCTTGCGCTTGCATCTAACATCGTTGGCCAATTTGCCCAAGACATTTTCTTTAATTCTGGCACTGCAGGGATGAAAAACGGGTAAATGACTAATAGTAAACCAAGGATTGAAATTCCAAGTAGAATACCCGCAAATACCATTGGGTAGTCACCAATCACAGGGAACGTGTCATTAACAACTAAAATACCACCTAAAATCATGATTGAGAATGCGGTTGATAAAGTTGCCAAAATACCTAAAAGTAAATTTTCCCACTTGTATTCTGTTGTTAAAATTTCAACCAATTTGCTTTTGCTCTCAACGTTTTTTGCTTTGATTGCCATAAAAAGCCTCCTATTTACTTTCTTTGTGCATTGTATGCTTATTGCATTTCACACAAAACTTTTTTACTTCCAAACGATCTTTATTCGTTTGTTTGTTCTTCGTTGTTGTGTAGTTTCTGCTTAAGCATTCTTCACAAATTAATATTACTTTTTCTCGCATAAAAAAACCACCTTTGTGGTCATTTGCAAATGTATTTTAACATTTACAAGTGACTTCGTCAATATATTATACTATAAATCAAACCATTTGTGTTAGTTTTTTCTTAATTCGATAAATGGCATTATATACTTGTTTGGTATTTAGGTCTAATTCGCCAGCAATCTCTTCGATTTTAGAACCCTTTTGATAATACGCCTCATAAATTTGTTGTTCGATATCTGACTTAAAACTTATTTTTGGGATGACGTACTCAACCGGTTCTTCAAAAAACAAATACTTTGGTTTTGTCATTTCTTCTTGAATTAAATAAGACTCGCACTCGTATTTTCGTTTTCTCGCTTTCGTTAAATTGATAAACTTTCGTTCGAGTAACACCTCAAAATACCGCATGAATGTCTTGTTATATTCCGGTTTAAATGTCATAACGGCTCTGTGCAGTACAATTAACCCCTCTTGGTGAAAATCGTCTTGTTCTGAACCGTATATGTGAAACGATAAAATCTTTTTATAGATGAATCGGTCGTATTTAGCAAATATCACATCTAACGCCACCATGTCCTGTTGATCTTGAACCAAATAGATTAGTTCATAATCGTTGTGTGCGTAGTAGTACGACATAATTCCTCCTATAATTTTTTCATTTGATACATCAACAATGCGGCAGCAACGCTTGCGTTTAGCGAATTGACTTTCCCTACCATTGGGATCTTCACTAAATAATCACAAGACAGTTTGACTAACCTAGACATGCCAGTTCCCTCGTTTCCGATGATGACGGCTTGACTTACGTTAGGGTCTAACTCATGATACGTTTTATCGGTATCCAAATCCGTACCAACCACCCAAAAGCCATTGTCTTTTAATTTCTTGATGGTTTGTACAAGATTACCCACTTGGATCACTTTGACGTATTCTAATGCGCCAACGGCGATTTTAGCCACGGTTGGATTGATTTCAGCGCTACGATTTTTCGCAATGATAATCGCATCAATCTTAACCGCCTCAGCACTTCTTATGATTGCACCTAGGTTATGTGGGTCTTCCACTTGATCTAGGATTAATACCTGTTTAATTGTCCCATCAAAAAGGCCTTCTAATGGGGTATAAAGATAATCTTCAACTTCCGCAACCATCCCTTGATGGTTTTGATCTTTTGTCATGAGGTTGAGCTCATGTTTTGAAGTCATTCGATAATTGATTGTGTTGTAATCAAAAAATTGTTTTACTTTGGCATCTGTGTTTTTTTCATCCAGCCATAACTTATGAAATTTTCGTTTGGCTAGCACCGCTTCTTTGACGGTGTTTTTTCCGTATATGATCATTGTAGTTCTCCTTAGATGTTGGATAGTTTGATTAAAATGAATCGAACACCTTTTCGAATCATCGATGGAATACTAGAAACAATACTCATTAATGGTAAACTTGCTTGAATTAACACAATCATTAACAAGAGGTGTGCAATTGGTAGTCTAGGCACAAGTGCCCCGGTATCTTGATTATAATAATCTTGCCATAACGAGTTAAACTCAAAGAACCCCGGGAAAACAATCACAGCCACAACAAAGATTGTAAACATGATTGCAAATAACAACCGACGTAACCCATTAAACGGTCTTAATACCCGATACAAGACCATCATGGATGTGAAGGTTGCGCAAATAACGATGATGGTGGATGCTTGTTGATCCGTCATCGCGATCAATTTTTTCATATTAAAAATAATCACGGTGTTTAATGTCACCACAATTGCCCCAGGCAAAGCCCTTCTTAAAACGTTAAATAAGAATTTACCTTTGACTAGGTTATTATTTGGTTCAAGTGCTAAAATGAATGATGGAATCCCAATGACTAAGAAATCAATCATAAACAACTGAGAAGGTGTAATTGGGTAACTCCCTTTTGATAGTAAGGCGATCATCGCAAGCATGAATGAGAAAATGGTTTTTGTTAAAAACAATACCGCTACTCGTTGAACGTTATTGATGACTCGTCTACCTTCACTAACCACTTTTGGCATGGATGAGAAGTTTGAATCAAGAAGCACTAAATGTGACACGTTTCTTGCGGCTTCACTACCAGAGGCCATCGCGATTGAGGTGTCGGCTTCTTTTAACGCTAAAATATCATTAACGCCATCACCCGTCATCGCGACCGTACGACCACTTGATTTAAGAGATTGTACTAAAATCTTCTTTTGTGATGGACTAACACGACCAAACACGGTGTATTTATCCGCTATTTTCGCAACTTCCTTATCGGATAAACCATCCAGTGAAATATACCTTTCGGCATCAACAATACCAGCTCTTTTTGAAATGTGTGACACGGTCATCGGGTTATCCCCTGAAATGACTTTCACGTCAACCCCATGATTCTTGAAGTACTCAATTGTCAGAATTGCGTCTGGTCTTATGGTGTCTTCAATCACAATCAAGGCAATCGCTTCAAGGTTATTTGGCGCTTTATCTTTATCAATTGGATTTTTAGAGTGCGCTAGAACCAGTACACGGTAGCCTTCTTTAGCGTTTTTATCCACGTCATCCGCTATTTTATCGAACGCTTCTTTTTTTAAGACAAACTCGGGTGCACCAAGGGCAAACGTCCCATATTTATCAAACTCAACGGCAGAAAATTTTCTTGAAGAAGAAAAAGGAATGATGGCGTTGGTTTTGATTTTCTTCTGTGCAATCCCAAACTTCTCTTCTAAGGCTTCTGAGGTTAAGTTTTTATCCTCTAGGGTCGCTAGAATCACAGAGATTGCTCGTTTAACTTGCATGCCGCTTGGATTAACGTACTCGATTGTGTTTTTAACACTCATCGTGCCATCGGTAATCGTCCCTGTTTTATCTAAACATAAGGTGTCCACACGCGCAAGCATCTCGATACAGTAAAGTTCTTGAACCAGTGTGTTGTTTTGAGCTAACCTTAATACACCAACCGCTAGTGTCACAGAGGTTAATAAGAATAGCCCTGAGGGAATCATCCCGATCATTGCGCCTGCGGTCCCACGAACCACCTGTTCGTACAAATGCGCTTGACCATCTAGGTTATTCATTTGCATGTAAAAGAGTGAAAAACCAATCGGTAAAATGATGATTGCCACGACTGTAATAACCAGTTTTAACGATTTTAATAAGTCCGACTTTGGACGTTTGTATTTTTTAGCTTGTTTCGTCAGTTTTTCAACAAACACATCTTTACCTACAGCTGAAACCTGAGCCAAACAGTTCCCTGAGACAACAAAGCTTCCGGAGAACAATTCATCCCCAGGTCGTTTTATGATTGGATCTGATTCACCCGTTAATAATGATTCATTGACTTCAATCGATCCACTTCTTACAATCCCATCCGCACTGATTTGTTTACCGACCGATAGTTTTAGAATATCGTCCATCACCAAATCGCTGATCATGATTTCTTGTAGTTCAGAATCTCTTAATACCACGGCAGTAGGCGCGGATAAAAGAGACAATTTATCAATGGTCTTTTTCGCTTTAATTTCTTGAATAATCCCAATGGTAATGTTGGCTGAAACAATCGCCATAAAGACAATATCTTTATAAGCACCAACCGATAACAACCACCCTGCGATTGCGAAATTCAATAGGTTGAAAAACGTAATTAAGTTTGATAGAATGATCGATTTAATTGTCTTTGTACTACCTTGATTTGTCCGATTTACAAGCCCATCGGTGATTCGTTTTTCCACATCAAGTGTCGAAAGGCCAGCGTTTATGTCGGTTTCACGTTTTAATTGTTTGACTTCTTGTTTTAAATCGTCTTCTTTAGACATAGAGACCCTCCTTTTCGTTCACCAGTTCAATGGCTTTTTCGATGACCTCATCGGCTCTTTGACTATTTTCTAAATATAAATAGCCGATCATCGCTTCAAAACCCGTCGAATTATGATAGGTTTGCATGTCAATGTTTTTTCTACCAGGACCACTTGCGTTGCGCCCTTTTTTATAATATAGAATTTCATCTTCACTTAAATAGTTTGTTTCCATCATCTTTAGAATGATTTCAGATTGATTACTACCAGAGGTATATTTAATCGCTTTTTTATGTAACTCATTTACCTTCGTAAGACCCAAAGACAATAAGTATTTTCTGATTGATAACTCGTAATAAGAATCACCAATGTAGGCTAAAGCCACCCCATTTAAAAGTCTGGCTTCAATCATAGAATACCTTCTTCTGATAATCGATTTCTAATCACATCCGCGTCTTGGTATCTTTTTTCATTTCGTGCTAATTGCCAAGCGTTATAAAGTTCAATTTGATTGTTCGTTAATGGGACTAAATCCATTTTGATACCAAGTAAATCCAACATAGTTATGATTGTGTTGAATAGTCGAGCGATCTCTTTAATGTCTTTCGAACGATTTAACGCTTTTAATTGATCGTATAGTACGGTCATTGAATTAGAGATATTAAAGTCATCACTCATGTGATCGACAAATAAGTTGATTGCGTCCTCATTTTTATCCGTTAATTGGAAATGTTTAATGCTAATTTCAACAAACGCTTGTTTTAACGCACGTTTGATTCGTTGCCATTCATTATCAAACTGTTTCATTAACGCATCGGAATAATTGATTGGTTGTCTGTAATGATGCGATAACACTAAAAGACGAAACGCTTGATAGTCGTATGCCTCTAATAAATCTTTTACTAGGATAATGTTACCCAGTGATTTACTCATTTTTTCATCTTTAAAGTCAAGTCTACCGACGTGCATCCAATAATTAGCTAAGTGATGGTTATCATGGGCACAACTTTGTGCCATTTCATTTTCATGGTGTGGAAACTTCAAGTCCGAGCCACCACCATGAATATCAATCACGTCTTTAAATATTTCATGATTCATGACCGCACATTCGGTATGCCAACCAGGTCTACCTTTCCCCCACGGTGAATCAAAACTGATGCCTTCTGTGGTTTGTTTCCAAAGGGTAAAATCAAACGGGTATTCTTTGTTTTGATCTTGTTCGATTCGTGCACCGACGTTTAAGTTTTCCAGAATTTGGTTTGATAAACGACCATAGTCTTTTGATTGATTCACTCTAAAATAAACCGTATCCCCCTTAAAGTAGGCCGCGTCTTTTTCAATTAAGTCATTAATGTAGAACACCATTTCATTGATGTAGTTGGTTGCGTGAGGCATTTGATTGGGTAAATCTGAACCTAAGGCAATCACGTCTTCTTTAAAGGCTTTAACGAAATACGCCGTTAGCTTTTGTTCTTCAATGCCTAATTTCTTAGCTTCTTGGATAATTTTATCATCCACGTCTGTAATATTTGATACGTAGTTGACTTGATAACCAAGGTATGAAAATAAGCGTTTTACGACGTCAAAGAAAATGACCGGTCTGGCATTTCCGATGTGGATATAATTATAAACCGTTGGCCCGCAAACATACATGTTTAATCTCTTTTCTGTTACCGGGTTAAATGGTTCGATTTGATTGCTTAAGGAATTGTAAAGCTTCATAAATTCACCTCTAATGTTGTATTAATTATAATTAATTCAATAGGAAAATACAAGTAAACACCCATCGCCTATTAATTATTTGTTTGATTGACTTGTTTTCTTAAGGCATTTAATATTTCTACCATTGCCCATGTGTCTTGTTTACAATAGTCAATTAAATCTTTGTAACGTCTTTGGTAGGTTAATTGATCCATCGATGGAAAACTTGCGTAGGTCACTAGTGCTTCGGTCCCGTTTGAGACATTTAAGTCTTGATACGATAGTGACGTAAAAATTGGAAGTACTTTTTTAATGGAATAAGACCCATTGAGCGCATCCGCGTAAAAATTGACGCGTTTGGCGTGTTTTTCATCATAGCCTAGGTCCATGTAAAACTTCGAATTGGTTTTTACAATATCCATCAAGTCAAATAAGCGATCTTTTAAGTCATAAAGACGATCTTTGTATTTTGGAAAAAGTTCTGCTAGTTCAGCAATTCTCGTCTTTTCAAAGGCAATATTATAAACCAGTATTGTCCCACCATCTTCTTTAATCACATCAAGCATCGAAGTAATCAATTCTTCTCTGTGATCGTTTGTGTCTTTGGCTAAAAAGCCGTAGTGATCGCTTTCTTTATCACAAGACGCTGGTGATTTCTCAATGTGAATCGAGTATTGAAATAGCGATTGACTATAACACTTTTCACCTTTGAATCTTGGTAATGGACAAGGAAATGTTTCAAAGTCTAAATGATAAATCGGGTAGCGTAATTCACCTAAACCGGCCAAAATTTTACCCTCATCAAAAAACGTTCTTTTTGAAGAGACAACCTGATGTTGTATTTGGTTATTGTCTCTTTCTAACCATTCGTAAGGAATGTCTAATAGTTTTGTTTTTCCTTCGTTAATCAAGTCAAACCGGTCGTGCTTAATGCCATAAGGATCTTTAAATCCATAATGAGAGCCAATGTAGGTGAAAAGGCTATTTTCCTTTGGTACTTTGCTAAAACAAACCTCATAAAATGGGCATTCTCTTCGGTCACCTTTTTGACAGTGTTTACCTAGTTTTACTTCTCTAGCGTCCATATGGTTTAAGCGTTTGATGACTTGTTTGATGTCATTTTTGATTGTTTCTTGATAACGCTCTGTTACGCTTGTCAAATCGATTAGTTTAATGATGTCATTCGAATAGATCGGTTCATTTGAACTTGACACTTTGCCATCAAAAACGTAATCGCTATTGAGTACCGCTAGGTAATATTTACCGCTTTTCCTTGAATCAAAATCAGCGCGGTTTTCAATCACAAATCGTTGAAACGCTAGGTCATAGACGTAGCGGCCTGCGCTGTGGTATTTATCTAAGAGTTGCGCTTCTTTTTTATCGTATTTATCGTCCGTTTCTATCCCATAATCGTTTAATAACTGATAGATACCTTTGTCGTTTTCAATAAAGATTGATTCGCCCTTCACCTTCAAGTCAAGAAATTTCTTTGTCGTGGTTGCTTTGGTTTCAAAGACACGAAATACCTCATTATCCGTTAGGTAGCCATCCAAAAAACAATAGAAATAATAGCCATCGATTTGTGCTTCAAATCGTTGTTGTTTGTACGTATCAAACATATCGAAAACTAACTTCCCATCAAACGTATCTTTAACCACGTTCGCGGTTAAGCCTTCAATTTGATTGTAGTAAGGCATCATCACTTTTAGTTGCTCATCTTCCTCACTAATTAAGTCGTTGTCTTCCTCGTCATACATTTGATCAATAAGCAAGCGTTGTTTTTGAATGCGTTCTTCATTCATCAAATCGCTTAAATCTTCTGAAAAAGTCACAATTGCTTCGCCTTTTTGTCGATAAATTTCTTCTAAAGCGGCGTAACGGTCACATCTCGTTAGGTTTAAAAACCCCGTTTTTGAAATTTTCATTAAACCGCCTCCTCTTGTCTTCTATTTTATCAAAAATAGGTTTTGTTTAACAGTATAAATAAGAAATAAAGGGTGGACTTTACGTCAACACCCTAAAGGTTTTCTTTAATTAAACAGATTCTTCAAGAATTGCTTTGATGTAAGCTGAGGTGAAATAATCACTCACGCTTGTTTCAAGGGCAACCAAATCAACAAAATCGATGACATCGGTTGTAGTTCTTACAACGGTTACTGCTGTGTAAGGTATCCCGTCATATGTGATTACGACATCTTTAAATGCGTTTGTGTTCTCAAAATCATTGCCAACAACGCTACTTAAGAACGCACTCATCGTATTATCTAAATAGACATTAATCACAGCTTCAAGTGCAAGTGAATTCGTGGTTTTGTCTCCTACTTGTTGGCCGACTAAACCACCAACAAATAATTGTTCGATTGATAAGAAGCTAACTTCTTCACTACGACCTAGGATTAAATCGACACTTGCTAAAGCTTCGTTAATTGTGCCATTACTAAAACCAATTAAACCACCGATAACCAGACGGTCATTATCTTTGTTATAACTTGCTGTGTTTGATGCTTTTTCAACGTCGATTGTTCCGTTTGAATAGACACTTTGGATGTTTCCACCAAAGTTACCACCAACCAAACCACCCGCATAAAGAGCCATCAATGCGTCTGTAGAAAGCGTTGAGGTTACGTCTAATGAAAGGTTCATTGAGACGTCTGATTTTGCGTTTGTGATTCTTGCAACGACGTTACCGACGTTTTCAACAACACCTACCAAACCACCATAATACGAAATGTCTTTCGTGAGTGATTTAATTTCACCAGTCGCTGATACATCGTTTAATTGACCTGCTTGCATACGACCAGCTAGAAGTCCAACAAATGGTTCACT
>Ga0265295_1001451_pt1 | contig 41655 bp, 36 predicted proteins | sample Munlansysbiofilm_FD_192503 | JGI IMG/M metagenome (GOLD analysis project Ga0265295, IMG submission 192503) | Leachate microbial communities from a municipal landfill in Southern Ontario, Canada - Methane capture system biofilm | ecosystem: Engineered > Solid waste > Landfill > Unclassified ... | reverse complement strand
GAGCGCGGCGCGGCATTTTCAGGCCCTGGAAAGGCTGGGGCAGCCGGTGGGCCCGGGCGGGGTGCTCTGCCTCGCGGAGCGGTCCCTGCCGTTGGCCGCGAACGCCGTGTCCATTCCCGCGTCCGCCCTGTAGCGTCCCTATGCCCCCCTGACCGCCTCGGCCACGTGGCCGTGGAGGCGGTGTTCCCCCAGTTCCTTCAGCAATCCCGAGCGGTCCAGGTTTTCCAGGGCCTTGTCCGAGATGTCGGTGAGCAGCAGGGCCGCGCCCGCCTCGCGGACTTCCGCCAGAATTTTGCGCAGGGTCCGGCAGGTGGTGATGTCCAGGGTCGGGTTGACCTTGAGGTCCAGGATCACGGCCCGGGGCTTGTCGGCCAGGGCCTCGCGCACCGCCGCGCGCAGCCGCTCGGCATTGGCGAAGAACACCGTGGACTCCGGCCGCAGCAGGGCCAGCCCGGGCACGGCCCGGGCCTCGGGGTGGCGCTCCAGGCTCAGGAACGTTTCCGGCGCGCAAGGCGAGACGCCCAGCCGCGAGACGTTGAGCCGCGTGGCGTTGAACAGCAGGAGCGCGGCGCAGAGCTTGAGCGTCACGAGCAGGCCCGTGAGCAGGCCGAAGGCCAGCACGCCCAGGAAGGCGGCCGCGGCCAGGGCGAACTCCATGCGGCTCTGGCGCAGGAAGCCCCAGACCTCGCGGAGCTTGAGCATCCGCGCCACGGCGTGCAGGACCACCGCGCCGAGCACGGGCTCGGGCAGGTCGCGGAACAGCGGGGTGAGGAAGAAGAGGGTCAGCGCGACCATGACCGCGGCCGTGATTCCGGCGGCCTGGCTGCGCGCCCCGGCCCGCTCGTTCACCGCCGTGGAGGACATGCTCCCGCCGTTGGCCAGCCCGCCCATGATCCCGCAGGCCGCGTTGGCCGCGCCCATGGCCAGCAGTTCTCGGTTCGGGTCCACCTCGTAGCCATACTTGTCCGCGAAGGTCTTGGCCGTGCCCAGGGCCTGGGAAAAGGCCACCAGGGCGATGCCCGCCGCGCCGGGCAGCAGGTCCGTGAGCGCGGACAGGGACAGGCGCGGGACGACCAGATGCGGCAGGCCCGTGGGGATGACCCCGGCCAGGGCCAGGGCCGCGTGGCCGTCGCGGTTGAGCCAGGTTCCGGCCAGCACGCCGAGCACGAGCACCACCAGGGCCCCGGGCACGCGCGGGGCCAGCCGCTCCAGGGCGAAGAGCAGGACCAGCGCGCCCAGGCCGACCGCCGCCGCCTCGGGCCGCGTCTGGGGCAGGCGTTCCACGAGGCCCCAGAGCTGCATGAACACGTCGCCCGGGGCCTTGTGCAGGCCGAGCAGCTTGGGGGCCTGGCTGGCGGCGATGAACACGGCCAGCCCGCAGACGTAGCCGGTCATCACCGGATAGGACAGGAACGAGGCCACGAAGCCCAGGCGGCAGAAGCCCGCCAGCAGGAACAGCGCGCCCACCAGCAGGACCAGGGCGGCCATGGTCCCGGCGAAGAGCGCCGGGTCGTTGCCCGTGGCCTGGGCCAGCACGGCGGCCATCATGATCGAGGAGGCCGAAGTCGAGGCGCAGACGAGCTGGCGGCTCGTGCCGAGCAGGGCGTAGATCGGCAGGGAGGCCAGCAGGGTGTACAGGCCCGCCTGGGCCGGGGCCCCGGCCATGCCCGCGTAGGCGATGGCCTCGGGCACGAGCAGGCCCCAGAGGGTCAGCCCGGCCGGGATGTCCTTTCCGAGGGTGGACGGCCGCATCAGCCCTTGCCCCGCGTCTTCAGCTCCTCCAGCTTGTTGCGCAGCATGGCCTTGACCAGCGGGTTGAGCCCCGGCGCGGTCTGGGCGTCCTCGCAGAGGTCGTGGAGCTTCTTGGTTTCGCCCCGGGCCTCGTAGATCGCGGCCAGGAGCCGGTAGCTCTCGGCCGCGTCCGGGTGGGCGTGGATCACGGCCGCCAGGGTCCGGGCGGCGGACGCGCCGTCGCCGCGCTGGTGCTGGGCGTAGCCCAGGGCGTGGCCGTAGCGCGGGTCGTCGGGCCGCAGCCGGGCCGCGCGGGCCAGGAGCTTGAGGCTCTCGCCCGGGTTCTTCTTCTCCAGCATGAGCCCCAGATTGAAGGCCGCCTCGGCCATGTGTTGGTCGTTGGTCAGCGCGGCCCGCAACTCCTTCTCGGCTTCGGCCTCGCGCTTGGTTTCGGCCAGGAGCAGGCCCAGGTTGAAGTGCGCGGCGGCGCTGGCCGGGTCGGCCTCCAAGGCCTGGCGCAGGGATGCCTCGGCCCCGGACAGATCGTGCCGCCGGGCCAGGATCAGGGCCGCGTTGATCCGGGGCGGGGCCGCGTCCGGCCGCAGGGCCACGGCCTGGCCGTAGGCCGCCAGGGCCCCGGCGTCGTCGCCGCGCTGGAAGAGCAGGTTGCCCAGGTTGTAGCGGCCGCTCCAGTCGTCGGGCCGGGCGTTCAGGCTCTGCTCCAGTTCGTCCAGGGCGGCCCGGGCGGCGGTCAGCTCGGCCGGGTTCAGGGCGGTCGCCGGGGCTCCGGCCAGGGATTCGGCCGCGCGCACGCGCACGAGCCGCACCGGGTCGGCGGCGGCCTTGGCCAGGGCCTGGAACGAGCGTTGGTCGCGATTCCCGGCCAGGGCCGTGGCGGCCGCCGCGCGCACCAGGGGCGAGGGGTCGGAGAGCCGCTCGCGCAGCGCGGGCCACTTGGCCGGGTCCGGGCAGGCCCGCAGGAGCCGGATGAGCGAGGCGGCGGTGACTTCCTCGCGGTCCGGGCGGCCGAGATAGGCCAGCATCTCGGGCAGCTTGTCGAAATTGCGGTTGCGGGCCCGGCGCACGAGTTCGGCCCGCTCCAGCACCGGGGCCTGATAGTCCCGCGAGCGCCAGGAACGGACCATCTTGTCGGCCCAGGCCGCGCCCTTGTTCGTGTGGCAGCCGTTGCAGGCGTTGGGCGAGCCGAAGCGCTGGGTGGCCGCCGGGGTGGGCGGGAGCATGGAGTGGTCGCTCCGGGCCATGCGCGCGAACCAGGTCTTGGGCATGTGGCAGGAGATGCAGCGGCTGCCGGGGCCGGCCGCCGGGTGGTGCGTGTGCGCGGACGGGTTGTCGACCTTGTCCTGGTGGCAGGGCGCGCAGGCCGTGTCCGGCGCGTTCTTCTGGCGGAAGCGGCCGCTGGAGGTGTGGCAGTGCAGGCAGCCGAGCCTGCCGGAGCGGGCGCAGGGGCTCATGCGCCAGGAGGTGGCGGTGTAGTTTTCGCCCAGGTCGCGGCCGTCGGGGTGGTAGTCCGGGCTCTCCAGGGTCACGAGGTCGAAGTGGTCGAAGAACTTCGCGCCCGGCGGGTAGGAGGCCGAGAGCGGGATCATCTTGGCGTGGCAGGAGTTGCAGGTGTCGTCGTGCTGCTCCGTGGTGAAGAACCGGCCGCCGGTGATCTTCAGGTCCGTGGGCGTGGGCGCGCCCGCGTCCTTGGCCTCTTGGCAGACGCGGTTGTGCTCGGCGCTCGGGCCGTGGCAGGTCTCGCAATTGATGCCCGGCTCGGTCCAGGTGCTGGAGTAGCTGTCCGTGGCCGGGTCGTAGTTCGTGGAGAGCTGGCTCACGTGGCAGCCGTGGCAGGAGGTGTTGAAGGTGAAGGCCGGGTCGCGCCAGGTCAGGCCCCGGCCCTCGCCGGGCAGGTGGCGGATGCCGCTTTTGGCCGTGTCGAACCACTGGCCCGAGTTGACGTCGAAGGCCAGGGGCAGGGTTTGGAGGCGGCCGCGCTCCAGGGGCGTGAGAAAGTAGGAGACGTTCTTGCCGCCCAGGGCGTGGAGCATGGGGTACTCGCGCGCGCCGTCGGGCCCGCGTTCGGTCATGACCCCGCGCGCCACGTCCGCGCGGTAGGAATACCGGCCCACGGCGATCTCGCGGGGCTGGGGCTTGAGCGCCTGCCCGGCCCACCCGGCCTCGTAGGGCCGCATGGCCAGGCCGTGGCGCGAGGTGCTCCAGAGCTGGTGGAACTTCTCGTGGCAGGAGCGGCAGGAGGCGCTGCCCGCGTAGCCGGATTCGGCGGCGGAGAGCGGCGCGGCCCAGAGCAGGAGGACCAGGAGCAAGGCGAGACGGCGGATCATGGGACTCCCTGCGCGCGGGCGCAAAAAAAGCCCGCCCCGCTCGCGGCGGGGCGGGCCGTCGGACCTATCTGCGGGCCATGTCGAACTTGGGCGGGAACTTCTTGAGCACGGCCGCGTAACGCTTCATCTCCTGCTCCAGGAAGCTTTCGATGGGCAGGTGGCGGATGCCCACGCTCGCGTCCTCCTGGGGGTTGGCATAGAGGTTGTACATCACCACGCCCCCGGTCTTGGTGACCGTGCCGCTGAACCCGCCGTTCCAACCCTTCGTGTTGATGCCGTCGGTGATCTGGACCACGCGGTGGAGCTTGAACTCGTCCATGCGCACGGCCGCGAACTCGGCCATCATCCAGTAGAACACGCTGCGGCGGTTGGAGAGCTTCTGGTCGCCCAGGAGGAAGGACGCCTGGTCGATGCCGTCGATGTAGCGGTCCTTGGGCACGAGCTTGCCGATGTCCGCGCCGCTGACGCCCGCCAGGGACAGGGCCGTGGGGAAGAGGTCGGCCAGGTCGAAGAGGCCTTCGCTCTTGCCGGGGGTGATCATGCCCTTCCAGTAGACGAAGGTGGGCACGCGCACGCCGCCTTCCCAGGTCGTGCCCTTGTAGCCCCGGAACGGGGTGCGGCCGTAGGGATCGACCTCGCCCTCGGGGCCGTTGTCCGAGGTGAAGAAGACCAGGGTGTTCTCCAACTGGCCCGTCTCCTCCAGGGTCTTGACCAGCCGCCCGACCACGTCGTCCATCTCGACCATGCAGTCGCTGTAGACCGTGCGCGCGGCGGATTTCCCGGCGTAGCGGTCGCTGGGATAGTTGTCGAAGTGGCAGCCGCGCGTGCCGTGGTAGAGGAAGAACGGCTTGGGATTCTTGGCCATCTTGCGGATGAAGTTCTCGCTGTAGGTCAGCCAGTCCTCGTCCAGATCCTTGATGGCGTTCAGGTCGATGAGCCGGACGTTCTTGCAGCCGCCCTTCTCGCAATGCACCACGTTGGGATTGAAAGGCAGCTTCTGCATGGCCGCGAAGCGGTCGGGCGAGAGCGCGATCTCGGGGTTGAAATAGACGTCGCGCCACTCGGAGTACATGTCCGAGACCGAGAGGAAGCCGTAGAAGTCGTCGAATCCCACGTTCTGGGGCAGGGAGCCGTCGTTCTCGCCCATATGCCACTTGCCCACGCCCTGGGTCACGTAGCCCTGGTCGCGCAGGAGCTGGGCGATGGTCACGGCCCCGTCCAGGCCGCCTGGCTGGCCGTACATCGGCGGATAGAGCACGCCGTGGTGGCAGGGCAGCTGGCCGGTGAGGATGGTGGCCCGGGTGGGCGAGCAGGAGGGCTGGGAATAGGCCGAGGTCAGGACGAGGCCCTCGGAGGCCAGCTTGTCCATGTTCGGGGTGGCGTTGCCCACGGCCACGCCGCCGCCGTTGAAGCCCGGGTCCATCCAGCCCACGTCGTCCAGGACCACGATGAGGATGTTCGGTTTCTTGCCGGTCTTCTTCCGCAGGGCGTCCAGCTTGGCGCGGGCCTCCTTGTCCTGGTCCGCGTGCGGGATCACCGGCTCCATGTTCGGGGCGATCTGGGTCGGCTGGAGATGGACGTACTGGTTCGGGTGGTTGTAGCCCTTGGCCGTGGTCGGGCCGGTGGTCGCCCCCCGGATGTTCTCGGCGGCCCAGGCCGGTGCTGCGAGCAGGAGCGTCAGGACCAGGATGGAGAGGAACGTTGGGAACGGGAGCGTCCGGCGTTCGGCGGAAGAAGGCATGGCGCGTCTCCTCGGTCCCGCCCGTGGTCCGTGGCGCCGCGGCCGGAGGCGGGAGCCCGGCCGTCGGCGAGGGAGGTGCATGACACTTTATCGATTTTCCACGTCTTATCCGCCGCCTGGAGCGCCGTCAAGACGCCGGGCGTCCGCGCGCCCCTTGCCAACCTGTCGGCCCGCGCGTATGGAGGGGCATCCGGAGCGGTTCCGGCACGAAACCCCCTCAGTCGGAGTGACATACCTATGACCAAGTCGTTGAGCGCCCTGAGCGTCCTGGTGTTGGCGGCCTTTCTGTTCACCGGATGCGTCGGGGAGAGCAAGCCCCAGGTGGGCGTCGTTGACGCCGCCGCCGTGTTCAAGCAGTGCAAGGCCGGACAGCAGGCCATGACCTACCTCCAGGAGCAGGCCAAGGCCCTCCAGGAGAAGGTCCAGGAAGCCCAGAAGGCCGCCGAGGGCAACCAGAACGAGCAGACCATGCAGGCCTTCCAGAAGGCCGTCACCGAGTACCAGACGACCATGGGCGGCGAACAGCAGCGCCTGGTGACCCTGCTCAACGACAAGTACACCGCCGTGCTCGAGAAGTACCGCAAGGACAGCGGCCTGGTGGCGATCCTCTCCAAGGAGGCCGTGATGGCCTACGACCCGGCCGCCGACATCACCGCCAAGGTGGTCGAGGCCCTGGACAAGGAGAACATCGACCTCCAGCTCGCGCCCAAGGCCGACGCGGCCAAGGCGGAAGCTCCCAAGGCGGAGGCCGCCCCGGCTCCGGCCGAGGCCCCCAAGGCCGACGCTCCCAAGGAAGAGAAGAAGCCGTAATCCGGCTCCTCCCCGAATGTGAAGGCCCCGGTTCCGCGCGGAACCGGGGCCTTTTTGCGTCAGTAGCTGACGATGCGGTCGGCCGCGTGCACCGCGTCGGCCAGCAAGGCCATGTTGCCCTGGCTCGCCGGGCAGGCTGCTCCCTCCACGCCGTGGAGGGTCATGCACTTGCCTCAGGCCGCCAGCACGCCCTCGCTCAGGGTGAAGAGCTTGGCCTGCTCCGCGAGGGGGAACCGTTCGCCGTCCCCGGCCAGCAGGTCGGCGGCCGGGCCGTTGAGGAAGATGGTCACGTCGTCGCCCTGGTTCAGCAGGACGTTGCCGAACCGCAGCGCGTTCCACTTGATCTCCGGGTCCGGGTTGGAGACGAGGATGAGTATTTTCATCGTCTATCGATCCTCCTTGTTTTGATAGACACAAGCGATAGCAAGCCCGGGTCGGGGCGGCAAGCCCGGGGGTTGCCAGGGACGCCGCCCGGCGCTATCGTTCGCGCGTCATCCTCAGGGCGGGGTGGAATTCCCCACCGGCGGTATCCCGGACGTGTCCGGGGAGCCCGCGAGCGCCCGTTCCGCCGCAAGGCGGCGCGGGGTCAGCAGACCTGGTGCGAGGCCAGGGCCGACGGTCACAGTCCGGATGGAAGAGGAGCAGACGTCCGTTCCCGGAGTCCTTCCGGGGACTTGGCCGTCGCGCGCGCGTCGCGGGCGACCGGCCTGTCTGTTTCATCGCCCTGATTCAGGTCAACCGCGAAAAGGAGCGGTCATGAATCAGACGACCACGGTTTCTTCCCACGAACGGCAGGTTGAGGCGGCCCTGTACTCCCTCAGGCAGGGCAGCGGGGTTCTGGTGGTGGACGACCTGGACCGGGAGAACGAGGGCGACCTCATCTATCCGGCCCAGACCCTGACCAGGGAGCAGATGGCCCTGCTCATCCGGGCCTGCAGCGGCATCGTCTGCCTCTGTCTCACCGGCGAGGCGGCCGCGGCCCTGGACCTGCCGCCCATGGTCGAGCGCAACGAGAGCCCCTACGGCACGGCCTTCACCGTGAGCATCGAGGCGGCCCGGGGCGTGACCACCGGGGTTTCGGCGGCCGACCGGCTGGCCACGGTGCGCGCGGCCACGGCCCCGGACGCCAAGCCCTCGGACCTGCATCGCCCCGGCCATGTCTTCCCGCTCATCGCCCGGCCCGGCGGGGTGCTGGAGCGCCGGGGCCATACCGAGGCCACCGTGGACCTGGCCCGGCTGGCGGGCTTTCCCCCGGCCGGGGTGCTCTGCGAGCTGACCAACGCCGACGGCAGCATGGCCCGGTTGCCGGAAATCAAGGCTTTCGCCCGGACCCACGACATGCCCGTGGTCAGCGTGGAGGCCCTGGCCGAGTACCGGCGGGACAAGGGGCTCTAGCCCGGGCCGTGAATGAAAAAGGCCCCGGCTTCCGCATGGGAGCCGGGGCTTTCGCGTCAGATCGGGGCCGCCGTCTCTGCCGCCTCGTCCCGCCGCAGCTTCTCCATGATGAGCAGCTCCCGGTACATGTCGGACTGGGCGTGGATCTGCACCGCCCCGGCGCAGATGGCGGAAAAGGCCAGGAAGGAGATCGGCAGAAAGTTCATGGCGCTGCCCGCATGGATGGCCGCGGAGGCCAGCGGGTCCACGATGTGGAAAGGGAGCTGGACGAGGAGGCTGATCCAGACGATGCGCAGGCGGTTGCCCCTGCCCAGCCGGACCACCTCGCGGAGCTTGAGCGGGCTGCCCACGGCGACATTCGGCAGCACGAGCACATAGCGGGCGACGAGAGTGAAGGCCAGGAGCACGGCCAGGAGCACGGCCGGGAGGATGGTCAGGGCCGCCGCCTTCTCGCCGCCGAGGGCCGCGCCGAGGAAGACGCTCGGCAGAATCACGAACATGACGCAGGCCCCGATGACCGCGACCAGGAGCAGGCTGGCCGCGAATAAGCGGATCGTGCGCCGGTCCGCGTAGTCGCCGAAGGTGACGTGTTCGGCCTTCTCCCGCAGCAGGATCAGGCGGTAGGCCCGGGCCATGGCCGGGACGTAGATGGGAAAGCAGAGGATCAGGATCCAGGTCGAGAGCGACTCCCGCGCCGCCGCGTCCCCGGGCAGGAGGACCACGGCCAGGGCCAGGGAGAGCAGCAGCCAAGCCGCCGTGGGCACGGCGACTATCTTCAGGATTCCGCCGGGCTGGTTGATGGGGAACAGGAAGCCGCGCTTGACCGTGCGCCAGACCTTGATCTTGTCCTGGGCCATGATCCCTCCCCTATCGTGAAACGAATCCAGGAACCGATAACTTGATTCCGCTCCGCGCGCCAGGGGGAAATGGGCGGGCCTCAGCCCAATTTCACCCAGGTGAGTTCGTGCTTGTTGTGGCAGAGGTGCGTGAGGCTGGAGCCGGGGATGTCCGCGAAGCCCTGGAGCGCCTCGGGCGCGCCCGGGCCTTGGAGCTTCACGGTGCAGACGAAGTTGCGGCAGGAGCCCAGCTCCAGCCAGCGTCGAACGTAGCCCAGGAGCCGTTCGGGGTAGCAGATCACGTCCGAGAAGAGCCAGTCCACGGCCCCGGCGTGGCGCGGGTCCAGGCCGAAGGCGCTGCCCCGGCAGGTCTCCACGTTGGGCAGCCGCTCCAGGCGCGGGTCGAGGGGGGCCTTGTCGATGGCGAAGACCCGCGCGCCGAGGCCCGCCAGCACGAAGGTCCAGCCGCCGGGGCTGGCCCCCAGGTCCAGGCAGAGTTCGCCCGGCCCGGGCCGGACGCCGATGCGGGTGAAGGTCTCCCAGAGCTTGAGGTAGGCCCGGCTGGGCGGTCCCTCGCGGTCCTCCTCGAAGCGGATCTCGCCGCCGGGAAAGGGGCTTGAGCAGCGCGGCGAGGCCAGCAGGAGGTTCTCCTCCCAGAGGGTCCAGGCCCCCAGGGGCGCGGACGGCGCGGCCCGGCCGAAGACCAGGGGCTTCGCGGAAACCCTGGGAAGCTTCTCCTCGATGAGCGCGGCGCGGCGGTGGTGGCGCGTGGGGCAGAGGGCCCAGTTGCGCTGGATCGCCTTGAGCTTTTTGGCCGCGTCCCCGATGGACTCGATGGGGATGAAGACGGGCTCGAGCCAGACGTTTTGGGCCCAGGCCGGGAGCGTGGCCGGAACCTCCCCGCGCACGAGCGCCAGGGGCTCGCGCACCTCCTCGGGCGTCGGCAGCCCGGCCAGGAGTTCGGCCAGGAAGCCCGGGGCCGCCTGGTAGACCGCGAGGCCCACGTCCCTCCCGGAACCGCTAGTAGATGCCGATGGCCACCTTGGCGGCCACGGCGATCTGGTAGAGGATCTGGGACATGTCCTTGACCACCTGCATGTTCTTGGAGTCCACGCCGGGCAGGACCAGGATCTGGTCCCCGGGCTCCACGTCCGCGTCCGAGGCCCGGAAGATTTCGCCGCCGGGGCGCACCAGGAGCACGTTGCCGGGGTCCGCGCGGTTGGTGTAGCCGCCCGCGCCGCGCACGTACTCCTTGAGGGCGCGGTCCTTGCTCCAGACGATGGCCTGGGGCATCATGACCTCGCCGCTCACGAGCACCACGTCGCTCTTTTCCGGGATGACGATGACGTCCCCGTCCTCCAGGGCGATGTCGGCCAGCTTGCCCCCCGAACCCACCACCACGATGCCCTCGGGCTGCACGTCGCGGGCCTTCTCCGCGAACTTGGAGATCATTTCGGCCTCGTGGCTGCGGATCTGCGCGCCCTCGGCCGTCACCGAGGTGGCCGTGGCCGCGCTGGCCTCCAGGCGGCGCAGGGCGTCGTCGATGGCCTGCTTCTGGCGCGCGGCCACGCTGCGGCGCTTGATGTACAGGCCCTGGAGATTGGCCCGTTCGGGGTCCACGGCGATGTAGTTGCGCACCTCGGCCAGCCGGGCGTTGCGCTTGAGCGGGAAGCGCGAGGCCCCCCGGATGGCGCCCTCGGCTTCGACCATGATCGTGTCGCCCGGGGTGTCGGCCAGGAACTGCGCGCGGTCGCCGTCGGCCAACCGCAGGGTGCGGAATTCGCGCATCTGGAGATAGAGGTTGTAGGGAGCGCCGTTGCGCGTGCCCACGAGGCTCACGTGCGAGGCCCGGGCCTGGGGATCGGCCAGGGCGATGAGCCCCGCGCCGACGGCCTCGCCGGGCCGGAACTCGAAGCGGGCGATGTTGCGCGCCTCTCCGGCGGCCGTGACCATGACCCCGCGTTCGCCCACCACCAGGGTGTCGCCGTCCTGCAGGCGCACCTGGGGCAGTTCGCCGCGCAGGAGGAAGGGGTAGAGGTCGAAGCGGGCCGTCTCCTTGCCGCCGCGCAGCAGGCGGATGTTGCGGAAGCTGCCCCGGCGGGAGTCGATGCCGCCGGCGCGGTCCAGGTAGGCCAGCACCGTGTCCGTGGGCGCGCCGGAATAGCGTCCGGGCCGGGGCACGAAGCCGGTGACGAAGAGCGACACCGGGCGGCCGTCCAGGAGCGCGACGTAGATCTGCGTCTCGGCGTCGCCGGCGGCGTTCAGCTTGCTGCGCACGGAATCCAGCAGTTGGGCCTGGGACATCCCGGCCACCGGGAAGGCTCCCAGTTCGGGCAGCTCGATCTGGCCCGCGTCGTCCACGGTGAGTACGCCGTCGAAGGCGCGCCCGCCCCAGAGCCGCAGCACGAGCCGGTCGCCCGCGCCGATCTCGCGGGAGTCGCCCGCGCGGGCCTGGGAGAAGTTGCCCTGGAAGAGGTTGGAGCCGAAGGGCGCGGGCTCCGAAGCGGCGGAGGGCGTGGAGGCCACCGTGGCGGTGGCCGTGGCCGTGGCGCTGGCCGTGGCGCTCTCGGCGGCCTGGGCCGCGCGCGCGGGAAGCAGGCCGCTCAGCAGAAGCAGGATGCACAGGAAGTGACGCATGTCGATGGTCCTCGGAAGGTGCGGAAGGGGGGCGTGCCGGGGCGTCAGCGGGGCAGGCCCTGGCCCCAGATGCGCGGGGCCAGCCGCCAGGCGCCGTCCGGGCGGCGGCAGGCCACGACCACCTCGGCCTCGTGCTCGGCGGTGGTCAGCATGGCGCGCTTGCACTCCTCGCCGGTGGCCGAGAAGAAGCGGACGTCCAGGACCACGTGCACGCCCTGGCCGAAGGCCGGGTCGTCCAGGGTGGCCGAGGCGCCTTGCTCGTTGGCGGCCAGGAAGTCCAGCACCGGGGTTTCGGCCTTGGGCTGGGGCGCGATGTTCTGGCTCGGCGCGGGACTGGGCGAACCGCCGCAGCCCGCCGGAAGCAGGGCCAGGAGGAGCAGGAGAACGAGAGACGGGTACCGGGATTTCATCTTCACCTCGCGGCGCGGCCGAAAGTGTTCCGGCATGGGCGCGCGGGGCTTCTATACCTCTCCTCGGCCCCGGCTGTCCACCGGGTCGGAAGGGGCGGTCGGGGCGGGCTCAGGCGGCCCGGGGGCCGGAGGCGAGGAAGGCCGCGGCGCGGTCCAGAACCTCGCGCAGGCCGTGGGTCAGCTTGGGCAACGCCGCGTGCAGGGCGGCCTCGTCGCGGGTTCGCGCCGCCGTCTCCATCTCCAGGGCCAGGGCGGCCACCTCCCGGTCGCGGAGCACGCCGCACATGCCCTTGAGGGAGTGGGCCGAGCGGGTGGCGGATTCGAAGTCGAGGGCCTCCACGGCCGAGGTCAGGTCGGCCAGGCGCACCGGGGCGTCCTCGGTGAAGGCCGTGAGCAGCTCCACGGCCAGCTCACGGTCGTCGCCGAGGTACTCCAGAAACAGGTCGGGATCGAAACCGGGGGTGCTCATGGGGGCCTCGCCGCGCGGCTTGGTTCAGAAAAACGTTCAGGAACCTATACCCCGCCACGGGAAAAAGGCAACGTCCGACCGGGGGCGGCGGATCAACGCCTTCCGGCCAGCTCTTCGTAGAAGGAGGCGTAGGCCCGGGCCGCCGCGTCCAGGGAAAACTCCGTCGCGATGCGTTCGCGGCAGCGCCCGGCCAGGGCCGTCCGCTGGTCGGGCGGCAGGGTCAGCAGCTCCACCAGGGCGCGGGACAGGGCCGGTTCGTCGTTCGGCGGGACCACGCGGCCCGTGTCGCCGACCACGCGCGCGGCGTCGCCGGTGTCCGTCGCCGCGCAGGGCACGCCGCAGCTCATGGCCTCGGCCGCCGCGTTGGGAAAGCCTTCGCCGTAGGCCGAGGGCACGCAGAGCGCGTCCAGGGAGTTCAGCACGCGCGGGGCGTCCTGGCGGTATCCGGCCAGGATGACCCGGCCCCGCAGTCCGGCCTGGTTCACCTGGGCCATGAGTTCGCGGTTCACCTGGGTGACGCCCGTGCCGCAGAGCAGGAAGCGGGCCTCGGGCAGCTCCTTGAGGACCAGGGCCGCCGCCCGCAGGAATCCTGCGTGGTTCTTCATCGGCGCGTGGCGGGCCAACATGCCGGCCAGGGGCGTTTCCGGGGAGACCCCGAACTCCTTGCGCAGGGCCTCCCGGGCGGCCGGGTCCGGCCGGAACTCGCCGCAGTCGATGCCGTTGGGCAGAACCTCGAAGCGGCGCGGCCGGAAACCCAGGGCCCGGTGCTGGTCCCGGGCGGTTTCGGAGTTGGTCAGCACGGCCTCGGGCAGGCGCGAGAGCCGGGCGCAGAGCCAGACCACGGCCCGCGTGGTCCAGGGCGCGGCGTCCAGGCGGGAGTTGCGCAGGTTCCAGACCAGGTTCGACTCCACGGCCAGGCGGGCGGCCACGAGGCCCAGGAGGTCGGCGTGGTGCAGCCAGGTCTGGACCACGTCCGGCTGGAAGTCCTGGAGCATCTCCATGAGCTTGCGCACCGCGCCCACCGAGGGCAGGCCCCGGCGCATGCCCAGGGTGGCCAGGGGAATGCCCAGGGCCCGGATGCGGCCGCCGACGTGCCCGGGGCGGACCATGCAGACCACCCGGGACTTGAAGCGTTCGCGGGGCAGGCGCGAGAGCAGTCGGCAGAGGAAGGTCTCGGCCCCGCCGGTCTCCGCGGCGGTGATCAGGTGCAGGACGCGCAGCTGGCTCACCGTCCGGCTCCGGGCAGGGCGCGCGCGGCCCGCAGGGTGCGGATGCGGTTCAGGGTGTCGGCGTAGTCCGAGGCCCGCTCCTTGGGAGCCAGGGACACGGCCCGGACGGCCAGCTTCTCGGCCTCGTCCAGGTTCCGGTCCGCCTCGAAGAGCAGCCAGGCCAGGTTGTTCAGGGCCGTGGCGTCGTCCGGATTCCGTTTCAGGGCCTTGCGGTAGAATGCTTCGGCCCGGGCCTTGTCGCCCTGGAGATAGAGGGCGTCGGCCCGGCAGGTCAGGGCTCCGGGCTCGTCGCCCGCGTCCTCGCATTCGTCGGCGGCGCGGGCCGGGTCGCCGCGCTCGAGGGCGGCCAGTCCCAGGGTCAGGTGCTCGGCGGGCGAGAGCGGGTCTTCGTGGATGGTCACCCGCGGCAGGGAGCAGCCCGCGAGAACGAGAAGCAGGAAAAGGGGCGTGAGCGTTTTCAAGGCGCGATCCACAGGGTCCACCGTCCGGTCTTGTTCCACTGGTTCAGAAAGGAGTCCCAGGGCGTCACGAGGCCCCGGTCCTGGTCCGAGTTGAGCCGGACGCCCTCGGGGCCGTAGCCCGTGGCCACGGCGAAGTGCAGATGCCGCACCGGTCCGAGGCCGTTGTCCAGGAGCACGATGAGCGGGGCGCCCCGGCGCAGGGAGTCGGCCAGATCCTGGGCCGAGCCCTCGTAGAAGCGGGCCTTCAGTCCGCGCCTGCGCGCGGCCAGGGCCATGTCCAGGCCCAGACTGCCCCGGATGTCGGGCCGGAAGACCTCCGCCGCCAGCTCGGCGGGGCTGGCGGGCTTGCCCAGGAAGCCCAGAACCCCGGCCAGGGAGGCTGGGCCGCACTGGTGATCCTCCTGGGCGAAGAAGGGCACCCCGGACACCTCGGCCCGGCCCGGCGGGAGCGCATCCGGTTCGACCCGGGGAGCGCAGCCCAGGAGCAGGAAAAGAACGGCCGCCGCGAACAACGCCGGGGCCCGGCGCGTCGCGCGGCGGCCGATGCCGTCGATGGATCGGAACAAGGCCGGCCCTAGTGGATGGATACCCGCTTGTCCGCGAGGATGAGCAGGATGACCACCAGGATGGCCACCACGAGCAGGCCGATGACGAAGCCGAAGCCGTCGCCCGCCGGGGCCACGGTGTCGATGCGCCCGGCCAGCTGGTTCAACTCCTGGTCCGAGAGACCGGCCAGACGGTCGCGCACTTCCTGGTCGGAGTAGCCGAGTTCCTGCAGGCGCTGCTTGACCACCTTGTTCTGGAGCACGCGCTCCACGGTGGCCGTGTCCCGGCTCCGGGTCTCGGAGGCGGTCAGGGCCTGGGAGGCCACGAAACCGGCCTCGGCGCGGGGCACGAAGCTGAGGGTCCACATGAACAGGGCCATGAACAGGGCCAGAAGCCGGAACGAACGGGCGTCGATGAACCGGGTCATGTCGTCTCACCTCACATGGTCTTGAGCTTGGGCAGCATGTTCTCCATGACCTCGGTCAGGAGCACCTGGAGGCACTCCCGCAGAGCCTTGCGGGGGTTGTCCGAGGAGGGCAGGTAGACCTTGTCGATCTGGCTGCCGAACTGCTCCACCGAGATTTCCTTGCCGTTCTTGATGAAGCGCATCCGGACCTTGAGCGCGCAGGAATAGCCCGTGGTGTCCTTCTGCTTCAGGTTGACCTCCAGAACCTCGCCCCGGACGATGAGGTTGGGCGAACCCTGGTCCACGGTCTGGTACAGGGCCTGGCAGCCGTTGGCCTTCAGTTCCTGGTACAGGGCGTAGCTCACCCAGTCGGCCACGGGCTGGCCCGGATCGGCCAGGAAGGTCTGGCCGTCCTTGTTCGTGCCCAGGGAGTCCGTGCCGCGGGCGTCGGTGAACTTCTGGACCACCACGGGCGTGGAGCAGCGCGGGGGGGTGACCTGGGCGGCGTAATAGTCCAGGGGCACCACGCGGCCCGCGCCGCAGGCGGTCAGGGAGAGCAGTGCGGCCAGGACGAGGGCCCCGGCCAGAAATGTGCGGATCATACCTTTCCTCCGTATGCGGGTTGCGCGAAACTGCCCCGTGACTACCGCATTCGCGGGCGATTGTCACGCCTCGCGGGGCGTCGGCGGTCATCGGCGGGGATGCCGGCGGCGGAATGCGGAGGGGGACGTCTCAAGTCCGCCCCGGGCCCAGAATCCCCTTTTTTCGGCCTTGGCCTCCTTTTCGGCCTTCTTGAAACGGCGCGCCAGGGAGACGTTCGGCTTCACCGGCAGGGTGACGGCCAGCCCGGCTTTGAGCAGAGCCTCGTTGAGCAGGCGGCCGTCGCAGCGCGCGTAGGCCAGGAGCCTGCCGTAGCGGTCGCGCAGCTCGCGGTCGAAGGACAGGGTCAGGGCCGCGCCGGAGCAGAACGACTCGCTGAAGGCCTTGGCCTCCTCGCCCCATTCTTGCGCCAGTTCCGGAGCGTCCAGGCCGATGAGCCGGACCTCCTCGGTCCCGCCGGGCAGCCGGACGGTCAGGGAGTCGCCGTCCACGACGCGTTCCAGACGGGCCTCGAAGGCCGAGGCCGGGCCGTTGAAAATGAGGCAAAGAATAACGCCGGAGGCGAGACAATTGCCGAGCAGGGATGATATAGAGTGGACGATAGATCGTGCCGACGCGGAGCCCCCGGCCTCCGGGGAAAAAACCCTGGAAGCGCGGTGGGTAAAGGTTGACAACGCAAAAAGTGAGCACATGCTTCTAGCGTGAGGGCCCAATGGCTCGCCAGGGGGGCGGGCCGTTGAGCCGGAATCCTGAGGGGGGTATTATGACCTTTCGCGCGCTCATGCAATCCACCGCCTTCAAGGTCGCCCTGGTGGTCGTCCTGGCCCTCGCCTTCCAAGGCTCGGCCATCCTGGGATTCTTTTCCTGGTCCGTGTTCCGCTTCGCGGACGAGCGGGGAGAACGCTTCCGTGCGGACACCCTGGCCTCGGAGCAGGACCGGCTGCGTGATCTGACCGAAATGGCCGTTGCGGTCGTCGATTCCTATTACCGTCGTTCTCAGGACGTGGAAGGCCTCAAGCGCGAGAAGCAGCGCGAACTGAAGAAGGTCGTGGACGCGGCGGCGAGCCAGGCCCTGGCCGCGCTCAAGACCTTCGGCCGGGCCGAGGCCGAGGACGTCATCCGGCGGCAGACCGCCGGGATACGCTTCGACGGCGACAACTACGTCTGGATCAACGACCTCCGCCCGGCGATGGTCATGCACCCGGCGCGGCCCGAGCTGAACGGCGCGGATCTTTCGGACAACAAGGACCCAAAGGGCAAGCGCCTGTTCGTCGAGATGGTCGAGGCCGTGCGGAAGGGCGGCGGCGAGGGCCTGGTGGACTACTATTGGGCCAAGCCCGGGGAGAAGGAGCCCAAGCTGAAGATTTCCTATGTCCGGCTCGTGCCGGAGTTGGGCTGGATTTTCGGCACCGGGGCCTGGATCGAGGACATCGGCGCCGACATGCGGCGCCAGGCCCTGGTCCAGGTGGCGCGCATGCGCCTGCCCGACGGAAATTATTTCTGGATCAACGACACGACCCTGCCCGTGCCGAACATGATCATGCACCCCGTGTCTCCGGCCCTGGACGGCAAGCCCTTGAACGATCCCAAGTATGACTGCGCCACCACGGCCCAGGCCGGGACCGGCGGCAGGCCCAAGGATCTCGGCGGGAGGAAGAATCTCTTCGCGGCCGCCGCCGAGGTGGCCCGCGAGGCCGGCGAGGGCTACGTGACCTACCTCTGGCCCAAGCCCAAGCCCGGCGGCGGGGTCACCGACGAACGCTTCCCCAAGCTCTCCTTCGTCAAGCTTTTCGAACCCTGGGGCTGGGTCATCGGCATGGGCGTCTACGTGGACAACATCGACGCCGCCGCCGGGGCCCAGACCTCGGAGATGCGCGCCACGGTGTCCGGCATGGTCGTCAAGGCCGTGGCCGCCGGGCTGGTCTTCGTGGTGCTTTTCGGCATCCTGAGCGCCCTGGTCATCCGCAAGAGCATCGGCCGTCCCCTCGGCCTGCTCGTGAGCTACTTCAACGATGTGGCCCGGGGCGACCTGGACCGCACCCTGGAGCAGCGCTTCAGGGGTGAGATGGGCGTGCTCCAGCACCACATGGGCGGGATGGTCGCCGGCCTGCGCGACAAGGTGCGCGAGTCCGCCGAGCTGGCCGAGCAGGCCCGCGCCGAGACCGAGCGCGCGCGCTTGGCCACGGAGGAGGCCGAACAGGCCCGGGCCCAGGCCGAGCAGGCCCGCCGCCAGGGCATGTTGGAGGCCGCCGCCAGCATCGAGGAGGCCGTCAACGGCCTGTCCTCGGCCTCGGAACAGCTCAACGCCCAGATCCGCGAGACCGCCGGGTCCGCCGCGGCCCAGCTCCGCCGCACCGAGGAGACCGCCACGGCCATGGAACAGATGAACTCCACGGTCATGGAGGTGGCCCGCAACGCCGAACTGGCCGCGGCCGCGGCCGAGGAGACCCGCAAGACCGCCGCCGAGGGCGAGGGAATCGTGCGCGAGTCCGTGGCGGCCATGAACCGCGTCCACGACCTGGCCGCCGGACTCAAGGCCGACATGGGCAATCTCGCGGGCCAGGCCGAGTCCATCGGCCGCATCGTGAGCGTGATCACCGACATCGCGGACCAGACCAACCTGCTGGCGCTCAACGCGGCCATCGAGGCCGCCCGCGCGGGCGACGCCGGACGCGGCTTCGCCGTGGTGGCCGACGAGGTGCGCAAGCTGGCCGAGAAGACCATGACCGCCACCAAGGAGGTCGGCGAGGCCGTGCGGGCCATCCAGAGCGGCGCGGAGAACAACCGCCAGGGCGTGGATCAGGCCGTGGAGGCCGTGGGCCAGGCCACCGGGATGGTCAACCGCTCCGGCGGCTCCCTGGCGAACATCGTGGTCCGCGTCCAGGAGGCCGCCGACCAGGTGCGCTCCATCGCCACCGCCAGCGAGGAGCAGTCCGCCGCCAGCGAGGAGATCACGCGCTCCGTGGAGGACGTGAGCCGGATCAGCGGCGAGACGTCCCACGGCATGGCCGAGGCCGCCCGGGCCGTCGAGGATCTGGCCCGGCTGGCCGCGGAGCTGAAGGCCCTGGTGGACCGTCTGCGCGCGGGGTAGAATGAATATGTTTCCGGCGGCCGGGGAGCCGGCCGCCGGATTCGACGCGTCTAGCGCGGGTTCATCATGGCGGCCAGGAGATAGGCCACGTCCTTGATGTCCGGCGTATAGTCCCCGGCCCGGATGCGGGCCTTGATGTCGCGCAGTCTCGCGGCGCGGGCTTCGCGGTCGGGCAGGGCGGCGTCCCTTTCGGACGCGTCCGGGTGTTCCCGGCCGGGTTCGGGCGTGTTCAGCATGGTTTCCCCCTCGTGATTCGGCGTCGCGACGGCGGGGCCGTCCCCCTCTCCCGGGGTTCCCCGTCCGGCGGCGGGCGTGGCCGCGTGCCGTGGCAGTCTTATCGGAAGATCGGTCGGGAGGATTAGGGTCCGAGCGAGCCGCGCGGCGGGCGAAAAAAAAGGCGGGGCCGTCCGAAGACGGCCCCGCCCGTTGCGTCGGGGGGAGAGGCTAGTTGAGCAGGTCGGCGCGGATGATCTGGACCTTGGCCTTGGAGCGCAGCTCGGTCAGGAAGGCCTGGAACAGCTCTTCGCCGTAGCGCTGGCTCATGGTCGAGACCCAGAAGCCCTTTTCCTTGTCCCAGGCGGATTCGGACGGGGCGATGCGTTCCTTGAGACGGATCGCGGCCACGCCCTGCGCCAGGGGGAAGGTCTGGGGCAGCCAGGCGTTGTCCGGGGCCGCGAACACGGCCTGGGCCAGGGCCGGACCGCCGCCCAGGCCGGGAATGAAGCCGGAGCGGTTGAAGGGCTCGCTCACGCGGACGGACTTGAGGGCCTCCTCGGCCTTGCCCGCACGCAGGGCGTCCAGGGTCTGCCGGGCCTTTTCCCCGGCCAGCCGCGACGCCTCGCGCTCCTTGAGGGCCCGCAGCACCTGATCCTTGACGTCGGCCAGGGGCAGGGTGGCCTCGGGCAGATCCTGGATCTTCTCGGCCAGCAGGTAGCCGTCCTCGATGGCCAGGGGCGTCTTGGTGCTCATGCTCGTGCCCAGGTCCATGAGGGTGCGCGCGGCTTCGGGGGTCATGCCGAAGAACTGCACCAGGGTGTCCTGGGTGGTCAGGTCGGTCTGGGACACGGGCAGGCCGGCCTGCTCCGCGATCTTCTCGATCTTGATGCCCGCGGCCAGCTGGTCCAGGGCCGCGTCCAGCAGGTCGGAGATCTTCTCCGAGGCGCGGTCCTCTGCGATCTGGCGCTTGATCTGGTCCTTGACCTCGTCGAAGGCCATGGGCCCGGCCTCGCGGCGGTCCTCCATCTGGATGAGGTGCCAGCCGAACTCCGAGCGCACGGGCTCGGAGACCTCGCCCTTCTTCAGGGCGAAGGCCGCGTCCTCGAAGGGTTTGACCATGGCGCCGCGTCCGAACCAGCCCAGGTCGCCGCCGTTGGCGGCGCTGGTGTCCTGGGAGTTGCGGCGGGCCAGCTCGGCGAAGTCGGCGCCGGACTTGGCCTTGGCGGCCAGGGCGCGGATGCTGGCTTCGGCCTTCTGGGCCTCGGCCGGACCGGCGGCGGGGTCCACGGTCAGGAGGATGTGCCGCACGCGCACTTCCTCGGGGCGGACGAAGGAGGACTGGTGCGAGTCGAAGTAGGCGCGCACCTCGTCATCCTTGACCTCCTGATACGGAGCCAGGGTCTTGGGCGTGAAGGCCAGGTAGCGGAAGGCGGCCTGGGCCGGGCGCAGGAACTTGTCCTTGTTCTGCTCGTAGAATTCCTCGACCTGCTTGTCCGTCACCTGGGCCTTGGCCAGGAAGTCGGCCTGGGGGAAGAGGACGTACTCCACGCGGGCCTGTTCGCGGGCCCAGGTGAAGAGTTCCTTGGCCTGGGCCTCGTCGGCCCGGGCGGGCAGGGAGACGTAGACCCGGACCTTCTCCAGGAGCAGGTTCTCGCGCAGGCTCTGCTCGAAGACCGCCGGGGTCATCTGGTTGGCCGCCAGAACCTGCTTGTAGATCTCGGGATCGAAGACCCCGTCCTTGTTCTGGAAGGCCTCCAGGCGCGAGATGGCCGCGCGCAGCTCGGCGGCGCTGGCCGAGAGGTCCATGTCCTGGGCGGCTTCGCGCAGGAGCATGGAATTGATCATCTGGGTCAGGAGCTGCTGCTTGGCCTGGGGGTTCTGCAGGGCTTCGGGACCGGCGTCGGGATTCTCGCGGCGCGCCCGCTCGGTGCTTTCCTGGTAGGCGCGCAGGAAGTCGCGGGCCAGGATGGGCTCGTCGTTGACGTAGGCGATCACCGGATCGCCCTTCTCGTGCATGGTGCCCGAGCCGAAGAAGAAGATGAAGACGATGATGATGATGCCGAAGAGGATCTTGATGATCCATCCCGAGGCATGTTGACGCATGATATCGAGCATGTCGACTCCAGGGTCCGAAGGCGTTGCGGGTCCGGTCAGGACCGGGCGCGGGCCGCGTTGAGCAGTCCGCCAGCCTGGATAATATTCAGTTCCTTGGCCGTCAAATCATTTGTCACCGTGATCCGGCGTCCCGAGTCGGCGATGATCTCCAGTTCGCCGCCGGGAGTCAGGTCCGCCGCGCGGATGGTCAGGGTCGCGCCCTGTTCCAGGGCGTCGTAGTCCGCCTTGTTCGTGAGCAGCAGGGGCAGGATGCCGAAGTTCACCAGGTTGGCCCGGTGGATGCGCGCCAGGGACTTGACGATCACGGCCTTGACCCCCAGGTGGCGGGGGCCCAGGGCCGCGTGCTCGCGGCTGGAGCCCTGGCCGTAGTTTTCGCCGCCCAGGATGAAGCCGCCGCCGAGCCCCTTGATCCGGCCCACGAAGTCCTTGTCCACCCGGCTGAAGATGTACTCGCTGATGGCCGGGATGTTCGAGCGCAGGGCCGTGATCTGGGCCCCGGCGGGCAGGATGTGGTCCGTGGTGATGTCGTCGCCCACCTTGAGCGCCACCTGTCCGGTGATGGTCGCGGGCAGGGCGTCGAACTTGGTCAGGGGCGCGATGTTCGGCCCGCGCAGGATCTCCACGCCGGAGCCGTCCTTGGGCGGAAAGACGAAGAGCTTTTTGATGCTCGGAATCTTTTTGGGCAGCGCGGGCTTGCGCGGGGCCTTGCCCCAGCCGGCCGGGTCCGTGAACCTGCCGCGCAGGGCCACGTTGGCCGCCGTCTGCGGGCTCACGAGGTAGACCTTGGCGTCCTGGGTGCCGCTGCGGCCCTCGAAGTTGCGGTTGAAGGTGCGCGCGCTGACCCCGGCGGACACGGGCGAACCGCCCATGCCGATGCACGGCCCGCAGGTGCACTCCAGGAGCCGGGCCCCGGCGTCCAGGATGGGTTCGAGGAGCTTCTCGGCGGCCAGCATCTTGACCACCTGCTTGGAGCCCGGGGAGACCATCAGGTCCGTGGCGGGCGGCACGCGCTTGCCCTTGAGGGTCAGGGCCACGGTCTTCAGGTCGGCGTACGAGGAGTTCGTGCAGGAGCCCACGGCCACCTGATCCACGGCCAGGCCGTCCAGGGAGGCCACCGTGACCACCCGGTCGGGCATGTGCGGGCAGGCCGCCAGGGGCTCGAGTTTGGACAGGTCGATGACGATCTCGTCGTCGAAGGCGGCGTCCGTGTCGGCGGCCAGGGGCTTGAAGTGGGAGGCCCGGCCCATGCGGGTCAGGAAGTCGCGGGTGCGGGCGTCGCTCTCGAAGATCGAGGTGGTCGCGCCCAGCTCCGCGCCCATGTTCGTGATCGTGGCGCGTTCGGGCACGGTCAGGGAGGCCGCGCCGGGACCGGAGAACTCGAAGACCTTGCCGACTCCGCCCTTGACCGTGAGCAGGCCGAGCAGGTGCAGGATCACGTCCTTGGCCGCGGCCCAGCCCGTGAGCTTGCCCTCCAGGCGCACGCGCACGACCTTGGGCATGGCGATGACGTAGGGCGCTCCGGCCATGGCCAGGGCCACGGACAGGCCGCCCGCGCCGAAGGCCAGCATGGCCAGTCCGCCCGCCGTGGGGGTGTGAGAATCCGAGCCCACCAGGGTCTTGCCCGGCCGGGCGAAGTTCTCCAGGTGAAGCTGGTGGCAGATGCCCGTGCCCGGAGGCGAGAAGACCGCGCCGAAGCGGGCCGCCGCGCTGCGCAGGTAGCGGTGGTCGTCGGGGTTGCGGAAGCCCATCTGGAGCGTGTTGTGGTCCACGTAGGACACGGACAGCTCGGTCTTCACGCGCTCGATGCCGATGGCCTCGAACTGGAGCCAGGCCATGGTGCCGGTGGCGTCCTGGGTCAGGGTCTGGTCGATCCGCAGGGCGACTTCGGAGCCGGGGCTCATGGTCCCGTCCATGAGGTGCGCGGCGATGATCTTCTGGGTCAGGTTGCGGGCCACGTGCATCCTCCAGTGGGTGCGGTCAGAACAGGAAGCCGCCGCTCGGGGCGCCGGGGCCGGGGCCGTCGGCGTAACCCAGTTCGCGGCGGCGGATTTTCTTGCGCCGCAAATCGATTTCCACTTCAAGCCGCAGGCGTTCGCGGGTCAGCTCGAAGATTTCGTTGGCGAAAAACAGGTCACGCTCCGGGTCTTCGCGCAGGCGGTAGTCCCGTTCCCGTTCCCGGCACTCCTCCAACTCCCGCGTGAACCCGGCGATCTCGGCCTCAAGCGCCGCTATTTCCGCGCACACGGATGCGTCGAGGTTTCTTTGGCTCATCCTTGGTCCGCTCCGTGCGCGCGGGCTCGGCGGAGCGGCCCGTGGGCAAGGCGTTGTAGAGGTTCCAGAAGCGCGGCCAGACTGCGGTCAGCTCGCCGGGATTGTCCACGGCGATGCCGCGCCGCAGCCAGGCGATCAGGGCCAGGGCCAGGATGCAGTAGGGGCCCGGCGCGGCGTAGGAATCGCTCCAGGTGAGCGGGCCGGGGGTCAGCAGCACGGCCCCGTTCTCGATCTCGAAGGAGGCTCCCAGGCGTTCGAGCATCTCGGCGGCCTGTCCCAGAGCGTCCAGGTCCGCGGGCGCGGCCACGCGGCAGGGTCGCTCGGAGGCCAGACCGAGCGCCAGGGCCAGGGGGAACAGTTCGGCGCGGCGGCCGAAGTCCACGTCGGGCCGCCCGTCCGGCGCGCCCTTGGTCGAGACCAGGGCCCCGTCCTCCAGGGCCAGGGTCAGGCCCAGGGCGGCCAGGCCGCGGTCCAGGTCGCCGCCCAGCGGGGCTTCGGCCTTCCAGGGGCCGTTCAGGCGCGCCCGGCCTCCGGTGAAGGCGGGCATGGCCAGGAGATAGGCGCAGAGCACCGGGTCCGGAGGCAGCTCGGGCCGCGCCGGAAGCTTGGGCTCACCCGGGGGCACGGTGCAGCGTCCGCCCTCCAACCGGGCCGACAGGCCGCAGGCGTTCAACACGGCCACGGCCCCGGGCAGGTCTTCGGCGGCCGGGGAGCCGGGCCGGAAGCGCAGCACCAGGCCGCGCGGATAGGCCCAGGCCGAGAGGGCCAGGGCCACGGCGAACGCGGCCGGAAGGTCGTCCGGCAGGTCCACGGAGCCGTCCATGTCGCCGCCGCACTCCAGGCGCGCGGGCAGGCCCGGGGCGTGGGGGTTCAGGCTGATGAGCCTGGCGCCCAGGGCGGGCAGCACGCGGTTCAGCGGGCCCACGTCCATGAGCTTGAGTTCCGGGCCCCCGGCGAACTTGCAGCGGCCCGCGCCGCGCAGGGCCTGGGCCAGAAGGGCGAAAAAGGTGAACGGGGTCTCCCCGGCGAAGAGCAGCTTGTCCTCGAAGGTCAGCGGAGCCTGTCCGGCTGCGGCTTCCAGACCGTCGTCGGTCCAGGACAGGCGCGCCCCGGCCTGGTTCAGGGCCTTGACCAGCTCCACCAGGGGGTCGTTGAGAACGGCCTGGTTCAGGGTCAGGGGGCGGCCGGAGGCGGCGGCCATGAGGGCCCACATGCGCGCGGCGTCCAGGGAGCGGGGCGCGGGCAGGTCCAGGGCCACGGGCATCTGGCGCGGGGCCAGGCCGAAGGGGTCGGACTGCTTGCGGGCGGTCTTCATCGGGCCGCGCCCGAAGAAATTGACCACGCCGAAGAGCTGGCGCAGCAGCTTGGTGTCCAGGCCGTGGAGCCGGGAAGCCTCTTCCCAGGCGCCCCAGACCTGTTTCTCCAGGCCCGGGTCCGTGGAGGGCTTGCCGCGCGAGCGCCTCCAGGCGGTCTCGCGGCCCAGGAGCGCGGCCCTCCTGGCCAATAGCTCCAGGATCCTGCCGTCCAGTTCCTTGATCTCGCCCAGCCGCTTTTCAAAGACGCCCTCGCCGCCCGGCCCGCCGGCCCGGCGCGAGGGACCCTTTTTGGTCTCGTCCGTCATGTGGTTCCTGGTGTCTCCGGTGTGGAAGGGCCTGCATAGCCTGAAACCACGGCGTGGGCAAGCCCCGTCGGGAAACGGCCCCGATCGCGGGCGGCCGGGCCGGGCGGCGTTCCGCCGATCCTTCGTCGCCCAATCGTCACCTCGCCGCCGCGCTTTGTGATGGACCCCAAGCCGGGAAAAGTTTAGAGAATGTTTAACAACTCGGCGGCGCGGCATCCGTCCGTCCTGGGAGGTGAGTGCAAAGCCCCGGCATCGTTCCTTGAAATCCACGGGTGGACTGGACGCCTTCGCGTGAGAACCTCGAAAGAAGCGCAAGGGAGCCTATGGCGTCGAAAAACTTCATCCTCGATACCAACGTCCTCATCGAAAACCCGAAGTGCATCGCCGGCCTGCGCAACGGCGAGGAAAACAACATCCACGTTCCCTACACGGTCCTGGCCGAGCTGGACAAGCTCAAGCGCGACCCGCGCGTGGGCCACGTGGTCAGCCAGGCCGTGCACGCCATCCTCGAAGACGACAAGGTGCGCATCTTTCCTCCGGACGTGGCCCTTGGCCTGGAGGACGAGATCTACGACGACCGCATCCTCAAGGAAATCCTCAAGCAGAACCTCGAGGATCCGATCCTCATCACCAACGACCGCATCCTCCAGCTCAAGGCCCGGGTCTACGGCATCGCCTGCGAGGGCTACCGCGACTCCGTGCCTTTCCAGTCCGAATCCCAGCTCTACACCGGCTTCGTGGAGGACGGCGAGGAGCCCGTGGCCAACAGTTTCCGCTGGGAGCAGGGCACGCCGGTCTTCTACGGCCCCGAAGGGCCCAAGGCCGTGACCTACCAGCACGAGATCTGGGGCGTGCGGCCGCGCAGCGTGTATCAGAACCTGGCCTTGGAGATCATGCTCCACCCGGACATCGACCTCGTCTCGCTCCAGTCCGAGGCGGGCTACGGCAAGACCTTCCTGGCCCTGGCCGCCGCGCTCTACCTGGTCCTCGAACGCAAGGACAACACCTACCGCAAGATCTACCTGGTCAAGCCGGTCTGGGAGATCGGGGCCAAGATGGGCTACCTGCCCGGCGACGTGGAGGAGAAGATGCTCCCCTACGTGCGCTACATCCACGACCTGCTCGTGAAGCTCCACGAGATGCGTCCGGCCAACCGCATCTTCATGACTCCGGACGCCGAGAGCCTGCGCCTGAACCCCAAGAAGTTCGAAATCCAGCCCATCGCCTACATCCGGGGCATGAACGTGGAGAACGCCGTGGTCGTCGTGGACGAGATGCAGAACCTTTCGCGCAACGAGACCCGGGCCCTGCTCACCCGCATGGGCGAGAACGTGAAGTGCATCTGCCTGGGCGACACCCGGCAGGTGGACAACCCCTATCTCAACGAGTCCAACAACGGCCTCAACTGGGTGGTGAAGAAGCTCAAGGGCTACCGCAACTACGCCCACATGGTGCTCAAGGGTGAACGTTCGCGCGGCCCCATCACGGACATCGTCCTCAAATCCAAACTCTAACCCCCTTCGGGGGCTTATGGAAAGGCGGAAGAGGCTCTCGGTCTTTCGCTGAAGAGGCTCCCGGTTTCGGGCCGACCCGTCGAGGCGGTCACCAGGACGCGCAACGCGCCCTGATGACCGCCTCGACCGTTGGGGGGTCCAGGGGCCCTCGGCCCCTGGCGGGTCCGGGGCGGAGCCCGGCCGCCGGAGGCGTTCCCTCCCCCGCGTCAGCCTCCCCGCGCGCGGCACTGCTCCATGAAGGCCTCCAGCGTCAGGGCCGAGGCGGGATGGGGGGTGCCGTCGAAGGGCAGGGAGATCACGGGCAGGTCGAGCTTGCCGGAGGCCTCGCGCAGGAGGGCGGCGGAGATGGTTCCGGGCATGCAGCCGAAGGGCATGGCGTTGACCACTCCGGCCACGCGGGGGGCGGCCTCCAGGGTCGCGCCGATGGTCAGCACGGCCTCGCCGCGCACGTCCTCGGGCAGGTATTCGGCGGCCAGGGCCAGGACGCGCTCCACATCCGGTTCGTGCCCGGCCAGGTCGCCCAGGGCGGCTTCCAGGCGGCGGGTGGTGGAGTCCTGGACCTTGCGGCGCAGGGCGAGTTTGAGGAACCCGGTCAGGTCGCGGGAGCGCCGGGCCTCGCGCACGGCGATGTAGGTCACGTAGCGCACCCACTCGCCGAAGGGGGCCAGGACGACTTCGCCGCCCAGGGCCTCGATGCGCCGCACGAGGTCTTCGTTGGAGAACCGGTTGTGGCGCACGAAGATCTCCCCGGCCAGAAGCACGCGGGGCCGGGGTTCGCGGCGGCGGGGGATGCGCGCGAAGGCCCCCCGGACCTGGGCCAGGAAGGCGGCGATGTCCTTGGAGGGATCGGCGAGGTGGCGTTCGAGCCCGGCCGAGGCCGAGGCGTACAGCCGGTCGGCGGCGCCGGGGTCCAGCTCATGGGGCCGCACGCGGTGCAGGCAGTGCTGGAGCAGGTCGTAGCCGACCACGGCCTCCCAGGCCCGTCGGGCGAAGCGCGTCCCGGCCTCGGCCAGCTCCCGGTAGAGGCTGCGGTCCTGCACCGGAGAGTAGACCGGCACGTCCCCGGCCCCGGCCATCTCCAGCACGAGCCGGTGGTGCGCGGCGTACTGGCCGAAGCGGCAGGGCCCTGTGCCGCCGGGCATGAAGAAGGCCGCGCGCTCGGGATCGAAGTCCGGGGCCAGAACCTTGAGCAGGAGGTCGCCGGTGGTCACGGCGCAGGGGTAGCACTCCTTGCCCGAGACATAGGAGGCGGCCAGACGCATGGCTTCGGGCCCGGTCTCGGGCAGAACCTGGGATTCGATGCCGCAGGAGCGGAAGGCTGCGGCCAGCCCCAGGCAGTGGTCGGACATGCGCGGGCCGTAGAGCACGCGGGACTTGAGGTCCGGGCGGCGCTTGCGGGGCTTGGGCCGGGCCAGCCGCGCGGGCGGGGGCAGGTCCGCGATGCTGTCCAGGAAGGCCTCGCAGCGGGTGAGCATTCCGGCGTCGGCGGTGTGTTCGTCGATCTCCAGGGTGAGCATGGGCTTGCCCGCCATCTCGCGATCCAGGCCCTTGTCGATGAAGGAGTCCGGGCCGCAGGAGAAGCTGCCGATGCGCAGGGCGAAGAGCTTCGGGTGGTTGCGCACGAAGCGGGCCGCGCGCAGAAGATTCCGGCCCGAGCGCCAGTACATGCCCTCCAGGCCCTCCTCGTCCTCGGCCGGGAGCATGTCCTGGGGCAGCGCGGGCACGCCGAGGGCGGCCAGCTTGCGCGGCAGGTCCAGGTTCAGGCCCGGGTCGAAGGCGTTGTAGGCCCGGCCCAGCACGACCACGGCCGGGCCGTCCAGGGATTCCAGGAACGCGCGGCCGCGTTCGCGCAGGGCGTGTTCAAAGCGGTCCTGGGCCGCCCAGGCGGCCTCCAGGGCCTTGTCCATCTCCCGCGCGCTCACCCCGTATCCGTCGAAGGCCTCCCGGAGAGAGCGGAGCAGGAAGGTCCGGCCGTGGTCGGCCTGGATCACCGGGGCCAGGACGCGCGTGTCGCGGCCCTCGGCGCGCAGCCGGGAGGCCAGGAGGAAGGGGAAGCTCTGGGTCAGGGGACAGGGCAGCCGCGCGGGTTCGCCGGGTCCGGCGAGGTTGACCACGCAGGGCGCGAAGATCGCGGGCAGGGCCTGCCCGGCCAGCTCCAGGCAGTGGCCGAAGGCGGCCTTGACCGGGTGGCAGGTGTCGGCGGCCAGGGCCCGGCCGCCCAGGCGGACCATGCGGCGGCTGGTGCGGCCCGTGGTCACGGGCTCGAAGCCCAACTCCCAGAGCAGGGTGGAATGGAACGGCAGCAGGTCGTGGGCCAGGAAGGCCAGGGGCAGGCCGATGCGGCCGCGCGGGGCCTGTCCGCCCGAGCGGGCCAGGGCCTCGGCGCGTTCGCGCTGGACCTCGAACAGGGCCTGCTCGCGGAAGGCGAAGAGGTCCGGCAGGTCTTCCGGGGCCTTGCGGCGGTCGTCGAATTTTTCGCAGCGGCCGCCGAAGAACAGGGGCCGCTCCTCGCTCTCCAGGCGCAGTCGGTTGATCTCGCAGGAGTTCTCGCAGCCGTCGCAGGTGAAGGAGTCCACTTCGTAGCGCAGCCGGGCCAGGTCGAAGCCCCGGAAGCGCGAGGGTCCGCCGCCGTCGGCGCGCATGTGGTCGCGGGCGATGAGGGCCATGCCGATGGCCCCGGTGACGTCGTGGTGCGGGGGCACGACGATTTCCCGGCCGAGGTGCTTCTCGAAGGCCGCGGCCACCGCCTTGTTGAAGGCCGTGCCGCCCTGGAAGAAGATGCGCCGCCCGATGGGCCGGGGACCGACCACGCGGCTCACGTAGTTTTGCACGATGGAGTAGGCCAGTCCGGCCAGCAGATCGTCGCGTCCGGCCCCGCGCTGGAGTTGGGAGGCCAGGGAGCTTTCCATGAACACGGTGCAGCGTTCGCCCAGGTCGCGCGGGGCCTCGGCGGCCAGGGCCAGCTCCTGGAAACGCTCCTTGATCGGCACGCCCAGACGCTCGGCCTGCTCCTCCAGGAAGGAGCCCGTGCCCGCCGCGCAGGCGCGGTTCATCTCGAAATCGCGCACCCGGCCGTCGCGGATGGAAATGTATTTGGAGTCCTGGCCGCCGATCTCGAAGACCGTGTCCACTTCCGGGTCGATGGCCACGGCGGCCCGGGCCTGGGCCGTGATCTCGTTCTTGACCACGTCCGCGCGCACGAGGTCGCCGGTCATGGCCCGGCCGGAACCGGTGGTCCCGACCCCGCGCACCTCCACCCGGCCGCCCACCTCGGCCCCCAGCTCCCCGAGCCCGCGCAGCACGGCCTCGATGGGCCGGGAGGCGGTGCGCAGGTAGCGCTTGGCCACCAGGCGGCCTTCCTCGTCCACCAGGGCCAGGTTGGTGGAGATGGAGCCCACGTCGATGCCCAGGTACACGGGGGCACGGCCCTGCTCCGGCAGGGGCGCGAGCGGGGCCTCGGGCACGAGATGCCGTTCCATGATCTTCCGTTCGGCCAGGGGCGGCCGCGCGCCGCCGTCTTCCAGCCGGACGACGGTGAGCCGTTCCAGGGCGGCGGGATCGCAGGGCGCGGAAAGCCCCTCCTCCAGGGCCTTGCGGGCCGCGCCCAGGGCTCCGGCCTGGGCGGGCAGGGACGGCGTCACGAGGTCCGGCAGGTCGAGCACGCGGCGGAAGGCCTCGGCCACTCCGGCGTTCAGGGCCACGCCGCCCACCAGGACCGCCGGGCCGGGCAGCTCCCGGCCGCGCACGATGGAGCCCCGGAAGTTGCGGGCCACGGCGGCGCAGAGCCCGGCCGCGATGTCGGCCAGGGGCGTGGCCACCTGCTGGAGGTGGATCATGTCGGACTTGGCGAAGACCGAGCAGCGGCCCGCGATGCGCGCCGGACGCTTGGAGGCCAGGGCCAGGGCCGCGAAGTCCTCCAGGGAGAGGCGCATCCGCTCGGCCTGCTGGTCCAGGAAGGCCCCCGTGCCCGCCGCGCAGACCGAGTTGAGGGCGAAGTCGCGGACCACCGGGCCGCGCGGCCCGGGCCGGAGCAGGAGCAGCTTGGAATCCTCGCCGCCCATCTCCAGCACGCAGCGCGCGCCCGGGGAAAGGGTCTCCGCGCCCAGGGCCACGGCGGCCAGCTCGCTGACGTGGGGCGCGCCGAGGGTTTCGGCCACGAGCTTGCCCGGCCCGCCCGTGACGGCCAGCTCCAGGCCCGGGAAGCGTTCCAGGGCGCGGGTCAGCATGGCGGCGGCGCAGGCCGTCGGGCGGCCCTTGTGGCGGGCGTATACCGAGTGCAGCAAACGGCCCTGGGCGTCGAGCACGGCGAGCTTCACGCTCACCGAGCCGCAGTCCAGGCCCGCGATGAATTCCTGGGACATGGCTCCACGGGGGTTCTGCCGCCCGGAGGGGAGGGGTTCCGCGCCTCGGCGGCGCTTCCGGGCGGGGGTCGCTCCCGCGCGCCCAGGATAACGCCAAATCGCGGATGGAAGCAATGTCTCCCCGCGAGGAAGTCCGGAAAACGGGAATTCGCCGCGCCTGGAGCCTCCCTCAGCCCTTGTCCGCGCGGGGAGAGACGCCGAACAGGGAGAGGAACCAGCGGAACAGCCGCCGCCTCAGGGGGCCGTCCGGGTGCACATAGGGGATGACGGCGATCCTGAAGGCCAGGCAGTGAGCCACCAGCCCCTCCAGGGAGGTGTCCTCGGGAGCGGGCGCGGTGCTGCCGACCCTCAGGTCGAGGAGAATGAGCGCGCGCAAGTCCTCGGCATGGGTCGGCTCCTCCTCGGCCAGGCTGATGGACAGGGGCGCGGTCACCTCGGCACAGTCCAACTGGAGCTTTCGTCCCTGGGCGTCGAAGGCGGCATACGCGTCATCAAGCACGTCGTAGCACTCCAGATACGTCTCCGCTTCCCTAAGCTCTGGAAACACGGCCATGCCGCTGTCGTCGAACACGAAAATGGGCATGGTGGGCTTTCTGGAGTCAGAATCGGTCTTTCCAGCTGGTGTGGTCATGTGCTTCAGCGTCCGGCGGGCCGGAGAAATTTGCTCTCCGGCTGTTTCCAGAACACGTCCCCGGTCAATAGGCTGTCGGCCGGAGCCTCGCCCACGCGCCGCAGGCCCAAGGACCGGCCCTGGGGGCCATTGCCCTTGGGCAGGGGAAACTCCTCCAGCGCAAAGGTTTCAGTGACGCCCCTGTACCGCAGGATGAGCGTCTTGCGGCCGTCAAAGGACCATGTGCCCGCATGAAGCTTGAGGTCGTGTGGAGGCGTGAACAGCAGGAGCAGGAACTTGTCGCTGTTCTCGGCCAGGGCGATGGTGCGCGTCAAGGCCCGGTAATCACCATTGCGGTATTCTCCGGCGATGCCCGGTTCCTCGGCCAGGCATGGTCGGGCGAGCGCCAGGATCAGTCCGAGGATCAGCGTGAGACGCTTCATTCGCTCCTCCAGAACGTGGCGGACGAGATTTTGGAGCGGGGATCGTCGGGCGAGATGCGTTGCAGGCCGCGCATGGGGCCATAGGGCTCCACCTCGTCCTGGTCCCAGACTCCGGGCTCCAGCACCTTCAACATGCCGTCATGCTCCAAGACCACGCGGTCGTTCACCTCCCGCCAGGTGCAGGAGACGTATCGGATATCGCTCTTGTCCGACTCTCCCGGGAGCCAATTCTCGGTCATGATGAAACAGATGTTGTCCTGGTCCAGGAGAAAGAGCTCCTGGCGCCATTCCGTGGGTACCGCAGTGTGGTAATACCCAGCCAGCGGGGAGTCGTCCGCCCGGAGCGGAAAGGCTCCGGCCAACACAAACAGGACGAGGAGGAGCAGAACGCGGGGCATCACTCTTTCCTTTTCTTCGGCTTGGGATCGTATTCGATGTGAATGTGGCTCACGTCGATGACGTTCCCCTTTTTATCCAGTTCGTATTTTTCTTCCGGCAATACGTCGTAGTCCCTGCCGAGTTTTTTTTGAATTTCAGCAGCGAGTTCCCTCAACTTGTCTTTCGTGATGTGATTTCCCCGCAAGTCAACAGCTTTGTCCTTGTAATGCAAGGAATTCTTTCCGTGGCTGCTGTCATTGGCTGAAGTGACCACCATTGGGCTTCACGTGCGCGCCCGTGGCCGCCGGAGCGCCGGCCACGAACACGTCCCTGCCCCATCTTCCGGGGGGAGTCCAGTCCGGCTCCTTGGCGACGGGGCTTCGCCCCATTTACGGAAAGACGGAGAGGATGACCGGCGACTTCAATTTTTTCGGTCATGGGCCGAAGGCCCCTCCTGTATGTTTTCAACGAAGCATAAGGTCGGTTTTTGGGCCAGGCGAAGAAAGACAGCGAAAAAGCGGCTGATTGCGGCGAAAAAGCATCTTGACGGGGTTTTGGCGGAAACGACGCGGGGGCGGTCCCGGGCATGCCCGGGACCGCCCCCGCTGAAAGGGGTCCAGGGGCCGTCGGCCCCTGGCGGGTCCGGGGCGGAGCCCCGGCCGCCGGAGGCGTCGCCTACTTCACGCCCTTGGAGTTGAGGAACGGGGCGTACTTCTTGTCCGTGCCCATGATGTGGCCCACGAGCCAGTCCTTGAGGAAACGCATGATGTCCATGGTCACCTTGGCGGCGCCGCTCTTGAGGCCGTCCTCGAATTCCTGGACCTTGGCCTCGAACTTGCGGTGGATCTCGGCGTGGCGGGCGGCCTCGGGGTAGCCGTGGCGGGCGAACAGCTCCTCTTCGGTCTTGAAGTGCTTCATGGCGTACTGCTTGAGCCGGTTCACCACGTCCAGCATGACCTTTTCGGAGCGGCGCTGGCGCATGGCCTGGTGCAGCTCGTTGATGAGGTTCACCAGGGCCTTGTGGTGGCCGTCGATGAGCCCGATGTTCACGGACAGCTCGGGGGTCCACTCCACCAAACGGTCGGAGCCGAGGGCTCCGTCGAGCTTGCCCTTGGCCATGCCCTGGATGAGCATGTCCAGCTCCTCGACCAGACCGGAGACCTCCACCAGGGCGTGGGCCGACTGGGCCATGCCCTGGGCCGTTTCCTGGGCCACCCGCGTGACCTCGCTGACGGCCCGGTTGATCTCCTCGCCCACGCTGGACTGCTGGCCCGAGGCCGCGGCGATGGACGAGGCCTGGCTGGCCGTGTCGTCCACGAGGCCCACGATCTCCTCCATGAAGGCCCCGGACTGGGTGGCCTCGCGGGAGCTTTCCACGATGTCCCCGGCGGCGGCCTCCACGGCCTGGACGTTTTCCTGGGCCCCGGCCTGGATGCGCTGCACGGCCTCGCCCACTTCCTTGGTGGCGGTCATGGTCTTTTCGGCCAGCTTGCGGACCTCGTCGGCCACGACGGCGAAGCCCCGTCCGGCCTCGCCCGCGCGGGCGGCCTCGATGGCCGCGTTGAGGGCCAGGAGGTTGGTCTGATCCGCGATCTCGTTGATCACCGTGATGATCCGGCCGATGCCCTCGGCCTGTCGGCCGAGCTGGGCCATGGTCTCCTTGAGGTTCAGGATGCGGTCGCGCACGCGTTCGATGGAGTCCACGGCCCGGCGCACGCCCGCCGCGCCGGTGGAGGCATTGCGCTTGGAGTGGTCGGCGCTTTCGGCCGCGCTGTGGGCGTTGCGGGCGACCTCGACGATGGAGCCGGTCATCTCCTCCATGGCCGTGGCCGTCTCGGTCATGCGGTCGCGCTGGATGTCCACGCCCCGGCTCACCTCATGCACCCGCTCGGTGAGTTCGCCGATGGCCGCGAAGATCTTTTCGGACACGGCCTGGGCCTTGCCCGCGGCTTCGTTCATGGACGAAAGCAGCTTGCCGACCTCGGCCTCCTCGACGCGGGCCTTGTCCAGGGCCTCCTGGGCGGCCTTGGCCTGGCGTCCGGCCTCGGCCTCGCTCAGGCGGCAGGTCTGGGTCACGGATTTGAGGTGCGCCACCATGTCCTTGAGCGCCGCGTGGACTTCGCCCATCTCCAGGTCGAAGCGCCCGGTCAGCTCGGCCTCCTCGCCCCGGCCCACGGCCTGGGCGTAGCGGTGGATGGCCGCCAGGGGCGCGGTGAGCTTGCGCCGGGTCTGGACCATGGCGAAGGCCGCCAAGAGGGCCCCCAGCGCAAGGATGACGGCCACGACCACCGGGCCCGCGCCGAGGATGTCGGCGGCGGTCTGGGCGCAGAGCAGAAGAAAGAGTCCGGCGACGGCCGTGAATATCCGGAATTGAATCGTCATGAAAAACCTCCTCTACGGGAAGTTTCTTTTTACCCGGGAGCGTTCCGGCCGTCCAGCGCAACCAGGGGGGCGTTCCAATCAAACCCGGGCCGAGGAGCGGGAAGGTCCGGACGACGCGGACAGCAGGGCCAGCCCCAGAACCACGGCCACGCTCCCGGAGTACAGGAGGGGAGTGGTCAGGCCCAGACTCAGGCAGGCGGCGTAGGCCCCGGCCCCGAAGGCGGTGGGCCGCCGCAGCACGGGCACGGCCGGCAGTCCCAGCAGGAGCAGCGGCCCGGGCAGGCCCCAGGAGGCGGTCAGGCGCGGCCAGAAGGCGTGCACCTCGGACAGGCGCATGGCCGGGCCCCGGCCGATGGCCTGAAGCAGGGAGAGCAGGTCCGGCGAGGTGTCCAGAGGCAGGGGCTGGTTCAGGGGCAGCCCCGCGAGCCAGGCTCCGGGGGTCTCGCCGAGGGCCTGGAACACGGCCAGCCATTGGCGCGACTGCTCCAGACGGGTGAGCGCCGCGCTCTGGTCCAGGGGCAGGATCAGGGCCGCGGCGGTCAGCAGCAGGCAGAGGACGAAGAGCGGGAGGCGCAGGCGCAGGCGGCCCGGGCCGAAGAAGAGCAGGCACCAGCCCGCCGTGAACAGGGCCAGGGCCGAGAAGCAGGCCGCCAGTCCCGGCAGGATGGCGAACAGCCAGAGTCCGGCGCGGCCGGGCGGGGTCTCGCCCCGGGCGGAGAGGGCGGCGCAGAGGCAGAACACGAGGACGCAGGCCAGGCTGTCCGGCTCCCCCAGGGAGCAGGTCAGCGGGAGCCGATCCAGGACGGTCAGGTTCAGGGTCAGTTCCAGGCAGCGGAGCAGTCCCAGGGTTCCGCCGCAGACCAGGAAGGCCCGGCGGGAGGGCGGCCCGAAGCTGGAGGCCCAGAGCCAGGCCAGGAGCAGAAAGGCCGGCGGAGTCAGCTCGGGAATCCAGGCCGGCGGCGGCGAGACGGCCCGCAACGCGGGCGCGGCGTAGAGGAACAGGGCCAGGGTGGCCAGCCCCAGAACCAGCGCCGCGCCAAGGGTTTTGAGCGCCGAACCGCCGGAGCCCCGCAGGACCGGCAACGCGCCCAGCCAGGCCAGGGTGAACCAGGCGGCGGGCTCCACGGTCCCGGCCCGGGACGGGCCGCCGGGAACGGCCTGGGTCGCGGCCAGGGCCAGGGGCAGGACGACGCAGGCCAGGATCAGGGGCGATACGGCCAGGGAGGGCTGAAGGAACTCCCGGCTCATGCGTCCTGAAGGAGTTTGCGGAAATGGCGTCGGGCCCGGCGTTTCAGCTCCAGGCGCGCGGCGTGGGCCCGGCGGCCTTGGAGGAGTACGGGCGGATGCAGCGGATCGGCCCCCAGGTAGAGGTCCAGGACATGCACGGTGGGATGGCTCGCGCCGAGGGTGCGCGCACAGCCGGTGCAGGCCGTTGCGATGGGCCGCTCACCGGCTTCTTCCAGGCGTTGGGCGCGCCAGGATTCGGGCAGGGGGCTCCCGGCCAGGTCGGCCCGGCCGCCCGCGCCGCAGCAGGTGGTGCGGTACCAGGCGTGGTTCATTTCGGACACGGCGTGGCCCGAGCCCCAGACCAGGTCGCGCACGGCCCGGTGCACGGCCTTGTCCAGACGCCAGAGGCAGGAGTCCTGCACGGCGATGTCCAGGGATTCCTTGTCCGGATCCTGCTCCCGCTCGTCGGCTTCCGGGGCCAGGGCCTCGTAGACCGTGTTCACGGCGAAGGGCGGCTCCACGGAGCGGAGCATTTCCCGGCAGCCGGGACAGGGGGTCAGCACCTCCTCCAGGCCCAGGGCCGCGATGCGGTCCACCAGCCCCCGGACGCGCCCGGCGGCGACGGAGTGCAGTCCGGCGTTGTCCGAGGGGCGTGAGCAGCAGGCCAGGAGAAAGGCCGTGGGCTCGGTGGCGTCGAGCATTTCATAGGTTTTCCAGGCAGTCTCGGGCCGGGAGCCGGAGAGGCCGCAGCCGGGCAGGAAGCCCCGGCGCGCGCCCGGAGGGGCCGCCAGGAAGGTGTGGTTGCGGCTCAGAAGCCGGGTTTCGTTCTCCAGATAGGCGGCGAAGGGCTCCAGGGGATAGGCCCCGGAGGCGATGTACTCGGCGCGCAGCAGGCGCATGAATCCGCTGGGGTCGGCCTTGCGCGGGCAGGCCACGCTGCACAGGCCGCAGAGGGAACAGAGGAAGGGCATGGCCGGGTCCAGCCTGCCGACCAGGGCGTCGCGGGCCAGTTCGTGCGGCATGCCGCGCTCCTTGAGCAACGGGCATTCCTTGGTGCAGATGGTGCAGGAGTCGCAACGCTTGAGGATGTCTTTCGCCGCCCGGACGGCGGCCTCGCCCAGTGTGTTCATCCGCATAGGGTTACGGCCGGAGAGGGAAAAGCGCAAGAGGCGACGGCGTTCAGTCCTCGGCCGGAGCCGAGGCGAAGCTGTAGCCGTTGCCGCCCCGGCGCTTGACCACGTACATGGCCCGGTCGGCCGCGGAGAGCAGGCTGTCCTGGTCCCGGCCGTCGCGCGGGGACACGGCGATGCCGATGCTGGCCCCGGCGAGGTAGAGGCCTTCGGGCAGATCCGGGGCCAGCAGGGCCTCGCGGATCTTGGCCGCCACGGCGGCGGCGTTGGCCGGGTCGGAGAGGTCGCCCAGCACGACCACGAACTCGTCGCCGCCGATGCGGGCCACGGTGTCGGACTCGCGTACGCAGGCGGTGAGGCGCTTGGCCGCCTCGCGCAGCACGGCGTCGCCGAACTGGTGGCCGTGGGTGTCGTTCATGGCCTTGAAGCGGTCCAGGTCGACGTAGAGCAGGGCCATGGGCAGGCCGGTGCGCCGCGAGTGCTTGAGGGCCTGGGCCAGGCGGTCCACGAAGAGCTGGCGGTTGGGCAGACCGGTGAGCGGATCGTGCAGGGCCATGTGCCGGACACGGGCCTCGGAGACCTTCATGACCGTGATGTCCTGGGCGTTGAGCACCAGCCTGCCGTCGGGCATGTGGGCCATGCGCAGGCGGGCCCAGCGGCTTTCGCCCCCGGCGTCGCGGAAATGCACGACGCGTTCCGGCGGGTCCGGGTTTTCGGCGTCGCGGAACCAGGTTTCGAGCATGGCCGCGCGCTCGGCGTCGCCGGGGATGGTCTTCGCCATCCACTCGCGGATGTCGGTGATCTCGTGGGCCTTCATGCCGAACAGGCGCTCCATGCCGGGGCTGACGTAGTGGATGTCGCCCTTGAGGTCGGCCACGGCGATGCCGTCGTGGGAGTGCTGGAGGATGGCCGTGCGCTCCATGATCTGGAGGTTGAGCTGGGCGTAGAGGGTCTGGATGTCCTCGGCCATCTTGTTGAAGGCCCGGGCCAGGCTGCCCAGCTCGTCCTCGGTGAGCACCGGCGCGCGCGCCGAGAGGTCGCCGTCGGCCACGGCCTGGGCCGCCCTGGTGACCTCCAGCACGGGCCGGGCCAGCCGCCGGGAGAGCAGGCGCATCCCCAGGGCCAGGGCGAGCGCGGCCAGGGCTCCCACGGCGATGATCCGCCCGGCCAGCCGCCGGGCCGGGTCGAAGGCCTCGGCCTGGCTCATCTCGGCCAGCAGGGCCATGCGGTAGTCCGGCAGCCAGCGGTACACGCCGATGACCGGCACGCCCGCGTAGTTGTCGTAGGCCCCCTTGCCGCTGCTCCCCGAGAGGGCCCGGTCGATGCCGGGGGTATGCAGGTTCCGGCCGCCGTTCCGGCCGATGATCTCGGCCGAGACGAAGGTGTGGAAGCTGTCCACCAGATAGGTCTCGCCCGTCTCGCCCAGGCCGGCGCGATCGCGGATCACCGCGTCCAGGCGCTCCAGGTTGAGGTGCTCGGCCAACACCCCCAGGAGTTCGCCCTTCGCGCCGCGCACGGGCATGGACACCGTCATCACCGGCCGCAGAGAATCCGGCGAGGGGTAGGCGCTTTGCAGCGCGATTCCCTCGCGGCCCTTGAGGTAGAAGTTGTAGGTGGTGCGGAAGCGGCCCACGCCGCCGGGCCGGGAGGAGGCCAGCACCCGGCCGCCCGTGGGCGAGAGGAAGAGCAGTTCGCTGATGTCCGGCCGGGCCTCCACCGCGGCGGTGAAGAAGGCCGAGAGCCGGGCGTATTCCGGCAGGGCCGCCGGGTCGCTTTCCAGGGGCGGGAGGGTCGAGGGCAGATGCCCGTTGAGCGTCAGGTCGGCGGTCAGCAGGGCGAGGTCGCGCTTGCGGTCCTCCACCCAGAGGTTCAGGTAGTTTTCCTTCTGCGCGGCCACGGTCTCCAGGCGGGCCAGGGCCTGGACGCGCAGGGCCTCCTTGCCGCCCTCGTAGGCCGCCGCGGCCACCAGAAGCACGGTCAGGGCCGAGAGCAGCAGATAGGTGCGCACCAGCCTGCCGGTCAGGCTCGTCTGCCGGAAGAGTCCGCTTCCCGCCGGTTCACTCATGAGGCGGAATCTCCTTGTGGAACACGGCCTGTTTTCCCTGCACGCGCATGATGAGCACGCTGCGCTCCGGATCGCCCGAGCCGTGGAAGCGGATGGTTCCGGTGACGCCCTGATGGTCCTCGATGGCCGCCAGCCCGGCCGCCAGCATCTGGGGCTGGGTTCCGCCCGCGTTGCGGGCCGCCTGGAAGAGCAGTTGCATGGAGTCGTAGGTCATGGCGTCGCTCAGGATGGGATCCTTGCCGTAGCGCTCCCGGTACGCGCGTAGGAATTCCCGGGTTTCCGGCGTGCTCCGGTCCGGGGCGAAGCCGGTGCAGAAGTAGGCGTCCTGGGCCTCGGCCAGGGCCAGGACGTCGGGCTGGTGCCAGGAATCCGAGCCGAGCAGGGTGCGGGCGACGCCCATCTCCCCGGCCAGGCGGATCTGCTCCCGCAGGGTCGGCTGGAAATTGGGCAGGAGCAGAACCTGGCATCCGGCCGCCTTGATCCTGGCGAGACGTTCGCGGAAGTTTTTTTCGCCGGTGAGGTAGGGCTCGAAGGCCGGAACCTGGCCGCCCAGGCCCACGAAGGCGTCGCGGAAATACTCGGCCACGCCCCGGCAGTAGTCGTCGGCCGCGTCGTAGAGCACGGCCGCCCTGGACGCTCCCAGGTCGTTGCGGGCGAATCGCGCCAGGGCCCGGCCTTGGGCGGTGTCCACGAAGCAGGCCCGGAAGATCAGGGACTTGCCCCGGGTGGTCTCGGGGTCGGTGGAGGTGGGCGAGATGAGCAGCACGCCCGCGTTCTGGGCCAGCACGGCCGCCGGAATGGCCTGGCGGCTGACATAGGGGCCCACGATGGCCGTGACCCGGTCGCGGCTGATGAGCTCGCGCACGGCCACCAGGGTGTCTTCCAGGCGGTCCTGGTTGTCCCGGGGCAGGAGCCGCACGAAGAGCCTGCGGCCGGCGACCTTCAGGCCGCCCGCGTTGTCGACCTGCTCCATGGCCAGGCGCGCGGCGTCGGGGTTGTGGCGCACGGCCGTTTCGGAGATGGCGGCCACGAAACCGATGCGGAACTCGTCCTTCGGGGCCTCGCCCTCCGAGCAGGAGAGCGTCAGGCCGAGCAGGAGCAGGGACAGGAGCGTCGGCAGCGCGCGGAAAAATCTGGGTTTCATGTCGCCTCCCCAGGCGGTTCCGGTCTCGGTTCAGGGAACGGGAGGCAGCTCCTTGTGGAGCCGGAACCTGCCGTTCTCGATGCGCAGAATGACGGCGCTCTTCTCCGGGTCGCCGCCTCCCCGGTAACGGTACAGGCCCCCGGCCCCCTCCAGCATCTCCACCTGGGACAGGGCGTCGCGCAGGTCCGTGGGCGTCAGCGCGCGAACCCGGCCCAGGGCCGTGAAGATCAGGCCGAAGGCGTCGTAGGTCAGGCAGGCCGTGCCGTTGGGCGTCTGGTTGTAGGCTTTTTCGAAGGCCTGCCTGAACTCCCGTGAGCGGGCCGTGTCCATGCCCGGATCCCAGGTGGTGGTGAAGAAGCTTCCGTCGAGCGCGGCCAGGTCGGGCCCCTGGGAGAGCATCTCCCAGCCGTCGCCGCCCAGGATCACCCCGGTGAATCCGGCCTGCCTGGCCTGTCTGGCCTGGGACAGAACCTCGTCGTGATAGTTGGGCAGCAGGAGCAGGTCGGGCCGCTCCGCCAGGATGCGCCGGAGGTGTTCGGACCAGTCCGCGGTTCCGGTGAGGTAGGGCGCGAAGGCCGCTATGCTTCCGCCCTTGGCGCTGAACGCCTCGCGGAAGCTCTCGGCCAGGCCCCTGTTGTAATCCTCGGCCGAGTCGTAGAGCACGGCGGCTCGGGCGGCGCCCAGTTCGTTGCGGGCGAATTGGCCCAGGACGGACCCCTGGAAGGAGTCGGTGAAGGGCATGCGCCAGGTGTAGTGCAGGCCCCGGGTCGTTTCGGGGTTGGTGGAGCCGGGGGTGATGAACGGCACACGCAGTTCCTCGGCCACCTTGGCCATGGGAATGGCGTCGCGGGAGAGGAAGCCGCCGATCACGGCCAGGGCGTGTTCGCGCTGGACCGCCGCGCGCAGGGCGTCCAGTCCGCCTTCCACGGTGGCGCCGGGATCGAGGGCGACGAGTTCCACGGGTCTGCGTCCGGCGGGGGTCATGACGCCGCCCTCGGCATTGGCCTGGTTCACGGCCAGCCGGGCCGCGTCCAGGGTGGTCCGGCCGATGTCCTGGTATTCGCCGCTGAGCGTGGAGATGAAGGCCAGCCGCACCGGCCCGGGGGAGGCGTCCCGGCCCCCGGAACAGGCCGAAACCCCGGCCACGGCCAGCAGGAAGGCGGACAGGATCGAGGCCAGGGACCGCAGGCGTCCGCGAAGGCCGCGCGGGAGAGGCTTTTTCGTGCCCCACGTATGCCGCATTCGATACATCCTATTGAGGTTCTTGATCTATATGTAGTCCAGAAACATGAACGATTGAAAGCGTTTTTTTTCTAACACCGCGACTTCGCGCGCAGAGTCCGGAGGAGGCCCCGTGGCGGGGCCTTTCCTCCGGGGCCTGTTTCCGCTACATGCCGGGGAGCAAACGAAGGAAGGACACCATGCTCGACCTGAAATTCACGCGCGCCAACCTGGACGTGGTGCGCGAGGC
>Ga0265295_1001450_pt1 | contig 41686 bp, 32 predicted proteins | sample Munlansysbiofilm_FD_192503 | JGI IMG/M metagenome (GOLD analysis project Ga0265295, IMG submission 192503) | Leachate microbial communities from a municipal landfill in Southern Ontario, Canada - Methane capture system biofilm | ecosystem: Engineered > Solid waste > Landfill > Unclassified ... | reverse complement strand
AGGTTTACTAATCGAATCTCTTTACTTACAATCTACCATACTACAGCTTTTCGATCCAGCAGCACAACAGTATTTTGTTCCCGCTAGGTTGGACATTAATTCTTTAGTTCCTTCGTTCCCGTCAAAAGCTGATTCAAGTTGTACTGGACCTGCATTGGCCATAGAAATTGCTCCCATTGTAACAATTGCAACTGATGCGATAAAAAACAAAACTTTTTTCTTCATAATACGTTATATAAAATAAGGTTTTTAACCTGCGTAGCAGCCCTCCTTACCAGAGGTGTTTTATATGGGTTGCTGCGCTTTTTTTGTCCCTTGGGGCAGGGAACGCCACCTTACTTTTTGCGGGGCTTAGGTTTCCCCCTGTAGCGTTTGGGTATTTAGCCGTTTGTTTCTTCGTAACAATCAAGGTAATTAAAATTACCGTTAGGTGCTAAAAATTTACTGTTGTTGAATTGGTTAGGTGCTGCTTTTGTAGATTTTTCTTAACTGAAAATTTTCATTTTCTAATCTGTGAATAAATCTTATTCAAGAACGACCTCTAATAGTTCGTAATCATTTATGGCATTAGATTTTACTATCGCTTCAATAATTTCAAACTGCTCAATGCTCGCTCTGGTGAATACCAGTACAATGCTTCCTTTATCCCCCTGCTTTTCTGGTTCATTTAGTTTAAAACCCGTGCAAACGCACGAGGGTTTAACAGATATCACTTCTAAAGGGCTCTGCGGGGTCTCATTGTGATATTCAAATTTTGCATAAATTGTATCCCCTCTAAAAGTTATACTCTGCTTATCAGCAATGCTCATTCTGTACCTATCGAATTTAATCCTGGGCTTTTGCTTTTTGTCCTGGGTAAATGCGAATGAATGTATCAAGCATAGCAGCAGTATGCCTAGTAGTATTCTTGTGCTCTTGTCCATAGTAATTCTGTTACTTGTTTGTAAAAAGTGATAAACTTTTCCGTTTGCTCAGGGAATGAGAATCTTAACTCAGAAAACCATATTTGTTTTTCCAGCGGGATAAGTTTTACCCCAAATGCATTGCTTAGCTTCGAGGTTTCTAGGGTTAAGTTCGTAGAGGAGAATGCGGGGGGGGAAAGTAAAGGTCGGTTAAAGAAACCACCCAATGCACTGAATATCTTTCGATCTGATCCGTTGGTAACCGTTAGGGGGCTGATTAAGGTGGTTAGCGTGTACTGTGCAAACTCGGATCTGCCATTTGAGTAGTGCGACTCTACTCTAAGGTGTACAGGGTAAATTGTATCGTTGGCATTAGCAAAGGAGACATTAATCTGCTGGGTGAAACCGGAATCTTTACGCCTGTAATGAATTCCGCTATGAGGGTAAGGCATTGGAAAATCTGGGTTGAGTAATTTAACCTCCTTTAGGGTGTAGTCTGCGTTTAGCACGATATGCCCCTTTCCGCAAAGGATGTTTTTTCGTGAGGCTTTGGCTTTGCTTTCGAAGGAAATAGCGAAGTGCTTGGCATTATGCTTATCCCAGAATATGGAATCGAGCGAGTAGCTATAGTATCGCTTGTATTTTTTTTCAATGGGGCCATTGCTGTAAATAAATTTTTCGGCTAGCGTCAGGTCTTCTGCCCTTAAATTTGAAGTGAGCACTTCAGGTCCAGAGTTGCTGAGATTTAGAGTTTTGAATCCACTGTTTACCATTGTTCCCAGTGGGATTACTCCAAAGTGAGGACTAAGGCTTTCTATCCCAATCTTAGAATAGTAGTCGGGGTGATTATCTCCCCAGAACCCAACCGCATCGCATACCAAGGCTAGGCAGAGGCTATCCTTTTCGGATACTACTGTTGAGAAAATGCCCAGGCTATTTCGGTAATTTTTTGGTTTTTGTATTTCCCATTTTGAGATCATTCCCGATATAATACGTTTTAACCTCTCTGGGCGCACTACAACAGGGGCTATATCAAAATATTTTTTTTTAAGGCTTACTACTATTGTATCGGCCATAGTGCTGTAGTTGGCGGGTATTATGCTAAATACACCATATGCAATATGACTGCCCCAAAGCGAGTCTGCCCCAAAGAATAAGGTGCTATCAACGGCAAACGTCCCTTGGCTATTAGTTATAAAAACATCATTGCTTGGGAAAAGCAAAAAGGTGGCAAAATCTACTACACTTGAGTCTTCGGCGCAAATTACTTTAAAGTTAGCCTCCTGCGAGTAGCCTAGTAGGGTAAAAAATAATGCTAATGCGGTAATAAAGAATCTTTTCATATGTCTATTTATATAATTTATTAGGTATATCATGGAGGAGCCATTCCTTTGTGTTATCGCCGTTACCAAGAATGGTTCATGGCTCAATTTAGTCAATACTATATGTTATGGTTACTAAGTTTATTTCTCTGGAGGTTTCACTGGGAATGGTATGTCCAATTATTACACCGGTGTCAATATAGGCTAGCTTAAAGTTTTTGGGTGTAGTAATACTACCAACGTAAGCGTTGTTTTTAAATAGCTGTAATGCTGTTTTCTCGCCTGCCTTCGGAAAAATAAGTCGGACTAGAACAGAATCGGTAGGGGAGTACTTAATGCTCTGATAGGTTCCAAAGTTTGCCCAATCGCTAATGTAGTTGCTCTCGGCAATTTCATATGAGGCATGTTTTGGGTAGTTCTGGTTTAGGTTGGGGTAGCCTTTCCCAAACTCTGTTACCAGTTTCCCATTGTTATCGTAAACGTAAATTAGGCTATCGATAGCAAACGATATATACGTGAGGTTGCTGCCATGGGCGATGTAGGCCTTGTCGAAGTTGGCAATAAATTTTTGCTTAAGGTACTCCTTCGACCTTTCGCCAAACATCGTAACAAGTTCGCCATTGTAGTTAAACGCTCCAACCACCCGTGTTGTTTTGTAGTACTTGCTGTGCATATAGCCATTAAGTAGCGGGTGATAGGCTATAATGGGTAAATATATCAGGCTATCCGATAGCGCTATCCTATTCTCTGCCTTCGACCAGTCAACCTCGTATATGCCACTCATACTGCCCTTTGGCTTATTCTGTAACACGTTTATCGGAGTGCTAACCATCCAGTTGGTCGATAGGGTTTTAACGCTGCTCTCGGTAATTGAACCGAACGAAATGGAGTGGTCGCCTACAAAGACAATTGTTCCTGATGGGGATATGCCAAATTTATGGGGTATAAAGGGTAGCTCGTGCGGTCCCTTACCCAAACCGAATAGTCTTTTTTGAAACCCTCCATTAAAATCGAATACAGACAAGGTGCCAAACTTAAAGTCTAAAAGGTAAATGTTTGCTGAGTCGGCAGCAAGCATCCCGTGACCAGAGCTTACCTCAGGGTTTAGCCTAGTTGAGTCAATACTATGGGTGAGTTGATAGTTAAGGTTTAGTAAACCAGCATTATCTGTTTTAACGTTGTTACTGCATGAGCATAGTAATACTGCTACGCCAATACAAAAAGAGAATAGGTTATGTTTTGCCATTGTAGGATTGTACTATTAGGTAATTGACTTGATAATTTTGATAGGGTGACTTTTAAGGGGCACCCTATTACTAATCTTTATCTGGAACAGTTTGATGCATAATCGTTACAATTTATTTGGCCAGTTGTTGATTTTGCACAGGCTGATCTAAAACTAATAGTTGATCCCCCGTAACAACCTCCGTGTTTACAACGGCATACCATTGTTGTAATGAGATCAGAAGGAACTTCGGGTAGTGTTACTTGTGCTTGAGAAACTGAACCTGTAAAAGGTGTTAATGCTAAGGTGCAGAAACAGAATGCAATAATAACTTTCTTTTTCATTTTACGTTATATTAAAACAGTTTTAATCTGCGCGGCAGCCCACCTTGTTCAGAGGTTTTACTTATGGGTTGCTGCGCTTTTTTTGTCCCTTGGGGCAGGGAACGCCACCTTACTTTTTGCGGGGCTTAGGTTTCCCCCTGTAGCGTTTGAATTGTTAGTATTTCAATTCTTTTCGTAACTCCCAACGTTTTGGATGTTACGCCTTGCAACCATTGCCTTGCAACGGGTGCTCGAGGTTAGGTTAAGCTAGTTTTATGACCTCCTTTCGTGTTGGTTAATACATTTTATGTGCATATAATTATACCAAACATACAAAAGTTTTAGTATGTATAGCCCCCCCCCCCCCCGTACATGTTACACAACATATTTTTTTGCACAAGTTCCGCTTTGTGTTGCCTGCAGTGGGTTTGGGGCAATTCTGAAAATGCATTAAATGTCACCAAGTATTAAGATTGCAAACATATAGATATGTGTCAATCTGTGTTTGATAAAGGGTTGTAGTATTAATATTTGTGTTGTGCAGTTAGGATAGGAAGGCTAATTGGTATAGGTGCAGGTGTGTCTGATTATGCAGAGAGGGGGTAATGGGGTAGGAAAAGACCCAAGGGGTAAAACTATTTTTTTCGTTAGCATTATCCATCTTACCCGTTTTCAACTATCAAATAAATAACTACTTAAAATCGAAGAAGCTAATATCATATACTTTTTCAAGTTTTTTTACTTTATCTGCAAATACACTATATAATTTTCTGTCTCTTACTAAATTTCCTCTCAGCAGAATAGTGTCGTTCTTTGTAAAGAAGCAATCAGCTTTTCCCATTTCAAAGTTGTTTCCCTTTATGAATGAATTGTTTGTGTCGTAGTAAACTGGGAGTGCGGAGAAAAGTGTATTCTTCATAGTTTCTTCAAAAAGGGTATAATCAAATTGGCTGTACACATAAAAATTCATTCTTATATCATAAGGTAGAGCAAAGCGATGATAGATTGAATGCCAATTTCCCATCTCAAGAATGCAAGGGAGGCAATCTCCATTTATCCATACTGAAATTTCATAACCGTTGTTAGTTGAGCCCCTTTTTTCAATAGTGTTTCCTAAACTCTTCAATGGCAAACTCTCTGGTTTTACTAAAACATCTTTTGTTTCTTCCTCGTGACAAGATACAAGCAAAAGAAGCACCAGACTAGAAATATAATATAAGTTACTTAGTTTCATTACTCCAAATTTAATTTAAATTTTAGTAGGGAGAAGTCATGGTCAATAGTTAAGGTGTAAAGATCCCTGCCATTGTCGCTTATGGCAATAGAGTTTGCATCTTTTTCTAACTGGTAATGAGAAATTGGCTCGCCATCCCATGTAAAAACGTAAAGATCACGTCCATAGGCACACTCATTACCATAGTCTTTCATGGAACGACCTGAGTACAAAACAAAGCAAAAGTCTTTGTTAAAAGTAACATCTATAAACCCAAGTTTATTTTCTTTTTTTAATGCAGCGGAACTATGGCCATTAGGGAAGTTGATTTCCTGAAATATTGTGGGATGGATTGTATATCTGTTATTTAATACATATTTGTAGTTTTCTATCGAAAAAAACTCAATATGACCACAATAGTATGTGGCATTAACAAACTTATTGTTATACGGATTTCTTAAAACTTTCCCTTGATTAGCCTGTCCCAAAAGCCAATTTGGAGTGTCTTTATACTTCTGGTCCACAAAGTAATGCCCATAAAACCCTTTGGTTTTTGTATCATAGTAATTAAAATGAGCTAGTGATCCATCATAAAAAGAACCTGTACACACTACCTCTCCTTCATTTACTGGTGCCATAGCATAAATGCTTTTTATACTGTCTGGAGAGTTTATACTGAGTATTTGAGGGGAACAATGACTATGGGAGAGCAAACAATCAATTGAATAAAGGAACAACTTTTGTTTTGAAATGTCATAAACATAAAATGTATTGGTTTTATAATCAATCCAAATACTGCCAGCACTAACCATTTCCTCGGGCCCTTTACCTCTGGGGGCAAATTGTTGCTCTACCTTGCTTTTGTTGAAATTGTATATTGAAAAGAAGTATTCTGATTGTCTATGTTTAAACAAGGCTAAGCTATCATTAATAATCAACTCTAAAGAGTTTGCATTTATGTTATTTAATTTTATACTTTCACTTAAAGTAAGATTTCTTTTTTTTTGAAATTTCTTTTCAAATTTTATTTCTTCTGTTTTATGATTGCAAGAGGTAACGCTTGGCAAGCATAATAAAAAAGTTATAAATAAATAGAAGTATCTTATCATGATTATTATTTATAATAATTAATGAGGGATGGACTATTATGAGTTTTGCCAATAGTCCATCCTTTGAATTAAATGCTAAACCCAAAAGGCTCCATCGAACGTTACACCATCTCCATAGTCACACACCCCATCAAAATTGTGGCAGCAAAGATGACCTACTTCACCAGTAGGCTTAGAATCTTTTATAACTTCTTTTCCAAATGTAACAAGGCTAGATAGCCCCAATAATGCAATTACTGCTAATGTTAAAACTTTCTTTTTCATTTTACATTATATTAAAATGGTTTTAATCTGCGCGGCAGCCCACCTTGTTCAGAGGTTTTATTTATGGGTTGCTGCGCTTTTTTTATCCCTTAGGGCACGGGTAACCCCACCTTACTTTTGCAGGGCTTAGGTTTCCCCCTGTAGCACTTGGTTATCAATATTTCAGTTTCCCGGGACTCTAACTTTTTTTAGGTGTTAAACCTTGCAATCATTGCCTTGCAGTAGTTCCAGTAGTTAGTTTAGCAATTTACTGTCGTATTGATTATTACCTTTTTTCTGTATTAGATACTACGTTTGCAAACGTTATAATAAATCAAACATATAGAAAAACATTTACCCCCCCCCTGCTTTTTATATGTGTTATATAACATGTTTTAACGAAACCCGTGTCGCTTTGCAGTATTTACTGGGTTTTCAGACATTAAAAAAAGTTGCGATTTACACTAAATATAGAGTAGGCCTATATTTGGGTTTTGTGGATAGGGTAGGTAGTCTATTTGGTATAAGCGCAACTGTGTTCAATTATGCTGGTTTTGTTTTGGGTTCTGCGCTTTTTTTATCCCTTAGGGCACGGGTAACCCCACCTTACTTTTGCAGGGCTTAGGTTTCCCCCTGTAGTATTTGGATAGTTAGCGTTTCATTTTTTAGTTCTGGGGTATTGATGTGCAACGATGTTTTACTGTAAATGAAAACGTTCTATCTTTTTTGTTATTCGAAAATGCCATAATCGTATGTTTTTTGTTGGCGGGGGCATTAATTAACGATAATTTAGTTCAAATGTTTTAAAATCCTTTCCCATCTCACTCCATTAGGCCCCCTTGATAGGACTATCATTAATGCACTACCCTTAATGTTTGTTTGGGGTATAAAACCAAAATGCCTAGAATCAATAGAGTTATCCCTATTATCACCCATCTTAAAGAAAAAATCTTCATTAAGTTTAATCGAGTTTGAGTCAGCATTCCAGGTGGCAAACTGGTTGCGGATTAACTTCAGGTAAGCATTATCAACACTTAGTTTGGGGTCTATACTCATTCCCTTAAAAGGAATTACGATTGGCCCATAATTATGCAAGGTCCAATTTTGGGTTGAGTCAGTAAGGAAAATTGGCAGTTTGTTTCCGTAAAAAAAAGTTTGAGTGCTATTAGATTTTCGCAGAAAAGGTAAAACAGACTCAATGTATGGTTTGGAGATAAGAACTTTGGCTTCATCGTTCGTGAGCCAAGTTTTTATAGTTTCGTCATATTCATCAACAAGTATATTTAATTGCTTTAGTGTTTCAAGCGTTTTTTTATCGTCAGCATAGCTAATGCAATAGTAATTTTTAACCGTAGGTGGGGAAGCCTGTTCTACTCCATTCACAAAAACAATAGCATCCCTTATTTCCAGCGTATCGCCTGAGAGTGCTATACATCTTTTGATGTACGTAACATCTCTTTCAGTAGGAGAGGTAAACAGTATAATTCTACCCCGTTTAATGCTTGATTCGTATGATTTCGAAAGGATAAAATCGCCCGGCAGAATGGTGTCAGCCATGGAGCCTGAGGATATCCTAAAGGTGTCGAACAGCGTAAAGTAAATGGCTGTAATGAAGGTTAAAGAGATAAGTGTAAAAAAAACGATTTTGTTTTTTTGCATTAATTAAACCTTTTTTTATACTCATCAAGTAGTTCGGGATTCATTAAGGGGTTACCATAAACAACTATCCTATTCTCCGCATCCACCATAAAGGTTCTAAGGTACTCATTTTGAGTAAACAGCCTGTTTTCCCTTTCAAAATGGTAACTGTTATCCCATAACAATGCACCTGAAGTTCTTATTTCTGGGTATAAATTGCGCATAAAGAAGGATGAGTCATACATAGATACATTTAGTACAAAGATTAATTTAGTGTCATTGAAGTTTTGAAATTCCATTGTAAATAAACTGTCTAACCTATTTATTTGGTTTGTTATGCACTTCATACAAGATCCATCAACAATTGAAATAACCTTAATTTCACTTTCAAATCTAGTTAATAATGTATCAATTGGATAAAATGAATTACTTTTTAGATAGGAAAGTTTAGTAGGAAATGTAATTTTTCTTGCAAGAAGAGTATCAATAGTATTGGATTCAGTTTCATTCTTAAAAGAGCTATTACAGCTACAAAACAGAACAAACGAGAAGAGCATAAATGTTGTTAAATACTTATAATTTTTCATAGTTCATTATAATTAAAGTATGCCAAAGGGTTATCTCTATCATCAAAAAAAACAATAACTCTTTTACTATCATTATCAACACAAAAGGTACTGAATTGACTCCCAGTATCAATGGTTTTTATGTAATTACCGGATAAATCAAAAATTATAAACTTAGATGGATTGTTGCTCCAAGGTCTGCCTTGTTCCTTGAAATAAAACTCATCACCGCCTAAATAGGAAGCAATAATTTTATCATCAATAAAATCTACACCACAAAAATATGCTTGATTTTTTTTGTTTTTATTATTCCATCCTGGGCCAAAAACATTACACTTAAGGCTTCCATTGAGATGACAAATCGTTACTAAGTCCATCTTGTTAAAGCTATTCACGTAAAGATTATTCTCGATTGAGAGATTAAAATATGAATTTGACATTTTCATCCCTAATGTCTCCGGATGCTCATAACCGAATTCAGATATATCATTACGAAACAAGTCATAAACAACAGTCTTCATCTCAAAATTACTAGTGCTTATAGGGAATACACCTTTGCCTAAAGCGATACTGTCATTTAAAAGACTTAGCGTTATTATAAAGGAGGCAGACTTCATCTCTTTCTTATAACTTGGCTTGTAAAATTCATCAATCATTAAACTATCAATTGAATACCTCCAAATTACCATTTTTTCGTGATCTGGGACCCAAAGAAAATTGTTGTTCTTGTCTATTCCAATCGCTCCAGTTCTTGTTAGTTCGCCTGGTCCATTACCAATTATTCCAGTACTTGCAATATATTTAAATGAATGTTTGTCATAAAAGTGTATTCCTTTATCCATACTTGCTCTAACGTCAACAACGATCAAAAAGTCATTCATAATATATAAGAAGGAGTGCCCAAAAAACTTTTCTGTCTTAATATCAACTAGTTTTAAGTTAACATCAACAATGTTATCGTAATGCTTGTGCTTTTTTATGGAAGAATCCGTATTCCTTACACATCTTACATTAATTATTGATAATGAAATAAACATCAATGAATATACTATTAATCTCATGGCGATAGATAATTAATTATTTGCAATTATAGTTTAGTGAGGTTGGTTTGCAACCTCACTAAAATTTGTGTTAGAAATCGTAAGTAGGTAAATCTTTGTGGTCATACTCTTTTAACCAGTACCATTTATAGCAGTAACAAAAGGCAACCTGGTTAATACAACCGTTTGGGCATTTAGGATTTATTTCAGCCTTTGCTTCTTTTATATTTGCAGTAAAAGCTAATACGCCAAGAGTGACCATTGTAGCAAATGCTAAAACAGGCAAAACTTTCTTCTTCATTTTTATTATCTTTAAAAGTTCTTAAACTGCGCGGCAACCCACCTTGTTCAGAGGTTTTATTTCGGGTTGCTGCGCTTTTTTTGTCCCTTGGGGCAGGGAACGCCACCTTACTTTTTGCGGGGCTTAGGTTTCCCCCTTTAGCTTCTTGTAATTAGTTTTTGGTTTTTCGCAACTCCCAGCGTTTTGGGTGTTACGCCTTGCAGCCATTGCCTTGCAACGGGTGCTCGAGGTTTGGTTAAGCTAGTTTTATGACCTCCTTTCGTGTTGGTTAATACTTTTTATGTGCATATAAGTATACCAAACATACAAAAGTATAGTATGTATAGCCCCCCGCATATGTTATACAGCATGTTTTACGTAAACTGTTGCGCTTTGTGTTGCCTGTAGTGGGTTTGGGGTAATTCTGGTAATGTATTAAATGTCATCAAGTATTAAGATTGCAGGCATATAGATATGTGTAAATCTGTGTTTGATAAAGGGTGGTAGTACTTATACTCGGTTTTTATGGGTAGGCCTAATTGGTTTAGGTGCAACTGTGCTCGAATATGCTGAGGGGTGCAATAAGGATATGAGTATTCTTGGGCTGGATGCTGGTGGCTTGCTCGCTCTCGGCTTTGCCTGATGAGCAGGAAGCCAGCATTATAAAAAAGGCCCCAAGGGCTAAAAACGTAAAGAGGCGTTTCATTATTTAGGTTTTGGGTGTTGATATGCAAATGTAGTATTTTATTGGCAATGAGAATTGTTATGGCAACCCAAACCATCATTTTAGCAGAATCTTCATAGACTATTCAATTAAAAGGCGTTTAATAGACCTTTCATATTGATCCATCATACCTGGCATGGTAAGGGGATCACCTTGGAGAATGATATTGAAAACACTATCTACCAGAAATGTATTTAGATAGGGAGTAGAATGCTTAAGTTTGTTAAGATTAAAATACCTGTCATTACTATCGATAAGCATAGTCCCTCTGTGGTTTAACTCGGGGTAGTATACTTTCATAAAGTACTCGGGATATGGAGTAGTAATTATGTAAACAATATCTACTTCATTAAATTGCTGTTTGTTCAATAGCTGTTCCCAATGTTCAAACTTTTCCATACAAATATGGCACTCACCCCAAATGGTTGTAACAATTGCCAACTTTTTAGTTATCATGTGGTTAGAACTATTAAGTATTTCTAACTGATTGCCCTTTATAGCAAGCAAACTATCAGATATTGAGAGCCTTAGTTCTTCAGCCGATTTGGTTTCAATACAAGAAAATAGAGAGCCAGCTATTAGAAAATAGAGAAGATGTAATTTCTTGCTAATAATTATTCTAAAATTCTGTATGCAATAGTTAAACATTATTTTTTGATAAAACGGGTGGAATTTTGTAAACATTAACCTCTGGGTTTTCACTGGTTGTAATTACGTAAATTAGGTCTTTATAAACTGAAAAGTTGACGATTGGAGTAGAGAAAATGAGCTCAGCAATTGGATTTAGATTCCAATCAAACACGTGAACTCTGTCTGGATAGTTAGTGTTATAGTTCTCATCATATAATTTATCTCCAAGGTAGGACCCGTATACAAACCCCCTATCTTCTCTTAGGCGAAAATAGCTTACATAATCTATTACCACATTCTTGTCAATAATATTTGGAGTAGATTCCTCTATATCTGAAAACGATAAGGTTTTTGTTTCATATTTCGATAAATTTGACAACACAAGGCAATCGTGTAGAGAAAAGGCACAGACAGAGATGTTTAAAGAATCGTTGTAGACGCTGCTACGGGAGTAGTATTGATTATAAAGATGTTGCATATTGAAATGAGATTGGAATTCGTCTTTGTAAATAGGGTTTTTGATGTTTACCCTGGTCATTTTGCCAGATTTGTTTAAGATTGTGAAAAATGAAGTATCAACACTCGATGATGCTAGAATGCTAGTATCTGATAGTATGTTAAAGGTCGTAAGCGGCATAAGTTGCAGATCAAATTGAATCTGTTTCATAGGTTTGACTTCCGATCCGTGTACTAGGATATCCTTGATTGAAAATCCAAAGAGTATAGTTTTAGCAAAATCATTAAACCACACCATATTACTTTTTCTATCTATAGTGGGGAGCCCAGGTGCTAAATACTCATTTGGCCCTTTACCTGTTTTTACAAAGCCTCCTAAATATTCAAAGTTGTTAATCTTGTATATTTTGATAAATTCATTAATGTTTTGGTCGCAAATAAAGGCAAGAGAATCAACAACCTGAATAAACATTGGACTTCTACAACTGTCTAACTTAACTGTTTCAATGAAGTAATTATCCATCATTACAGTATCCTTAAAATGAAGCGCATTGTTAGTATTACAGGAGGGTGTGAGTAAGATTAAAAAAAATGCAATAAATGTATGGATGAGTGTTTTCATAAATAAATTGTGTTTTGAACATTAATTGAAAATTCTGTTTGCAATGAAAATGCGAAGTAGAGAATTTTACTCGGCTCTACATCGCAGGATTAGAGCATACTAATGGTATAATAAAACCAATTCAGTTATTATTCTCCAGGCATTAAAGGACCATGTATTGCTCTGCCAGGTCTAAACTGATTATACCAAAAACAACCAAAAGGTGGATTCCATCCTCTGCAACCTATAGTTCCAATTGGTCTCAACTCAACTTCTTGCAATTCGTTTGTATTTGCTTTAGCCGTTACAAAGAAACCCACAATTAATAGAACCGAAAATACCCCTGTGATAGATATTATTACTTTCTTTTTCCTCTTTTTGATTTTTTAAAATTTGTTAGATTCAACTAATAAATGCAACTTTTAGAGGATGTAACATTTGATAATTTTATTTGTTGGAAATGGATAGAAAACACTTTTCATCTGAAGTTTTCCAACAGATAGCACTTACTGCGAAGTAAATACCCAACTAAACACATTAACCTCTTTACCAACTTTACCAAACTTCTAAGAATAAGAAGAAGGTACGAGATATGACCTCTACTAGGATACTTGCAATTACCGATAGTTATTTTATTCTATGTTATTATTCTTAGACTCTCAAATGGCATGTTTGCATAAGTTATTGTATTGCTTTGTTAACTCTTCGCTATGGAAGGGTGCACCAATCATTTTAATTTTTTTGTTATGATCAATTATTACCGACAAATCAAAAATCCACTCTGGAATATGGTTGTTAGTATCTAAAAAAATGTTGTTTTTATCCATAACCGTATATAGAAATTCATCGACATCAGAAATCAAATTAACTTCTGATATAAATTCATCAAAATTTCGACCAACGATAACGAATAGGATTGTGTAATTTTCCCAGATACCAATGCTATCCATTTTTTCATGCCAATCAATATATTTTTCATAGCACGGTTCGCAATCTTGTCTCAAATAAACCAAAGATATATATCTGTATTTATCCAATATTTCATTCAGTGGTATATCCTCTCCTTGTTTTACAACTGTTTTAAACATCTTTAGTTGTACCTCTTTGTCAAAAGTCGCTTTTATGCTTTCTTGAACTGGGGAGTAGTTGTGGCAACTTGTTACAATGACTGCTGCTATACATAAAAGTTTTAAACTTCTTGGTTTCATTGTTAATAAATTATAATGATAATAGGGTTATCAGAATATCTTACCTCTATGTTTTGGATTCCCAAGCGGATTGTTTTGCTTTGTTGTTCTTCATCAGGCTCAAAAAAATCTATAGGATTACAGGAAAAGGATATTAAATCGTTTTGAATGCTTTTTGGTACTCTTAGCGATTTCGCATCGGGTAAGTTGAAATAGGAGGGAATGGATCCAGTGTGGTAAATCTTTGCGTTATTGTTTCTGTTAATTGCATAGCAACTGTAGTTGTTGTCATCAATTCCAACTAAGAAATAGTCATTAAAGGGGAAAGCGTATAGTAGGAATGGAGCATAATTTCTTGATTTTGATTCTTCCCTAAAAGCACTTCTATTCTGGTTTTCGAACTGTTTGTAAAATTTTCTTGGGACACCCTTGTGATCCAAGTCAAAGGAAATGAGTCTCTTGAAATTGGTGTTTTCATATTCAAAAAGACCAAAAATGTTTGCGGAATAAAAATACACTTTATCATCACGCTTATAAAAATTCTTAAAAGTTAGTAATGTATTCAAGGGGTATGGGCTCTCTTTTGAATGAACTTGTTTCCCTGTAATCTTTTCTTGGTTATAGTCGAAATTACCCACAAAATAGTGTTCATTCCTTCCTACCCAGTTGTTAAGAATTAACATTTCTTCATTGTTAAGCAAGAATATATCAATTCCATAGAAACCAAAAAGACTAATTCTCTTTAAAAATATACCGTCGTAATTAAAAACAGCCAAACTATTAGCCATATCCAATGCATAGAATATTTCTTTTTCTGTATCAGCAACAAACGACACGATCCTTATTACTTCTTGAGGGCCTTTACCAATACTTAGTTTTGTTATGTATTCCCCTTTTAAGTTAAATAAAAAAAAATTAAAATCCGAAAGCACAAAGATTCTATCGTTTGCAGTATCAATATAAGTTTTATCAATATATCCAAGTTGACAATCTGGTTTAGTTTCAAGCCTAATAATCTCTATTTTTTGAGAGAGCACTAAGGTGCTATCCTTGAAGTTCATCAATTTGGCAGTGCTGTTGTACTCATTGTTACATCCACATAAAACTATGAGCGTAATGAATACTGAAGAATACAATAACATAGTTTTAATCATAATAAAGTTATATGAGGTTATGGTAATTACTGGATTTTTTAATTTGATTCATGTAGATAATGCTATGGCTAGAAAAACTAGCCATAGCATAACAGAATTAACTAAAAACTAAATTCCTGAAGCACTTCTTTTTTTACTGCTCCGTCTTTGCAATTCTGTGAGTCATTAAATAAAGATAAACAAGCTTTATTCCCACTATCCGTAGTATAGCATTCTGCGCTTGCTAAATCTCCACATGCGGAGTAACTATTAAAGCCTGTCCCAATTATAACTCCCGTTACAATTATGATTAAAATCAAAACTATCTTCTTCATAACTTCTAGTTTTTTTTATTGATATTGCGCTTAATGTTTAAATAAATTTTTTCCCCTACAACCACCGCTGCAATAGCCCCATAACCTAGTTCTGGGCGGGGGAGCAACCACAGGATTGTGGTTACGTTGTAATTCAATTTATTGTATCTTTGTCACCTTACCTCCTTTCCTTTTATGGTTAGGGGCGTGCGAAGGGGGAGCGCTGGCTGCTACGCTATTGGCTTCCCCTTCTTTATTGCCCAGTATATAGTGCTTTATTACAGCAATGTATTGATTGAGATGGAAAGTAGCACGTTGATCTATATTGCAGATGCCATTGCCGATAAATATATTTAACATTTCTGAAACCAGCTAGTTTAGGGGTAATGAGAATAACGAAATGGCATGCTCATTGCCATCTCGGTGAATAGCAAAAGGTCCAACCTGTCCATTTTGCTCAAAAAGAGTATAGGTAACTAAATCAGCAGGCATACCTAACGTCTTTGGTAGTAATATCTTGTGTAATTGATGTCCAGTAAGAGAGTAGCAATTGAACCATGTATTATCTCTCTCCTGATACAAAACGTAAAGTGCTTCTTGGGTCAGTTTTAAATCAGTAATAGTTTGGCTAAAAACTTTACGTTCAGCTATATTCAGGTAATTACGTGTTCCAGGTGTACCCATCAGTTCGATGTTTAACGGAATGTCAAACACCTTAACCGAACGGATTACCGTTTCAGGGGATTCGTGGGCCACTATATGAACAAGTCCCGATGTTCCACAAGAGTATGCAGCATAATTACCTGAACGGTGATACAATTGGTTGAAAGTAAAGGCATAGCCTACCCTGTAGTGTTGGTATATTGTATCTAATTGGCCGAAGGAGCTCAGAAGCTTACCAGAGGTTAAATCATAGCAATGAAACAGGGGGGTATCCTCGTAGAATTCAGGAAGTAACGGATTAAAGTCTTTGGGGTCACCTTTCCATTCTTCAATTTCCAATTCAAACAAAGGGTACCCTTTTCGTACTGGTATCATCACCTCGCTGTCCCCATTAGGTGAGAATTCCGTGTGATCGTTAAGAAAAATCGGTGAATAGTTAAATTTATCCTTAATGAATGTTAGGCTATAGAGTTCACGTGCATTGCTGTTAACATCCCATTTAAAGAATGCTGGCATATTAAAATAGGCAATTCCCCCACTGGGGCTTCTAAACATATTGGGAAGTGAAAAGGAGAGTAGGTACTTTCCATTGCCAATTGAAGAGCATTTGTTGGGCATAATGAATACTTGATTATTCTGTTTCATTTCCATAAACCTTGAACGATTAACCACCAGGGTGTCAGTAAATGAGATCTCTTCGTCGAGTGAGGTTTTAAAAGCCTCTAGAAGAGTGCCCTTTTCTTCACTAATGCTAAACGCATAGAATGTCTCAGCTAGTTCGTCATTAAAGCATAAAATATTGTTATAAAGCGAAGGGGTTTCATAGACTTTTGATATTGGGTGTGATGCATCGCTAACCAATGGTATGGTTTGCCGATTCAGTAAATTATTACTCTCAGGTGGACTGCTTTCATCAGCTGTTGAGATTAAAGGATCTGTTCCAAAATCATTGAATTTTAGAGGTTCTTCTGCATTGTAGAAGGATATAAGGGTTTCATCATTCCACTCTGGTACATCTCCTCCAAACAGCAATAGCCCCCTTTCCCTACTAATTTTCAGTGTATATGTAACAGAAAGACGCCCCGCGCTTAAGCTGAAAATATTTCGGTAAGATTCAGTAGTGTCAATAATCACTGCATCTGAAATGAACCCCTTTTTCTCAATGTAACGACGAGCTGCTTGTCCATTAGGATAGCTTACCCAAAGCAAGATGGTGGCAGTACTGTCGAGCATTTTAATGTAAGACAATTGGTCGATATCTACTTCGCATCGGGGACACATTTGGGGGCGAAACAACACCGCATAAACGGATTTGGTTCCCAAAGGAAGTTCTCTTAACTTCTCTTTAAGTAATTCTTCTGTACCCTTTTTTTGGGCTATTTTAAAATAATCACCAATAACAGTGTTGCTCTCTGGTATTTGCGACCATGTAGTACTTATTGAGCTAAGGCAAAAAAATAGAATCAGAAGAATATATGATGAAAGATTTTTCATTTTCTCATTTTTTAATAAAAAAATGCCCCTCAGAATGCTTTGAGAGGCATCTTAATAGAATTACTTAATACTACCATCGGAAAAATTAACGCGAGATTTTTCTACAATAATAGATCGATTCCCATCAGAAATCCTAACATATTCGACCTTTTTATTTTCGGCAGTTCCCGATTTTGTTGAACTTGTTGGCAGTTCTGGGTGGGTTATCTTTTTACAAAGACGGTAACAGGTTCCTTTACACGGTCTTAAAAAACCAGCTTTATCACCGTAATATTCTACTGAACCTTTTGCTGTAAATTCCTTTTCTTTGGCTATACCTTCATTGCTTTCGCTTTGAGCAAATGCAAACATACTACTTATAAGTAGAATGGATAAAACAATAATTTTCTTCATTTTATTATTATCTTTAAATGTTTTTTTCTCTGCGCGGCAACCCACCTTGTTCAGAGGTGTTTTATATGGGTTGCTGCGCTTTTATTTTCCCTTAGGGTGGGTAGCCCACCTTACTTTTTGCGAGGCTTAGGTTTCCCCCTGTTTTTCGAAACTCCTAACCTTTTGGACGTTACGCCTTGCAACCATCGCCTTGCAGCGGTTGCTTGGGTTTAGGTTAAGCTGGTTTTAGGGCCTCCTTTCGTGTTGGTTAATACTTATTATGTACATATAAGTATACCAAACATACAAATAAATAGTATGCATACCCCCCCCCCCCCCCCCCTTAAGTATGTTAAATAACATATTATAGTATATTGTATGCAGCTTTGTAGGATTTTACTAGGGTTTCAGGTGTAAAAAAAGTTGTAACTAACACTAAATATAGAGTAGATTTTTATTAGACCTATATGGATAGGGTAGGTAAATCTTTTTCTCTTAATAATTAATACCATATTTTTGAGGTAGGTACAAAAAAAGAGCCGTTGATATTCCCCAACGGCTCTTAATTTTAGTTTTAAATAGGTTCTATAGTTCTTTTAGAAGTTCATCAATCGCTGTTTTAAGTTGAAGATCTTTTCCATACAGAACAGACTCAAACGGGTTTTCAACTTTCACATCAGGTTCGAGTTGAAGGTTCTCGAGTGCTCTATTCTCTTTAATGCCCCATACGGCAATCATTGGGATTCCAAAAACAATTGTAGGGTCAATTTGCGTTTCCCACCATACGGCTGTTCCTGTTCCTGGAACGGGCATTCCAATAAGTTTTCCAATTTCTTTGGCTCTATAGGCATAGGGAAAAAGGTGAGCATCACTGTAATTTCCCTCGCTCATTAGAACGACACTTGGTTTTGACCACTTGTCTTGAGGCTCCCCACCTCTGGTTACAAAACCGTATGGTCTGAATGTAGCATAGGGTTTTCCATCGAGGAAGTTTGAGAGATCTTCGTGCAACCAACCTCCACCATTAAAACGTGTGTCAACAATAAGCGCCTCCTTATCAGCATTTTTCCCTTTTACTTCGTCGTAAACTGTACGGAAACTATAATCGTTCATTCCCCTAACATGTACGTAACCAATTCGTCCTCCGCTTAGTTCCTCTGTCATCTTACGCATGGTTTCAACCCAACGATTGTAAAGTAAGTTGTTCTCCTCACCGTTTGAGATGGGTTTCACTATCTCATCCCATCGTTTCCCTGATGCTGGATCGAATACGCTCAAGAGCACATTATTATCGGCTTTTCTGTTCAGTAATTTGTTCCAATCTATTTGGTTGTCAATTGCTTCTCCATCAATTTTTTCAATTATATTTCCTGCTGTAATCTTACTTTCAGCTTTATCGAGTGGTCCACCCTTAATTACCTCAGTAATTTTTAGACCATTGCCTCCTATTTTTTCGTCGTAGAAAAGGCCAAGCGAAGCAGTGGCATCACCATTCTCGGGGCGGGGCGAGTATCTTCCTCCAGTATGCGAACCGTTAAGTTCGCCCAGGAGTTCACTTAGAAGTTCCTGAAAATCGTAATTGTTGTTAATGTGAGGAAGAAATTTTGCATAGCTCTCACGGTACATATCCCAATCAATCCCATGTAGGTTAGTATCATAGAACTTCCGCTTTACCTGCCTCCAAGCATGATGAAAAATATACTCTCGTTCTGCGGCTGCATCCAGAACCATTTCGGCATTAATGCTCACTGGGCTTACCTTTCCTGCTTTAGTCTCAATTTTTTGAATTCGTCCGTTTGCCATAACAAATAGGTTGTCACCATCCTTAGTTATCTCCATTTGTCCGCCCCTTGAGCCAATCTTAGCCAACGATTTTAACTCCTTGGTCCTTGTGTCAACCTCCCAAACATCATAGTCTTTTTCGAAACGAGCTATAAAATAGAGCTTGTCGCCCTTTGGAGAGATTTGGTAGCTAGCAAGGTTTATTGAGCCTGGAGTTAGTTTTATTCTCCAATCCTCAACGTTGTCAAAGTTAGGGTTCCAGTCGGGGGTTGTTGGCTTTTTCTTATCAACCTTATCCTTTTTTTTGCCGTCATCCTTATCCTTGTCCGCTTCCTTATTCTTGTCTTTTTCTTTGTCCTCTTTTTCTTTAATAAGATCAAACTCCTCCTTGCTTAGCATAAACCGATCAAATGCTGCCTTATCAAAGAACATTGCATAAATATCAACCTCTTTGGCACCTTGGTAGGCCAGAGGCCTTTTTCCATCCTTATCATTAACCCAAAGCATGGCTTTTCCATCCATTGCCCAAAGGGGTCTGCCATCGGAAAATCCACTATTGGTTAATTTTGTGCCTTCTCCCGGGTTCTTTGCATCGTAAGCAACTAGGTAAGATGCTCCGTAAATACCCATAGAATTTTTAACAACTAGTTGTTTGCTATCAAGACTCCAAATAAAGTCCTGATCGCCATCGGCATATGAGAAGTTCTGACCTGCCGGAACTATAGTTCTGGATGTTTTGTTCTCAAGATTAAACACCCTCACAATATTTCTGTCCTCAAGGTAGGCAATCTCTTTTCCGTCGGGTGAAACAACTGGTTGAAACTCCTCCTTATCGGTGGCAATTACTGCCTCTTCTTTAATTAATGTGGAAGCAAAAAAGTAGGGTTCCTCGCTTCGTACAATGGATGCTTTATGTATATCCCAACTCTCGCCTTGCTCCTTGGAGTAGTAAATCGCCCTGCCCTCGGGATCCCAACTTAGCATTCTTTCTTGAACTGGCGAGTTGGTAATTCTTTTGGTGGTTTTGCCCTCAACGGAGGTAACAAAAACTTCTCCTCGAAAAACAAAAGCAATCTCCTTGCCGTTTGGTGAGAGTGCCATTTCGGAGGCTCCATTGCTCACGGATACAATCTTCTCCTCATTTCCTCTAATATCAAAAGGGATATTGACTTTGATTTTATTTGGCTGTCCACCTACCGAAAGCGTGTATATATCGCCATTCCATGTAAAGCATAGTATGTTTTTTTCAGATACGCTTAGGTGCCTAACAGGATGATCCTTAAACTGGGTAAGTTGACTCTCAGTGGGATTATCACCAAGTGAACGGTTAAAAATATTCTGATCGCCACTCTTTTCGCTGAGGTAGTAAAAGGAGTTGTTATCGGGAGCAAAAAGGGGTTCCCGATTTTCTCCCTCAAAATTGCTCAACATTGTGAATTTCTCACTCTTAATATCGTAAAGCCAGATATCGCGAGTAACTGATGATATGTGATGCTTACGCCACTCATCCTCATAGCCTTTTCTATCCTGAAAAATAATTTGGTTGCCCTGCTTATTGAAGTGTGCATTCTGGAAACCAGCACTGGAGATAAGGATATTTCTTCCACCCTCAACAGGAACTGAATACAACTTGCCATAAAGGGTTTTATTGGGAAAACGAACCGAGGTGCTTAAATCATTTCTTCCAGAGCTGTAAATCACGCTTTTTCCGTCCACAGTAAAATCCCAAGGATAATCGTTGGCGGAGTTGTAGGTGAGCCGCTGTGCTGTTCCACCAGAGGCAGGCATGATATACACATCAAAATTACCAAACCGATCGCTCGCAAAGGCAATTTGCTTCCCATTAGGGCTCCAAACGGGCATAAAGTCGTGCGCCTCATGAATTGTTAGTGGTGTAGCTGTGCCACCAGTTGAGGCAACTTTATACAAATCGCCCTTATAGCTAAAAACAATTTCGGTGCCATCGGGCGATATGGATGGATATCGCAACCATGCGGCATTGTCTTGAGCAACAACAGGTAGTATCAAGATAATTAAGCCTAAAAGAAGAGCATGCTTTTTCATATGATGATATTTTAGTGAAGAAATTATGATTAATAAAAAGAATGTTAACCACTATCTTATAGAAACAATTATTAAGACAGGAAAATAGATGTTTGGTTTAACTTAAAGGTAGTAGTATTCAGAGATAACCACTTAAAAAATACAATAGTCTTTATAAGTAAAGATAAGTTAGATATTTAATGGTAATAAACAGTGGTTTATGGCAAGCCGTTAAATGGAGATTTTCGTTGCCTTCAGCCTGTTAACCAAATAGAAAGAAGTTGGAAAGGAATAATACTATTGCAATTTATTCAATTTATTGAAAGTGCTAAAAGGATACCATTTAAAACTGAAATAAGGTATTGCAGGAAAAATTGAAACAGCTTTTAATGCTCCATATTTATCCCCATTTTCATTTATTTCAATTTTTCCAAAATAGTAATATGGATTTTTTCTACCGTAAACATTATAGCACCCAACTTCGATGCTACCCTTAAATTTTTCTTTATTAATCTCCCTCTTAAAACTAATGTCTAGATGATGAGTAGGTATCATTCGACTATTGTTACGTTCTCCATACCCCCATACTAAAGTAACATTTTCACCAAAAGATGATCCGTTAATAATTTCATTGTTTTCAATAAGGTAATAGTATATCGGCAATGTAACCGGCTGTCCCGACATAAACTGCCAATTAATATTAGCTCTCCATTTTTTTAATAGTTTATAGGAAAATACAATACTTAGCACATGACGCCTATCATAAGGCGACCAATACTCTTTACCATTATTTATCATTTCAAACTTATTCGTAGCCCAAGATAGTGTATAACTAAACCATCCAGTAAGTCGACCGCTGGGTTTTTCTAAAAAAAACTCAACACCTTTTGATTCTCCTCTACCTTGTGCAATAGACTTTCCCCAAGAAAGATTTGAATTATTATAACTAAGCAAAAAATCTGCAGAACTATGGCCATCCTTGTAAGTAATAATATTATTCATTTTTTTATAAAAACACTCTAAAGTAAAGGTGTAATCTGAAATAGAGGAATAGATTCCGGCAGTAAATTGCCAAGCTTTCTGTTCTGGGAATATTTCAACTGACGGGAGCCAAACATCAACAGGAACCCCCATGCCTGAATTTGACAGGTAATGGGAACCTTGTATGTTTTGAGTGAATGAGAATTTTAAAAATAAATTTTCGTAAATTTTTTTTTGCAACAAAAATCTACCTTGTAAATAGGCGTTTGTATGTGAAGAACGAATGAAAATATCATAACGAATTCCTGACATTAATGAAAACTCAAAGGGTAGATTTAATTTGGATTCCCCAAAAAAGCCAGATTCAATCACATTCGCATTGGGAATATAAGAATACTCAATCGTTTTTGAACTGTCCATGCCCACTATATAAGCTGGTTTGTAAAAGTGTTTGAGTACATTTCCTCCAAATGAAAACTTCAAATTTTCAGATAATTTAGTCTGGGTATTGTTGGAAAAGCCAAGAGTTGATATAGAGGATATTATTTCGGACGAAAAGTCTATGGTTGAATTTGACCCATAGTATTCATTTAATGAGCTAAACTTATAATCACTATAGTATATTTGAAGTTCATTGCTTATTTCGTTGGTGAATGAAGATTCTATAGAAAAAGAAACTAAATCAGTCCCCCATTTATTAGTGAAAACATTACCCTTATTACCTAGCTTATTTCCCTGATCAAAAACCATAACATCTTTAGACGTTGAATATAGCAAGTTAAAAAGATGCTTTCTAGATTTATAAATTAGCTTTGTAGAGAAATCAAAGAATTTATAAGGAATAAGTCCTTGATCCGTTTCGATTTTTGATAATAAATCAAGAAAAGTTCTTCTCCCAGAGATAATTATTCCTCCATTATCTGATATTTTACTTGAAAAATTCGCCGAACTCGATATTAAACCAAGATCTATGGAACCTTCAATTCTATCAGGAACTCCATTTTTTGATTTTACGTCCAGTACACTTGAAACAAATCCGCTGAATTTAGAAGGAAAACCACCTCTATAAAAGTCTACACTTTTAACCATTGAAGGATTATATGAAGATAAAAGGCCAAAACAATGATTTGTATTATAAATCCTTACGTTATCTAGAAGGTATAAATTTTGGTCGGGCGAACCTCCTCTAACAACTAACCCAGCAGAACTCTCAAAACTTTGCTGTACTCCAGGCAAAGATTGAATTCCTTTTACAATATCCTTCTCTCCCCCTAATGTTGGAATATTTTGAACATCTATCTGCGAAAGAGTTGTTAAGCCTGAATTTAATTCTTCAATTTTTACTTTTCTATTTCCCACAATTACTATCTCATCAAGCATTGTTTGCTTTATTTCTGTTTTTAAATTAATTAAAAGAAAAGTATCACGTCTTAAATCTATGTTTACTTGTAAAAGTTGATATTCATTTTTCTCTACTTCAATAAAATAGGCTCCTTGCGATAATGCGAATTTAAAGGTGCCATCCGAATTTGTTTGAAAAGTTTTACTTAAAACTGGTAAACTTACTTTTGCTCCTTCAATTTCTAGTTCAGTATCTGCATCTATAACTTTACCCGATACAACGAAAAAGAATGGTTGTGATAAAGCAACACAAATATTAAAAGAGATTAAAAAATGAAGAGATAATAATCGTTTAAACCCCATACTGTTATAATCTAATTAGCAGTTGCCCAATTTTTGAAGATCTTACACAGACAATTCCATTTATATATGCCACCAATGGAAGAATTGCCCAAACGTTTTTTTCTTTTGTGTAATATTTTGCATTATTACTCTGTATAGAGACATCAGAAATCAGTATATATAAAAAAAATAGAATTCGTGAAAGTCTTGTACAATCTTTTAGATCTAGACCATTTACTACTATTCAAAGGAATTGGCTATGATAGATAAACAAAATACAAAGCACAGTTTACTTAGTCTTATCCTAATACAACATCATATTTTTAAACTAATAAGGGCTAGGATATGGGTTAAGAGCTGATATTGTATCTGTTAAATATGCTCCAAAAACACCTAAAGAATTATCGAAATTTGTATATTCTGGAATAATTCCATTATATGTATTCATTAAATCTTGGAATGACACATCAATTCCAAGATCATAAAAAATAATGTAACTACTCATATAAGAATCAAACGATTCGTTTAATGTAAAAAGAGTAAAATAGGATTTATAACACCAGTAATCAGCTATTACATACTCAAAAATACTATCATTAACTTGAATTTGGTTAGAATCATAGTCTAAACTCAAGGAAGAAGGGACTTCTAAGGGATTATACACAACTGCATAGCCTAAAATATTATTAAAACGATTTTTTCTCTCCCATTTTGCTTTTACAGTGTACTGACTTTCCTGTCCATCTTCAGAAAAACTGGCATATTTACAGTAAATCATACTATCTGCTTTTTCAGGCACTACAGCTTCTGCTACGCTAATCACACGTCTATTTACATCAATAACACTTAAAAAATATTTTTCCCCTTTAATAATTTGGAAAGATGAACTCTCGTCAACAAACCAAAGTGGGTTATCTTGCGATTTCTCTAATTCAATAAAACTACCATTTGAAGAAGTGATTAACAAACTACCCATAAACTCTCTTCTATTCGAATCAAGTGGCATTACAAAAGACGAAGATATTGTAACATATGCTTTTACAGTACTACCTGGTGTTATAAAACACAGCACCACCGGCTGGTTGCAGTTATTACAAACCGGTGGCTCTATGCTAAACTCCCTGTAACAGGAAGTGCTAATTAATATAAGGACAAAAGAAAAAATTGTTTTATTCATATAGATAATCCCAGTCCGCTTCTACATAATATATGGGCCAACCATTGTCAAACTTAAAATTAAAGTTTCCTGCAATCCAATAAGTATAAATTGTACCAGCACCTTGTCCAATGAAACAATCCTCATCGGAAACATTAGTCCCTGAATCGCAATTGTAAGAAGCAAATAATTTAGAGTTAATGTAATACCTGGCTTGCCCACAAACCTCAACATTATCAAAGCGAGCTTTTCTCCAATATAATTGCCCTAGCCAGTTTTTATCTCGATATTCACATTTAATACCACAACCATTTGAACAATATGCAAGCCAACTTGTACTCCAAGCATAGCAAATGACCCTGTAACTTTTGTAAGCACTTGATGGAGGGATACCAAATTCGGTTTTATTAAAGTAAAAATATTTATCTGCCCAATTTTTTGCAGAATTATCTTTAACAATATCAAAAACTCTTACTTTATTATTACTTCTAATGTTATCAAGAGACACTTCATCTCCAAGCTTATAAACATACTCTTTATCATGCGTAATGTAATGCATTGAATCACCAATTGCAAACAAACCCTCCTTATTAACGACCGTAGCAAAATGAGAATCAGGAATTAATTTGTTTATACAAACTTCTTCTGTTTCATTTGAAAGCTCTTGGAACTTCCTCAGCGAATTTTCAATTCCATTTTCAACCTCCCAATTTTCAAGTTCTTTTGTTTTTAATTCTTTTATGTCAGCCATAACGCTCTTAAAACTATTCAGGTTGGTAAAATGGATAATTCCATCCTTCACTAAAAAACGGTTTTCGGAAATATTTATTGAGGTTACTTTTTCACAAGGAATAATTATTGTGGTTTCTTTTTCACAAGAAATAAGTGTAGCAACAATACCAAGGAAAATAATGAATAAATTTTTGTAATTCTTTTTCATTTTTTTGTTATTTTTAAAGGTTTTTTACTTTGTGCGGCAACCCACCTTGTTCAGGGGTTTTATATATGGGTTGCTGCGCTTTTTTTCCCCTTAGGGCACGGGTACCTACCTTACTTTTGTGGGGCTTAGGTTTCCCCCCTGTTTTTCGGAGTTCCCAGTATTTTGAGTGCTACGCTTTGCAATCATTGCCTTGCAGCGGATGCTCAGGGTTGGGTTAAGTTGGTTTTAAGGTCTCCTATCGTGTTGATTAATACTTTTTATGATAATTTAACTATAACAAACATACAAAAGTATTGAATGCATAGCCCCCCCCTTATATGTTAAATAACATGATATATACTATTTTACTTAATTTATATTACTAACAGAGGGGTTAATGTGTGTTAAAGAATGTGTTGATAGCACTAATTTTAAAACTACTCAACGTGTAAATGACGCTAATTTTTAGTTCAGTTAATGATGAAGTAGTTTTTAAATTTATACTTAGGTGGGGATTTCAAGTTAAAGTAAAATATTGTTTTGCTTTTGTGATTGCGGATTGTTTTGATAATTGGGTATAGTGAGTTAGAATAAGATTCATATGCATATCGAATACTCCCTTCGATGAGCATAAGTTTTGTGATGAAGCGAATAAATCTAGAAATACTTATATTTACTCAAGTATGAGTTTCCTGTATTGAAAATACTCTTTTGGAATGTTAGTCTCTGATTACCAGGGTAAAGACATTAGAAAAGTACTATTGGAGGTTTAAAACATTATTGGGATGAGCCAAACTTGCAATTGTATAGTAAGGCAATTCACCAAGTACTTATAAAATTCACCTATGGATTGTTACTCCCTAGCCTTATTGATTTCGATTTCCTGCTTCAGATCGCAGTCTTTAACCTTAATTTTTACGGTATGGAAAGAGAAAAACCCGAGGGTTCCGTAGTATATTACCGTGTCAAAAAAAGTTCGTCGGGTGCTTTTTTCGTAGTTCTCCAGTTTCAATTTCTTGCTCATGGTTCTAATTGGTACCATATCCCAAAAAAGGTGTATCTCTTTTTCTTTAGTTAGCACTCTTGGTTTACAGTCCATTTCGCTATAGTTGCCAGTTTGTACTGTGGTTACAGCACATGATGTTGATATTAAGACGATAATGGCGAGTATTATGGTAATTGTGCGCTTCATGCTCTTTAGTAATGTGATATGCTTACAAACTTAGCATTTATTCTCAATAATAAATTGGTAGCGATGAGCTTTCTTTCTTATTTTTTATTGAAAATTAGTTTTCGTTGCTCGCTATAATGTGCCTTTATTGCTAAGATTATGTTTAGAATACTTATTGTTTATAACCAATTGCTCTAATATTTATGCTTACAGTAGGAAAAGTTCGTTTCAAAAAAGTACTTAATTATTCATTAGTGTAAAGAGAGGTTTGGGCTTACCTACTATCAGTATTAATTGTATTTTGCCTTTTAGCTCACTTAGATGTTAACTGTATAAAAACTGTAACGGGGATTAGGACTATCTGGGTTCGGTTGAATAGTTTGAGTTGACTTGAAATTAATTGTATTGTAAAATTCTACAATTAGTAATTACCGCTTTTTAGTGTTGCAAACACTCTTTGGGAATCTTCGGCACCGTATTCATCAATAATTTTAATGGTATTCCACCCCTCATTAAAAGTAACAGCCATTTTATGCTCTTCAATTGTTTCTCCAAGGAAAACATTATCAAGATACCAGAACACTCTTTTTCCTATTCCAGTATGGCCAGCCTTGCAGATAACGGGTTGTGTTTTTCCGTTAAAGTCGCGGGGCAGGAATAGCTTTGCATCCATATTTGGGTAAATAATTTTCAGGGAGTTATCAGCCTTAAAGGCTGGGCATAAAGGGTAGTGGTTAGCTAGTTTTTCAATGTACTGGCCTTTTTCTCTTAGGTAGTATGCAACATCGGGCGGATAAATTGTTACCGATTTTTTAACGCTTCCCACTAAATGCCAACAGCGTGAGCAACTTTGGTACTTTCCATCGCTTGAAAAATGCCTGAATTCGTGATAATCGCATGCTTGGAGGGGTTTCATTCCGTAGGGTACATCTATGGTGTCAACTTCGGGGCATGCATCTGTAGCCCTAAAGCCAGATAGTTTGCAAAAGGCTATCTGCTTGTAATCTATCTCATCTTTTTCAAACCAACTTCTGATGTTTTTATGGGGGAGTGTTTGCAGAATATCAAAAAGGATTGGCCCTGCAGAGGTTGCCCCGCTTAGGTTTTTATTGCTCTCACCATTAAAATTACCTACCCATACAGCAATAGTAAACTCTGGGTTAACCCCAATAGCCCATGCATCCTTATGCCCGTAGCTTGTTCCTGTTTTCCATGCAAATGGTTGCGAGCCACTAAATCGTTCCCAGTAAAACTCGCTTCCGGGGCGTTTTAAATCCTTTAGCATATCGAGCGTAAGGTAGCATGCCCCTGCACTAATTAGCTGCATTGTTTGAGTTCTACTTTCGTTGCTTAGGTTGATGTTGTTGTTGAAAATCCCATTATTTGCAAGCCCTCTATATAGGGATACCATATCCCAAAGGTTAACCTCTGAACCTCCGAGTATTAGCGGTAGCCCATAATCGTCAGCATTTCTATGTAGGGTTGATACACCAGCCTCTTTCAGAAAGGCATAGAATTGGAATACTCCATAGGAGTTGAGCAGTCTGACTGCAGGAATATTGAGCGATTGCACTAGGGCATCCTTTGCTCTGGCAACTCCTTGGTACTCACGACTTGCGTTTTTTGGGGAGAAACCATCAAAAAAGGTTGGTAAATCACGGATAAGACTCTCGGGGGTTATTAATCCCTCATCAATACTTAAGGCGTAAAGAAAAGGTTTTAGGATCGATCCACTTGAACGAGGCGCCATAACACCGTCAACCTGGCCGCCATGGGTATAATCGAAAAAATTGGAAGAGCCAACGTAAGCCTTAATGGCTCCGGTTTTGGTGTCAGCAACTAGTATTGCAAGGTTGTGAATTCCATACGACGAGTACTTATGGCTATATCTTTGAGCAATGCGGTTGCATTGTTGCTGAATTTGCAGGTTAATTGTTGTTGATATGTTTCTTTCCTCAGGATATCGGTTCTTTAGGCTACGGGCAAGATGCGGGGCATGCGATTCGAATGTAAGAAACTGATCGGGTATTGGCTCGAGCATGGCCAATTGGTAGGTTTGCTCTGAAATAAAACTCTTCTTAAATAGTTTATTAAGCAAGTCGTTACGCTTATGCTCAAGTGCTTTCGATGTCTTTGTGGGGAATATTAATCCGGGGGCATTTGGCAAAACAGCCAAGGTGGCAGCTTCGCTCCAGGTTAGTTGATGGGGTTCTTTGCCAAAAAATTTGAGCGATGCTGTGCGATATCCAATTACATTACCACCATAGGGTGCATGGTTAAGGTATATTGTAAGCAACTCATCTTTTGAGAAATGCAGAGTAAGCTTAATTGCAAATACTATCTCTTTAGTTTTGTTAAAGTAGTTCCGGTTTTTTGGATTGCTCATCCTAGCAATCTGCATGGGTATTGTGCTTGCCCCGCTTACAATTCTTTTCTTTTTGTAGTTTTGGTAAGCAGCCCGCGTAAGGGCAAAAATGTCAACGCCAATGTGCTTGTAAAACGATTCATCCTCAAAAGTGATAACTGCAGTTTTTAGTTTTTGGGGCACTTGGCTCGTATCAGGTGGGAAGTGCCACTGCTCGTTATGGTTTATAAATGCATTAAGCAATGACCCGTTATTTGACCTAATAACAGTGCTATACTCGTTTTTGAAAAGGGGTTTGGCAGGTGGAATAATAAAATATAGAATGGCAATGAACAGCAGAAAAATTACTGCCCATTGCCATTTCTTAATCCTATTCAAATGCTTTAACATAAACCTTTTTCCCTTCGGTGGTTGCTTTAAAATCTTTGCTGTACATTGCCTCAAGTAGAGTGCCTGGCAACCAGAACTCACCTGCATTTATGCAATTTAGTTTTACTACAAAGTCGAGAGTTTCGTTACCCTTCAGGTCGAAGAACCACATAATTCTATCATCGCGGATATCGAGATAATTTTCTTTGTTCATGTTCCATCCTCTTGTCCAGTCGGGTAGGAGAGTATTGTTAATTCTGATATTCTCAATTTGCCATCCCGAGGGCAATACTTGTAATAGAGCCAGTTCAGTTACTCTGTTAACAGGGCTGGTATTATTTACGCTAAATTTCCCATAGAGTGTTGTGCCCTGCTTTAGGGATTGTGGGTTTATGATATTCCCATTCTCGTCGAACCAGCTAACTTTTAAGCTTAGATTTTTTTCATAGGCTTTGCTCTCGTCCTTAAGCGGCACTCCATTCCACGATAGACTTGTATAAACTGCATCTACCTTGGTTGAGGTTGAAATTGTAACCTGAATATCTTGTCCAAAGTTGTTCCTTATGGGTAGGGTAATCCTACCATCTTGGTTAAAGTTAATTGTTTGGCCGTTGGCCAATTTTACGGTACCGCTAATTATTTGCCCCTGGGCAGCTGATATTCCCGAAACATCAAAGTATTTGCCCAATGCCAATAGCATATATCCAGAACTTTGGGTACTTAGGTACTCACGACTCGAAAGGTTTGCAGCAACCGCTTTGGCTAGGAGTTCTGCCGTTTCTAACTTGTTCATAAGCACAGCAGCGTATAGTATAATTGCATCATCCCTATACTTTGAGCCAAAGTTGTACGAGAATGGTTCATATTCCTTGGTTGCCGTATCAGTGTTAGAGAGAATCTGGTCGCGAATATTTTCGGCACCTGCAAGGTGATAAGCAGCGGCTAACATCCATTTTTCAGCGCTATTCATATTCTTGAGTTCGTTCTCCATAAGCAGATTCATTTCAGCCATAGGTTGTTGCTGAGCCAGTGCAAGTATAAATACACGGTTAACGCGGGTGGTAAGTTCTCCGCTATGCTGCCTTGCGGCAGATGTAAGCCTGTTTATGGCGTTGTTGTACATGTAATCGGGTACAGAGTAGCCTAACTTTTTGGCCTCAATCATGAAATGTGTTGCATAGTTTGTTCCCCAATCGCTCTCGGTTGTATTGCCTGGCCAGTATGCAAATCCACCGCTACTAACAATAAACGTTTGTAGCCTGTTTATGCCCTCGTTTAGGTTACGATCAATTTCAGCAATTTCATCTTTTTGGAAGTATCCCATTTTTTTGAGATAGAGCTGAGGGAATAGGGTAGAGGTGGTTTGCTCAATACAGCCATAGGGATACCTGATTAGCCACTTAAGCCTATGGTCAAAATCCATGTTTGGAAAGATATTTAAATCCAAGGTGGCATTATTGGTTCCATCTAAACCAACCTTTGGTACTTTTATGGTTAGGGTTTGTCCCTTTCCAATCTTCTCAGTGGATTTATCGTAAATTCTAACCGAACTGGGAACTACTTTTATGTCGGTTTCACTTTTAACCTCTGTATTGCCCGATACCCCTGTTAACATTATTTTTGCTTGTCCAACTGCTTCTGTTACCCTAACCTTAAATTTAATGTCGGCCTCATCTTTTTGGCCAAAGTTAACCTTGATGATCTTGTCGCCTATCACTTCAATTGGACCATCGGTACTTAGTGTAAACTGAGCGTTGGTTATTTTAGGATTAATCCTAAAGAGCGCAACGGGTAGCATAAACTCATCACCAGGTTTTAGGATGCGTGGTATGCTAGGTTGCATGATAATGTCAGAACGAACGGGCACTGTTTTTTCGGCATTCCCAAAGCTGCCCTTATTGGTTCCCACAACCATCACTCTAACAGCGCCATTGTAATTCGGCATGCTAAATTTAACAGTTGCCCTGCCACGGTCATCAGTGCTTAGTGGGCCTTTAAACATGCAAACGGGTTTGAATCGCTTTTTTCCATCCACAGGGTCGAGTTGCGTTTCGCGATAATCCATATCGTCGGCACCACCAATTGAGAACGTTTGGAAAACATCGCCCTTATTTGCACTTATAATATGCGAGAACACATCGTACGTTTCAACAAACAATCCAACTTTTTTGTAGAATTCTCTCCAAGGGTTAGGCGTACGGAACTGGGTTAAACTCAATAAGCCCTCATCTACAACAGCAATGGTAAAGTGTGCCTGCTTTTGACTTTGGGTACTAATTTTTACCTCAAAATCTTGGTTAGGGGTGAGGTTATCGGCTGTTTCAATAACGAAGTCAATTCTAGTGTCAGGGTCTTCAATCATAATAGGAATTATGCCGAACATCCTAATTGGCCTATCGTTTTGGGTCTGATCGTGTGGTTGAATTACCGATACCGTTACGTAAGCATTGGGAAGCATGCTTTTACTAAGAGGAACATCAATAATTAGCTCATCGTTTTTATTGTTGCTGGGATCAACCCAGAACCAGTCAATAATTTCCCTGGCTTTTTCCACAGTTACCAGAATATTTCCCTGCTTTGGATTTGGAAGCATAATTTTGGCCTTGTCCGATGATTTGTACTTTGCCTTATCGGATTTTAGCGCAAGGGTTCCTTCGTTTAAATCGCCACCGGGTATTCCGCCATAGCGGTATGCACTAAAGAATATTGATGTGCTGTGGCCACTTCCGCCATCGCTTACCTCAATAAGGTACTCGCCATTCTCTGCAGGTGTAAAGCCGATGTAACTGGCCCCTTCTTGTATGCTTACCTTTCCAGATGTTTCTAAGTAGGTTTGATTATCCTCTTTATACTTAAGCTGGTAGTTCCTGCGGTTATGGTATTGGTACCACCAACGCTTATCGTTTCGGTAAATGCGATATTCAACTTGCTTACCCGATAGTTTGTTTCCATTGGCATCGGTGAGCATTACGGGGAATTTAACCTCCTGTCCAATTGTATGGTATCCGTAACCGCTAGGATCTTTAATACCAACGTAATTGGGGTAAACATGCATATCAACTATGTTCCATCCCTCGTTAGTTTGCCCTCCTTTTTCAATAACCTTAGCAATAATTTTTGCTTTTAGGGCAGATGGCACAGTCCCTAGCGCTGGTATCATCCAACTACCCGTTAGTTTGCCCTCTGCATCTAGTTCCATCTTTAGCGCATTTTGGGTAAACGAGCTAAACTCAATATCTGCGCGGCTAAAAATAAATTCAGAGTATTTTGGGAATTTTATGGTGTAAGGATGAATCTCAACAACCACTTCCGATTTAAGGTTTGCGGCTGGTGCGCCAAATAAGTAGTTGGCACTAAGCTCAAAGTCGATGCTTTTGTCAGTCCACAAAATCTGCTTCTTAAGAGGCTTTATTTGAACTTTGAGTTGCTCGGCAACAACGGTTTCAATTTTTAAATCTTTATAAAAGTAAGATCCTCCAGCGTTTATTCTGATGTTATAGTTCCCTGTTGGTGCACTCTCATCTGTTGCAAAACCAAACGTGTATAACCCGTCAATTGCTTTTGTTGTGGTTTGCTGAAATATGGTATTATAGTCTGGGTCCGAAACCGAGATGCTTGCGGGATGGTTCCCGGGGAATGTGTTATCGTGATTGCGCACAATAAAACTAACATTAATGGAATCGCCAGGGCGATAAACTCCTCTTTCTGTGTAAATAAATCCTTTCGACTCTCTATCGTTCTCACTAACCCCTCCAATATCAAAACCAGAGTTGCTCCACCTCATCTCATTCTTATTAATGGCTGATATCTGAGAGCCTTTTTCGGCTTTGATATAATAGTAGTAATAATTGGATTCGAAGGTTGCAACGCCTTGGCTATTCGAGGTTTGGGTAGTTCTTATTTCGCCTTCCCAATCAAGCAGCGATACTACAACCGAGGATAATGGCTTACCCGTTACTATATCGGTAACAAATACTTTGGTTTCACTATCTGCTTCCTTAACGGTGATGCCAATATTACTCAAGAATACTGGTTTGTAAATCTGACCTTTTTCGTAGATATAGTCAAGGATTTCACCCTTAATGGGCAGGCTAACATCTTCGGGGGTAAAATTTATTCCAATCAAAAATAGGCCATTATCGTATTTTTTAAACAGATCTGTTAGGTCAAACTCATTAAGTAACCACTCATTCTGTTTATCGCCTAGTTCAATAGTCTTGCTCTTTACAATTACTCCAACAGCACTTGAGTAGGAGTCGTTAAAGGTTTTGTTACGCGTTTTAGTGCTGGTAAGTTGCTGCGATTGAATGAATGTTCCTATTTGGTTAGTGTAAACTTTTTTAACCTGTAAATGAACACGCTTAAGGTTTGTGGTGTAGAACTGAATTTTGTTTTTACTTGACGATGGCAGGATTATGCCATCGGATGCAAATTCGATTTGAGGCTGAATATCGGAAAATTGCAACTTTTGGGTAGTTGTAACTTCTGTTTTTGTTCCCCAACGGCTTCTAATACCCTTCTGTATGGTAACTGAATACTCCTGCCCAAACTTAAAATTACCATCGAGAACAAGGGCTTTCCCTAACTTTTTAACCTCGAATTTTGCCGATGGGCTTACGCTAATTAGTCCTTCAATATTCTGTTCCATATCCAGTTCATCGGAAAAACTAACCCGTATGCGAGGGCTCCGTCCAGCCTCGTCGGTTTTAAAATTGTTGGGTTCCATCTTTTCCAATGGAGAAATTGAAAAGGTCTCGGTAAAGGTATATTCAAGGTCAAGAGGCCCTTTATTGATGGTAACCTTAAAGTTTTTGGTTTTATTGGTTCTCTCAATGTCGCTTGTTGTAAATTTAAAGGTTTTATCGTCTATTTTGCTCCAGATTAGTTTTACAGAAGCATCACCTTTAATTGATGCAGCTTTTTCAACAGTACCAAGGTCCGTTTTCTCAGTAAATGAAACGGTGCCATTATAGACTATCAAAATTGGATTGTTTCTATCTTTTAGATCAATAGATGCACTGTAGTTGGCTAAATCTCTACCAAGCACATTAATTTTAAAGATTAAATCTTCAAGTCCCTTTTCTTTGAACTTTGGTGCTAATTTTTGAAGATTAAGCTTTCCATCAAAACTTTCACGTGTAGGTAAAGGCTTATCGGGTTTATATTCAAGCACGCTTCGGCTAACCCAAACTGCTTGACCCTTAAGACTTGGCGAAAAACTAAACACATCCTTTGGAGATGTTTTAACTTCGTTCTCTTCAATAACGGCATCGTTAAAAATAACCTGAATAACATCATCAAAATGGATATCGCCGCTGGTAACAAAGCTAATCTCTTTTGCCAACTCTTCGGAGTATGTGATATTCGATTGGGCTTGTTTATCCTTTTGCCCTTTGCACGATAATAAAAAACTTGCAAGAATGAGTAATGCAAGTTTACTTGAGGTAAGGAGGGATTTGGTTTTCATAGGGTAAAGTATTTTTAGGATGTTTATAGTGATGTTATTCAATCTTGTTGTCCTCTTATACACAAATGCTGAGACTTTAAGCTGGTTTTAATTAAATGGTAGCACCAAATGACAAATTTATAAATATAGTTTGATGATTTATATAAAAACATCTTCTATTCAAGCAACTTAATTAATTAAAAGAGTTGACTAGTAATATACTGTTGTTTGCGTTTGCTTTAATTTGATTACTAACTATTATAAGGAAATTAATATGCTGTCCAGATATAATTTGATATTCCAGCCTCTAGGTTTTAGCTACTTTTTTATTTAGATAAACACCAAAACAAAGATAGGCAGAACATTAGTTGTTTAAAAGATTATCAAAAAAACATAATCAAAAACTTGACATGGATACCTTTTTCATAGACCTTTGTTAAACAAGCGTATAATTTGATTGTAATTTACTCATTTTTAACAGCTTTTATTTAGTTGTAGTCTTGTAAAATTAACCTAAACCTTGACGAAAAAACTAAAACCATGAAAAAATTAAGATTACTATTTGTCCTAGTTTTATCACTACTCATTTTTGCTTGTGTGCAAAAAGGGGAGAAAAAAGTTGAGAATGAAGAAGTAGTTATTGAAGTTGCCGAGGGAGAATCTTTTCCTGACGGTTATCCTCAAGAGATTACACTTCCCGAGGGATTTACACCAAGAAATGTTTCAACGGGCGAAGGTTCCTCTTTGGGTGCGAAGGGTAACAGGACATATAAGACCTATCGGATAGAGAAAATGATGCCCGAGAATAGAGCCGAACTGGTTGAACACTACAAGAAAATTGTTAAAGAGCAGGGCTGGCAAGGAAGTTGGCATTTTTTTGACGATGGATTAGGTGCTTCAGGCACATTTGAAAAAGAGGACCTGGAGATTGAGGTAAAAATTACGGATATGCTTTTTACTTTTACGATAAGAGTATTTGAGGAGTAAGGCTCTTTAAAAATTATCAACTTAAATAACATGAGGAACCTATTGATATCAATAGGGTGTGTAATTCTTTTGTCGGGGTGTTATGGGGAAATCCATCTAACAACCAATTTTGGATTTGGTGCTACCTATAGCGATGACTCTACGCAGGTGGTTTTCTTTAAATTTATTGAGTTTTATAGGCCAGCTAAAGGTATTTCAGCCTTCCCCGACGGAGGTCAGCCCAAGATGCTGTACGTTAACTCTTCGTTATATAAACTCAATACCCAAACCCAGGAGTTACTCCTAGTCCATGATTTTGGCTCAATTCGGGCTTACAACGCTAGGTTAAGAACATTTACCCGTTTTACCGATAGTAGTATTGTATTTAAGATAGCCCCTCCTTCGGAAAGTAAATTGAAAACCAAAGATCCATCGAGAGAGGTTGATTCAATTATGAACAGTAGCTTCAAGGATTGGTTAATCTATGATTTAAATACAAAAACGATTCGAAAAATCGAAGAGTTTGATGCTGATAAGATTCCGTATCGTGAAGTATCATTTGACGAGCTACGCCGATTAACCAGCCATTTTACCATGGAGGATTGGGGTGTAAATCTTAACCAAATATGCCCACAGTATAAAAGAAAAAGGCTAAAGGGAATTGTACAATTAAAAAACAACTCTGATTATCGTGATGCTATTATTGATTTGCTTGCCCCTGAACTAAGTAACAAGGAAATTGAGATTACTATTCATCGAATTAATAAATACGTTGACAGTAAGCAGGGATACGAAAGGAGTAAGTTGATTTATTTAAAAGAAAGAACAATTGAAAAGTTGAAATCAATCAAAAAACCTGAAGTTGAATGAAAAAAAGTTTAGTGCTACTATTGTTTCTCACCCCTTCTCTGTATGCTCAAAACTGGAATAGTATAGGGATGATGAAGACAAATGGATACTTTACTACAGCTACTTCCGGACTTCCCGATAAGGATCAGGTGGAAGAAGAATGGGCTAACTATAAGTACGGTTCAATCAACCTAACCGATGGAGATATAAAGACTGCCTGGGTTGAGGGCGAACCAGATGATGGGGTAGGGCAGTCGGTTTACATTTCAATACCCAACAATTGTCGCACAATCAATATATTTAATGGCTATACGAAAAGCAAAACGCTTTTTGCTCAAAACAATAGGGTTAAGAGGCTAAAACTTAGATGCTACCTTGCCATAAACCCCGAGGGTTATGTAACTGAAATAGCAGATGCTTTTCTTTTAGCACCTTATCCACAGGATTTTTATCTTGATCTAAAGGATATGGATAGTTTGCAAACCTTTGCTTTCCCTATATTCCCAGAAGAAATTGACATTTTTAAGTCTCAGGCGAAAAAAGAATATCTAGAAAATTACACGGAGCCTATTATCCAAATGGCAGTAATTATCCAACTTGAGATAAAGAGTGTTTACAAGGGTACAAAATACAACGATACATGTATTAGCGAGGTCTTTTTTAGCGACATTTTTATTACAGATTCAAGACAATACAAATATGATAAGGTTCAGAATGTGTATTTAGATGAGAATTATGAAAGTAGAGTGCTCATTGACACACAGGATCAGAAAGGGATTGTAATCCTTGAGGATCCAGAATCGGTTTTCCAAATAATTGATGTTTCAGGCAATAATCAGTGGGCAACAATTATCCGAATGCCCGTCGATATTGGGTATGGAAGGGCCGAAACTGAATACCTCATTCTAAATACCAAACTGGGTAGGGTTATGAATCGCGAAATTGAGAATGTTTTAGGTATCCTTATGCTCGATCCATTATTTATTACAGACAAAAATGGATATACCATACTAGAGCATTCTCAAGGAGAAATTGTTTTACAATAATAGATTATCCTCAAGTTAGGAATAGATTTTACAGCCAAACTTTAAATAGTATCCGATTTTTTTAATAACTATCTGAATAAGATAGATTAACGTATTCCTTCCATATTAAGCTGAATGCACTCTAGTGCTTTGTCCTTTCCCTTAGGCTAAAATCATTGCAATTAAATGCTCGATTCTCTAAATAATTTCTACTTTTATCGCAACCAAATTTTAAACCTATGTTTGATATACTAAAGGATATCGATTCACTGCGGCTAAATTTTAGCGAGGGTGGTCTTTTGTTTATGAATATTACCCTTGCCGCTATTATGTTTGGCGTGGCGCTTGAAATAAAAGTTCAAAACTTTAAAAACTTGCTTAATTATCCAAAATCAGCAATTTTAGGTTTCGGATCGCAATTTCTTCTATTGCCTGCATTAACCTTTTTATTGGTTATAGCAATAAAGCCGCCTGCATCAATTGCCATGGGAATGATTTTGATTGCAGCCTGCCCTGGTGGAAATATATCCAATTTCATATCCTCCCTCTCAAAGGCAAATGTTGCCCTTTCTGTTAGTCTTACAGCTATAGCTACGCTCTCTGCCACAATTCTTACTCCCCTCAACTTTGCAGTTTGGGGCGGATTATATGTAAAATATTCAGAAAGAGCACTTCACCTAAATATTCCAATTGAAATTGATTTTTGGCAAATGGCGCAAACCGTATTTATCCTACTGGGTATTCCTCTTATCTTAGGGATGTGGTTTGGCAACAAATATCCTGATTTTACTAAAAAGTACCTAAAACACATTAAAATTGGTTCAGTAGTACTTTACCTTGTCTTTATTTTTGGAGCTTTATGGGCCAATCGCAGTTTTATGGGGTCAATTCTTATTCCCATTGGAGTAATCGTTTTCCTATTAAATGCACAAACATTGTTTACGGGATATATTGTTGGATTAATTGGCCGAGTATCTCGGGCCGATAGGCGTACACTAAGTATCGAAACTGGAATTCAGAACTCTGGGTTAGCCTTAATCCTAATTTTTAACCCTAAACTTTTCAACGGAAATGGCGGAATGGCAGTTATGGCTGCCTGGTGGGGTATTTGGCAAATGGTTAGTGGGTTAGCTTTAGCCGCAATTTTGACTAGAATTAAAATCCCTGAGAAGGTTAAATCTAAGGTTTTGGTAAAACCTTAATCTTTTTTTAGAGTGTTTTTTTGTAATTTACACATGAATTGCAAAGGCCATTCCTAAGAATGTTCTCAAAAAAAATCTCTGCTTTGTAAGGGATAAGTTTATTATTATCGTGCTTTTCTTCCTTCTGTTTTAAGCCGATTAGTTTTATTCGCTTACTATTTCTTTTAACTCTTCAATAGTAAACCATGGGCTAATAGGCTCAAAATTGTTTGGAACTTCAAAGGCTAGTATGGTTTTAATCCGATTGTCCATATTTGGGTGCGAGGCTACAATCTCAAATTGTTCAAAGGGATAATCACCCTTATCTTCTTTTAGTCGCCTAAATAAAGGCGCCAATGAGCGGGGCTCAAGGTTGCAGTTAAGCATCAGTTCACAAGCAAAAAGGTCGGCTTCCACTTCTTGTTTTCTGTTGTACCCCGATGAAATAATTGTACGGGCAACTTCGCCCACTACGTAGGCATCACCTGTGGTGAGTATCTCTAATCCGATATCCTTAATTAAACGGGTTATTACGTGTCGTTTTTCAATGTGTGCAACCTCATGGCTAATAACAGCGATAAGTTCTTCGGAACTTTCGCAGAATTCAATGAGCCCTTTTGTGATAATAATTTGGCCGCCTGGTAATGCAAAGGCATTTACCATGGAGTTATCAACTATCATAAGGGTGTAGCTATACGTTGGGTTTAATTGAGCCTTATGCAAACTATCTGCAGTTACCAATAGAAAACTGTCAACTCTTTGGTTATTAATTTTTTCAAATCCATTGAGGCTAAGAATAACATCAGCATATTTCTCTCCGAGTTCAATCTCTTTTTCCGTTGAAATAAGCCGGGGTTGTTTCGGGAAATGGATAAAATAGGCAAAGGCGGCCCAGACTAGGCCGCCAATTGCCAATAAAAACAATAGTTCAATAAATATCCTGCGCATAAGGCTACATTTTTGGCGGAAAGTTAACTGGCTTTTCCTGAAGTTTCTCCTTTTTTGAGTAAACCTGAACAAATGCTAGCCTACCAAAGAAAACAAAATAGTAAAACCTTCCCCTATGTGCCCTAACTGCACCGATAATACTGAAGATAAAATAAACAATATTAAAAGCACCCACGGCTATAGCCAATCCCCAGAAAACATTAGTAAATTCAGTATTATTAACTAGTTTAATAATGGCCCAAATTACCAGATAACTGTTAATTGCAGAAATGACTAGCTGTGAGTACATTGATTGTAGAGCATGAAATTGTACAAACCTTCCCTTTGAGCGGTTAACAAAATAATAAACTATTGAAGCTATCATGTTAATGATGGGTAAGGGCAAGCCCAAAGCCGTTGTTGCAAACATCATAAGATAAGCCCCGCTCGCATCTTCCTTCTCGCGAGCATCTAACTCTTCGGGTTGAGGTATAGGGTAAAATTCCATAAGTTAAGCTATTATATATTATGCTTCTTCAGGTAGTTCATCACCAGTAAATGCAGGGTATTTATCGGTCATAAAGTTCATGTATAATGAAAGGCGATAACCCCAACGAATTTGTCCAACAACCCAGTTATGGAATGAAGCTGGATATTTACCAGTGAAAAGAACAACCCACCAAGCAAAGAAAACAAGTATACCCACAAACATAGACCTAAACATGAGGATAAAACCGTGAGGGATATAAACGTATATTAAGCCAAAGAAAAAACGAAGGAGAACTAATCCACGGCTTATTTTTTCAGGATATTCAACTTCAAACTGAGTATACTCATCAGTACCTTTAATTCCAAATGCTGGGTAACCATCGGAAACATTGTAGATTCTTGCAGATAATCTAAGATTCCATCTTAGTAACCCTACCTGAAACTCAAACATGCTCTTTGGATACTTACCAGTGAAAAGCACAACCCAAAATGCGATAAATCTGAGGATTGCAGCCCAAATTCCCACAAAAATAAGAAGAAAGGCATGGGGGATAATAATGTAAAAAAAGCCAAAGAAGAATCTTAAGAGCAATTCTAAGCGTGAATAACTCTCCTGATGTTTTACTTTTAGTTTCATAATAAAAGGTTTTAGGTTAAAATATTGTGTTAAATAATTAAACGAATATACAATTATTTTGTTTTTAGCCTTTTATTAAGTTCAATTTCTTTTAAATTATGACTTTATTTTAGCGTATTAATCCTCGAAAAGTTAATTTTCAGGTGGAGCATCAACTCTAAATGCAGATTTATTGATGAATGGGAATGATTAGAAATTGCTCATATCCTTAAAAACCATCAACGTTAAGCAGACTGTTTAGGTATTTATCTGAGAAGAAGAA